>Ga0265320_10002591_pt1 | contig 12559 bp, 7 predicted proteins | sample 4827metaG_FD_202087 | JGI IMG/M metagenome (GOLD analysis project Ga0265320, IMG submission 202087) | Rhizosphere microbial communities from Carex aquatilis grown in University of Washington, Seatle, WA, United States - 4-8-27 metaG | ecosystem: Host-associated > Plants > Roots > Rhizosphere >...
GGATGCCGGCGCTGTTCGACATTGCGGCAGCGAGCCCGTCCTTGTTCTCCGACTCCTGACAAATCTGCCGCTGCTCCCGCGCACACTCGAGCGCCTCTTCCTGTCTTCCCAGCTTAATTAGAGCGGCTGCCTGGTTCTGCAGGCTTTGTTGCAGGCCCGCCTGGTTGCCGAGTTCGCGCCAGATGGCGACCTGCTCTTCGAAGACAGCCAGCGCCTCGACAAACTCGCCTCTGTCGGCGTACGCGCAACCGAGCTTCGTGAGAGCGTCACAGTATTCGGCGACGTCGCCCAGCGCTTTCAATCGCGGCAGAACACGAGCGAGTTCCTCGACATCTCCCATCTGCTTCAACACGATTGTCTGGTGGCCAAGCACCGAGGCCAGACGGCTCATTTCGCCGGACGCGGAAAGCAGGCTCTCCTCTTTCCGGAGCGCTTCGAGCGCTTCCACGTATTTGCCCTGCTCAAAAAGGACCTCGGCGAGTTGGTCGAGCGCGTCCGGGTCTTCCTGGTCGAAAGCTGCGTTCGCGCTGCGTTGTGCCGGATGGAGAGCGGCCAGACAATGATCGACAAGCATCTGCGCCTCTCTCTGGCGCCTGCCGATGCCGTGGTGGTTGGCGATACGAAGAGCCTCTTGCGCGCAAGCCAGCGCCTCTTCGTGCTGCCCCAGCCCGTCGCCTCGCACGCGGGCCTGCACCATGAGCGCCGCGGCAAGCGTCTCCGGGCCGCCGGAGGTTCTACAGATGCGTTCCTGTTCGAGCGCCAGTTCGAGAGCCGTCCCCGGCCGGTTGGTCCGGCTCAGGATCAAAGCCTTCATGCCCAGTGCGCGCTGAAGCCCATTCGGATACCCACAACGCTTGCAGATGTCTTCCTGCTCCTCGGCCGCAGCCCAGGCGCGCTCGAAGTCGCCGCGTTCCCCGAAAATCGCGGCCTGGCCCTCAAGGGAGCGCCACAGGCCGTCGGCGTGCCCCATTTCGCGGCACATGCTCTCGCGGCTTTGGTGCAGCTCAAGAGCCTCGTCAGGGCGGCCGCGCATGGACAAGATCTGCGCCCGGCCGCCAAGCGCACGCTGGAGTCCGTCTTTATAGCCGATCTGGCGAGCAACCGCCTCCTGCTCCTCGAACAGCTTGAGCGCCTCGTCAAACTGGCCGAGGTTCATCAGGAGATTCGCCCGGTTGCCTGTGGCCGCCTGGTAGCCCCTGAGCCAACCGGACTCCCTGGCGAGTTGCATGGATTCCAGGTTGTAGGCCAACGCCGCGCGCATGTCGCCTAAGGTTTGCGAGACGGCGGTAAGGCTGTCGAGACAGTCCTGGAGCGCTGCCCAATCGCCCGACTCGCGGCACAAGCGGGCGCGCTCCTGGTGGCATACGAGAGCCTCGGCCGGCTTGCCTTGCTTGAGAAGAACCATCCCGTCGAGGGCGAGCGCGCGGCGGAGTCCGACCCTGTCGTCCAGCCGCATTGAAAGCACCGCCGTCTCCCTGGCGACCACGAGCGCGCGGTCCAACTCGCCGGCGCTCCAGAGAGCCTGGCCCAGCATCAGCAGCAGCGGCGTGCGCTCCCGCGGCGCGGCGTCCGGGTCGGCTGCGATCAGCGCGTCGAGCGCGTCGATCTCTTCGCGGAAATGACCGCGGCTGTGGAGCAGCTCGACGACATATGGCAGCAGCACCCGGGCCTCAGCCGGCGTGGCCGAGGCCAGCAGATCGCGATAGGCATCGACCACCCGAAAACTCGAATTCTCCTCGATCCGCGCCCAAAACAAGAACGGATCCGACTTGCGGGCCAGCAGAGTGAAATGCAGATTCAGAGGATCGCCGAGATACGCGACCAGCCTGGCCCATTGGCGTGCCGCCGATAGTTGCCAAGGCAATTCCTCGACTGTGCGCGGGCTGTTCTCGCGTCGCGAGAAATAGTCCGCCAGGCGGAGATGGGCCGCGTCTTCGACTTCGGCGGTTCCGATGTACTTCTGACGGACCGCTTCGCGAAGACACGGCTCGGACAGCACCAGAATGCCGTGCCGCTCGCGCAGCGCGCGCCGGGCCGCAAGCAACAGAGGCGACCAAACGGCTCGCGGCAGGGGCTCGCCGGCAGCTCCGAGCAGGTCCAGAATTTCGCTCTCGGCCAAACCGGATCGGGCGGCCCACAAAAGGCGGAGCGAGTCGCGAACTAAGCCCGCTCGATCCGGCTCGTAGTCCTGTTCCCAGCGGTCCAGAACGCGGCGGTACAGGTTGGTGACGGTGTCGGCTGCCAGATAGTCGTCGATGCGGCGAGTGAGTTGCTCGTGACTTCCGAACAGGCGCAATTCCTCGAGGACGGTAGTCAGGAAAAGCGGGCTGGACGATGGCTCCGCGTGGGCGATCCGATGGCTGTGAGCGCGGTCCAGGGTCTTCGCGTATTGGGCCAGGTAGGCTTCCACGAGGGCGAGGCGCTGGGCGACGGAAAGAGGCTGGATCTCGAGCGAGGGCCAGCCGCGTTTGCGAAGTGCATCGAGCGGCCGGCCGGGAGACGTCGATAGGATCACGCGCACACGGTCCGGAAATACCGCCGGCAGCCATTCGAGGTCGAGGGCTCCGCCTGCATCCTCCAGATGATCGAGACCATCCAGAACAAGGAACAGACCGCCGGGCCAGTTCGCTGTGCGGAACCAGTACCCAAGACTCGAGCGGAGGTCGTCCGGCGCCGTGGGGACTTCGAGGTCCAGGCTGAACCGGCGCTTCAGTTCAGACAGGATCCGGTGCAACATCGCGGCCCAATCCGCGCCTTCCGAAGTGGCCTCGACGAAATGAGTCAGGACGCAGGCGCCGGGGTGCGCTTTGCGAACACGATCCGCCCAGTTGGCGAGCAACGCCGACTTGCCCATCCCCGGTTCGCCGGTCACGAAGAAAGGGACGCCGCCGTTTCCATGGGCCGCATACTTGTCCAGCGCGTCGAAGTACTCTCGATTCGCCACGTACACCGCGGTTCGCTCGCGCGCGAAAGCGTCGTGTCCGGCGGCCTCACGCTCGAGAGGGCCGGCTTGCTCGCCTTCGGGAAAAGCCTGGTTGATGACCTCGGTCAAGTCGCGCAAGACGAGCTCTCCCAAAGCCGCCGGGTCGGGGTAACCGTCGCGGACCGGGAGGCCGCTGGCCCGAATCTCTTTCTTCAGCCGCTCCAGCCTGCGCGCCGCATCTGGGTTGTCGGCGGCGTAGTCCGCCCTCTTCTCGGGAGGCAGGCAGTCGAGATAGGATGGCGCCCGGAAGTAGAAGAAAGCGTGCTTCGCCATGGCGGGGTTCTGGAGAACGCCGCGCGCTATTTCGAGTTCGGTTACGGATCGCCCGGGCTCCGGTTGGCGATGCGGGCTTTTCGTCAGGATGCGCTGCCAGAGAGACGACTTTGGGAGGGCATCGACTTCGGGATGAGGCTCCTCGGGCGTCCACCCGTAACGCTCACCGAGAATCCCGATGAAGTAGGGCCGGCATCGCTCGATCTCCTCCAGGATGATCGGCAGAACCCTGCCTTCCGCCTTCTGCTCGTCGGTCACTCCCCAACGCAGGTCGACCTCGGTGAGAGTCACTCCGCGTTTGTCACACAGGTTGCGTAACTCCGGGAAGACGCGTTTGACGAGGATCTCGCGCTCCTCGTGCATGTCGCGGAACGTGGACGAGATGAAGACACGGATCGCCCGGTCCGCTGGTGGCGCCGGTTGCGTGGACATGGGAGAACCAGTCTAGTACAGGCGCGATTCGGTTGCCGGCGCGGGGGCGGCGGGAAGGGATCACTGATAGCAGACACACCGGGTAAAACTTCTGCATTCTGCTATTCTGTGAGGTCGCGGAAGGAGGCGGCGCTGAGATACCTCTGCCTATGCTTGTGCCTTGGCTCGGCCGTCTTTCTAAGTGCGGTGCCGGCAGCCGGCAGGCCCCCGGTTTCAGAGCCACAATGTGGGCGGATCGAGCTCCCGAAGATTGCCGAAAGTGCGCTCAAGCGGTTTCCCGATCTGGAGCCCAGTTGCCGGTTGAGTCCGCCGGTGATCAGAGGCGACTTCGACGGCGACGGCCGTCCCGACTACGCGGTCCTGGTTACTCAGCAATCGTCTCGGGAGCGCGGGTTCCTGCTCGTATTTGCCGATGGCCGGACCGTTGTGGCCGGTGCGGGGCGGCTCGTGGAGTATGGTGCGGCTCGTTATCGCGATCTCAACTTCGATCAATGGGAGTTGCATCCGAGGAGTCAGCCCGTGGAATCCGCCGGCGATCAGAAACCACTGAAGCTGCATGTTGATGCTCTGCTGGTGTCCTGCCGCGAGAGTGCCAGTGGATTGTTCTACTGGCACGGGGGAAGAGTCCGCTGGTATCAACAAGGGGACTGATCAACGCCGACCAGAGGCCCGGGGCTACCGGCCCAGCACTGCTCCCGCTACCTTCACCGGGTCCCCCGCTGCTGGACGGCGTAGCTGCAGGGCGCACTTACGGCGCCGATGTCTGTAGAACCACCGTGGCGCCGGCCGAACGGCACACGTCGATGACTCCGACGACTTCCCCGAAGGGCACCTCCGCCTCTGCGTGCACGACGGCCGCTTTCTGCGTGCTCAGCGCCCCTCTGAGCGCACTCGCTAGAGTGCCGCGGGGGGCAAGCTCGTTGTCGATCTTCACATCCGTCCGGCCCTGCTCGGACCGAAGCAGTGCGACGTCGGCTGACTCCGAGCCTGCGGGCGCCCGCGCACCCAGTAGCACTTCCAACGCTTTCGGGCTTAGTAACTTCCCTGGCTCCGGCGGCTCCTGCTGAGAGGTCAGCACACTTACCTTTCCGAAGCCCGCCGCAGGCAAAGTCTCCAGAACGTCCAACACCTTCCCGTATGGCGTACGCGCGTCCCCTTTGAGATACAGCTGCTTCCCCTTCTCGCGCGACAGAACCCTTTTTAGGGTTTCCGATAAGTCCGCTGGGCCGGTCGGAGTTACTCCGACATACACCCGGCCATCGCCGGTGATAGTCACCACTAACGCGCCCGCTTCGTCCGCCCCGGGCGCCGCGACCGCGTTTTTGGTAACAGGCAACTCCACGTGGATCCCTGCTTGCCGCTGCTGCGCTCCGGCTGCGGCCAACACGACAAGACACACTTGCACTAATTGGTTCATATCCCGCTCCTTTCGAGACCCTCTGTCCGCATCGCCCCACCATCAGCAGTGTACTAGAATACTAGTACACTGTCAATAGCAATGAACGGAGCGTCACGCGATCACGGCTTGACGATGCGCGCGCGGCGGATGGTGTCGAGGTGGGGGAACTTCGAGTCCAGGTACAGGTTGCCCATGGTCTCGACCATGTTCTGATCGGGGCCGGAACCGTGCGGCGGGCCGTCGCCGTAAGAGTCCCAGAGGTGATCGACCGCCAACTCCATGCCTTCCACCACCTGGCCGAAGGGGGCGAAGCCGGCTTCGTCGAGGCGCGTGTTGTCCTGGAGATTGATGAAGACCTGCGTGGTGCGGGTGTTTGGACCGGCCTTGGCGAACGTGATGGTGCCGCGCTTATTGCTCTGGGTCACCGGGTCGTCGCGCATGGTCATGCTGCGCCAGCGTGCCTCGACCACCGGATCGCCGTTGATGCCGAACTGCGCCACAAACCCGGCCAACACGCGGAAGAAGCGCTGGTCGTCGTAGAACTTCTGTTCCACCAGCCGGTAGAAGCGCTCGGCGCCTTCGGGGGCCCAGGCCTTGGTCACCTCGACCACGAACGAGCCACGGGTTGTTTCGAACTTCACGCGGTAGGTGTCCGGAACGGGCGCGAGCGGGGCGGGCGGCTTCGAACCGGCGCATCCGGCGAGCGTCAGGGCGAGGGCGGTCAGGCAGAGGCGGCCAATGCTTCGCATGGGAAGCATTCTACCAGCGCGGGGGCGTCAGGTGATGCGCCGGCGTCGAGGGATCCGGCAGGCTCGGCCCATCCGCGGAGGCACCACTCGGTCGCGTGGGCGAGGCCGGTGAGCACCAGATCGCCTCGACGGTATTCGGTCTTGCGGCAACCGTGACCCGTGATGATGTCTCTGTTGAGGCGAATTATGGCCACCATTCCCGCACCTTATGGCACGACGGGGGCCAAAGCGCAGAGTCAGTGACTTGCGCCGGAAGACCGGTGTCGCTGGGGTAGTTTTGACCGGCGGGAGGTAGGAATTACCGATCGGGAGCCAGCACGGTGTTGGGGTAGTAGTGCTCGAGGATGGCGCGGAAGCCTGCGCCCGAGGCGGCCATAGCGGCGGCTCCGGTCTGGCATAATCCGATTCCGTGGCCGTCGGTGGCCCCTCGGCGCGAGCCTCGCGCGCAAGACGAGCACTGCACGGCGAAATAGGGGTAGTCGCCGGGCTCGGCGCGGCCCGGGATCCGGGTCCGGCCTCCGCAATGGGCGGAGTAGAGCGCGGCAACCGGGGCTCCGTGCCACGCGAGGATCAGGCCGCGCGTCGCAACAGTAGCGCGAGCCGCCGCTTGCGACGCCCGCGGTGGAGCGCGCAGGAACTGGCAATGCGTCGTATCGCAGAAATCGAAAGCCGCGTGGCGGCGATGCGCGGCCACGTAAAACGAGCGCGCTATGATGGCCTGGGCCTTGAGCGCCTCGACGGGAGCTCCGGGCTGGCTCTCGGCCGCGACCACCGAAGCCACCGCGACCTCGAGGTCCATGACGACCACGGGCTGCAGCGCGCCTTCGGACACGCCGATCTCGAGGCGGCCCTGGAACTGCCGTTGGATCTTGGCCGGAACACTCAGGACCAAGCTGCCGTCGCGCGGCAACGTGGAGAGAGAGCGGCTCCTTGCCGCGCCGCCGCGCCAACGGCACTCGATCTCGCCGTCCCGGAGCGCGACCGTTGCCGTCTCGGCGTCTCGAAGCACGAAGCTCGCTTCGCCCGCGCGGACCTCGAGCGCGCCACCCCGGACAGCCGCAAGCCTCAACTGGACCGGGTGGAAGAGGCCGAAGACGCCGATCCGAACGGCCTGCGCGAAACACGTGGCCGCCGCCAGCGCGAAGCAAAGAACGACGCGCCTCATCTTCCCTCGCGAATCACGCGCATCATCTGGGCGGCGACGATGGCGGCCTCGGCTCCGGGGACGCCGTGGACGCGGACCAGAAGGCCGTAGCGCGGCGTGGCGGCGCGGTCGAAAGCGATCACGAAGCCGTCGCCAGGCGCTTTCGGCTGGTGAGTGCAGGGCGCGGTGCCGGTCTTGGCCAGGCCCTCGCCGAGTGCGTGGGCTGTGCCGTGGCGCGCACACTCTTCCATGCCGCTTCGCAACACGCCGGCGCGCGGATCGGCGAGCAACGCTACGAAGGCGCGCAGCATCTCTTCCGGGCGCAACTCCCAAAGGCCCTGGCGGCCCACGTAGGCAGCGGGCGGAGCATCCTCGGGCGGCGGCGCGATCGAGAAGCGGCGCGCCTCGGACGCGACGTCCTCGAAGCGGACCTCGGCCGCGAGCGCGTCGAAGTAGGCGTTGCAGGAGTGGGCGATCGCCTCGACGATCCCCACCTTGCCGTGCCCGGCCGGCAGCCAGCAGCCGGATTCGGTCCCGCGGCACACGAATTCGGGGTAGCGGAATGCGTGCGACTTTCCGTAGGCGAGCGCGGTGAACGGCTTGACGAGCGATCCCATCGGCACAGCACGGCTCGCGTCCGGCCACCGCGAGTCCACGATCCGGCCACTGCCGGTCTCGATCAGGATGTACGAGACGTCGTCGCGGGTGAAGCGCTCGTGGAGCAGCGTAACCACGGCCTGGCCGTAGAGGGAGGCGGCGACAGCCTCGCCCGTCGCTCGTCGCTCTTCGCCCGTCGGACGGACGGCGGAGCAGAGAATCCAGAGGGCGCAGATTGCGAGCCCTGTCCGCCGGATCATTTTGTGAGCCTGTAGGTCACGGTCTCGGAGACCGTGGCGCCGAGATCGAGCGCGGTCATGGACGACGACTCGACCCCGCTCAGCACGCCGCTGAGGCTGGCAATGTTCTCCGAGAAGAAGTTTGGCTCGTGCTCTTCGGTCTGCGCATCGGAGTAGTCGATGAGGCGCGTCATCGCGAGGAATCGGCCGCGCTCGGCCGCGTGGTGGAAGGTGGCGGCGTAGGTGAACGGCTGGCCGGCTGCCGGAGCATCGAGGCGCGCCGCGATCTTCCTGGCGAGCGCGGCCGAATCCGCCACGATCAACACTCGATCGCGCGCCTCGACCGCGATGCGGCCCAGCGGCCCAAACTCCGGCACGGACGCCAGCGCTTTGCGGACCGCGGCCGCGTCCCAGTTCGAAGACCCCACCAGCACCACCGCCGTATCGGTCCCCACCAACACGCCGCCCGGCGCCTCGCGGCTCGAGGCGATCTCCACCATGGCGTCGAGCGGCGCTCCGAGCATGGAGCGCAGCGCGGGGGGCATCACGTCGCCCGTAGATTCCTCGAGCGGAGGCTGGTCGATGCGGGTTTCGAGATCAGATTCGCTGCCGGCCGGTCCGCTCGCAGCCGTCGGCGGCGCGGTGAGCGAAGGCGGCGCTGCTGCCGGTCCCGGCGCGAGAATCTTCTTGTACAACAGCGCCAGGGCGGCCTCCGGAGCGGGCTTCATCCAGACCTGCGAGAAGCCGGCGTCATCCGGCACCAGGCGGAGCGCACCCGCGCAGGCCGCAGCGTCCGGCGGTCCGGCGGCTGGGCGGTCGAAACGGAGGAAAGCGCGGTCCTCGCGGATCTGGCTCTCGGTGCGGTGCAGGTCGGCGATGCCGGCGTCGAATTGCCGGAGGGCGGAAACGTTGCGCTGGATCCAATACGAGCGGAAGTGCGGGCTCTCGGCCAGCGCGGGCAGGTTCATCACCAGGCGCAAGTCGCCCGGCGCGCCGGCGCGCTTCACCGTTTCGGCGTACCAGCGCTGGCTCGCGACCGTTTCCACCGGCTTCCCCGCGAGCAGCGTGAGCGCGCCCGCCATCAGGTCTTCGCGAGTGGCCAGCAGCAGGTAGTCCTTCGCGGCTGCGAATGCCGCCACGCGGTGGGACGCCGCATCGGTCTTGATGAAGTAGTCGAGTCCGGCGGCGTTGCGCGTCTCGTAGGAAGAGCGCGTGCGCCACAGTGCCGTCTCGATCGCTTGCGCCGAGGGCAGCTTTGTGATGTACAGGAATTGCAGGCTGCCGATGTCGTAGAGCGCGACCGCCGATTCCGTGCCGGCGACCGAGGCGAGCAGGTCCATGTCAGGCGGCAGGCCGGCCGCGGCGGCAAACTCCGTCTGCGCGTCCCCGAGCCGGATGAAGAGGCGCGAGCGCGAGAAGACCGCATAGTTGCTGCTCGCCAGCCACGCCGGCTTCTCGTGCGAGGCGTTCCAGTCTTTGAGGAGGCCGCCGAAGTCGCGGGCTTCGAGCACCAGCAGCGGACCGCTGGGCATGTAGGCGGCGAGGCCGGGGCCCGGCGTGGGCGACTCCACGAACGCCCAGAGCGCCAGGGCCAACACGGCTGCCAACAGGAGGATGCGCGTCTTCATTTCGATGAACCTCCTTCGGCCAGGCGCGGCTCCACCAGCTGCGCTTGCCCGAGTTCCTTCCCGATTACCGGGCGCCGGCGCGTGTTCTCGTCCAGCCATACCTGCCGCGCTTTCGCCTGGTCGAGCGCGGCGCGCGTTTCGGCGGATGGCTGGATCGCGAGCGAGAGTCTGTAGAGAAGCGCAGCCTGCCGCCACACGTCGAGATCGGCGGACGCCTTGCCGAGGTCGCGAGCCACGGCGGCACGTTGGGCGGTGTCGGAGGCTTCGCTCAGGAAACCGGTCACCACCCATCCCAGGTCGATGTCGGAGTCGTCGTTGTTCAGGTAGTAGCGAAACTGCTGGACCTGATTCTCGAGGGCGGAGAGCGCGGTCTGTGGGCTCCCGCTCTCGAGCGCGGCGCGCACCAAATGCAGCCGCGGCGCCAACGGCTTGGGGTCGATCGCGATGGCTCCCAAGAGCAGCGCGACGCGGTCCTGCGTCTTTGCCGCCTCCGCCGCTTTGAGCCGCGCGAAATAGAAGTACGGCTTTTCAGCAGCCGCGGGCGAGGGGCTCGCGCCGCCGGCCAGCAGGTCGAGCTCGCCGCTGCCAAAACCGGATCCCGGCGCCAACTCGGCCGCCTTCAGGCGCACTTCGTACGCCGCTTCGGGAGACCGGCCTGGCGACGCGTCGCCGAACTTGACCCGGCTCTCGAGGTCCCATGGCACTGCCTTCACGCGCGCGGCCAGAAACTCGTGGGCGTCCGCTTTGTGGCCGGTCCTTATGAGGAGCTCCGCCGCCGGCGCCAGATCCTGGAACGGCTCGTCCGCGACCAGGGTCATCCGGCGCAGCAGCGCGATCGCGGCGGCCATGTCGCCCTGCCCGATGCGGACTTCGGCCAGACCCAGGAAATTCGCGGCGGTGAAGTTGTGCGCGTCGAGTTCGCGAGTGTAGACGAAATCGAGCAGGCGTCGCGCGCCGGCCGCGTCGCCTTCGGTCTTGAGTACCGCGGCGCCCTGGCTCAGCGTATCGAGCGGCGGCGCGTCCTCCGGCGTGCGGCGGTATCGGTCGAGGAGGGCATCGATGTGTCCCGCCTGCGAGGCCGCGCGGATTTCGAGGGCTGTGACGGCGGACCGCTCTCCCTGCCACGCGTCGAGCGCCGCCTGGGCTCGCGCGGTCTGTTTCGTGTCGAGCAGGAAGCCGATCCAACGCAGTTGCCAGTCGCGGAGAGTCTGTTGGGCGAAGTCGTGCTCCGGGCCGGGCTGAGACGCGCGGGCCGAGGCATCGTCGAGAATCCTCTTGTAGAGAACCTCCTGCTGCACGTTGTCGAAGAGCTTCGCGTCGAGCGCCGTGCTCAGGACGCCCAGAGGATCGGGCGCGGCGCGGCTGAGATCGACGATCCATGCGACTCCGTCGGCGGTTCCGGCCGTGGCGGCCAGCGCGCCTTCCAGCAACGGCGTGAGGCGGTAGTAACCATTGCGGCGGATGTAGATTCGCAACGCGCTGTCGGCCTGGGGGCGAACTTCGGCGAGGAGTTTGTGGCTGCCGATGTGCTTGAGGGCCGCCGGCAGGTCGGTCCAGAAGCTCTCGGGAAGGCGATCGTCTTCGAGCTTGCGGAACGCGGCGAAGGCGTTTCTCCAATCGGCGATGGCTTCGTCGCGCTGGCCCGCGTCCCAATGAATCAGGGCCATTTTGTCGTAGACGTCGCCGCGCTTGGCGGTGAGCTCGAGGACGCGAGCGTACTCGGCAAGCGCGCGGGCGGTGTCATGGTTGTGGCTGTAAAGATCGGCCAGCGTGCCGTAGGCGTCCGCGCGGGCGGGCGTACCCTCTAGCATCGCGGGCAGGAAATCCTCGGGGTCGCCGCGTTTCGACAGCGCTGTGTATTCGCCGTAGACCGTGCCGTAATAGAACCAGTCGCTGCCGGCCAGTTCCTCGTTGCGGTCCACGCGCCGGCCCAACCGCGCGCCGATGGGCGCGTCGCCGATGGCTTCGGCAAACGCTGTACCGGTTTCGGGCGAGGTGTCGGCGTAGTAGACGCCGGCGAGGCCGGTGTAGGCCCGCGTCCAAACACGCGGCATTGAGCTGCCGTGGGCGCGAATGGCTGCCAGGGCTAGCTTGGCGTTGCCGCTTGCCGCCGCCGTGTTCAGCGCGGGGAATGGCTCTCTGCCCTGCCCGGCCTCGACCACAAGTCGGTCGGGCATGTGAACCGCCAGCAGATCGAGGTAGCGCTGCAGAGGGTCGCCGCTCAAGCCCGACCGCTCATGATGCATCGCCAGGACCTTGAGTTCCGCAGCTACGTTGCCGCTCGCGCGATAGGCTTCGGCCGCCTGGTCGAGCACTGCGTCGCGGTCGGGGCGGTTGGGATACACCTGCCAGTACGCTTCGAGCTGGACGCCGAGCTCGTCGTATCGCATGCGCTGGCGCTGGAGCTCGATCAGGCGGAGCCGATGCGAGTTCTCGGTGGGGCTGCCCGGACTCGCCATCATCAGGCTGAAGCGCACCTCCACCTCGAGACGCGTCAGCCCGGCCTGCTGGATCAAGGGCAACACCTTGTCCACCGGAAGCGAGGCTCTCGCCGTCTTAAGCGGCGCCTCCAGGGCCATCTTTTCTTCGGGCGTGTAGTAGAGTGCGATGGTATCGGCCATGGCGTTGAGCGCCTGCGTGAAGCCGGAGCTGTCGAGCGATCCGGCCGCGCCCAACGTCTCCAGGGCCGCCTCGCAAGCGCGCAGGCGCGTCATCACGCGCGCGTAGACGGCCGCACCATCCCCTTGCTCGGTGAACAGGTACTTGCCGGAGATCGCCACGCCGCGCTCGGCGAATGGCCGCGCCTCCGCCACCAGGTTCCAGCCGTCCAGAATGCGAGCAACTTCGAAGAACTGCTGTGCGCGCTCGGGGCGTCCCTCGATGAATCCCTTGCGCAATGCCGCGACCGCTTCAGCGCGCTGCCCCAGGCGGGCGTGGACCTCGGCCGCCTTCTCCATCCAGTGCGGGTCGTGATAGGTGAGGTCGTAGAGCTTGGTGTAACTCGCCAGCGCGTCGTCGAAGCGCATCAGGCGCTCTTCGATCGACGCCCGGGCTATGCGCAGGTCGGTGCGATCTGGCCGGATGGCGATCGCGCGCGAGTAGGCTCCGATGGCCG
>Ga0265320_10002592_pt1 | contig 12555 bp, 8 predicted proteins | sample 4827metaG_FD_202087 | JGI IMG/M metagenome (GOLD analysis project Ga0265320, IMG submission 202087) | Rhizosphere microbial communities from Carex aquatilis grown in University of Washington, Seatle, WA, United States - 4-8-27 metaG | ecosystem: Host-associated > Plants > Roots > Rhizosphere >...
CCGGAGAAGTTGCGCGTCGCCTCGTTCTCGGTCCACGACTGGAGCTTGTCCATCGCCGCCGGTTTCCCGTCGGGGCCGAATGCCACGGTCCAGCCGCCGCTGAGGTCGACCGCGGGCGGCACCGTTGCCGTGCCGGCCTTGGCCGCGGGCAATTTCCGCTGGGTGAACACGAGCACCTGCGAGCCGTAGGCGTCGAGGTTGAGGGCGACGGTGGTGCCGCCGTTGGCCTGGGCCGCGATCTCCGCCGGCGTAACGCGACCGGTCATCGGGTCCCACCATTCGGCCTGCAGGCCGGTGACGCGGAAGGTGGCCTGCACGTTCTTGGAAGTGTTGGCGGTATTCGCGAGGAAGTAGATTTCGCCGTCATCGGTGTGCCGGTGCACGAAGCCGATCTCCTGCGTGGCGCCGCTCAGAGCGACGTCGGGTTTGAGGCGCGGGGCGAGGGCCGCGGCGAGCTTGGTTTCATCCTCGACGAAAAGACCCGGCGCGCCCGGCGCCTTGAACAGGCGGGTGACGATGTCGTTGATCTCCTTGGTCTCGGCATCCGGTGCCTGCAGGCCGGGGGCGATCGCGGGCAAGCGCCGCGTGGCGACGACCGTGCCGCCGGCGCGGGCGAACTGCTCGAGCGAGCGCAGGGTCTTGAGCGGCATGCGCTCGACGCCGGGCAGGATCACCGTCTTGTACCGCACGTTGCCGAAAGCGAGCGCGCCGCCGTCGAAGTGGCCGCGCAGGTCGATCATGCCGTCGTCCACGAAGTCGAAGTTGTAGCCGGCCGCGAGGACGCGGTCGATGATGTCACGGCCGATCACCTGGCCGCTGGCGGTGCTCATGGCCACGCGGCCCGGCACGAAGGAGGCCCAGGCGTCGCTGTCGGAAATATACAGCGCCACGTCGTTGGCGGGCTGGCCCTGGCGCAGGAGGTAGCTGACGCGCTGGAGGTAGGATGTGACGTCCGGCATCACGATCCACCACGGGTTCTTCTCGTCGAACACGGCCGCCGCGTAGAGGTGCCAGCCGGGGTAATCAATGGTCTCCGGCGTGTACGGCCAGCCGTGGGCGATGAGCTGGTTGATCCCGAGCAGGAAGTGCAGGTCGGCCTCCGCTTTCATGTCGAGCGGAGTGGCGCGGAAGATCGGCGAGTGCAGCCAAGTCCAGGTTTCGGAGGACGTGACGGGGATGCCGAGCAGGTGGCTGGCGGAGGAAGCCCAGCGCGTTGTTGCGAATGTCCGCCAGGTATAACCCTCGCCCTCGGGCAGGCCGGCGTAGGCGTAGCTGTAGAGCGCGGCGGGCGGGGTGCCGTAGGCCTGGATGCGGAACTGGGTTTTGTTCGACGTGGCCCATTGCTGCATGCGGGCGATGAAACGTTCGTTGAACAGCTCCGTGATCGTGCGGCCCCAGTCGTAGCGGACATCCTTGGTCTTGGCGCCGATGTCATTCGACAGCGCCGGCAGCCACGGTTTCAGGTCGTAGCCGCGGCGTTTCTGAAACTCCGCGAGGAAGTCCGGCGTCCAGTCCTCGCCGGCGACCTCGAGGCTGTCGCAGAAGACCGAGCCCGGCGGGTTGGCGACGAGGGCCTTGAGCTCGAGGCCCGCGACCTCGTCGATGAACTTGTTCACGACGGCCGGGGAATAGTGGTCGATGACATAGCCCTCGCCGCCGACGGCGGGGCGCTTGACCATCATGCCGGTGTGGCTGGCGATGGCGAAGACGACGGACGTGGAGCCGGTCGCGGCGGCCGGCAGCTGGGCGGCGTTGTCCCGGATTTCGAGCTCGCGGTACGGATTCGCGCCGTCCTGGCCGCCGAGATAGGCGGCGATGAGGCTCTCGCCCTCGCGCAGGGCCGGGACCGGCACGCTGGTCTGGCCGGCGACGGCGGCCACGGGTTTCACCGTGATGCGACCCGCGGCCTCGTTGATCGAGAACATCGGTCCGCCATAGGGCCAGCCGCTGCCGAGCGTGAGGTTCATGCGCAGGCCGAGGCCCTTCGCGGTGGAGGCGGTGTACGACAAGGCGTCGAAGAATTCCGGGGACAGCAGCTTGAGGTTCTTCAGCCCCGGCTTGGCGTCGTCGACCGCCATCGGGTAGATCGGCTCGACCTCGAAGCCGCCGAAGCCGCCGGCCTTCATGAATTTCATCTCGCGCTCGATCTCCGGCTTGGTCACGGCCGGCCCGAACCACCACCAGCGCACCATGGCCTTGGCGTCGTCCGGCGGACGATCGAAGGAGCGTTGCAGCTGGGCGACGTCCGCGAAGGCCGCAGGGACGGCGAGCAAGAGGGAGGCGGAGGCGAGGGCAAGGACCGTGAGAGGACGAGGGATCATGGGAAACGGGGTTGGGCCGGAGGAGGTCTTGGCTCCCGGAAGGGGGACCGGCGGAAGCTGATTTCCTCCGGCCGGACCCTGCAGGGCGAGCCAATTCCTGCCGCTAGACGCACCTGTTTCGGAATGGGTGCATCGGATGTGAGGAAAGTGAGGCGGGTTTCACCTCGACCCTTGGATGAATTTTTAGCCACTGATTGCACAGATGGGCACAGATTTCGCATGCGACCATCCGTATAATTTGTGAAATCAGTGGCCAAAATCCGAACGGATCGAAAGGTGGGGTTGGTGAATCAGAATGTGCAGCCGATCGAGCCGAAGAGGCCGCGGCGCATGCCGTACTGGGCGGCGTTGACGCCGACGCCGCTGCCGTCGCGCAGCTCGTAGGACTTGTCCGCCAGATTGATGACATCGACACGAACCTTCCACTGGCGCCGCGGTCCGGTCCGGAGGTTTTGTTCAACGCCGACATTAATCGTGTAGTAGGCGGGCACCGATCCGCCGTTGGGGATGTTGGTGCCATCGGCCGCCGTGGCATCGTTGCGGAGTCCGCTGCCGTAAGGCACGTCTACGTAGGCCATGGTGCTGCCGGTGTTCCGTTTCCAGAGATACGATGCGCCGAACGTGCCGGTCAGCGCCTGGTCATGGTCTAGCTTGATCCAATGGTCCTTCACGTACGCCAGATCGGCCGGGTCGAACAGGAACTGCGCCGAGGTCCAGTCCCGGCCCAGCGCCACGGAGTGCGCGAGGTTCGCATAGGTGCTGAACCCGCCGTTCGCGTATGACCCTGTCAGCTCCACGCCGCGCACGTCACCCTGGGCGTAGTTGAACGCCGACAGGATCAGCGTCTGGCCGAACAGGCCGTCATCCAGCTGGTTCTTGGCGCGCTTGTAGTACGCGTCCAGGCCGACCTGGAATCCCGGCGCGAGCTTTTGCGTGATGCCGGCATCGAAGTAGTGCGAGCGCTCCGCCCTGACCGGATCGTCTTGGTCGCTGGCCGATGTGTTGGAGGTGCCGTCGAAACGGGCGACGGTGGCGCCGGAGACATTTTCCACCGGTGGCGGGGTGAAATAGCGCGCGTAACCCGCGTGCAGCGTGGTCGCGGTCGCGGGCTGGTAAAGCAGGTTTACGCGCGGACTGAGCTGGCCCTCATGGTCGAACGAAGAGTCGAACACATCGAGGCGCGCGCCATAGTTGAGCGTCAGCTGGCGACCGAGCTTCCATTCGTCCTGCAGGTAGCCGCCGGCGAACAGGCCGTTGAGCCGGTGGTTGTCCGCCACCGCGAAGTCCGGGCCGTCCGCATTGCCGTTTGCATCCACGGGAAACACCATGGTGGTGGAATCGGCCGTGACCGACTCGTCCAGCAGCATGGCGCCGAAGCGCAGCGTGTGCCGGTCGCGCCAGGCGCAGCTGGCATCGCCCTGCAGGCCCCACGAATTGAGCCGCCGCTCGACATCGCTCGCCACGCCGTTGAAGTACAGGTCGCCCGCCGGGTCGGGCGTGAAATGCACGCTGCTGGCACGGGCGAGCGCGGAGACCTGGTAGTTCAGGTCGCCTGCGGTCTTCTGGTAGGTGATCACGCCGAAATAATTCTGCTCGTTCTGGTTCTCATCGAGGCGCGCCGAGTCAAAGGTGCCTGGCAGCCACGGCGTGCCGTCGGGCGAGGTGCCGGCGGCGAGGCCCGGGGTGTCGGGCACCTGGTAGCTGCTGTCGGATGCGCTCAGCATGACGCTGACGCGGCTGTCGTTGTCCAGCAGTCGGGAGAAATACGAGAAGAGCCGGCCCTGGTCCGTCGTGTCATGGATCGCGGTGGACGCCGGCGTCGGGTTCTCGATGCCGAGGGCGTTGTGATCATAGGTGGTGTCGAGGAACCAGCTGGATTTCCCCGATGTGCCGCCGGCCTCGAAGCTGGGGCGGAAGGTGTCGAAGCTGCCGCCATAAAAGGAGACGCCGCCGCCCTGGTCGAGGGCCCCGCTCTTCGTCTGGATGTCCACGATGCCCGCCGTGCGAAAGCCGTACTGCGCCGGCAGCGAGCCGGTGATGAGCTGCAGGCTGCCAACAAAGCGCGGATCGAGCTCAAGGCCGAAGCCCGAGATGCCCTCGGGCAGAAGCACATCGTTGATGCGGTACTGGAGATTGCCGTGCTCGCCGCGGACGTGGAGGTCGCCATTGGCGGCCGAGTCCTCGGCCACGCCGGGTGCGCGCAGCAGGATCTGGCTGAAGGGCGCATCCTCACCCTGCGGCAGGTCGATGAGCTGCTGCTTGTTGATGACGAAGGAAGAGGCGCCCAGTTCGGGGAGGATGTCCGCGCGGGCGCGGTCGAGGTGATCGGATACCTCGACGGGATCCATCGTTACAGCGCTGTCGGTGGCGGCGCTGGCAGGGGCAGGGGCCGGAGTTTGCTGGGCGGGTGCGGCCGGAGCGGCTGCGAGGCAGAGGAGAAGAAGAACGAAAGGAAAACGAGTGGGCATGACGGGGATGAGTTGAATGACCGTGCTTGGGCCGGAACGGCGGGCGGAAGCCCGCAACGGCGTGACAAACGAAAAACATCCGCCCGCGGATCGCGGTGCGGATGGACGGAGGAATTCTACTCAGCCCTGCGGCGGGCCGCATAGGGGCGGCAGCCGGTGGCGCGGCGCCGGCAGACGCACGACCTCGCGAGGCCGTGCCGTGCCGGTAACCAGGCAAAACGAAAAAAAGAGCAGCGCGGCGAAGACCGTCGCGGAGAGCACGCCATGCGCAAACAGGTTGACGACGCAGCCGTCGTCATCGGTGTCCGGGGTATGGGCCGCGGACTCGACGTGGCCGTGAACCCATTCGTGCGCCGCCGGACTGGCGGCCAGCACGGCCAGCAGCAGCACGAGCGCCACGCCGCCTGCCGCGAACAGGCGGCGGAGAAACTCGGCGAGAGTCTGATGGCGGCGTGCGAAAAGCATGCGTTGGCTCGTAACGTTGCGATTATGCCCGGGTCGTCAAGGGCCGGACGCGATTGGCCACAGATTGCACTGATGGGCACGGATAACACATGCGACCATCTGTGCCATTTGTGTAATCAGTGGCCAAAATTCCGAATGGATCGAAAGGGGGTGTCGAAGCCTCGCCCTGCATCCACCGGCATGGTGGCCCGGAACTGCAGGCGCTTCAGGGCTGCGGCGTCGCCTGGAGCAAACGCACGTCGAAGATCCACCATTCGCCGCTGCGCTGCTCGACTCGGCCGAGCACCTCGCGGCCGGCCTGCAGCGCGGCGATCACGTTCGGGGCGGCCTTGAACTCCCGCTCGCCGCCGCGGAGCACGCCGGGCAGCGCCACATGCTGGAGCTTAATGGAATTGCGTTCGGTCATGACCGCGGTGATGCGTCCGCGGATCGGGTAGCCGATCAGCTCGTCCCCGCTGGGTGAGCAACCGCAGGTACTGTCGGCCGCCGCCAGCGTTGCGGCATCCGGCAGGGTGACGAGCAGGGTCTGGACCTGGGTGTTCTCGCCGTCGCGCGTGAATGCGGCCACGACCTGGGCCGGCGTGTCGTCGAAATCCTTGGCCAGCACGACATGGGGCACGCCGCTGATGGCGGACTTGGCCGGCGCATCCGCCAGCCGCGCCGGCGCGAGCGTGGCGCCGAAGGAGGCGTAGCGGCGCAGGTAAAGCCCGGCCGGCTGGCTCGCGTCGTCTCCCGGGCCCTCGAGCCAGCTCACCAGCTGCGCGCCGCCGTGCAGGATGAGCGTGTCGACGTGGCCGGTGGGATGGCCGAGATCCACGCGCGAGGGCATGGTGTAAAGTCCGCCGGCGTCAGGGGACGAGGCCACGAGCACGCGCGGCTCATTGTCGGCGGCGGTGAACCAGGCCGCGGACACCCGCGGGCCCTCGGAGTCGACGTGCGGGCCGTTGATCGGGCACGCCGCGATCTTCCAGCGGTCGCGGCTCAAACGCGCGGGCGCCTCCCACTGCCCGTCGATATAGCGCACCGCCATGATATCGCGGATCTCCTCGTCGGTGCGTCCCCGGTACGCCACCAGCGCGCTGCCATCGGGAAAACCGGTGATCGTGGTCTGGCAGCATTCGCACACCTTCGGATCGAGCAGCACGTCGGGCCCGGCGCTGCCCAGCACGCGAGCGTACAGTTTCTCCGGATCTCCCATCGCCTTCTTGCCGCGTCCGTCGAGCCAGGCCGCGAGGATGGTGCCGTCGGGCAGCGCCCGCAGGGAGGGAAACGCTGTCGATTCACTCTCGCGGCTCAGCGGCCGGGGCTCGCCCCAGGTGAGGCCGTTGTCGGACGACTGCCGGTACATCGCGTGGCGGGCGTCGTCATTATGCATGTGCCCCTCGGCATGTTCGTGTCCGGCCATGGCGGCACCCGGGGCCGGGGATGCCGGGGCGGGATTATTTACCGACCACACGGCCGTGAGCCGCCCGCCGGGCTGGACGACGAGCGAGGGGAAGTTGGCCGAGCTCTTCTCGAGGTCTGCGCCCTGGACGATGACCCGGGCCGGCGACCAGCGGCGGCCCTCGAGATCGAGCACGGAGTATTTCAGGACGCGCCCGCCCGCGGGCACCGCCTCAGTCCAGCACAGGTAGACCGTGCGGTCCGGCCCGGTCGTGAGCGACGGTTCCATCGAGCCCGGCCCGGCGGGCGAGGCGAGGGTGACGACATAGGGATTGAAGACTACGGGGACGTCGCTCGGCGCGGCGGAAACGCGCAGCGCGCCGATCGCGAGGGCGAAGGCCAGCCAGGACCGGAAGGTAGGAGCCTGCTTGCAGGCGATGTTCGACGTAGCCACGTCCTGAAACATTGTGCGGCTCTTGAGGGCCTGCAAGCCGGCTCCGACAGCTTAATGGCTCTGCCTGAGGCAGGCTGGATCGAGAACGATTACGAGAATGAGAACGAGAACGATCGATTTGGATCGACCGGGTGCGTTGCGGGGTCGTCCGTTGCGGCTGCGGTCAAGTGGCGGCCCTATGTCTTTCTGCGCTGCAGCAGCGTGACGGCCAGCAGCAGGAAGAACGACACCACCAGCAGCACCGCCGCGAACGCGTGGGCCTGGGGGTACTCGAGCTTCTGCACCTCGTCGTAGAGCGCGATGCTGGCGACGCGGGTCACGCCGGGGATCGAGCCCCCGATCATCAGGACCACGCCGAACTCGCCGAGGGTATGCGCGAATCCGAGCGTGAGGCCGGCCGCGATGCCGCGCCAGGCGAGCGGGACGTGCACGCGGAGGAACACCCGCCACGGCTGCGCGCCGAGCGTCGCGCCAGCGTCGAGCAGTTCCCGCGGCACCCCCCGCAGGGCGGCCTGGAACGGCTGCACGGCGAAGGGCAGCGAATAACACACCGACGCGACCACGAGCCCGGTGAAGGTGAAGGCCAGGGAGTGCCCGGTCAGCGCCACCCACCAGCTCCCGGGGGGATGGTTGGGCGAGAACGCCACGAGGACGTAGAAGCCGATCACGGTCGGCGGCAGCACGATCGGCAGCGAGACCAGTGTCTCCAAGACGGGTGCAAGGCGGGAGCGCGTGGTGTTGAGCCACTGTGCGAGCGGCAGGCCGGCGAGGCCGAGGACCAGTGTCGTGACGGCTGCGAGTTTCAGCGTCAGCCCGAGCGCCTGCCAGAGCGGCGCGGACAGGCCGAGGAAAGTGAAGGCGGGGTCAGGCACAGCGGAGGGCGGAAGAAACGTTCAACGGGGAACGTCGAACGCTCAACGCTCAATTCGGGGATGTTCAAAACGGGAACCATTTTAGCCACTGATTTCACAGATGGGCACTGATTCGCTTCGCATCTAACCGCAGCGGCCTGGTCATTTGTGTAATCCGTGCAATCAGTGGCCAAAACCTGACTTGGAGGTTCACTTTCCCGGCACCGTATAACCGAAGTCCTCAAGGATCTTCCTCGCGGCCGGTCCCTGCAGAAAGGCGAGATAGCGGGCCGCCGCGGGATTCGATGCGCCGCGGGTCGTGAGCACTGCTCCCTGAGCCAGCGGGGCGTAGAGGTCGGCCGGCACCTCGAGCCAGCGGCCCTTGCCCTTCAGCTGGGGAGCGAGGACGGCCGAGAGCGCGACGAAGCCGGCGTCGGCGTTGCCGGTTTCCACGAACTGGGTCGTCTGCGTGATGTTCTCGCCCACCACGAGCTTCGCCTGCACCTCCGCCCAGGCGCCGATTTTCTCGAGCGCCTGCTTCGCCGCGCGGCCGTAGGGGGCGTTGTCGGTGTTGGCGATTGCAAGTTTCTGCACGGCCGGGTTGCGCACCGCCTCGGCGACTGACGGGAGATCGACCGCCGGCTTGGTCGTCCACAAGACGAGCCGGCCGGTGGCGAAGGTGGCGAGCGTCTTCGCGTCCGCCTGGCCCGCCTTGATCAGTGCCTGGGGAAAATCGAGGTCGGCGGACAGGAACACGTCAAAGGGCGCCCCGTTCTTGATCTGCGTGACGAGGTTGCCCGAGGCGCCGGTCGCGGTGGTCACGGTGACGGCGGGTTCGGCCTTCTTGAACTCGGCGTTCAATGCATCCAGCGCGTAAACCAGGTTCGCAGCGGCGGCGACGGAGACCGCCTCGGCGGCGCGCACGGTGGTGAGGACGCAGAGCAGGAGGGTGGCGAGGGTGCGGCGGGGCATCGTCGAATGCTCGGGTCATACGTTATATTTTGTCAAATATAACGACGGCCGTGGGGCGGAAGGCTAGATGCCTAGAAAGCCAGAGGGCCGGAGGGCCAGCGGACAGATCGACCGAGCACCCAGGATCAGGGTTTCCGGCTTTCTGGCCTTCCGGCCCTCTGGTCTTCCGGCGTTCCGGCCTTCTGCGCGAACCGATTCCGTCAGCCACGGAGCAGCCGGAGCAGCGCGTCCCAGTCCTTGCGGGTGGCGGAGCGGCAGGAGGCCTCCATGCGCGTGTAGAGCGCGAGCACCTTTTCGCCGGTCGGCGTGAGCGCCGCGCCGCCGCCGGTGCCGCCGCCGCGGGCGGAGGAAACGAGGGGTTCGCGGAAGAGGGCGTTCATGGCCCGCACCAGGGTCCAGGCGCGGTTGTAGGACATCCCCAGCTGGGCCGCCGACTCCGAGATCAAGCCGGTGGCCGCGATGTGGCGGAGCAACTCGGCCTTGCCGGGACCGAAGGCGTCGGGCCCGACGTGCGGAAAGCGCAGGCGCGGCTGCAACTCGGGTACGGATCGTGGCATGGACGCAAGCTGGCGCAGAGGCGTGCGCGGGTCAGCCAAAAACGGGTTCCCCCCCGGGCTTGATGAAAATGAATGCGGAAGGCTTCGCGCCACGACGCAACGACGCCACGTTTCGATCCGATATGGATTGAATCCGAACGTAGCGTCGTTGCGTCGTCGCGCGAAACCGGGTCGTTTTCGCATTTGGTTGCTCTTGGTGGCTGCAACGGGAGATTTTCCGGCCCTGCTTGCCCTGTTCGTACGGAAAAATTCCGGGCTTTATGCGAAATCCGAAACCCGGAATCTGAAAATGCGTTTTGACAGCCGGGGTCCCGATCTGCCAGCGCTCGTGTCTGCCGGCCGGCCGGTGCAATTTCGCCCTATCCCGCGGAACCATCGCTGCCCGGCTTCGTCTTCTCCATGCCATGAACCCACCCGATGCCCCCGCCCCTCGTCGCCTGTCGGCCGCCGCGTTTCGCGCCGGCGTTTTTCTTTCCACGCTGGCCTCGGCCGGCACGGCTTTTGCCGCGGGCGACGCCGCCCACGGCAAGGTGCTGTTCCAGCAGACCTGCGGGTTGTGCCACGCCACGACGCTTGAGCAGATGGCCACGGCGGGGCAGGGGCCGCTGATCGCGGGCATCGTCGGGCGCCCCGCGGCTTCGCTGTCGTATTTCGGCTACTCGCAGGCCCTGAAGGCCTCCAAGATCACGTGGAACGCCGAGAACATCGACCGCTTTATCTCCGCCCCGGGAAACATGGTGCCCGGCACCAACATGGTGATCGTGGTGCCCGTGGCCGACGATCGCAGCGATCTCATTGCCTACCTTTCGACGCTGGCGCCCGTGACGATTCCGCCGGACTTCGTGCCGCCGCCGCCTCCGGCGGGCGGGCCCCCCGACCCGGGCGACTGGCGCAATGACGGGCCCGGCGTGCGGCACACCGTCAAGGTCGCGGATCTGCCCGCAAATTTCGCCACCCCTTCGGCCCGGCTCAATGCCATGGGCATTGCCCGGCCTGCGGGCGCGGTGCTGTCGGTGCCGGCCGGGTTCACGGTGCAGCAATTTGCCTCGGGCCTGGCCGGGCCCCGGCTGCTGCGCGAGGCGCCGAACGGCGACATCTTCGTCGCGGAAACCGGCGCGGGCCGCGTCCGCGTGCTGCGCGCCGCGGACGGCGCCGGCGCTCCGTCGGAAAACTCGGTCTTCGTGGAGGGCCTGCGCGGGCCGTTCGGCATCGCGTTTTATCCGCTCGGCGCGAACCCGCAGTGGGTCTACGTGGCCAATCTTAACACGGTCGTGCGCTTCCCCTACCACAACGGCGACCTGAAGGCGTCCGGGCCGGCGGAGACGATCGTCCCGGTGCTGTCCGATACCACCGGCGGCCACACGACGCGCGACGTCGTCTTTTCGCCGGATGGCCGGCGGATGTACATCGCGGTCGGCTCGGGCTCGAACGTGGCGGAAGGCATGAACACGAAATCCCCGGAGGACATCCGCGCGTGGGAGGCCGCGCACGGCTTCGGCGCGGCGTGGGGCTCCGAGGCGGGACGCGCCAACATCGTGGTGACGGACCCCGAGGGGAAACAGCCCCTCCATGCGTACGCGACCGGCATCCGCAACCCGGTCACCGTGACGATCAACCCGGCCAACGGCGAGGTCTGGTGCGCGACGAACGAGCGCGATGGCCTCGGCGACAACCTGGTGCCGGACTACATCACCCACGTGCGCGAAGGCGGCTACTACGGCTGGCCGTGGTATTACATGGGCAACCATGAGGATCCGCGCCGCGTCCGCGAACGCCCGGACCTGGCGGGCAAGGTGATCTCGCCCGACATCCCGCTGCAGGCGCACTCGGCGCCGCTGCAGATGACCTTCTACACCGCGACCACGGGCGGGGCGGCATTCCCGGCGGAGTACCGCGGGGACATCTTCGCGGCCTCCCACGGCTCGTGGAACCGGAGCGTCCGCACCGGGAGCAAGATTGTCCGCGTGCACCTTAAGAACGGTGTCGCGACGGGCGAGTATGAGGATTTCCTGACCGGCTTCGTGATCGACAACCAGCACGTCTGGGGCCGCCCCGTCGGCGTGACCGTCGCGCACGACGGCGCGCTGCTGGTGAGCGAGGACGTCAACGGCACCATCTGGCGCATCGCCTACAACGGCGCGAAGCCGGCCAAATAACGGTCGAACGTAGGGGCGTTCCTTGCGGACGCCCTCCGTACGACGCGCCGCCGCGTCGTAGAGCGAACCTTCAAACCGTTTCACGCCACGACGCTACGACGCAACGGTTTGGCCCTTTGCTCTGCGGGCCCAATCCTCGCGGCGTAAAGCCGCTCCTACATTGGATTGCCGGCAAACCGATCTACCACCCGTTCGCCGCCTGCAGGGCACCACACTCCGTGAACGCGTCGGCTGGAAAACGAGCCTCCCGATCACGGCATGATTTCCAGCGTGAGGCAGTAATCCCGGTAGCCGACGCTGCGCCAGAAGGCGATTCCGGCCGGATTGTCGCAGAGGACCTCGACGGTCAGGCGAACCCCGGCGGGCCAGATCCGTTCCTTGAGAATCGTGAAGGCCGCGCGGCCGATGCCGGACTCCCGGCGATCCCGCCTCACGAAAAACTGCCGCAGGTAGATCAGCTCCGCCTCCGGCTTGAACAGCGCATAGCAAACGGGCTTGTCGGAAGAGAAAAGCACCGCGCGGTACTCACCTTTCAGCCATAGGCGCATCCGTTCCTCGAGCTGCGCGACGGTCATCCGGTTGCGGTGGCCCTCGTCGCGGATGAGCTGCTGGTTCCAATCGGCGAGCAGGCCGAGGTCGGAAGCCAACGCCTCGCGCCACGTGAGCTCCAGGTCCTTGCGGGGGGAGAGGCCGGCACCATCGTTCATCGGCCGACGCTGATCCAGTAACGATGCTTTTGCACGCCGGATTCCGGATCAGGCACGGTCCCTTCCAGCACACCGCCGCACGACTCGACGACCCTTTGGGAGCCGCAGCCGATCCGGATGGGGCCGGCCAGCAACTTTGCGGCACGACGAGCTTGGTTTGGGTCAGCGCTGCAAAGATGGCTTCACTCGTGCGCAAACCGGCAGGCCTGAGCGGGTCCGGC
>Ga0265320_10002595_pt1 | contig 12545 bp, 15 predicted proteins | sample 4827metaG_FD_202087 | JGI IMG/M metagenome (GOLD analysis project Ga0265320, IMG submission 202087) | Rhizosphere microbial communities from Carex aquatilis grown in University of Washington, Seatle, WA, United States - 4-8-27 metaG | ecosystem: Host-associated > Plants > Roots > Rhizosphere >...
GCCCGCACCACGGCGACGTTCCTGAACTCGTTCGCACGCTGGTTCGCCGACGGCAACCGGTTCATCAGCCACACGGGCGATACCGTTCGCATCAATGCGCTCGACGGAACCTCGGAGCAACTGATGGTCTTGTCGACGGGGCAATGGTTGACCATCCGCGGCTACGGAAACTATTTCTGGATCGACACGGCGGACAAGGTGTACCAGGTGGGGGGAAGCACGACGCCCACGACCGTGGCGTCCGGCAACGACTCGTCGACCGACATCCCCGGATACGTCTACGGGAATTTCGTGCCGGGCGGCCTCGCGGGGATCTTCTTTTTCACCAACACGACGGTCTTCAGGATGGACCCGACCTTCGCGCGGATCATTCCCTTTCCCGGGCCCTCCTTCACTCAGTTCGCCTCCGACCCCGGCGGCCACTGGGTGGTGGGCAGCAGCACCGGCTTGGTCTATGACAGCCGGGACGCGCCGCCCCGGTCCAGCTTCACCTGTGGCGCGATGGCGGACTTGGCAGCCGCTCCCACCGGCGATCTCGCGCTCGCAGTCGCCCGCCCCGAGCTCGAGGTCCTTCACCTGGGTCTCCCCGTCGGCTCGCCTTCGACGGCGCCCACCCGGCTGGCGCGCGAGGCCGGACGTCTCGACATGACACTCGACGGTCAGTGGCTTGGCACCAGCTCGGCGGAGGTGCAGTACTACAACAACCGCGGTCCGCAGTTGAACCTGCTCTCCTTGCCGGCCGGCACAGTGGTGGCCTCGTGGCTGGCATTCGGGGCCGGGCACGGATACGACAAGCTCCGCGTCGCGGGCAGCGGCAATCTGGTGTCATTCACCCGGTTCGAGGGCGGAAGCGTCGTGCGGACGGTGCAACCCGACGCGCTGGTGTATCAGTCGGCGCCGGAAGAACCACTCGAGAAGATCGTCCTGGCGCCCGGCGGTCACCTGATCGCGGTAGCGTCGGGCGCGTTCAGCACCACCCGCATCTATCGGGACGGAGCCCTCGTCAACGCGGTCGACGGGACCGCCGAGGTCTGGCTCGACGACAACCGACTGCTGGCACACTACGCCGGCGACTCGAGCCGCATCTACGATGCGACGGGAGCGCTGCTGTCGTCACCGCCGCTGCCGCAGTTCACCTACGTCAGTGTGATCGGAAGCGATCGCATCTATTCACAGGTCTACAACGCCATCTTCACGGTGGCGACCGGGACCCAGGTCTGGACCGGGACCTTCCCTGCGGAGTTCGTCCAGCTGTTCGGCGACAGCGGTCGCAAAGGGGCGGTGGCCGGCCCTTATGTGGTGTACCTGAGCGGCCATGAGATCATCGCGGAGCCCTACTGACGTCGGAGTGAGCGCCCGTCAGGTCTTCGCCGCGCCAGTGAAGGCAACGACGCCCAAGCGCTGTTTCAACCGGCTGTGCAAACAGACTACGCGGAAAGCGCTCAAGAAACCTTTGCCCGCGCGCGCACTTCGGCGCCGTCACCATGACCAACCAACGCCAGCACCATCAGGCCTCGCCGTTCTTCTTCCAGCTCACCTTCCGAAAACTGTGTCGCGTGCCGACGCAGGCTTTTCAGCGCCTCGTCGTAGCGACCGCGACCCAGAGCCGTTCGTGCGCTGCGGGGAGGGACAGTGCGTTCAAGCGCCCTTTCCACCCCGACATTTTTCGCCGATAAGAAATCTTACGTCCACTTTCGCGGCCTCGATCCGGCCCCTACCCCCGCGCTTCGCGGGGGAACACAAGGACGGAACCCCGTCGCGCCCAAGGGGCCCCCTTTCCCGTGACGAAGCATCGTCGCGGTAGCTTGGCGCGGATCCGGGCTCGAGATCAAGCGTCGAATTCGTCCGGCGCCGGTGGGTCTGGCCCGAACCCGCAGGCATCGAACGGCAGCTCTGTTTGCGGGGGGCGGCCGCGGAGGGTGGACGGCAGGCACGACGTTGGGCAGGCCCATGTGCGCCAGGATCCGGACGATGCTGGCTGGCGAGGTGACGGCGGCGACGATCTCCATTCGTCCGGCGCATCGCGCGCACTCCAAGACGTCCTTCAAGAACACGCGCCAGATCAGCGACGCCCACGGAAATCGCCCCGGGCGCCGCGGCTTCTTCGCAGGTTCGACATCGTTTGGCTTCCCAGCTCGCTCACTATTCACTGGAGGTCAGCGAGGGTCGAGATCGATCTGCAGAGCCTTCACCGCCCAAGATGGCGCCCCGGGTTCTAGCGCGCACTTGCCATGAGCCGCGCGCGCAACGAGACGAGGCTGCCTCCACGGCTCCGACGTATCGAGAATCCGGCATTGATCGAACACCCGAACCGCCTCGGCAAGGTTCGCAAGGGCAGCCAAGTGCACAGCCCGGATCTCGGTTTCGGACGCGGCATGTCCACCCGCCTGGGCACGCTGGAGCACCCTCTCGATATTGATGTCCGCCGAGCTGGTGCACAAGAACGTGAGGGCCGTTCGAAAGCCCTGGTTCCGCTTCGCTTCCCGTCGATGTGCTCGTCCACGAACGTCTCGCACTGTCGCGAGACGGCCTTACGAACCGCGGGCGGGATCGCGCGGTAGCTTCCGACAATCTGGGCGCATCGATCGTCGATGCTGAACGCGTCCACACCCATAGCGGCGATGGGGAAGAACGTGCTCTTGCCGCTTCCCGGCGGCCCCGCCACCACGAGCATGACCGGGCGGGCGGCGGTCTTCGACGCTGCCACCGCGTCTCAACCGGTCTCGACGCTAGTCAACGAGGACGGAAGCATGTCGGGAGGCAGCTGCCGCGACACGAGCTGTCCCTCGCGGTCGATCACGCCCATCTGTTCCAGCCGCGCCCGCGCTTGGCGAATGCGCCGTTCGGCCATGGCATCCATGCGCGCATCCCAGGTGGCGGCATCACCCTCGTTGTCGAGGTCGAGATCGTCCACGCGGGCTTCGGGGATCGGGGACTCATCGATCGTCAGCGGCATATCGCCATTTTAGCACCCCTACCTCCGGTCCCGACGTCCACGACTATGCCTGAGGCACGATGAACGATCGGGCGGCGAAGGCCGGTGTCAGGCGGGCGTTTGGCCGCGGGACCTGCTCGTCTCCGAACCGTTCCCTGGCCAAGTTACTGAATCTGCTGACGTTTCGCCAATCGAGGGAACGATTGGTTATCGTAACTAACGGTTCTTGTTCAGTTCACCCCGAAATCGCACTCAGGAGGCCGACGGTTCGATCCCGTTCAGCTCCACGACTTCACTCAGGATTTTTTTGCTGCGGGGCGTCTGCAAAACGTTTGAAGAGCAAACGTTTTTCATTCAGGAGGCGGACTTCCCCCACTCAACACCTCCAGCACGCTGCAGAGCCCACGCGGGTTTCACGACCAGACCACGGCGTGCTGGAGTTTGTCCAGGTTCGCCGGATCCATGGGGATGTCCAGAGGCGCCTCGCCCACCCAGACCAAGGCCACGCGATCCTTGTCCGGCTCGACGACGATGGTTTTGATGACCGGCGACAGCACAACGGGGTTGTTTGCGGCCACGCGCACGAACATCTGAGGCACCCGAGCGTTGAGGCGAAAGCGCCACGACGCATGATGCGGGTGGATGTTGCGTAGCTCGACCTCGCTGCCCGGCGGCGGGGCCTCCCATCGCAGGCCTGGCGCCGCGCCCTGTAGACACCGCAGGTCGAACAGTGTTGCAACGTGCGCCTCCTCGGCCAGTGAGCTCGCGTTGATAAGGCCTGCCGTGACCTCGAAGAATTTGTCGACCGGAAAGCGCACGAAGTCGTAGAGCGGGGCTGGCATTCCAAGCAATGTCATTCGGGGAAAGAAGGCATGCGGCAGGAAAGCCATCGAGGCAGGTGGGGGACCGGCGGGCCATGCGAACGAGTTCCCCGCGACCAAGCCCTCGGGCGCAAGTAAGAATCGCGGATCCTCGACCAGCGGTAGTCGGCAAGTCGCGAGCGCCTTCGGCGTGAGCTCGACCAACTACCCGCGCCCGGCCGGGTTGCGCGGGTATGCGTACAAACCAAACTCGGGCGCGATGCTGTGTCCCGCTTCCTTCCGCAGCGCGATCGTCGGATCGCCGTAGGCCTCGAGCGCCGCCGCGTCGTAGCCTCCGTAAGCGCTCTGCCATCCCAGCGGGATCTTCTCGAAGCGCTCGGGGGCGGTGAACACGACTCGCCCGTCGGAGGCGAGCTCAGCTCGTCGTTCGCCGAATATGCACAGCTCGCGCTGGCGCGTTCCGATTCGGATCGAGACACGGGTCTTCCTGTCGTCGTCATGGGGGTACGCGTGGCCCAGCACCACGACGTCCGTATGCGGCTTGCGCAGGACCGCGTCTGTGTCCTGGGCCAGCGTCAGCCCATCTGGGGCCAAGACGGGCTCTTCCGCGAGGGGAACCTGGTCCGGTGAGTCGACCAAGGTACCGCCGCCAGCGACCCGGTACGTTCGCTTGGCCGCGATACCAATACACCAGCGGCGATCGGGATCGACCGCGCTCAGGATCGCCGAGACTCGGCCACTCATCGACCGCCCCCGCCGCCGCCCCCGGTGCCACTCGCGCCGCCAGCGCCTCCGGTGCCGTCGGCGCCCGGAGGCGGCGGGCTACCAGAGGACTCAACCTCCCCGGCGTACGGCGACGCGCTCTCCGGCTTCTCGCCCGCTACGCTGTGACCTTGCCTGTTCGCCCACGCGTTCGGGTCGGGCTGGCCCGATGGTGCCAGGTAGGTGCCGTACGCGGAATCCGGGCTCGAGTATCCGACCGGGCTACCGACCACGCGAATACTGACGGCCGAACCGACGGGGCCCATGATGTACGGAAATTCGCGGAGCAGTGAGCGGGTCACCGGCGTGACCGCGGCCGTACGAAACGCGGACGCGACGGCGCCCGGCCCCAGCGACGAGACCATCGGCACCCTGAGCGAGGAGGCCATGCCCTGCAGAAAGCCACGCCCAAAGCCGCGCCCGAACGCAGCGAAGAAGCCACCGCCGTTGAACATCGAGCGAAAAGCCCCCGCCAGCCCGCGGCCCGCCGCCGAAAGGGCGCTCATGATGCCGGCGCAGATCAGGCCAGAGACCCACGTGATGGCCATGTCGATCAACATCGAAAACAGACCGCCCAGGAAGTCGCCCAAGGTAAAACCGGCCTCAACCGTCGAGAACATTGCCATCACAACGCCCGTCGGCAGCGGCGGGATGGGAAAGTCCTGACAGTCCAGGTTCAGGTTCACGAACATCGCCACCGCGATGGCCATGTTCCCCTGCGGATGCGACACGGTCCCGGATGCGAACTCCGACTTACTGCCGGAGCCCAACAAGACGAGCGGCAGCAAGATGTTCGGCCAGACGTGGCCCGGGTGCGGTCCCGCATCGTGCCCGCGGCCGATGGCGTAGCCCCAGCACAAGGCAACGGGCTTGGCCACGGCGCTCTCGGGGGAGGCCGCCTTGCTGTTCGCGAGGGCCCACATGAATCCGGTCTTCTGGCTCCACCCCTCGCCCCACACGACCACGTGAGGCGCGAACGGCGGAACCGGCGAGGGCGGCGGAATCGTCTTGTGCATATCCACCCCCACGATGGGCTGGATGGTATTGAGGCATTTCATCCCAACGCCTGGCATTCGTCGCTCCTTTGTACGCTCAGGCGTCCCCGACCGTAAGCGTTGCGACTCGAACCTGACGGGGGGTGACAATGTATTTGAAGTTTCCCCGTTGAGTGACGACCACACGCTCTGTGTCCAGCCAGACCAGCACGCCGTCGATGCGCGTGGTGACCGCGAACGTCACCTCTCCCATCTGCACCCGCACCGTGCCGAGAACCGCCGGGACCTGGAAGGTCCACGGCGCGTCACGTGCTCCTTCCATCGCCACGGGCGCGCCCGGCGCAATCTGCGGCAACACCAACTCGGGGTTGGCGTTGTTGAACACGCTCGGGTAGACATTCAACAGCGTCCCGGTCGCCGGATCGAGTGCCACCGAGGCCTTTGCACGCAGTCCCCAGCTCATGAAATAGGGGGCCCATCCCGCCGGGGCCGGCTGATCCTTCCATGAGCGAATCGGTGGCGCCGTCACAGTCTCGATGTTGGGAAGGACCTTCCCGGTGGCCTCGTCGCGCGAGAGGTAGTAGCCGCGGCCCACCGGATTGTCGGGATGCGCGGCGTTTAAACCTTCCGAGGTGGTGACCCCGCCGAAGGCCCGCCGATAGGACAGCTCCATCTCGTCAAAGGGTGCAGGCGCCGACGGAACCAAGTCGTCGCCCCGCTGCACCGCCGTCCACGTTCGGTCTCCGTGGACCCGCAGCGAGTGTCGGAAGTCGCCGCAGGAGATTGAGATCTTCTCCTCCCTCAATCGACGCGATCGGCGCAGGGTCCCGAGAACACACAAATCCGCGCCCTGCTTGCGCAGAAAAATGTCGCCGTTCAGGACGCCGTAGGGGGTCTCGACCGGATCCCCGGTGATGGGCATCGGATCCGGAGCGGGCGTCAGCGTCCCGTCCGGCCACCGCTGATACGTCGCTTTCCAGATCACCACGGCGAAGCGGGTTGCCGTGCCGAAGTCGGCCTGTTGAAGCAGAGCCGGCCAGGGAGTTTGGTTATCGAGGTGCATTCTCCTTGCCCCTGCTATCACCGCGAATCGTCCGGATGAGCTCTTCGTCCCCGGAAACATCGGCGAGCGCCAACTCTTCTACCGCCAGACCAGGCACCTGCGTGACCCATTCCGGGATCGCCGGCGCACGATCACAATTGAGCAAGATCTGCTCGCCGAGGAGTTGAACGTCGTCATTCGCGCGCGCGACGATACGTCCGGAGCGCGCCTCAACACCGACAGTCTCGGCGCTGGTCGTCAGGTCGCCGCCCGCGCGAAGGTTAGCGCAGGCTCAGTTCGGCAGTCGTCTCCAGGTCGACGCGCGCAGCCCGCAGGCGCGCCACCGGACCGGCGGCAGACCAGGCTATCTCCACCTCGATGGCCTTGCCGTCGCCATCGCAACCCACGCGCAGGAGCGCGCGGTCCTCGGTTGAGGCGATCTCGACGCTGTGTCCACCACTCAGACGGACGGTTTGAAGTCGCGGTTCGGTGCCGGGCGCGAGGAACGATTCGGGAATCGTCATGACAAATCCTCAGGTGAACCAGACGGAGACGCCGATCATCACGACCAGGAACAAGACCACCCCCAAAGTGGCGAAGGTCTTGAACGTCGAGGGGACCGAGGGCCCGCTCTCCAGCGCAACACGAGAGGGAAGGTGCGGATCGAAGTGGACCTTGAGGCTGGCGCCGATCGGGGGCGTACTGGGCGGGGGCACCCAGGCATTCGAACCGTCGGCCGTCTTCCCCAACTCGCTAGCTCCCCAAACCACTCGGAATTCATGCCCCCCACCACCGGTGTCGTATTGACCGATTAGGTAGGTCGCCGATCGCCCCTTGAACCCAGGGCCCTGGTCGTGTCCGGTGACAATCGCAGCCACCGCCGGCCAGGCCAGCGTCTCGCGCTGAACCAGAAACGGCCGAAGGACCACCACGCCCGCACCGCAGGCGGCCCCTACGGTCACGAGATCGATCGCGACGGCTCTACACCATGACATGCTTCCCCACCTTCTCAGCGGCGCCATGGTATCAGAGTAACTGAGGTACTCGAGACGTGATGACGTTGCTTTCGGTTCTCGGGCACCTCGATGCTCGCCGGGGTGTCGCCGCCGCTTGGTTGTTTGGCTCACACCTCCCGGCCCACGTGGTTTCGACCGAGGGCGACGGCCTCCCAGGCGACGTGGCCGAGTCGTTCGGGTTGAGTTGACCCCCGTGAAGCTCGACGGATGGCGCAACGGAGCGCCGAGAACGCTGGGCCGGCCGACACCGTTGTCGATGGCGGTATCTTCCGGGTCACCTACCTCGAGCACCTCGGATGGCGACGGGACCGCCGATTGACCCTTGCTACTGATCCACCGGTGAAGCTGCGACCGTATGCTCTGGAGCGTGCCGGCGTGAAGGTCATCTGGCTCCCGCCACGGAGTCCCGATCTGAACGCCTTCGCCTCAGGCCCCGGTCGTCCACGGCCCGCCCGGTGGCCAGCGCTGCTCGAAGCTGTCACCGCGCTCATGGGCGCGGGCGACGGCAGCAGGAACTCCGCGAGCAACGGCACGATCTCCGAGAGCTTCTCCGGGCACTCGGTGTTCGGCAGCCTCTTTCGAAAGGCGGTCCACTGCGCGAGCGTCGACGCCTGCTCGGTGAAGTCCGGCGTGAACGCGATCGGCACGACGTCGATCGCGGTCTCGCGATTCTTGAACGTGGCGGCGATGGCCTTCGCGAGCACCGCGCCGTCGAAGGCGAACCGACTAGCGAGGAGCCACACGTCGTAGAAGTCCTTCATGCGGCTGTTCAGCGTGCGCAGGTAGGCGATCGCCTGGAACTTCGCCGCGACCACGGTCTCGCGTGGGTAGCCCGCGAGGGCGGGTGAGGGGAAGTCGAGCAACGCTGGGTAGGTGATCTCCTGCGCACTGGGGGTAACGACTTCGCCGAACCCGACGTCGATCTGCATCGCGGCGCGCGCCTTCCCAAGCAAGCCGACGAAGCGGACGCGCACGCCCTCGTAGTCCGCGTCCTCCTTGATGCGCTCGGTCTTCACGGTGGCGGGGTCGAACACCATGCCGTCGGGCTCCACGTCGGCGGCGCAGATCTCGCGGACCACGCGCTCGAGATTCTCGAGCGCGTGGTCGAGGCGGCCGAGAAGGCCACGTCCTTCGTCGCGCGCGCCAGCGGTGCGTCCCATACGTGCAGCATCAGCGCACCCTTGAGGACGAAGCGAGCGCGGTGAGGGGTCGTCGACAGCCGGTAGAGGAACCGCTCCAGGGCGTAATACTGGAGCAGTTCCTGGAACGGCCGCTTCGAAGCGCGCGCGTGGTTCTGGAGACGGGCCTGCACCGAGGCCGCGAGGTTCGAGATGTTCTTGACGGTCACTGCGTCGCCTCCAGATAGGGGCGCATCGCGCGCTCGACGTGGCGCATGCGGGCGTACTTCTGCAGGACATCGAGCCTCCTGCGGCGGCGCTCACGCCAGAGCCGCAGCGCCTCCAGCACGACGTCCATGCCGAGCTGGTTCCGGTAGCGGAAGCAATCGACGAGGGTCTTCTCCGGGTCGTAGATGCGGACCAGCACGCTGTCGAGCTCGTGGGTCTCGATCCCTTCGTGAAACGCCGGTCCCGAGAACCAGAAGAAACGTGTCGGCGGGTAGTCGAGGCGCGGCTTCGCCTTCCCCCGCTCGAGCGCCACATCGATCACGTGCGGCACCTGCGTGGTCAGCTCGTGGAACGAGAGCGCCGAGACGAGACACAGCACGCCCTGCGGGACGCGCTTCGCCACCGTGACGAGGTCCGGGTGGGCGAGTGGCTCGAGCGATGCGAGGCGGTACACCCCTCGGGAGACGGGCTCGACGACGCCAGCGTCGCGCATGGAATAGAGCGCCTTACGGTTGATTCCCAGGCGCAGCGCCTCGGCCATGCGGAGACCGCCGCCATGCCGGCGGAACAGCTTGACCTCGCGCTCGTAGACCTTGGCAGCCACGGAGACATAATGTCTTCAAACCTTTAACCTGGAACCTGGAACGTTGGGTGGCCGCCGAGACCATCACCTTGATCCGGGAGATGGCGACCAAGAACCGCTTGTGGGGAGCTGAACGGGTCCGGGGCGAGCTTTTGAAGGTCGGCATCAAGGTCAGCAAGCGGACCGTGCAGAAGTACATGCGGTCCGTCCGCGACCGTCGCGGTGGCGGCCAGAGGTGGGGGACCTTCGTCAAGAACCATGCCGACGACATCTGGTGCTGCGACTTCGTGCAGACCTACGACCTGTTGTTTCGGCCCCTGTTCCTCTTCTTCCTGATGAACCAGGCTCGCGCAAGGTGGTCCATATCGCGGCCACGCGGAACCAGACCCAGGAGTGGACGGCGCAGCAGTTGCGCAACGCCACGATGGACGGCCTGGCCCCAAGGTTTGTGATTCGAGATCGCGACGAGAAGTTCGGCGCCACCTTCGATCGCGTTGCCAACGGCGTGGGCACGCGAGTGATCAAGACGGCCGTGCGCGCGCCGAATATGAATCCCGTTGGCGAAAGATTTGTCGGTGGCCTGATGCGCGAGGCCCTCGACCATATGCTCCTCCTCGGCGAGCAGAAACTGGAAGACGTAGCTCGGCAATACGTGCTCTACATCAACAAGGCCCGGCCTCACCAGGGTATTGGGCAGCGGATCCCCGACGCCCCGTCGAACGACAACCACAACGGCAAGATTGTCGCCATTCCGGTGCTCGGTGGCCTTCATCACGACTGCCGAAGGGCTGCGTGATCCCTTGCGATCGTGGCCGACGGACGAAGTAGCCAGGACGGGGGGCCACGTTCAGCGCGAGCCCGAGGCCCACCCCGGATCCACCGACGCCAAGCATGGGGCGCGCCACGAAGGCGACCGGTCGGGCGATGGGCTCGAAGAAGAACAGGCCGGACGGCTCAAGGACGAGATAATCGCCGTTTCGAATCGAAGCCCCCTGGACTACGTAAACGTGTCCGGGGACGAACGTTAGGACAGGATAGTTTTGCGCGCGTGCGTTGCCGCTGCTCAGTAGGAAGACGGCAATGAAGCAAGTCTTCGTGTCCGCGCGTCCCAGTACGCGGCGTGTTCGCTCGATCCCTCGCATCATGGTTGTCGCCTTCCAGGATTCCCCATCATCTCCGTCGGCGTCGACGTGGTCGAATGGGAACATCTGTCTCAAGATTCTCGGCCAGCAGCATTGACGGCATCAGGACGCGGACGCCCTGGACCGTCTTGCCGATGACGTGCCCGAAGTCCGTCACGTCGCCGGTGAGCAGCACCTGGCAGCGACCAGCAACGGCAGCCGCGAGAATCGGAACATCTTTCGCCGGCAGGCCGCTGTCCTCGATGGACGCGAGGGAGTCAACGATCTCGGTCGGATCGAGCAGCGCGGACAACCGCGCCAGCGCTTCTGGACGTTTGCGGGAGAGGTTGCGTTCCGCCTCGATGATGGCGTAGGGCGAGCTCACCAGCTCGAGAGGTAACTTCCAAAGCCGCAACAGCCCGCTCTCGGCCAGCCACGCGGCGGAGAAGAGGACGTTCGCGTCGAGGAAAACTCGGGTCACGCGGGCTTGCGGTGCGGAACCGCATCGGGCTCGAGCCCCATCGACCGCACTTGCTCTCTCGCGCGGGCGTAGTCCTCGGCGTCGACGGCATTCGACAGCAGAAACTCCGCAGTGCGCTCGTCACTGTACATCTCTAGCGCCGTCGCCACGGCAGGTCTAAGCAGGATGCCTTCCTCCCGCTCTTCGGCTATCACGAGCGCTCCGTCTTGGAGGCCGAAGCGCTTGCGCATGGCAGACGGGATAGTGAAGACGCCCTTCTTTCCGATAGTGCCGGTTTCAATGTGCGGAATACGAGACATCAAGATTCCTCTTTTCCGATATTCTGACTTTCTGGCCGTCGGAAGGCAAGGGGATCAACCGGTTGTTCGATCCGTTTTTCACCGAAGCCATTGGAATTGCTGCGTTCCTCAGCCGTGAAAAACTTTGGACGGGGATGAACTATGGCTACGTCTGGCTGGTCCAGATTCCAAGTTCACGACGTCCGGCGCCGCCGATGCCGGCCTGGCGACCTGCATTCCCGAGGTCGTCCGCGTCCTGACGACGGTCAGGGGCGCGGGCGCAGCGGCCCGGACGCTTCGCACAGCGGGCAGGAATCCTTGCGTTCGCCCACCGTGCCGCAGTAGCGGCAATCGACGCGGTAGCCGTGGAACCCATCGTCGTGCGGTTCCGTCGCAGTGCGGGCCTTGTCGGCGCGCTTGTCCTCGTAGGTGAGCGCCGCGGGCAAGAACGCCCTGTAGGTAACCTCGTCGTCGTCACACGAAGGACATTGCGCAGGCACCGGGTAGTTGTTCGGCGTCTCGAGCGCTCGTTTCAGGCCATCGGCGGCGTGACAGCGCGGGCAGATGTCGGCCGAGAAAAGGACGTTGTCACATCCGACGCAGGTGACGCGAAAGACGCCGTCGACGAACTTCTCGCCGTCGTAGATCCAGGTGACCCGGCCCACGGGCTCGGCGCCCATGAACGGCAACGTGCCGTCGACGTAGGTGCGAAACTTCAGGGTGCGCCCGTGGCACTGGGGGCAGCCGCCCTCGATCAGGCGGTTGAGCCCGGGCTCGTCGAGAAGTCCCATGCTAGTTCGGGGTGAACACGCGGCGCACCAGGTCGCCCGACAGGTCGAGTTGGGTGAGCTCGGCCAGTCCCCCCACCGGCGTGCCCGCCACGACCACGATGGGAAACTCCGTCATCTTCGCCGCCGTCGTCACCCACGATAGCTCGGCCTCGTCATCCGTGACGTCGAGAACCTGAAATGCAATGTGACGTCCGCGCAGCAGCCCTTCCACCTCGATCCTCGTGCGGTGATCGTTCACCGGCGAAGCTTAACCCTGAAGGGACATTCTACGCGGCGTGATCGAGTGCGGACTCGGCTCGTGTGAAGGCGTTTTGGACGGCGGGGTTGGTGGCGAGGCGGAGGATGCGGGCACCGGCGGGGGCGATGAGGCGAGC
>Ga0265320_10002596_pt1 | contig 12543 bp, 6 predicted proteins | sample 4827metaG_FD_202087 | JGI IMG/M metagenome (GOLD analysis project Ga0265320, IMG submission 202087) | Rhizosphere microbial communities from Carex aquatilis grown in University of Washington, Seatle, WA, United States - 4-8-27 metaG | ecosystem: Host-associated > Plants > Roots > Rhizosphere >...
AGGGATCCTGAGCCAAGTAGAGTTGCGCCAGATAATTGGTTCCCGCCAGACGGGCGCCGTCCGGCCCAATCGCCGGATTATCCAATATCCCGGGAATAAGATTCCGGAAGTCAATCACCGCGTCGTTTGGAGACGGGCCAAATTGAATCGGGTTGAGGCCAGTTAAAAGCGCCGGCGGCGCGCCGCCTCCGCCGGTACGAAGGCGAATCGGGGAGCTGACTCCATAGGCGCCACTGCTCAACGCCTGCTCGTAGGTCGCGCTCGCGCGGGCATCCCAGATCCGGACCTGCACGAGCGCGTAGTCGCCCGCTTCGACGTTCGTTATGGCGACGGTTCCGTCGCCGGCGGGCAGCCAGTAACCGGCCTGTGCTCCGGTACCGAATGGAACCGGAATTCCCATTGGCGCCAGATTGGCGCTCGCGTCACCGCCGCTATTATCCTGGTTGGTCAAGCCGCCATAGTCCGGGGCGGCATAAAGCTGGGCGACATAGTTCGAGCCGGCCAAAGGCGCTGGTTTCGCCGGAATTGACGAGAAATCAAAATAGGTCACGGGCGCGTCCACCAGTCCGGGAACATGGTTGCTGAAGTTTACCGTGCCGGAAATCGGGTCATTTAATTTGAAGGCGGTCAGGCCGGTCAGAACCGCCGGCGGCGCGCCATCGCCGCCAACCGTGACCTGGAGAAGCGCCGACGTTCCGCGCTTGCCCAACGCGCGGCCGGCCGCTTCATAGGTCGAACCCTTCGCCGCCTCCCAAACGACGACTTGCACCACGGCCGCCTGGCCGGCGGGGACGTTGGCAAGCGTCAGCGTGGCGGCGCCGTTGGTCAGCGGACTCCAATAGCCGGCGTTGGGGCCGACGCCGAACGGGACGGGAGAACCGACCGCGGTCAACGGGGCATTGGTCGCGAAAGCCGCGCGGTAATAAAGCTGCGCGAGATACCCCGCGCCCGCGAGGGGGGTGGACCCATCCGTGTCAAACACCGGCGCGTTCAGCGTCCCAGGCACGAAATTGAGAAAGCTGATTTGCCCGGGACCAGAACGGTGAAGTTGAAACGCGGTCAGCCCGATCAGCGGCGGTTGTTGAGTGACGTTTGGGGGGACCGTGTTCGTGAAGCCGGTGATCACCGGCACGATGGCCGACTCCGCGTGGGCGGCGCCTTCGGCGACGGCGATTTCGTAGGAATGGGCCTGGTTGAGGTCGTAAACTCGCAGTTGACAATAGGCCACTTCGCCCGAAGTGACGCTTGGGATCGTGGCCGCGTAGTTCGTTGACAAGACGTAGCCCGCCCGCGCTCCCGACCCAATGGACAAGAAAACCAGATTTGCGTGAAGCTGATCTGGCGCTGGTCCGGCGTACAGTTCCATCCCGTAAAAGGTTCCGCCGTTCGTCCCGTCCAAACGGGTGACGCCGTCGAGGTCCAGCGCCGGCGCGTCCACCACGCCGGGAATGTGATTGTTCACCCAGACGACGCCGGGTGTGCGCAATTGAAACGCCTTGAGGCCGGAGAGCGTCGGAATTTGGGCGATCGAAGTGTAGTTGCTTGGACCGGTCGTGACCGGGATGACGAGGGATTCGGCGTGAAAGCTGAGGTAATTCGTGACCGCGATCCCGTAGTCTGGCGAAGAGAGCGCGTTCCAGACCCGCAATTGGCAATAGGCGGTGGCGCCCGGCGCCACGCCCGGAATGGAGACGACCGTATTGGTGGCGGCGTACCCGGCGGACGCGCCGGTCCCGACGCTTACCGCCACGCCAGCGGGGGCAAGTTGGTTGGTGGCCGATCCGGCGAAAAGCTGGATGATATAGCGCCAGCCGCCATCGTTGCCGCTGAGGTGGGACACGCCGTCCAAAGCCAGAACCGGGGCATCAAGCTGACCGGGGATAAAATTGCTCAATTGCACCGTGCCCTGCCCGAAAACCGTCGTGGTAGTCCAAAAAAGCAGGGCGACGCAAATGAGGGAGCGCGCGCGATAATGTGTTCCCCAGTCCATGGGCTTTAGGATAATCACGGGTGGCTCGTTTGTCAAATGAAGATCACAATAGACTGCACTTAGAAACCGCCCTGCCTCTCCGTCGTGGCCTCGCGCGGTTTAGGATTGCCCCGCGCGGGAGCTGGGCTTTAATGGCGCCCGTCACGGCCCGACACGATTAAGATTATGGAAGACCCCGAAGTTCCGTTGGAGCACGCGCAAGAGACCATTGATCATCACGCCCGACATTCCAACGAATCGTGGACGATGGGCGTGGCGTTGACCTCCGCGCTGCTGGCGGCGCTGGCGGCGGTGACCTCGCTGCTGGCCGGGCATCATTCCAATGAGGCGATGATCGAGCGCATCCGCGCGTCGGATGAATGGGGCTACTATCAGGCCAAAGGGATCAAGGCCGGCGTGCTGGGGATGAAGCTCGAGTTATTCGCGTCGGACCACAAGCGAATCGATCCGAAGGACGAGGAGAGGCTCGCGCGTTACAAGGAGGAACAGGAGGAAATCCAAGGCAAAGCGAAGACGAGTGAACAAGCGTCCGAGGCGCATCTGAAGCGCCATCTCACCTTCGCGCGCGGCGTGACGTTGTTCCAGGTGGCCATCGCCGTCGCGGCGATTTCCGTGCTGACGAAGCGGCGGCGTTTTTGGAGCGTCAGCCTGGTTTTCGGCGGCGTGGGAGTTTTCTTTTTGGCGCTGGGTTTGTTGGGTAAATGAGCTATGGTTCCGCCATGAAAACCTTGCTTATTCTGGCCGCGCTGGCGATTGGCGCGGACCTTCGCGCGGCGCCGCTGCGAGCGCTGATCATTGACGGGCAGAACAACCACGATTTCAAAGCGACCACGCCGCACTTGAAACAGGTCCTCGAGGAGACCGGCCTCTTCACGGTGGACGTCGCGACCACGCCGCCCGGCGGCGGCGACCTCAGCGGTTTCAAGCCTGACTTTAGCGCCTACAAGGTGATCATCTCGAATTACAACGGCGACCCGTGGCCAAAGGAAACGCAGGCGGCATTGGTCGCCTTTGTCCGCGGCGGCGGCGGCTTCGTGACGGTGCACGCGGCGGACAACGCTTTTCCCGATTGGCCGGAGTTCAACGAGATGGTCGGCGTCGGCGGCTGGAATGGCCGCAACGAGAAATCGGGACCGTACCTGCGGCTGCGCGACGGCGCGTTCCGCCCCGATATGACGCCCGGCGTAGGCGGCAGCCACGGGCAACAACATCCGTTTCTGCTCGACGTCCGCGCGCCCGAGCACCCGATCATGGCCGGTCTTCCGCCGCATTGGCTCCACGCCAAGGACGAATTGTATGATCGTCTCCGCGGGCCAGCCCAGAACGTGACCGTGCTGGCGACCGCCATGTCCACCAAGGAGAGCCGCGGCTCGGGCGAAGACGAACCGCTGCTGATGGTCATCCGCTTCGGGCAAGGCCGCGTCTTCCACACCGCTCTCGGCCACAACAACGGCCGGGACATCACCGCGCAAAAATGCGTCGGTTTCATCACGACCCTTCAGCGTGGCGTCGAGTGGGCCGCGACTGGCAAAGTGACGCAAAAGGTTCCCGCGGATTTTCCCACGGCCGACAAAGTGAGCCTGCGCGAGTAGGCGCGAGCTTGGTTCAGGTAGAGCCGCGAGCGGCGGTAGCGCCGGTCAGCGGTAGAGAGCAACTCGATGCGCGCGTCGGGCGTGAGACGAAGGCATTCCGCTCGGAATGCTCGTCGGCGGGCAGACTTAGGCGCCCCCGCGGGCGGCGGCGCTCAAATATCGCGCCTATCCAAATGCTCGGACGCGCCTTGGAGCGCCGTGGCAAGCGTAGCGCGACACCGCCTTAAGCCCCGAAGCGGCGATTGAACAACCCGAACCAGAACACGCGTCCTGGCCCACGATAGCGTCGTCGCCGCTTCGCTCTGCCGACGCACTCCATACCACGCGCGGCGACTTCCGATCGATTTCTTCTGTTCAACCTCGCCGGTTTTGCCAAGATTCGCGCGTTAAATACTGACTTCGTGAATTCGTATGAAACCACCTCCCCCCTTCGCTCGCTTCGCGCTCGCCGTTACGACGCTCGCCGGCCTCGCGCTCCTCACCGCCTGCCGAAGCGGGATCATAGGCCGATGGTCCGGCGCGGACCGAGCGCCTTTCGAAGTGAGCGTCGAGACGACGCTGCCAACCTACCAAACGAATCGGGCCACGCTGGCCGTCGATGGCGATCGTGAGACTTACTTCCGCTCCCGACGCGCGCCGGATGAAAAGGACGATTTCACGCTGCGCTTCTCGCGACCGTTGAATTTGAATCGCGTTTCAGTCGAGACCGGAGCGCCGGGCGGGCGATTTCGCCTGACCGACGCCGTGGTGGAAATCTCCGCGGACGGACGGGAGTTTCACGCGGTCGCCGCGTTCGCCGCGGGCGGGGCCGGAACAAATTTCACTCGGCAAGCCGTCCGGGCGGTGCGGATACATCCGACCAAACGCCAGGCGGGGCCGGTGGCGATTCGCGAAATCTTTTTCGCGCCGGCGCCCCAGCCGTCACGCGTCGCGCAGACGCTGCGCATTGGCGTGGATACGTCCGAAGTTCCCGAATTGGCGGACTGGGGCAAGCGCGCCCAGCAGCTTTGTTTGGAATGGTACCCGCAACTGGTGGCTCTGCTGCCGAGCGAGAATTTCGAGCCGCCGCTGGCCACGCGCTTGTTGTTCTTAAAGGACATGCGCGGAGTCGCCGACACGAGCGTGAACGGCATCCGGATCGGGGCGCCGTATCTGAAAGGTCACACGAATGATTGGGGCATGGTCATCCACGAATTGACCCACGTCGTCCAGGCCTACTCGGGGACGAAGCAAGGTTACCAGCGGCCGCCGGGCTGGTTGGTCGAGGGAATAGCGGACGACATCCGCCTCTTCCATTTCGAGCCGGACACGCCCCGACCGCGCATCAATCCCGACCGGGCCAAGTACACGGACGCTTACAAAACCACGGCCGGGTTTTTGGATTGGATCGAGCGGCACTACGACCATGAACTGGTAAAGAAACTCAACGCCGCCTGCCGCGAGGGCGTCTTCGAGGAGGGGCTGTGGGCCAAATACACCGGCAAGACGGTCGATGCGCTTTGGAAAGAATTTACGGACGAACTACGCAAGAAGTAACGGACCACTGGGGCGTCACCGGGCGAATGATCGCCGAAATGGGTCGCGCTCCCTGTGACTGCAATCGGCGCTTGCGGTTCGCGCGCCGCGAAATAGATTCGCGGGAGTGACACGCGACGAATTCAAGATGGAGGACCCGGACGACGCGGAGGCGTTTCTGGCGTCTTTCTCCGGTCCGACGCAGCGCAAAGGCGAGAGTTACCTCCGCGCGGGCCGCGTGACGGAGTTGCTGTGCCTTGAACCGGGCCGCGCGTTTTCGGCCAAGGTCCAAGGCTCGGACCGCTATCAGGTTGATTTCTGCTTCGACGACACCGAAGGCTGGACGGCGAGTTGCAGTTGCCCGTTGGGCGAGGACTGCAAACATATTTACGCCGCGCTGAAGGCGTTGCTGGCGGAAAACAGCGTGGCCCAAGTCCGCGGGCTGAGCGCGGCTTCGGCGCCGGCGTCACCAAGACCCGCCGCGGCGCCGCTGTCGCGGCGCGAACCGGTCCCGGATGGGGCGCTGGCGGCGAAGGTCGCGGCCGCGCTGGGTCGGGGGTTGCGTAAAGACGAGGCGCAATTCCTCCGCAAAGTCACCGAGCTTTATCGTCGTCGCCTGGGCTCCTCGACCATCCCGCGCTCGGACCTGCTGGAGCTGGGCTATTCGGCTCCCGGCTATCCTTGGGATCAACTGCGCATCTGGCCGGCGGCGCCGCGGGATGAGATTAAATTCTGGCTGTATCTCGCTCACGCGATTCAGGAACAAGGTTTCGCGATTCCGGCGTTTATGGAGGCGGTCACCGACGCGAAGGAGATTCAAGCGGAGTTGCAGGGGTGGCGGCGCGCGGAGGAGGTCGCGCGCTGGCGCCATGCGCTGACCAACGCGCGCCGGCCCGCCCGCCGGCCGTTGAGCGCGGTCGGCGCAACGATTGATTTGCGAGTGCGGCTTGGCTCTCACGGCGGAAAGCTGGAATGGAAGCCGGCGGGCGCGGTGGAATTTGAGCCGATGAAGCAGCGGCAGTGCCGTGACTTGGGCCACGAGCTTGAGGAATGCAGCGCGCAACTCAGCGTCGAAGGCGAGTTGATTTGGCAGGCGTTTCAGCAGCAACTCTACCACCATCCCGAGAACGGTCTGACGTACAGCGACTATGGCGGCGTCCGGGCGCTTTCGCGCCTCGTGCGACATCCGGCGCTGCAAGATCGGATCGTCAATGAGCAAGGCCGCGCCTTCGCCCGGGCCGCGGCGCCGTTGCGCTGGGCGGTTTCACCGGCCCCCGATGAGGAGGGGAATTATCGGGTCCGCCTCGCGCGGGCCGATGGGTCGCCGGCGCCGCCGCTGCTGGGAAAATTGCCCGGCCAGCCGCTGCTTTATGTCACTGCCCAAGCGATCTTCCACGGGCCGGTCGATGAAGACGGGCTGCTGCAGCCCGGCCAGGAGACGGCGATTCCCGCCCCGGTCATCGAGAGTCGGGCGGGCGTGCAATTCCTGAACAATCTCGGCGCCGAGTTGCCCGCCCCGGTGCGCGAGCGCCTCCGCCCCGTGGCGATCACGGTGAAGGTCCACTGCAAACTGGCGCCGCAGTATCCAGGCGGCGACACGGAGGTCTGCGTCGTCAAAGTCACGGCGCTTTCCGATGACCGCACGGTCGAGGAAACCTGGACCGGCGCCCAATGGACCAGCGCGAAGCCGCTCCACGCCATCGAACCGGCAAAGGAAGAAACCGGGGAAATTCCAACCTACGACCTTTCCGTCCTGGATGAGGTCGCCGCGTTACTCCGTCCCTTGGACCTTAAGCTTCAGGCCTATCACGACGGACCCACCCTCAAGGTGACCAAGAAATTCCCGGAGGTCTTTGTGCCCTGGCTGAAATCCTTGCCGACCAGCGTGCAAGTGCATCTGGCCGGGGACCTGGCGTCGCTGGCGCGCGACCCGGTGGCCGGCAGCGTCTCGCTCGACGTGACCGAGGCGGGCGTCGATTGGTTCGACCTGCGGGTAGTTCTGAACATGGCGGACACCGAGCTGACCCAGGAGGAGCTTAACCTCCTGCTCGCCGCGAAGGGCCGTTACGTCCGCCTCGGGCGCAAAGGCTGGCGGCGGCTGGAGTTCGCGCTCACCGACGAGGAAGACGAGCGGCTGGCCCGCCTCGGCCTGAATCCGCGCGAGCTTAGCTCCGAGCCGCAGCGCCTGCACGCGCTGCAACTCGCGGACGACGCCGCCAAGCGGTTTCTGCCCGCGGAGCAGGTCGTGCAAATCCAGCGCCGCGCGAGCGAAATCAAGGCGCGCGTCACCCCGGAATTGCCGCCGAACGTCCAGGCCGAGTTGCGCCCCTACCAGCGGGACGGGTTTCATTTCCTGGCCTATCTTTCCGCCAACCATTTCGGCGGCATCCTGGCGGACGACATGGGCCTGGGCAAAACGTTGCAGGCGCTGGTCTGGCTGGCGTGGCTGCGCGCGGAGGCGGGAACCGCGGCTGGCCCGAGCCTCGTGGTTTGCCCGAAATCGGTGATGGACAACTGGCGGGCCGAGGCCGAGCGCTTTACGCCGGGCGTGCGCGTCAAGCTTTGGCCGGCGAGCGAACTCGGGTCGCTGGTCGAGCGGCTTGGCGAGGCGGACCTGCACGTCATCAATTACAGCCAGCTTCGCCTCATCGGCGAATCATTGGTTCCGGTCAGTTGGCTGGCGGTGATCCTGGACGAGGGCCAGTACATCAAGAACGCGAATTCCCAGACGGCGCAAGTCGCCCGCGCGTTGCGCGCCGAGCACCGGCTCGTCCTCTCGGGCACGCCGATCGAGAATCGCCTGCTCGACCTCTGGAGCCTGATGGCGTTCGCCATGCCCGGCATCCTGGGCAGCCGCGCGCAATTTGGCCGGCTTTACGACGCGAAGGAGGACCCGCTGGCCCGCCGCCGCCTCTCCGCCCGTGTCCGCCCGTTCCTACTCCGCCGCACCAAGACCCAGGTCGCCAAGGACCTGCCCGAGCGGATCGAGGAAGACTTGTTCTGCGAGATCGAGGGCGAGCAAAAGTCGCTCTACCGCGCGGAACTGAAGCGGGCGCAACAGATGCTTTTGAAGGTGAAGACCCAGAAGCAACTGGCGAAGGACCGTTTTCATTTCCTGACCTCGCTGCTGCGCCTGCGCCAGATTTGCTGCCACCCCGCGCTGATCAACCCCGACTCGAAGGCCGAGAGCGCCAAGGTCAACGCCCTGCTCGAGCAACTCGAGCCGTTGATGGAGGAGGGCAACAAAGTGCTGGTTTTTTCGCAGTTCGTCGAGATGCTGCAACTGCTCAAGACCGCGCTGGAAGGCTCCGGCTGGAACCACTTTTATCTCGCGGGCGACACGGAGAACCGGGGCGAATTGGTGCAGCGTTTTCAAAACTTCGAGGGCGCCGCGGTGTTCCTGATCTCGCTCAAGGCGGGCGGCTTCGGCCTGAACCTGACCGCCGCCAGCTACGTCGTGCTGTTCGACCCGTGGTGGAATCCGGCGGTCGAAAACCAGGCCATCGACCGGACCCACCGCATCGGCCAGACCAACAACGTCATCGCCTACCGCCTCCTCATCAAGGACAGCATCGAGGAGAAAATCCGCGCGCTGCAAAAAACGAAATCAGCCCTCGCGGAGGACGTGCTCGGCGAGGAGAAATTCTCGCAAAGCCTCGCGCTGGAAGACCTGCAGTTCCTGTTCTCGGATTGACGGCTGACGCCGCGTCAGCCGCCCTATCGACGGCCATCCTTGAGCGACGACTCTGAGCGCGTTGATAGGGGCGGCGCACCCGAGTTCGTCCACGGCTGCGACCTGGGTCGAACTCTAGCCTGGCCGAAGCGTGTCTAAGGCGCGCCGCGCTGACCGCGCCGCTACGCTTTTTCGCGTTTTAGTTCACCATACCTCAATCTTCGTTCAAAAAGCAGGTAGGACCGATCAATCGGCGCATTAGGCAAGTGGAATCCGTTTAAGTGAGAGCGTCTATTTTGTTGAGAGCTTTTTTGGCCTCTTGGCGAATCCAAACCTTTGGATGCTTGACGAACGGAAGAAGGTAAGGCCGAGCTTTCACCGCGGTTAACTTTCCCAGGGCGATTATCGCGTGTCCGACAACTTTTTCGTCATTAAGAAGGCCAATGAGAACGTCCACGGCTTGAGGAGCTTTCATCTTCCCGAGGGCCATTGCGAGCATCTCACGGGCCCTGCCGTGGCGTTTGTCTCGAAGAAGTTCGACGATATCGTCATAAATCCTGTCGGTGGCAAGTACTTCCAAGGCGTTTGCAATCGTCCATTTCAGTTTGAGGTTCTCGCCATCAGAACTGCCACGGAACTCAGCCAACAATGCCGCTTCGACGCGCCCTTTGGCCCAAGGGACCGAAAGCGCTCTGACGATCGACTCCTTCACTCGCGAGTTCGCCGACCTGGGAAGCCACTTTATCAATATCGGAATGGCTCCCTTGGACTGGCTTGGTCGTGCGAGGTCGGAAAGGGAGCCAACGCCGTAGCCGGAGGAAGCCAATTCTGACAGTAGAGGCCCAGCAGCCTCTCTAAACTCATCACTGGCAGCTATCCTTCGCTGCTCCAGGCGCCGCAATCGATCTTTATACCCGGGGTCATCCTCCTGCTGCTTCAAAAGATCGCCCGCGTGTATGGCATCACTCTTGCCGAACCGTTTCTGCTCCGAAAGCTTCTTCAAACTAGCCCGTTCCTGCCTGTGATTTAGGGTTGGACAGCGTAACTACGGTTTTTTCGGCCACGCCTGGCCGTCGGCGAAGATCACGCCGACCACGCGGACCGACATGCTTTTGGTTTCGAGCGGAACGTGAAACACGGGGCACTTGAAGACCCGGGTCGCGTTGCCGGCGACCAGATTCTCGGCGTCGGGGTCCTGGTGCTCGCTGGTCCAGTTTTTCAGTTTCTCGCCTTTGGCTCCGAGGTAGTCGAAGGCGACGTTGATCTGGTGGACCGGCTTGGGCGAGTGGTTCTCGATCTTCAACTTCGCTTCCCGCAATGACTCTAGGTCGCCCGGCAGCAATTCGACAAAAGCCAGATCCACGGGCGACGGCTCCGGCGGCGCGACCTCCTGAACTTTAACCACGCCCCGTGGCGCCCGTTTGGCGTTAAGGGCCGCGGCCTGGCTGGCGCTTTGAACCGCCTGCAAGACTTCATCGACGCTTAAACCGCTGGTGAGCCGAAGTGTGCTCCCGGCCATGACGATTTTAGCGCTCTGAACCGACGGAGAGTTGCCTTTCGCGTTTTGGGCTCCGGTCAATTGTGACATCGTCAACAGCGACTGGACGAAGGTCCCGATTTGTTGCGCCGCGGCGGCGTCCGTGAAGCCCAGCCCCAGCTCCAATCGCAGGAGGTCATCGCCAAACTTGAGGCCCAGGCCAACGTTGCGCAATTGCCGCAGGCCACCGGCCATCGGCTGCGGCAACATCGCCAGGCCGTTGGCCGACCCACTCAGTTTCTGCAGTGCGCTTTCCGGAATCGCGGCCGCGATCCAGACTTGCCCGCGATTCACCAGGAGATCGTCGATCCACCCGGGAAACTGGCCGTCCCGACGCCCTTCAAGGAACGCGCGCACCGCATCGCCTTTGCCGATGATGAGTTCTCCGCCGCTGGCGCTGGAGCCAACCGCCATCGCCAGAGGAAACGGCAATTGCCCGTCGCCGGACCCGTCGGTTGGCAAATCATAATAATCAGCCGCGCCGACGCGCCGTTTCGTCTTTTCGAGCTTGGCGCGAGCGCCGGGTTGCAGCCGTTCCATGCCGCTCAGGAATTGATCCAGCGCCTGGCGCCAGTCGGCTTCCGGCTCGAAGCGCGCCCCGACCAGCACGCCAAAGTCTGGATCCGACTTGGTTTGGCCCGGCCCCGTGAACGCGCCCTGACCTTCGACGACGACGCTGATTTCCGCCAACTCCGACGGCTTGAGCGCCGCAAAAGCGCCGTTCGGGCCGAACATGCTCGCGTCGAATCCGCTCAGCGCGTTTTGCAACAGCCCGGCGCTTTGGGCCTGGTCGCGCACCGTCCGCCAAATCGCCGCCCCACTGGCGCCATGCACGTCGATTTGAATGATCAGGCTGGCCTTGGCCGAACTTAGCTTCGCCAGCGGCGGCACGAAGTCCTCGCCGTAGCTGGCGCCGACGCCGAAGACCACGCCCGCCAGAAACGTGAGCGCCACCGCGGAAAAACGGTGACGCTGACGTTGAAGGAAGCTTCGCGTGAGCGTGGGAACTTTAATTGCGTTCTTTAGAATCCGATTCGGAGCCAACTTTTTCATAGGTCAAGAAATCGACGGCTCCGAGCTTCGGTCGGATGCGTCAATCTCATTATCCCTCTTTTTCGAGGAGGCGCACCAGTTTTTTTAGGTGAATGTCGCCGGAACTGGACCGCAGCAACATCGCGGGTCCGCCGCCGTTGATCTTGCCTTGCAGGGCGTCCGTTCTGGTTTCGCCATGAATCGTGATCGTGACTGGGATGTCCGCGACGATGCGTCCGCCGCTGCTGTGGGCGTCCAGGTTGAGCGCCGCGGTCTCGGGAAGCGTCAGCGTGATTCCGCCGCCGGAAACCTCCATCCGGCTGTCAGCCGTCGGTTGTTTGGTGAAACCGACCGCGATGGTCCCGCTGGAAGTGGTGGCGACGACGGCGCCGCGCGCCTCGGCGAGCGAGATGTTACCGCCGGAATTCTTGAGATCGGCCTGGCCTTTCGCCAGGTGGATTTCGACGTTTCCGCTCGACGTTTGCGCGACGACCTCACCACCGAGGTCGCCCAGGGTAATGTTGCCGCCTGAGTTTTTCGCCTCGACGTTACCGCCGGCGCTCTTCAGCCGGATATTGCCGCTCGAGGTTTCGACGACTACACCGCCCGCCGCCTCGCCAATGCTGATGTCGCCACCCGAATTCCGGGCCTCGACCAGTTTGCCGCCGACGTGGCCGATGCGGATCGCGCCGCTGGAGGTCCGCGCCGTGACGCTGCCGCCGGCTGATTCAATTTTAACGTCGCCGCCGGAGTTTTTGGCGTTGACCGCGCCCTGAATCACGCGCAGGGCGATTTGTCCGCTCGAAGTCTGAGCGCGCACTTCGCCGCGCGCCTCTTCGACGCTGATGTCGCCGCCCGAATTGGAAAGCTCCGCGGCGCCGTGGGTGGAGCGCAATTGGATCGCGCCGCTCGACGTCCGCGCCACGACATCCCCGCCGATGTCACCGAGGCGGATATCGCCGCCGGAATTCGACGCCTCGACCCGCCCGCCGACCGCGCGCAACCGAATGGCTCCGCTGGAGGTCCGCGCGCTCACGTCGCTCCGGGCGGCGCCGACTTCGATGTCGCCGCCGGAATTGCGCGCCTCGATCTTCCCGGTCGCCCCGGCCAGGTCGATTGCGCCGCTCGAGGTTCGCGCCGTGGCGGCGCCGTCCAACTCACCAACGCGCACGTCGCCGCCCGAAGTGCTCAACTCGACGTCAAA
>Ga0265320_10002598_pt1 | contig 12539 bp, 10 predicted proteins | sample 4827metaG_FD_202087 | JGI IMG/M metagenome (GOLD analysis project Ga0265320, IMG submission 202087) | Rhizosphere microbial communities from Carex aquatilis grown in University of Washington, Seatle, WA, United States - 4-8-27 metaG | ecosystem: Host-associated > Plants > Roots > Rhizosphere >...
ACGATCACATCCGCGCCGCCGCGCGCGACATTCTCGGCGGTCGCCTGCAGATCGCGGCGCGCGGCCGGCCGCTCGGCGATCGGCACGCTGTCCTCGAGGTCGACGATGATCGCGTCGGCGCCCCGCTTGTGCGCGCCGTCGATGAAGCGCGGCACGTTGGAGGGAACGTACAGCGCCGAGCGCCAGACGGGCAGCTCGCGATCCTTGGCGTCGCTCATACCACTCTCCGTTCGCGCAAGCCGGCGATGTCATCGGCGGTGAGCCCGAGGCCCCGGAGAATAGCGTCGTTGTGTTCGCCAAGCGCAGGCGCGGGGTTCCGGATTTCACCCGGCGTGCCGGAGAGCCGTGGCACGACCGCGTGCATCGGGACGGTGCCCATCTCCGGGTCGGGCAAGTCCGTCACGATCGCCCGCGCCTGCACATGCGGGTCGGCGATGAACTGATCGATGTCGTAGACCGGCGCGGCGGTCACCTCGGCGGCCTCGAACACCGCGAGCGCTTCGAGGAGCGTGCGCGCCTTGATGAATTCGGCGACCGGCCGCTCCGCCTCGTCGATATTGCGCACGCGGTCGGTATTGGTGCGGAAGCGCGGGTCGTCGATCATGTCGGCGCGGCCGATCGCGCGATACAGCCGCTCGGCCATGCTCTGGATCGACGCCGAGATCGCGATGAAGCGGCCGTCTTTGGTCTCGTAGACGTTGCGCGGCGCGGTATTGTTGGAACGGCTGCCGACGCGCGGCTCGATCCTTTGCGTCAATTGATAGATTGCGGCTTCCGGCCCGAGGATCGAGAAGATCGGATCGAGCAGCGGCAAGTCGATGACCTGTCCCTTGCCGTCTTTCTGCTCGATCTCGCGTAGCGCTATCATGACGGCCATCGCGCCGTAGAGGCCGGCGATCATGTCGGCGAGCGCGAGCGGTGGCAGCACCGGCGGACGGTCGGCGAAGCCGTTCTTCGCCGCGAACGTCGATATCCCCTCGACCAGGCTGCCGAACCCCGGTTTTTCGCGATACGGCCCGTCCTGTCCCCAGCCCGACACGCGCACGATGACGAGCTTGGGGTTGAGCGTGTGCAGCGCGTCCGGCGCGAGCCCCATCTCTTCCAGCGTGCCCGGGCGGAAATTCTCGATTATCACCTGCGCGGTCGCGACGAGCTTGCGCAGCAGCGCGAGGCCTTCGGCGCTGCGCAGGTTGAGTGTCACGCTCTTCTTGTTGCGCGCATAGACCTTCCAGTGGACGCTGATGCCGTCAGTGCGCCAGTCGCGCAGCGGATCGCCCTTGCGCGGGTCTTCGATCTTGATGACCTCGGCGCCGAAGTCGGCGAGCTGCAGGCTCACCATGTTGCCGGCGACGAGCCGCGACAGATCGAGCACGCGGATTCCTTCGAGTGGGCATTTGGCGTCGGGGCGGAAGGGGCGCATTCGGTAATGATACTCTAACGAAGGTGACAGGCGACAAGCTGCCCGGGCTTCACTTCGCGCAGCTTCGGATCCTCGACCTTGCATCGATCGAACACATACGGGCAGCGCGTGTGGAAATGGCACCCGGACGGCGGTTTGACCGGGCTCGGCACGTCGCCTTGCAGCACGATCTTCTTCCTCTTGATCGCCGGGTCGGGAACCGGCACCGCGGCAAGCAGCGACTCCGTGTATGGGTGCAGCGGCGCCGTGAACAGCGTCCTCTTGTCGGTGTATTCGACGATACGGCCGAGATACATCACGGCGATGTGGTGGCTGATGTGCTCCACCACCGCGAGATTGTGCGAGATGAACAGGTAGGTGATGCCGAACTCGTCCTGCAGGTCCATGACGAGGTTGAGTATCTGCGCCTGGATCGACACGTCGAGCGCGGAGACCGGCTCGTCGCCGATGATGAGGTTTGGCTCGAGCGCGAGCGCGCGCGCAATGCCGATGCGCTGGCGCTGTCCGCCGGAAAACTGATGCGGGAAGTTGTCCATCTGCTCCGGGCGCAGGCCCACGCGGCGAAAGATGTCGGCGACGCGCGCGCGGCGCTCCATGCGGCTTCCGACGCCATGCACGCGCAAGGGCTCGCCGACGATGCCGCCAGCCGACATGCGCGGATCGAGGGAGGAGAATGGGTCCTGGAAGATGATCTGCATCTGACGGCGGAACGGGCGCAGCGTCGCCTTGTCGAGATGCGTGATGTCGGTGCCGTTGAGCTTGATGCTGCCGGCGCTCGGCTCAATCAGCCGCAGGATCGCGCGGCCGACGGTCGACTTGCCGCAGCCGGACTCGCCAACGAGGCCGAGCGTCTCGCCGGCGCGGATCGAGAGCGTCACGCCATCGACCGCATAGACGTAGCCAGCCGTGCGGCGCAGCAGCCCCTTCCTGATCGGAAAATGCTTTTTCAGGTCGGTGACTTCGAGCACCGGCGGTCGCGCAGCCTGCTCAAGCATGGCCGGCTCCGTAGAGCGCGTCGGAGCGCCAGCAGGCCGCCCAGTGGCCCGGGCGCTTCTCCTCATAGAGCGGCGCCTGGGTGCGGCAGCGGTCCTCCGCGAACGGACAGCGCGGCGCGAACGCGCAGCCCGGTGGCAGATTGGTCAGTGCCGGCACGATACCGGGGATCTCCTGCAGCCGGCCGCGCGTATTCGCGGCCTCGCCGCGCAGCAGGTCGAGGCGCGGGATCGAGGCCATGAGGCCGTGCGTGTAGGGATGCAGCGGCCGCGCGAACAGCTCGCCGACCGGCGCTTCCTCGACCTTCTTGCCCGCATACATCACGATCACGCGCTGCGCCGTCTCGGCCACGACGCCGAGATCGTGCGTGATCAGGATCAGCGCGGTGCCGAGCTTCTTCTGCAGATCGAGAATGATGTCGAGGATCTGCGCCTGGATGGTCACGTCGAGCGCGGTGGTCGGCTCGTCGGCGAGCAGCACTTTCGGATTGCAGGCGAGCGCCATCGCGATCATTACGCGCTGGCGCATGCCGCCGGAGAGCTGATGCGGGTATTCCTTGAGCCGCTGCTCGGCCTCGGGAATGCGCACGAGCCGCAGGATATCGACCGCGCGGGAGAGCGCCTCGCGGCGGCTCATGTCCTCGTGCAACAGCAGCGTCTCGGCGATCTGCCGGCCGACCGTCATCACCGGATTGAGCGACGTCATCGGCTCCTGGAAGATCATCGAGATGTCTTTGCCGCGCACGGAACGCATCGCGCGCTCGTCCAGAGTCAGCAAGTCGACGTCGTCGAGCTTCACCGAGCCGCCGACGATTCTGCCGGGTGGCTCGGGGATCAGACGCATCAGCGAGAGCGCGGTCATGCTCTTGCCGCAACCGGACTCGCCGACGATCGCGAGCGTCTCGTGGGGCTTGAGCGTGAAGCTCACGCCATCCACGGCCTTCAGGATGCCGTGGCGCAGGAAGAAATAGGTCTTGAGGTCCGTAACCTCGAGCAAGGCCGCGTCGGCGGTCTGCGTTTTTTCGGCTTGCGGCTGAAGCATGGTCAGTCGCGCTGCCGCGGGTCGAGGATGTCGCGCAGCGCGTCGCCGAGCAGGTTCGTGCCGAACACCGTGAGGCTGATCGCGGCTCCGGGGAAGATCACCAGCCACGGTGCGGTGCGCACGTATTCGGCGGCGGATTCCGAGAGCATGCGCCCCCACGAGGGATGCGGCTCGGGCACGCCGAGGCCGAGGAACGACAGCGCCGCCTCGACCAGGATGGTCGAGCCGAGCTGCGCCGTCGCGAGCACGATCAGCGGCGCCAACGTATTGGGCAACACGTGGCGCAGCGCGATCGCGAACTCGTTCATCCCGACCGCGCGCGAGGCCTCGACGAACGGCATCTCGCGCAGCATCAGCGTGTTGGAGCGGATCACGCGCGCGACACTCGGCACCAGCGGGATCGAGATCGCGATGATCGTGTTCGTGAGCGACGGGCCGAGTGCGGCGGTCATCACCAATGCCATCACCAGAAGCGGCAGCGACTGCATCATATCCATCAGCCGCTGCACCAGAAGATCGTACCAGCCGCCGAAATATCCCGAGGTGAGCCCGATCGTGACGCCGAACAGGCAGCCGAGCCCGGTCGAGCCCAAGCCCACCGCGAGCGAGATGCGCGCGCCATAAACGACGCGGCTCCACAGGTCGCGTCCCATGAAGTCCGCGCCGAGCGGATGCGCACCGCCCGGGTAGGCAAGCGAAGCGCGCGGATCGGTCATCGTCGGATCGAAGCGCACGATGAAGGGCGCGAAGATCGCGATGAGCACGAACGCCGTCATGATCACGGCGCCCGCCGCGCCGAGCGGATAGCGGCGGATGAAATAGAGCGCGCTCGCAAGCCAGCTTTCGCCGGTCCCGGTCGCTGCGTCCTCTGCGCCTTGGTCGATCGCGGCCATCTACGTCTCGTAGGCGATGCGCGGATCGAGCGCGAGGTAAGCCATGTCGATCAGGAAGTTGATCGTCACGACACAGACCGCAATGAACATCACGAGGTTCTGCACGATCGGGTAGTCGCGCCACTTGATCGCCTCGACCAGGAAGCGCGCGACGCCCGGGATGTTGAACACCGTCTCGGTCACGATCAGTCCGCCGACTAGGAACGCGGCCTCGATGCCCACGATGGTAATGATCGGCAGCACGGCATTGCGCAGCGCGTGATTGAAATTGACGGTCGCGTAGGACGCGCCCTTGGCGCGCGCGGTGCGGATGTAGTCCTGGCGCAGCACTTCGAGCATGGAGGAACGCGTCAACCGCATGAACAGCGCCGAGGAGCGAAAGCCTACCGCCGCCGCCGGAATGGCGAACAAGAGGAGCTCGTCCCACCAGGTCGCCGGCGCCTCCGTGTAGATCGGGATCCAGCCGAAATAGCGCACGCACACCATCAGGATGAGCAGCCCGAGCCAGAACGAGGGCAGCGAGAGGCCGCTCAGGCTGACGACGCGCAACAGATAGTCGAGCGGCGTGTTCTGCTTGACCGCCGAGATGACGCCGAGCGGAATGCCGAACAGGATCGCGAAGGTGAGCGCCATGCCGGCAAGCTTCGCGCTGATCGGGATGCGCGGCAGGATCTCCTGCAACGCCGGCTTCTCCGACACGTAGGAGTAACCGAGATCGCCTCGCAGCAATCCGCCGATCCAGTGCAGGTATTGCATCACGATCGATTGATCGAGGCCAAGCTGGCGCTCGATCTCCAGCTTGTCCTCCGGATTGATCATGCCGGAGGCGCTGAACAGGATGTCGGCGATGTTGCCCGGCACGATGCGCAGCAGCACGAAGATCACGATCGAGATGCCGAACAGCGTCAGCACCATCAGGAGGAAGCGCCTGATCAGGTAGGCTGCCAAACGATCCTCCCACCGCAGCTCCGCTCATGCCCGCGAAAGCGGGCATCCAGCGCTTTGCAAAGGACTGGGTCCCCGCTTTCGCGGGGACGAGCGGAACGGGCTTTCACTGTGCCCCGCGCCCTACTTGTCCAGCCACACGTCTTCGTAGCGGTATCCGTTATAGGAGCTGTTGGTCATGATCGTGATGTTCTTCACGTAAGGCGCCCAACAGGTGCCCTGATCGCCGTCGAACAGGATGGGCCGCGCCACGTCTTCCTGAATCTTCTTGTCGATCTCCCAGACAAGCGTCTTGCGCTTGGCGGCATCGGTCTCCTGCGACTGCTGGTCGAACAGCTTCTGCAGGTCCTTATTGCAGTATTGGGTGTAGTTGCGCTCCGAGCCGCAGCCGTAGTTCTCGTAGAAGGTCTGGTCGGGGTCGTCGATGCCGGCGCCGGTCAGGTTGAGGCCGATCGAATATTCCTTGCGCGCGACCTTGGCGAACCAGATGCCGCTCTCGATCACGTCGAGCTCGCCATCGATGTAGATCTCCTTGAGCTGGTCGATCAGGATGACGGCGGGATCGCGATATTGCGCGATGTTGCGGGTCGACACCTTCAGCGCGAGGTGCTTGTTCGGGCCGTACCCGGCCTTCTCCATCAGCTTGCGCGCTTCTTCGCGATTCTTCTTCACGTCGCCATAGCCGATGACCGTCTTCAATTCCTCCGGCGGCAGGCCCCAGACGCCGTTCGGCGCCGGCAGCATCGACGCGGCGATGACGGACTTGCCTTCCGACAAGATGTCGAGGAAGGCCTTGCGGTCGAGCGACAGCGCGAGCGCACGCCGCACGTTCTCGTCGTTGAACGGCGGCGCCTCGCGGTTGATGATCAGGTTGGTCGACACGTTGGTCTGCGCGATGGTGCAGATCATCTCCGGCGCCTGCGACTTCACGTCCTTGATCAAGGGGATCGAGACCTCGGTCGGGAACGAGATGTCGAACTTGCCGGCGACGAGCCCGAGGATCGCGGTCGACCGGTTGGGCAGGATCGTGTATTCGATGCCGTCGAGATAAGGCAGTCCCTTCTTGAAGTAGTCGGGGTTGCGCACGAGCTTGATCGACTCGTTCTGCTTCAGTTCGACGAACCGGAATGGCCCGGTGCCGATCGGATTGGTGCGCTGCTGCGCCGCAGAGACGTGGCAGGGATAGATCGGCGAATAGCCCGACGCGAGCAGCGCGAGCAGCGCCGGCTGCGGGCGCTTCAGGTGGAACGTCGCCTGCAAGTCGCCCTCGGCCGTCACTTCCTCGACGTTGAAGTACCAGTCCTTGCGCGGGTTCTTGCGGAATTTGTTCGGCGACTTGCCCATCAGCATGTCGAAGGTGCACTTCACGTCGGCGCTGGTGAACGGCTTGCCGTCGTGCCACTTGACGCCTTCACGCAGCTTGAAGATCAGGTTCTTCTGGTCGTCGCTCCACGACCAGCTCGTCGCAAGCTCGCCCTGGATCGTGTCGACGCTGTTCTGCGCCTTGTGCTGGTCGTAGATGACGAGGTTGGAAAAGATCGGCATCGAGGAGACGTTGACCGAATAGGTCGCCTCCTCGTGGATCGACATGCTGGGCGGATTCTCGCGATGATACATGCGCAGGATTCCGCCGTGCTTCGGCTCCCCGGCGTTGGCACCGCCGGCGGCGGAAATAGCGATGGCGGCGAGCGCCAAGCGCGCAAGCTTGGAATTCATGACGATCCTCCCGGACAACGTTGGCGGGGCGCGCCCTCGCCCCGGCTTGTTCTTGTCCGGCCACGCTAATCGGTGTGGTCGGCCGGTTCAACCCGGACGAAGGAATGAACCGCCCGAATATCGGGCAAGACCCGCTCCGAATGGCTGCCGGTCGCCGCCGCGACTTGCCAACGCGGCCGCTTCGAACCACCATCGGCAAAAGGGGTTCCGGCAGTCGCGCTGCATGGGACTTGATCGTCAAGCCAATGAAGCGGGAAACGCCGTGAGCGAGTCTGGAATTGTCGCCGAGACCGCGGCGCGCATCTTCGCGGATTTCGGCGATCCGCAAGCCATCATCCACGCGAAAGACGGCGCCTGGAAGCAACCGCTGTGGAAGGCGCTGAGCGAATCCGGGCTGACGCTCGCCTGGGTGCCGGAACAGCAGGGCGGCGCGGGCGCAGACATCGCCGACGGCTTTGCGATTCTCAGCGTCGCAGGGCGTTATGCGGTCGGCGTTCCGCTCGCCGAGACGCTGCTCGCCGGATGGCTGTTGTCGCGCGCTGGGCTTGCGGCACCGGCCGGCACGATGACGGTCGCGCCCGCACGCCCTAACGACCGCATCACGCTCAATCCGGACGGCACGCTCCGCGGCCGCGCGCGCGGCGTTCCGTTCGCGAAGGATGCGGGCCACATCGCGGTGCTCGCAGGCTCTTCGGTGGCGCTGGTCGAAGCGGCGACTTGTCGCATTTCCGACGGCCTAAGCCTCGCCGGAGAGCCGTCCAACACGGTCACGTTCGACGGCGTGCGGCCCACGCAGATCGCGCCGGCGCCCGAGCGATTCGATCAGACGGCGCTCATGCTGATGGGCTGCGCGGTGCGCAGCGTCGAGACCGCGGGCGCGCTCGAGGCGATCCTCGACCTCACGGTGCGCTACGCCAACGAGCGCGTCGCCTTCGAGCGGCCGATCGCGAAGTTCCAGGCCGTGCAGCACGCGCTCGCGCGTCTCGCCGGCGAGGTCGCGGCCGCGCTGACGGCGTCTGGGTCCGCCGCGGACGCGATCGCGCATGCGGAGAGCTTCGACGACGGCGTATTCCTCGAAGCCGCGTCCGCGAAAATCCGCTCCGCCGAGGCCGCGCAGGAGGGCGCGGCCATCGCGCACCAGATGCATGGCGCGATCGGCTTCACCAACGAGCACGTGCTGCACCGCTACACGCTGCGCATGCTGTCCTGGCGCGACGACTTCGGCAGCGAGTCGCATTGGGCGGTCGCGCTCGGCAACCGCATCGCGGCGCGCGGCTCGGATGAATTCTGGCCGCTGATCGCGGCACGCTGAAGGACCGACCTATGACGGCGAATCTCAGCTTCGATCCGATCCGCCTCCCGGAGGAGTGCGAAACGCTGCGCCAGGAGGTGCGCGCCTTCATCGCCGACGAGGTCGCGGCCGGCACCTTCGACCCGGACCGGCCGCACGACGGCGACCAGCACAGCCCGGAATTCAGCCGCCGCATCGGCCAGAAGGGCTGGATCGGCATGACCTGGCCGAAGAAATACGGCGGCCAGGAGCGCAGCTTCCTGGAACGCTATGTCGTGACGGAAGAATTCCGCGTCGCCAACGCGCCGGTGCGGCTGCATTTCGTCGCCGACCGCCAGAGCGGCCCGGTCCTCATGAAGTATGCGCCCGAGCACGTGAAGGTGGACGTGCTGCCACGCATCTGCCGCGGCGAAGTCTGCTTCGCGATCGGCATGAGCGAGCCGAATTCCGGCTCCGACCTGTTCGCCGCCAAGACCAAGGCGACCAAGACGGACGGCGGCTTCCTGATCAACGGCACGAAGATCTGGACCAGCAACGCGCACATCGCCGACTACATGATCGGCCTGTTCCGCACCTCGCAGCCGACGAAGGAGAACCGCCGCCATGGGCTGACCCAGTTCCTGGTCGACATGCGCACGCCCGGGATCACGGTGAACCCCGTCTATCAGATGACCGGCCAGCACGACTTCAACGAGGTGGTGTTCCAGGACGCCTTCATGCCGGACGACCACGTGCTCGGTGAAATCGACGGCGCGTGGAAGCAGGCGACCAGCGAACTCGCCTATGAACGCAGCGGGCCGGAGCGCTTCCTCGAGACCTTCTACGTGCTCACCGGGCTCGTGCGCGCACTTGGGCCGACGCCGGACCTGCGCAGCGCGGAAGGGCTCGGGCGGCTCGCCGCGCAGCTTCACACGTTGCGGCGCATGTCGGTCTCGGTCGCCGGCATGCTCCAGGCCGGCAAGGAACCGGTGGTGGAAGGCTCGATCGTCAAGGACATGGGGACCGTGTGGGAGCAGAAGCTGCCCGCGCGCGTGCGCGAGCTTGCCGCCTTCATCGAGGAGGAAGAGGGCAACCGCGCGACGCTCGAGGATCAGTTGGCCTTCGCCACCATGATCGCGCCGAAGCTCACGATCCAGGGCGGCACGACCGAGGTGCTGCGCGGCATCATCGCGCGCGGACTTGGGCTGCGCTGAATGCCGGACATCCAGAAACTGCTGTGGCCGCGCTCGGTCGCGATCATCGGCGCGTCGTCCGATACGCGCGGGTTGCGCGGCCGCATCGTTGAGATCCTGCGCAGCCACCCGTATGCGGGGGCGGTCTATCCGGTGAGCCGCAGCGAAGCGGAAGTGCAGGGACTGAAGGCCTACAAGACCGTTGCCGACATCCCTGCCCCGCCCGACCTCGCAGCGCTGATCATTCCGGCGAAATTCGTGCCGCAAGAGCTCGAAAATTGCGGCAAGGCGGGCATCAACGCCGCAATCATCCTGTCGTCCGGCTTTGCCGAGGAAAAGGGAGAGGTCGGCCCGGCGTTGCAAAAACAAATCCAGGAGATCGCGAAGAAATTCGACATGGCGGTGAGCGGGCCGAACGGCGAAGGCTTCGCCAACACCGCGGCCGCGCTCTGCCCGACCTTCAGCCCCGCGATGGACCCGGGCGACGTGCCGCTGCTGCCGCCGACCGACCGGACGCGCGGGCAGGTCGCGGTGATCTCGCAGAGCGGCGGCATGGGCTTCGCGTTCTTCGATCACGGCCGGCCGAAGGACTTGTCATTCCGCTACATCATCACCACCGGCAACGAGGCGTGCCTCGAGGCGAGCGACTTCGCGGAGTTCATCATCGACGAAGGCAAGACCGACGTCGTGCTGATGCTGATCGAGGACATCAAGAACCCGGCGACCTTCGCGCGCGCCGCCGAGAAGGCGCTCCGCGCCGGCAAGCCGCTGATCGTGAACCGGCTCGGCGCGTCGGAAGCAGGCACCCGCGCGATCGCCGCCCATACGGCCGCGCGCGGCAACGATGCCGAATACCGCGCGCTGTTTCGGAAATACGGCGTGATCGAGAGCAACGATCTCGACGAGATGGTCGACATAGCGGCCGCGTTCGTGAACGTCGGCGCGCGGCTTCCGGCGGGCAAGCGCGTCGCGATCTGCTCGTCATCGGGCGGCGGCGGCGCCTGGGTGGCGGACGCCTGCGCGCTCGCCGGCCTCGACATGCCGCTGCTCGATGACGCAACGCGCGCCAAGATCGACGTGTACCTGCCGCCCTACGGCACGTCGCAGAACCCGGTCGATCTGACGGCGCAAGCGATCCATGAGCGCGGCTATGCACAGTTCGCGCGGCTCGCCGGAGAGTCGCCGAACGTTGACGGCGTCATCCTGGTGGTCACCGGCCGCCATCCGCGCTTTCTCCTCGAGGATCGCGACAACCTGATCGCGCTCGGCCGCGATTCGACGAAGCCCGTGCTGCTGTGGAGTTACACGCGGCCCGCCGCGGTCTGCGTCGATCTGCTGAGCGAGGCGGGCTTGCCCCTGTTCACCAACGTGCACAATTGCGCCCGCGCCATGCGCGTCATGGCGGATTACCGCGCGGCGCGCGAGACGTTTCTGAAAGGATGAAGACGATGGCTCAATACAAGGACATCGGCGTCGACCTGTCCGGCTTCGTCGCCACAATCGAGATCCAGCGCCCGCCGAACAATTTCTTCGACATCGTCCTGATCAACTCGATCGCCGATGCGCTCGAGGACCTCGACAAGGACGACAAGTGCCGCGCCGTGGTGCTCGCCGCACAGGGCAAATCGTTCTGCGCGGGCGCGAATTTCGGCGACGGCTCGAGCCTCGACAAGTCCGGACAGCGGCCGGGCGAAGCGTCAAATCCGGTCGCGCACCTTTACATCCAGGCGATCCGGCTGTTCCGCACGCGCAAGCCCATCGTCGGCGCGATCCACGGCGCGGCGGTCGGCGGAGGGCTCGGCGTCGCGATGGTGCCGGACTTCCGCGTCGCCTGTCCGGAAACGCGGTTCGTCGCGAACTTCACCCGCCTCGGCTTCCATCCCGGCTTCGGCTTGACCGAAACGCTACCCGCCGTGATCGGCAAGCAGAAAGCCGCCATGATGTTCTACACCAGCCGCCGCGTGACCGGAGACGAAGCGTTCGCGATGGGGTTGGTCGACGTCCTGGTGCCGCAGGATCAGGTGCGCGCGGCAGCGCAAAAGCTCGCGGCCGAGATCGCCGAGAACGCGCCGCTTGGCGTGATCGCCACGCGTGACACGTTGCGCGCGGGGCTTGCCGACCGCGTCAAGGCCGCGACCGAGCACGAAGTCGCCGAACAAAGCCGATTGCGCCAGACCGACGACTTCAAGGAAGGCGTGAAGGCGATGGCGGAGCGCCGCGTGCCGAATTTCGCCGGACGGTGAATATCCCGCGCATCAATGAACGAGCAGCACCAAGCCCGATAGAAGTGTGATCGCGAGGACGGCGCGCGAGTACGTGCCGCTCGATATCAGTCGGAAGCCGGCGGCGCCGGTCGCAATTCCGTCAGCAAGGGAAAGAGGCACAGCGCGACCGCCACCGGGACCGGCGATAGCGGCTGCTGAACGGCGCAAAGGGCACCCAGCTCGCAATGGATTAGGGGTGCTGCGCCCCGCTCAGAGCTCCTGGATGAGCTTCTCATGACGCCGGCGGAGGGCTTCTTGGACGGCGCGAGATCGAAACAAAACCGCAAGATGCTGACGAAAAAAATCAGTCCGGTTTTCGCGGCGCGTTGATGCGCTTGATGGTGCCGGAGAAGGTCAGCAGCGGCCGCCCGGCGCTGGTCAGCGTGCCGCGCAGGAACAGGATCGAACGGCCGGCGCGCACCACCTCGCCATGGCCCTCGATCAGCTCGCCCTCGTAAGCCGCGTCGATGAATTCCGAGGTGAACGACAGCGTGACGCCGCCATTCACCAGCACCTTGTTGCTGATCGCGAACAGGCAGTGGTCGGCGAACGCCATCAGGCAGCCGCCGTGCACGGCGCCGGAGCCGTTGCTGTGCTTCTTTTCCACGCGGAACGCGCAGCGAATCGCCCCGTTGTCCTCCTCGCGGTGCCAGAACGGGCCGTTGTGGACCTCAAATTTGTCGCGGGTCCACGTCCACCAGCCGGCGAACTCCCCCGACGTCGCCTGGACGGCGCCGTCATGGCGGGGCGGGGCATTCTTGGGAACGAAATTCACCGGGCTCTCCGGTTGGGTCGCATAGGGAA
>Ga0265320_10002599_pt1 | contig 12539 bp, 8 predicted proteins | sample 4827metaG_FD_202087 | JGI IMG/M metagenome (GOLD analysis project Ga0265320, IMG submission 202087) | Rhizosphere microbial communities from Carex aquatilis grown in University of Washington, Seatle, WA, United States - 4-8-27 metaG | ecosystem: Host-associated > Plants > Roots > Rhizosphere >...
GCTGCGGCTCGTCTCGGGATGGCTGAGCGATCGCACCCGCGCCTACTGGCCGCTGGTCGTCGCTGGTTATGCCACGAACTTCCTGGTGGTGGTCGGGCTGGCCCTGGTGGGGACGTGGCAGGCGGCGGTGGCCATGTTGTTGCTCGAACGGATCGGAAAGGCGGTCCGCAGTCCAGCGCGGAGCACCTTGATTTCGTACGCCGCCCAGCAGGCGGGGGTTGGCCGCAGCTTTGGCATCGAGGAGGCCCTCGATCAGATCGGGGCGGTGTCTGGCCCGCTGCTGGCCGCGCTCGCCATGTGGGTCGTGAGGGGGCGGGCTCCGGCAAGGGAGTATCGAATTGCGTTCGGCGTCCTGATGGTCCCGGTCATCGCGAACGTGGGCACCGTGCTGTTCGCCCGGCGGAGGTACCCGCGACCCGAGTCATTCGAGCCATCGGGGCCGACGACGTCGATGGCGGCGTCGTCGGCGGGGCGCGGGTATCTCGGCGGCTTGTTTGGCTGGTACGTCGCTGCGGTCTCCTTGCTGGGCCTCGGCTTCGCGGACTGGGCGCTGGTGTCCTTTCATGCGGGCCAAACGGGGGCCATGACGGTGGCGCACTTGCCGCTGCTGTACGCGGCGGCGATGGCCGTGGATGCCCTCGCGGCGCTGGGGTTCGGGACGCTGTTCGACCGTTTCGGTGTCTCCGTGCTGGCCGTCAGTGCAATGTTGTCGGCCGGATTCGCCCCGCTCGCCTTCTTGCGCCCGGGGCCTTGGGGCTTGGCTGGGGGGACGGTGTTGTGGGCGGTCGGGATGGGTGCTCAGGACTCCGTCTTCAAGGCGGCCATCGCCAAGCTGGTGCCGAAAGAGCAGCGCGGTCGTGCCTACGGAGTGTTCTTTGCGGTCTTCGGGCTCTTCTGGTGGCTGGGTAGCGCGGCGATGGGGTGGCTCTATCAGCGTTCCTTGGTCACGATGGTCGTCTTCTCGGTCGTCACCCAGATCGCCGCTGCGCCAATGTTCCTGGTCCTCGGACGGGAGCTGCGAAGACGGCGCGAGGAGCACTGACGCAGAATGGGAAGAATTCCAGCTCCGCAGATTTCGGACCCCCAGGCTCTGCGTTCGGTGCGCGCGCTCGCGGAACGCGCCTTCTCGCGGACGAGCGGTGCGCCCCTCATCGTGGGGAATCGGGTCAGGGTCTTGGAGGATGCCGACGGCAACTATCCGGTCTGGCTGCAGGCGCTGCGGGGCGCGCGGCGCTGGATAAGTCTCGAGAACTACATCTTCGAGGAGGACGACGTCGGAGTTGCCTTCGCGGAGGTGCTCCGGGAGCGGGCGCAAGCAGGCGTGAGGGTTCACCTGATCCGGGACTGGATGGGCACGCGCACGGGGTCATCCCGCGGGTTTTGGCGGAAGCTGGCGCACAGCGGCGTCGAGGTTCGCTGTTTCAACCCGCCGCGTCTCGACAGTCCTTTTGGATGGATCAGCCGGGATCACCGCAAGAGTATCGTGGTCGATGGGGAAGTCGCGTTCGTCACCGGCCTTTGCATCAGTCAGCGGTGGAAAGGAGACCCATCCCGAGGCGTTCCGCCGTGGAGAGACACCGGCGTCGAGATCATTGGCCCAGCGGTCGCCGACGTCACGTCGGCGTTTGCCCAGGTCTGGGAGACGATGGGCCCCCCCCTCTTCACCGGCAGTGAAAGCAGCCCGTCGGTGTCTGGCACCCTGGAAATGGCCCCCGAAAGTAGCGGATCGGTGTCTGGCACCCTCGCAAGCAACTGGGTGTGTGCCACCCCCGGAAGCACCCACGTCCCCGGGAGCACGCCCGGAGATGCTGGAACGTCACGGGGACGAGGTCACGAACGAGGGTCGGTGGAAGACGAAGGGGCGGGGGGCGTGGCCCTCAGAATCGTGGCGGGTGCGCCGAGCACGGCGGGACTCTTCCGGATGGACCAGCTCATCGCGGCGATCGCCCGTCGCTCTCTTTGGTTGACCGATGCCTATTTTGTCGGTGTCTCGCCCTATGTGCAGGCTCTCCGCGCCGCCGCTCGGGATGGCGTCGATGTTCGGTTGCTCATCCCCCGGAGCACCGACCTCCCGTTTCTGCGCCCCCTGTCTCGTGGCGGTTTTCGTCCACTTCTCGAGGCGGGGGTCCGGATCTTCGAGTGGAACGGCTCCATGCTGCATGCCAAGACCGCGGTGGTCGACGGACGATGGAGCCGCATTGGTTCATCCAACCTGAACGTGGCCAGCTTCCTCAGCAACTACGAGCTCGACGTGGCCATCGATGACGAGGGCGTCGCGCGCACCATGGAGGGGATGTACGAGCGCGACCTGGCAAACGCGACGGAGATATTGCTGTCGCGCGACAGGGTCGTCAGGGTGAGGCAGGCTCCCTCCGCTCGTGCTGGGGCAGGAGGGGTCACCCGCGACCGCCATGGACGGCAGCGTCGTCGACGCGCCTTCGGCGGCAGCGGACGCAAGGGGTCCGCGGCGGCGGCCGGCGCGATCCGCGTGGCGAACTCGGTGGGGGCGGCGATGACGAACCATCGCATGCTGGGGCCCGCCGAGGGGAGGCTGCTCACGACGAGTGGCGTCCTGATGGCGGCCGTGGCGGCCCTGGCGATGGTCTGGCCGCGCGTCATCGCGCTTCCCCTGGCGCTCATCGGATTGTGGCAGGGCATCGCGCTCGTCTGGCGCGGATTTCACGTCCGCCGCCAGCCTCGGACCTCCCAGGCCAATCCGGCCGCGAAGGTCACCGGCGCGCCAACCACGCCAACCACGCCATCCACACCTGCCGATTGAAGAAGCGAGTCCGGTGCTCCCCGCAGGGCGGTCACTTGTAGTAGTCGGCCATCATCTTGGCCCACGCCGTCGCGCCCGTCGGACTCGGGTGCGGCGGGTTCGAGCTGAACTCGCCGCAGGTCTTGGCTTCGAACTTGGGCGCCACGAACACGAGCCCCGGGTTGGCCGCGGCGACCATCGCCATCGCGTCGTCCTGCGCCGGTGTGACGGTGGAGCGTTTGGCCGGTGCCTGGGAACACGGGTTGTCTCCCGGCGCGCGGATGAAGGACATGAGCTCGATGCGCTTGGCGCTCGGGTACTTGGCGATGAGGTTCTTCACGCTCGCGGTCACGGGAGGCAGCCACTCGGCGAGCGTGGTGAAGTCGAAGTTCAGAGCCACGAAGATCACCCGATCGGGCTTGGTCGGGTTCTGCGCGCAAGGGGACATCGTGGCGGTCGACCACACGGGATCCTGCGGGTTGGCCCACAGCTCGACGAAGCCGCTGTGCACGTAGATGAGCTCCCACTTGGAGTTGTCCACCATGGTCTCGAACCCGGCGTCGTACCACTCCTCGGTCGCCAGGATCCCGATCATCAGGGTGCAGGCAAACGTCGACGAGGGAGGCGGTGCGGCGCCGGTCGCTCCAGCGGCGCCGGTGGCTCCGCCCGGACCTCCCCCAGGACCTGCTGTCCCAGGAGATCCCCCCGAGCTTGCCCCAGGAGATCCCGCTGCAGCCCCGGTGTTCCCCCCGGGGGAAGGGATTCCGGCATCCTTCGCGGTCGATGATCCACCCGAGCCGGAACCCGAGCCTGAGGCCCCGCCGCTCGATGGTGGCGGCATCGCCCCGCCTGTGCCTCCCGTCCCGGCGGCCGAAGGAGGCGGAAACACCGAGCCGCCCGTGCCGAAGGTCCCCGTGGCGCCCGTGGCGCCTCCGCTCGACGCTTGTTGCCCTCCGCCTGGACTGACCGGGTTGACGACGCCCGCGTCTGTGGTCACGGCTGGCGTGGGGGTCGGCGTGGAGCCGCCGCCTCCACCGCATGCTCCAGCAAACGCCAGCGCGACTGCGTATGACACCGATACCGCTGACCGGACTGCAACTTTGGGGCGCATGGGACCTCTCAATCGCTGGGCAAGCCCGGTTCTGGGGGGAACCAGGCCTCATCCTACCCGGGGGGACGGCGCATCTCCATCTGATCCGGGACGGGCGTGGCTGATAGTATCCGTTGGCGTTGCCGCTCTGCCGTTCACCTCAAGGTCCCGCACGACGCCTCCTGCTTCGTGGGATCTTGGCTGTCGGAGGCGCCGCGGCGATCTTGTGCTGCATCGAGGCGCCGGGATGTCGCGTCTCGCCGGCGCGACTGGAAAACGTCGTCGACGCCGACCTCGCCGGCGGAGATGGACTGCCCGCCCGGGTCATCGTGGATGCCTGGTTGTGGGGAAACCCAGCGGTCGGTGACGCCGCCGGCGCGGACAAGGACTCAGGCCGGACCAGTCCGACCGACAGCGGCACGGACGTCGCCGACGGACCGGGGCCCGCCATCGACTCGGAAGCCGGCACGGGAAGCGCGGAGTGTGGCCTCCTCGACGGGGCCAGTTGTCCGGTGAATCAAGGATGTTACCCGGACGAGGCCATGTCGGGAGGCGCGACCTGCCGCCCGGCCACTCCCGGATTTGGCGGCGGCAGCCGCTTCCCGTGCCAGTTTCAGAACGACTGCAGCGCGGGCGAGGTCTGCATCGATCTCAAAGGCAACGGGAAGATCTGCCTCGGGCTCTGTCGCACCGACATGGATGGAACCGGTGGCGCCCCGGTCGCGAGCTCGGCAGCGGGGTGTGTCGACCTGGCCGCCAGCCTCTGCGTCCCGCTGCCGAGCTACCCGGGGGTCGGCACCTGCATGTGACAGGAGGGCCGAACCGGCGGGCGCCGGGCCGACCTCAGGGCGCCGGCTTGGCGTTCTTCAAGACGAAGACGAAGTCCTGGTAGTCACCGTTCGAGGCCTCCTCCCAGCCGAGGAGGTAGCTGTTCGGGACCAGGACGCCGGCACGGTCCTTCAGTGGATAGACGCGAAGTCTGTGAATCGGGGGCGCCGAGGTTCCGATGATGTTGAGGGAGTCTTCGCTGTAGTTGTAGTCGCCGTTTGCGACATTCGGGGCGGGAACGCCGGCCGACGAGGGATTGCCGGTGGTCCTCTGGTTCGTGAAGGTCCAGATTCCAAAGGGCGTCGAGCCGGGCTCGAAGGTCGTTCCGTTGCTGCCGGCCTTCAGCGGGGGAAGGATCATCTCGCTGTAGTTCGAGGTGTTCCAGTCCACGCCCCTGGGGCTCGACAACATCGTTGCGACGACCCGCAGGGGCGCGGGCTGCGTGTCCGCCTGGGTCGAGGTCGCAGGGAAGGCCTGGGGTTGTGCGTCGGTCACGACCGGCGGCGTTGGGGGCGGAGCCACCGGGCCTCCACCCGCACCTCCTCGACCTCCGGCTCCGCCGCCACCGCCGGCGGAGCCGGACGCGCCGCCGGAAGGAGGCGCGCCAGCCGTTCCGCCCGCTCCCGAGCTGCCGCCAGCGCCGCCCCCGCCCCCCGCGCCACCACTGACGGGCTTCCCGGTGAGCGATCCGATGGGATACCAACCAAAAGGAATGTCGGTGGGAGGCGCGAACCGGCCCACGGCGAGAAGCTGAACGGCTTGGGTCGGGTCCGCCTTCACGAATGCGTGCGTCTGCACTTCCTCGGTGATCAATCCGGGGCTCGGCAGAGACATGTCATTCGTGTTGAGCAACTGGATGAAGACGGAGCCGAGGTTCACCTTGTAGCCAAGGGTGGCCACGACCTGGCCAAACGTGGGCTCGTAGCGGGCCCAGTTGGTGGACGGCAGGTTGTTCGCGGTTGGATCCATCAGCGTCTCGCTGTTGTTCCAAAGAGAGACCGCATAGAGCCCGGCGGGGGCACAGCCTCCGTCGCTGTCCGCCACAAGGACCGCGCTCACCGGCTGACCGCCGATGTTGAAGTTTCGGTCCGGGGGGTTCGTCTTGGTGGAGAGAAACTGGACCGTCACGTCGAGGTCGGCGTTGGGGGCAAGGGTCATCGGGAAGGTGGACGAGCCCGGCGGCAATGAAACCGCGAAGGCGGCCGGCAAGCTGATCTGGGCGTAGGTTGGCGGAAAGAGCGTCCCGCCTCTCGGACCCGGGGTCGCGGGGGGACTCGTGCTGGGGGGGGAGACGTTGTCCACGACGTGCAGGCCCTTGATCATGACCGACGCGGTCCCGCCATTGTGCAGGCGCAAGACCTGCTTGGTGGGATCGTCGGTGCTGTTGATGTAGCTGAAGAGGGCCTCGCTCGGCGATACGCGCGGATCACCGAGATAGGTCTGGTTGGTATAGGTCAACGACGTCGCCAGGGAGGCTCCTCCTCCCGCACCGCCGGCGCCAGTCGCCGAACCGCACAGCTGAGCCAGCGTGAAGGCAGGCGGCGCAACTCCGGCCCCGCCGCCGGTGCCCACCGCGCCGCCGCCGGTACCGGATGGGGTACCGCCTGCCCCGCCCGTGGCGATGGGCGCTCCGCCAGTACCACCGGTTTGTGCGTCGGCCTGGTGTACGTCCGGCTGCCCACCGGCGTCTTGTCCGCCCGCTCCTCCGCTGCCGGCCGGCGTGCTCCCACTGCTGCTGCAGCCCACGACCAGCAAGCCGAAGACCGCTGTTGGGACGAAGCCCCTCCAAGACGCAATTCTCATTGAACGAAACCCCCGCCAGAAAGAATCAAGACCAAACCCGTAGGGACTACCCTGCAGGTAGCTCGGGATTCCCTCACGACGCGCGCTCATCGTCAAGCGTCAATTGCCCCGACGCCATCAACGTTAGGAGTGACAAGTATCACAAATGGATCCGGCGTTCCAGCGGGGGCTCCCCCCTCGGGGTCCCCCAATGGGTGTCCCCCCAATGGGTGTCTGGCACCCCCCAACGTGGTGTCTGCACCCCCATTGGGTGTCTGCACCCCCATTGGGTGTCTGGCACCGGGGTCCCCGCACCGGGGTCCCCCATCATCGGTGTCCCCCAGGTGTCTGGCACCCCCCAATGGGTGGCCCCCCCCCAACGGGTGTCTGGCACCGGGGTCCCCGGCAGCACCGGGGTCCCCGGCACCGGGGTTCCCGGCAGCACCGGGGTCCCTGAGCAACGGGGTTTCCCGAGTGGGTGTCTGGCACCCCTGCTGACTCCGGCACCCCTGCTGGGTGCGGACCCTCGGAGCGGAGTGGCGGGAGCGGGTCCTTGCGCGTGGACGGGTTCCAGGCAGAATCGCCTGCGTTTCGCGAGACCAACGCAAGACCGAGAGCCATCGGATGCTCTTCGCGCCGCGGGCCGCCTGCGCTTTCCGGCCGGGCGGGCGGCGTCCCCGCGCGCGCCCGGCAGGAATGGGCCCCGGGCGCCACCCAGCCGCCCCGCGGGGGACTGTTCCCCTTGCGGCCAGTCGAGGGGGGCCGGAACGGACGCGACGGAAAGTCCTTCCGCTCGCACTCGCCGGGCTCGCGTCCACGATCGCCATGGTCGCCGCAAGTGGCCGCGGACCGGCCATGGCCGCGTCAGCCAACGTTGCGGAGCCCGCCGCGCGCGGTGAACCCTCGGCGACCATCCCCGGGTCCAGTCCAGCGCCGTCGCCGGCGCCGCCTCCCTCTCCTTCTCCCACACTCGAGCCGTCGCCGTCGCCGTCGCCCTCCCCACCACCCTCGTCGGCGCTTGGGCGCCTCGAGCAGGAGTCGGTCGACGACGCCATGCGGGACCTCGGTCTCGTCCGCGAACCGCATCCCGAGGGCAAGACCGTCGGTGTGATTCACGCCGTGAACCAGGAGGTCTTCTCGCGGCGTGACTGGTGGTTCCAGTGGTTCAACCACTTCCATCGCACCACCCGCCCCGACGTGCTTCGACGCGAGCTCCTCCTCCAGGCGGGAGAGCCCTACGACTCGGCCCTCGTCGAGGAGAGTCTCCGCAACCTGCAATCTCCGGCCGGCGTCAACGTGGCCGGCAGCACCTTCCTTCCCCCCGAGATCTCCAGCGTGGTCGCCATCGTGCCCGTGGTCTCCCCCCGCCCCGGCACCGTGGATCTCCTGGCCGTCACCCGCGACGTCTGGAGCCTCAGGTTCAACACCGACTTCGAGTTCCAGCAGAACACGCTCTCCTTCCTGTCGACCTCAATCTCCGAGAACAACCTCCTTGGCTGGCGAAAGTACTTCGCCGCCGGATTCCTGCTCGACCAGGGCCGCATGGGCTTTGGCCCGACCTACTTCGATCCCAACATCCTCGGGAGCCGCCTGACGCTCTACCTGTCGGCCCTGGCCTGGTACGCGCGCGACTCCTCCAGCTACGAGGGAGACAGCGAGACCTTCTCCCTTCACTATCCCCTCTACGCGCTCGGCCGCCCCTGGGGCGCTGGGGTCGACGTCATTCACCAGGACGCCGTCAGCCGGACCTTTCGCGGCAACTCGCTCACGCTGCTCCCCGTTCTCTTGCCGACCGGAGCCACCGAGCCGACTCCAGCCATCTACCGGCGCAAGGTCCTCACCGTCGATGCCAACGCCGTCCGCTCCCACGGGCTGTCGGTGGTCCAGCGCGTCACCGTCGGCTATCGCTTCGACGATCGCCGCTCGTCGGTCCTTTCGGATTTCTCCGATCCGGCGGCGGCCGAGCCCTTCCTCGACCAGTTCGCCCCGGTCTCCGAGCGCCGCTCCGAGCCCTACGTCTCCTACGACGTCTTCACCGCACGCTTCGCCGCGTACCGCGATCTCGACACCTTCGATCTCCGCGAGAACCGCCGCCTCGGGCCATCCTTCAGCGTGCGACTGGCCTACGGGCTCCCGGCGCTCGGCGCGGATTTCCGGGCCCTCGTCCTCGGCGCGAGCGCAGGCTGGGTGGTCCCGATCGGCGCCGGTGGCTACGCCTCGGCCCAGGTCAGCGCCTCGGCCCGCCGCCGCGACGACACCGGGAAGCTCATCGACCAGAACCTCTCCGCCGGAATCTACGCAGCCTCCCCCATCCTCGGTCACCTCGTGCGGCTGGTGCTCTCCGCCGGGGGGGATGCGGTCCGCGCCGACACCTTTCACACCCGCTACGCGGTGGGGGGCAGCAGCGGTCTGCGCGGCTATGCGATAGGTGAGTTCCAGGGCAGCACCGACGCCGTCGGCCACCTCGAGCTGCGCTCCGTGCCGCTCGCGCTCCTCTCCCAGCGGCTGGGCGTCTTGCTGTTCTACGACGTGGGGGACGCGGCACCGAGCCTCGCGGACCTGGTCGCCCATCACGACCTCGGAGCCGGCCTGCGCTGGCTGATCCCGCAGTTCAACTCGTCGGTCGTGCGGGTCGACTGGGCCTTCGCCTCCCACCGCACGCCGTACACCGATCCGGGCTGGCCAGGCCGGATCACCGCGGGCTTTCAGCAGATCTTCTGAAGCGAATGCGCTCCGCGCCGCCGAGCCCGGGGGCCGTCCCGGCCTGCACCGGCGCGCTCAGATGGGCTCGCCGCCGGGAGGTGGCGGATCGGGCAGGCCCATGGCCCGCCACCACGCCGGCGTCGGCGCGACCAGCTTGCGCGCCCTCAGGTCCATCAGCCCGAAGGCGAACCTGGCCTCGCAGTAGACCTTGTCGGCGTCGTCCACGATGACCTGCACCATCCGCCCGATGCGCTGCTGGTGGGATTCCATCCAGCTGCGGATCCGGGCCTGCTGGCGGTTTCGCAGCTCACGCTTGAAGCTCAGGCTCACCTCGAGAATCGCCGGCGCCAGCTGGGTGGCGTGGATCTCCTGATAGCCGTAGCCGTTCCTGGTGATCAGATCCCAGCGCGCCTCCTCGAAGAGCTCGAGGTAGACCGCGTTGTTGACGTGCCCGAAGCTGTCGAGGTGGTGCTCCTTGATGAGGATCTCGTACTCGTGAACCGTGCTGCTCAGCATGCCGCCCTCCAGAGGCTGGGAAGAAGGTGATCGGGTCGCGCCTGGCCGGGCCCGAGCCGGGGCCGGGTCGACCGGGCCCCCCGGTCAGTCAACTGGTCCCCCACCACCGCCGGGCCCTCCGGACGGCGACGGCGACGGCGGCGGCGGCTCGAGGAACAGGTCCGGCAGGAAGTGAGCCTGTCCAGGCCGGGTGGCGTATCCACCGAGATCGGTGACCCCCTCCGCCGCCAGCACCTCGTCGTCGATGAAGAAGTTCCCGGTGCAGCCGCGGCTGTCGCGGCCGAGGATGGCGTGGGCGGCGTCGGCGACGATCTCGGGCTTGCGGCCCATGTCGGGCGACACCCCGGGCCCGAGCATGGCCAGCGCCGCGGTGGCGATCAGCGTCCGCGGCCACAGGGCATTGACCGCGATCCCGTCGCCCCGCAGCTCGGGCGACATGCCGAGCACGCACAGGCTCATGCCCATCTTGGACATGGTGTACGCCACGTGGTGCTGGAACCACTTGGGCTCGAGGCTGGGGGGCGGCGACAGGTTGAGGATGTGCGGGTTGGCGGCGCGCTTGAGCCAGGGGATGCAGGCCTGAGAGCAGGCGAAGGTCGCCCGCATGTTCACCGACATCATCAGGTCGAACCGCTTCATCGGCGTGCCGAGCGTCCCGGCGAGGAAGATGGCGCTGGCGTTGTTGACGAGGATGTCGATGCCGCCGAACCGCGCCGCGGTCTCGGCGACGGCGGCCGCGACGGCCGCCTCGTCACGGACGTCGACCGCCAGGGGAAGCGCCTCGCCCCCCGCGGCCGCGATCTCGGCCGCGGCCGAGAAGACGGTTCCCGGCAGCTGGGCGTGCGGGGTCGCGGTCTTTCCGATGACCGCGATCCGCGCCCCGTCGCGCGCGGCGCGCAGCGCGATGGCCTTGCCGATGCCGCGCGAGGCCCCCGTGATGAACAGCGTCTTGCCCCGCAGGCTGGTCGGGTTCGTCATGTCCGTGAGCGTACCCGATCGGCCTGCCAGGTCGAGGTTGCCCGTCACTTGCCGGTCTTGCGGGGTCTCCTATAGTGCCCCGGTCATGCGCGCGTCCATTGCTCCGCCGCCGCCCGAGCTCCTCGAGCCCGAGGTGCCGCCGCCCCCCAAGGAGGGCGCGGCCTTGCAGCGCTGGATCGAGGCCCACGGGGTCACCGACCGCCTCGACGACGTCCTCATCGGGCGGGGAGGCCACTACTCGACCGGCTTCTACGGTGGCGGGTACGACGCGCCGGTCACCTACCGCCAGATGCTCTTCGAGCCCGAGAGCGCACGGCGCGTCCGGATGCGGTACTTCGATCTCGGCCCGACCGCCCTCGCGTACCTGCACCGCACCGCGATCCTGGTGGCGCGCCACCAGGCCCGGCAGGCCTGGCTCGCCGAGCACGGCCGGGATCCGGCGGACGAGACCCTGACGACGTTCCTGCGCCGCCTGCAGCGCTCGCTCTCCCGGCTGGAGGCGCCCGGGACCCTGAGGCCGCGCCCGCCCGGCACCTTCGACCCCCGCCGCGTCGAGGTGGCCCGCGCACCGGCGCCAGCGCTGTTCTACTGGGAATCGACCCTCTCGCAGTCGCTGGACGACGAGCCGCGCCCGAACCAGTTCGACGAGATCGGCCTCTTGCTCCTCGGCTGGGAAGAGGGCCCCCTGCGCTGGACCCTCTCGCGCAAGGACACCTACGAGGTCGAGAGCGTGCCCGAGGATCGGCAGCACGCGGCGCTGATCGCCATGATCGATTTCCTGCGCGACCCCCGCCAGACCGTCCAGCACGAGGAGCTGCTCGAGGTGCTGCGGGCCCCCTCCTGGCAGTTTGCGCTTGGCACTCTGGATGAGGCGCTGGCCCGCCTGCGCCTGCCGGGCGGGGTGGTGGGCGAGACCGGCGCCCCGCGCTCCCCCGGTCAGCCGCGCACTGGCCCCGCCCAGGTCGGGCAGGAGCGCCTGGCCTTCCGGGTGGTGCGGCTCGCGCACGGGGGGATCGATGTGCGGCCGGTGGTCCAGCGGCGCGGCAAGACGGGCGGGTTCTCCGCCGGCTCGCGGCTCGAGTGGTTCAACGTCCCGCACCGCCGCGACCTGACCGCCGCCGACCGGCGGGTGTACCTGGCATACGACGATCGCTTCGCGCGCGAGTCGGAGGCCGGCCGGTACGCGGGACCGCTGCGTGCGGCCCAGCTCTTCGCCATCCTGCGGGCGCTCATCGATCATCCCGCGGTGTTCCTCGAGGGCGAGCGCGACACCGCCCGCCGGCTCGACATCCGCCTCGGACGCCTCCGCCTGCGGTTCGGCGCCGGGCCGGCCACGGCCACGGCTGCGCCGGTCGCCCCGGCCGGCGCGGGCACGGCGGCAGCTCCCGACAGCACGCCGGTGCCGCCCGGTGGGTCGGGGACCCTCACGCCCCGGTTCGAGCTCGTCGGGGTGACCCTGCTGCCGACCGAGGTGGCCCAGGCGCTGCGCGATCAGCGCCACCTCGTGTATCTGCATCACCCCGCGGGGGTCGAGGTGGTCTCGGCGGGCGCGGGGGCCCAGGTCTTGCTCGCCGAGCTCAGCGTGGAGGCCGCCGCGGTGGTGACGGCGCTGGCGGTGGCGCCGGCGCGGTTTCCGCCCGAGTCGCACGACGCGCTCGCGGTGCGCCTCGAGCCCCTGCAAGAGTCGATGGACATCGAGTTTCCCACCGAGTGGACCCGCACCATCGCCCCGGCCGACGGGCGCCTGGTGGCGCGGCTCGAGATGCTGGCGTCGGGGGCGGTGCAGATCAGCCTGGCGGTCCGTCCGGTCAAGCTCGGCCCGACCTTCCTGCCTGGCGAGGGGCCGGCGCTGGTCCTCGAGGGCCAGGGCAACGAGCGCCACGG
>Ga0265320_10002600_pt1 | contig 12533 bp, 7 predicted proteins | sample 4827metaG_FD_202087 | JGI IMG/M metagenome (GOLD analysis project Ga0265320, IMG submission 202087) | Rhizosphere microbial communities from Carex aquatilis grown in University of Washington, Seatle, WA, United States - 4-8-27 metaG | ecosystem: Host-associated > Plants > Roots > Rhizosphere >...
AGGCTTCGCGTAGGGCGTCGTCGGTCGTGTCGGTTCGAACCGAGGTCATGACGGCGAACGCGCCCCAGTCGCGTGTCGCGATGTCGACGGATCGGACGCCGTACGTGTAGGCGTGCTTCTCGCGAAGGTTGGCGTTGAGCCGCGACGTGAAGAGGCCCCCGACCACGTCGTTCATCAGTTCGCGCGTCTCGTAGCCCGGCTCCGAGCGCTTCGGGAATCGCTGGCCGATGAACAAGGCCGTTTGCACCGACCCGGGCCGATCGACGATCACCACCTTGCCCCCGGTCGGTTCCGACGGGAGCGGCGCCGGAACGACCGCCGGCGCGTGTCCCTGCATCCGTCCGAGCAAATCTTTCGCGAGCGGTCGCACGTCATCGAGCGCGACGTCTCCGACCACGATCAGGGCCAGATTTTCGGGGACGAAATTTTCTTTGTGAAAGCGCACCAGGTCGTCGCGCGAAAGCGCGGTCACGTCGTGCTGCGAGCCATTCACCGGCGCGCCGGCGACCGGGCCGAGAAGCAACCGGAGTCCGACCAAGGACGCGAGCCGCGACGGGTTCTGTCGTTCGCCCTCGATGCCGTCGAGCCATTCGCGGCGCACGCGCTCGAGCTCCTTCGGAGCGAATGACGGTTTCGTAGCGACCTCGGCGAGGAGCGCGAGTCCACGGCGCATGTCGTCCTTCAGCGTCGTGATTCCGAGGCGCACGAAGTCGCGGCCCGCCGACTCCTCGATCGACGCGCCGAGGGCTTCGGCCGCTTCGGCGAGCGCAAGCGGGCTGTGCGCGGTGGTTCCTTCCGTCATCATGCGCACCGTGAGCCCGGCGAGGCCGCTCTTGCCGGCGGGCACGCTGCTGCCGCCGCTCTTCGCGATGAGCGACAGCGACACGATGCCGACCGGTCGCCGCACGACGTAGAGCGAGAGCCCGTTGTCGAGCTTGCCCGTTTGCACTTCGGGATAGTCGAGCGGCGCGGGTTGTCCGGGCTTCGGCTGCGAAAATCGCCAATCGTCCACCGCGGGAGGCGGCGGAGGCGGAGCCGGCGGAATCGTCGCTGCAGCAACCGGCGCCGGCGCGGGCGGCGGCGCCCCGGCGCATCCGGCGAGCGACGACAACAATACGAGAAGGAGCGGCGCGCGCATCACGGTTTCCCTCCGTCGCTCGGCGGCGCTTTTCGTGGAAGCGTCGTGATCGTCACGCGCGCCGTCGGCGAAAGGTATTTTTGTACGCACCGTTTGACGTCCTCCGCGGTGACCGACTCCAACTTGGCCATGTAAGCCGTGAGGTGTCCTGGGTCGCCCGTATAGTGGTTGAAGCGCTGAAGCGTGCCGGCTCGTCCCGATTCTCCGCCGTCGCCGTCGAGGCGCTGCAAATCGTCGAGCACCCGCAAACGAATGCGACGTTTGGCGCGGTCGAGCTCCGGCGGAGTCGGGCCGTGTTCGCCGAGCGACGTGACGACTTTGGCCATCTCTTCCGCCGCCTTCTTCGGATCCGCCTTCGCGGCGACCATCTCGTCGACGGCGAACATGCTCGCGAGGTAGTTCGAGTCGAGCTCGGAGCCGACCTCCGACGCGATCTTCTGCTTCACGACCAGCTCTTGATAGAGCCGCGTCGCCTTCCCGCCGGCGAGCAAGGTCGACACGACGTCGAGCACGGTGTCGTCCGGCGTGTAGGCCGGCGGCGTGAGCCAGCTCATCGCGACTCGGGAGAGCTCGACCTGATCTTCGACGTCCTTGCTCACCGGCGCGGTGATGGGCGGAGTCGTCCGGGGCGGCGTCACCGGGCGCATGACGGTCGGCAAAGGCCCGAAGTACTTCTCGATCCACGCCTTCGTCTGCGCCGCGTCGAAGTCGCCGGCGATCGTCACCGTCGCGTTCGCCGCGGCGTAGTAGGCGCGATAGAAGGCGCGCACGTCTTCCATGCTCGCGCGAGAGAGGTCCTCCATCGAGCCGATGACCGCGCCGTGATACGGATGATCGGCGGGAAATAGCGCCTCATCCATCGCGAGCTCGCTCGAGCCGTAGGGCGAATTTTCGTAGTGTTGCCGGCGCTCGTTCTTGACGACGTCGCGCTGCACTTCGAGCCGCTCGGGCGTGAGCGCGTCGACGAGGTAGCCCATGCGATCGCTCTCGAGCCACAGCACGAGCTCGAGATCCTGTCGCGGCACGGTCTCGAAGTAATTCGTGCGATCCCAGCTCGTCGTTCCGTTCACGTTCGTCGCGCCCACGGCTTCGAGCAATTTGTCGAAATCGTGACCCGCGTGCTTCGACCCCTCGAACATCAAATGTTCGAAGAGGTGCGCGAACCCCGAGCGTCCGGGCGGCTCGTTCGACGGCCCGACGTGATACCAGACGTTCACCGCGACGAGCGGCAGCGACGCGTCGTGATGCAAGATCACCTCGAGGCCGTTCGGGAGCGTGTACTTCTCGAACGGGATGTCGAACGGGTTTACGGCGCTCGGCGCCGCCGGACTCGGCTTCGCGGCGCTCGGCTTCGCAGCGCTTGCTTTCGCGGGGCTCGGCTTCGCTGGGCCCGGTTCGGCTGCGCCCGCCCCCGCGGGCAACCCGACGGCGCACAGAAAGGAGAGCACGCGCACGGCGTTTTTCATGGGCTTGGTCATTACCCCGGACCTCCGCCTCCTAGAAGACGCATTTTGCCTCCGGCGGCAATCGCCGCGATGCGCGCGCGACCCCGGCGCGCGCCGGCACGCCTGCACGTGAACTGCGCGAACTGAGGTAATGTGCGGCCGGTGGAGCTCGGCAAGCTGCCCAAGATCGACAAGGTCGTCGAGGCGCCGGAACTCGATGAAAGTCGCGCCCTCGTCGGCCGCAAAGCGCTCGTCGCGATCGCTCGCGACGTGCTCGCGCATTTCCGTACGCGCGTCCGCGCCGGCGGCACCGCACCTGCTCTGTCCGAGGTCGTCGAGGCGGTTCGCGTCGCGGCGCTCCGCCGTCGCGAGACCGCGCCTCGGCGCGTCGTCAACGCGACCGGCGTGCTCTTGCACACGAACCTCGGGCGCGCGCCGCTGCCGGCCTTGTCGCTCGAACGTATCGCGGCGGTCGCCAGCGGCTACTCGTCGCTCGAGTACGACGTCGAAACCGGCGAACGGTCCCGTCGCGGCGTCTCGGTCGAATCGTCGCTCGCGACGCTCACCGGCGCCGCGACCGCACTCGTCGTGAACAACAACGCCGCCGCCGTATTGCTCGCGCTCACCGCCGTCGCGCGGGGTCGAGAAGTCGTCGTGTCGCGGGGCGAGCTCGTCGAAATTGGTGGCGGCTTCCGCATTCCGGAGGTGCTCGACCGCTCGAACGCCACGATGGTCGAGGTCGGTACGACCAATCGCACCCGCGTCGAGGACTACGAACGCGCCCTCACTCCGCAGACCGCGTGCATCCTTCGCGTGCACCCCAGTAATTTCGTGATCAGCGGCTTCACCGAGCGACCGCACCTCGCCGCGCTGGCGGACTTGTCACGCCGTCGCGGCGTGCCTCTCATCGAGGACCTCGGCGGGGGCCTCGTCGTCGAATCGTTCGACGACGCATTCGCGTCGAGTCTGGGGCACGAGCCGACCGTGCAAGCCTCCGTGCGCGCCGGAGTCGACCTCACCTGTTTCAGTCTCGATAAATTGTTTGGGGGCCCCCAGGGCGGCGCGATCGTCGGCGGGGCGTCGCTCGTCGACCGGTTGCGAAAGGACCCGCTCGCGCGGGCGCTCCGCGTCGACAAGCTCACGCTTGCCGCGCTCGACGGCGTGCTCGACGCCTACGCGCGTCGTGACCACGACGCGATTCCCGTCCTCCGCCAGCTCCGCGCGACGCCCGCGGCGCTCGAAGACCGCGTCGAAGGCTGGCGCGCCGCGCTCGGCGAGCGCGCGGAGCGCACCTCGCGCGTCGTTACCGCGTCCGAAACCGGCGGCGGCACCCTCTCCGGCGGCATTCCGTCGGTCGCGCTGGCCGTAAAAGTGCCGTCCCCCGACGAATTCACCCGCCGTCTCCGCGAGCACGAGCCCCCGGTCATCGCCCGCATCGAAAACGGCGACGTGATCCTCGATCCTCGCACCGTGCTTCCCGGCGAAGACGAAGAAGTCGTGGGAGCGCTGCAAGCCGCGCTCGAGTCGTTCGACGGCGACGAGTAGGACGAGTCCATCGAAGCGATGGGAATTTCGACGCGCCCCGCATGCTTTCAGTGCGTGATAGAATCCCGCAGTGGACGCTCGCTTTCCCGACGACGTGAGCCGACTCTTCTGGGATGTCGACCCCAGCGGCGTCGATCTGGAGCTCCATCGCGACTACGTGATGGAACGGGTGATGTCTCGAGGCGACTGGAGCGCCATGCGTTGGCTCCGCTCGACCTATCCGAAGGCGGCCCTTCGTGATTTCGTGACCAGGAAAGGTGAACGCCTCGCGCCTCGTGACCTCGCCTACTGGGGGCTCGTGACGGACACGCCGGTCACCGTGCCATCCGGCGGGGGACGTCCGAAGTGGGCGGGCCCTTGACCGTCGGGATCTCCGACGCGCAGCGAGCAGCGCTCGCTACACTCGCCGATCGGCTCGATCCGACCACTTACCTTGCCGGAGGAGTCGCAATCGCGTTGCGTTTCGATCACCGTTCGTCAAGAGATCTGGATCTGTTCACCGCGACGGCCGATCCCAGTGCTCGCGCGGACTCGTTTCTGGATTCGTCGAATCCCGTGCGCGTGGTCGGGCGAGCAGAGGGCACCCTTCACCTCGAGGTGAACGGGGTGCCCACCAGTTGGATTCGCTACCGCTATCCGCTCTTGTCGACCCCCGAGTCCATTCTGTCGGTACCGGTCCCTGTCGCTTCACTCGACGATCTTACGTGTATGAAACTTTCGGCGATTGCGGGTCGCGGGGCTGCGCGCGATTTCTGGGATCTGCGAGAGATCCTGAAACGCGGCGAAACATCGCTGGAGCACGCGCTCGAATTGTTCGGCCGAAAGTACGTGACCGAAGACATCGGTCACGTCGTGAAGAGCCTCGCGTATTTCGCGGATGCGGACGCAAGCCCGCTCCCCTCGGGACTTTCGCTCGAAGAGTGGCACCGCATTCAGAACGACTTTCGCGCCTGGGTGTCCCGGCTCTGATAGAATCTCGGCCAAGCCGAGATTCGCCGTCGATTGCGGGACCTTGTCTGCTTCGGAAGGGAAGCAGACGTGCGAGTCGGGCGGCGCGCGTTGAACCACGCGACGAAAGGGACTACGGTTCCCGCCGCCCGGCCTTTGCGCTCGTCTCCTACGAAGAACGCGAACCCGGGCCGGATTGAGGCGGCTCTCGACGTTTCAAGAAATCGAACGGAGCTACGACGGCGTGCGTGTGCGGTCACCAACGGAAATGGACGGTTAGAAGGCGATGAGTGTCGAACGATCGCGTCGTGAATCGGTCCAGAGCGCCCTCCGAGAGCGCGCGGAACGGGCGGTCGCGCACCTCGCAGCCCATCCGGAGCCCGAGTCGGAACGAAGTGTCGTCCAGGAGCTTCGAGTTCATCAGGTCGAGCTGGAAATGCAGGCCGACGAGCTCCTCGCGGCGCGCGATGAGCTCGAGGAGTCGCGCGATCGGTATCGGCGGCTCTACGAGGAAGCGCCCGTGGGGTACATCACGACGGACCTCGACGGCGCCATCACCGAGGCGAACCCAGAGGCGGCGGTGATTTTCGGCGTATCGCGCTCCGAGCTCATCGGGCTCAAGCTCGCCCAGTTCCTCGAACCCGACTCCGCCGACGAGCTCCACCTCCATCGGACGGCCGTGCGCGCACACGGACGAGCGGAGACGACGAAGATCCGCGTTCTACGACGCGGAGACGGCGTGGACCTGCAGCTCCAGAGCACCCGTTCGGAAGCACCGGGTTTGCATTCCCGCTCGGCCCTCATCGACGTCAGCCGTTTGAAGCGCATGGAGCGGATTCTCGAGGAGCACACGCGACGCCTCTCGGACGCGAACCGTTCGCTTCAGCACGAGGTGGAGGAGCGTGACAAGGCACAGCGCGCGCTCATCGAGCGGGAAGCGCGTCGTCAGAACGCGGAAAACGCACTCGAGCGCCAGCGGAGCTTCGCCGACCGGCTCATCGAGGCCGTCCCGTCGATCGTGCTCTCCCTCGACGTCGACGGTCGCATTCTCGGGTTCAACGCACGAATGAGTACGCTCAGTGGATATTCGGTCGCCGAGGTGATCGGTAACGACTGGTTCGAGCGCTTCGTGGTCGAGGAGGCTCGTGGCAGCGTGCGAGAAGCGTTCGCTCGTGCCCTCAGCGGCGCACGCGGGGGGGAATTGAACGTCGTGGCCCCGATGCCGACGAAGAGCGGCGCGCTCCGTCAGATCGAATGGAACTACGCGACGATCGAAAATCAGGACGGCGAAACGAGTGGCCTCGTCGCGATCGGCCAAGACGTGTCCGAGAAGAGGCGCGTCGAAGACGAGCTGCGCCAGGCGAACAAGATGGAGGCCGTGGGGACGTTGGCGAGCGGGATCGCCCACGACTTCAACAACGTCCTTGCCGGAATCATCGGTTGCGCGGACGTCGCGTTGAGCCGGCTGCAACACGATAGTTCGGCGCGTCCCGCGCTCGATCAGCTGAAGGTCTCGGCCTTGGGCGGCGCGCAGGTCATTCATCGGCTCATGGCGTTCGCGCGGCGACAACCCTCCGCGCGAACGGTGTTCGACCTGAACGAGCTCGTCGTTCGACTGGGGTCGATGTTGAGCCGCCTCCTCGGCGAAGACGTCGCGCTTCACACTCGGCTCAGCGACACGAACGCGGCGGTGCGGGGTCAACCGGACGAAATCGAGCAGGTGCTCGTCAACCTCTGCATCAACGCGAGGCACGCGATGCCGCGCGGCGGCGACCTCGATATCGCGACTCGTGAAGTGCACATTGGAGAAGAAATCGCCGCGCATCCCGCGCTGCCCCCGGGCACCTACGTCGTCGTCGAGGTGAGCGATACCGGCACCGGGATGGATCCGAAGACGCGAGAACGCGTCTTCGAGCCTTTTTTCACGACCAAACTGCCCGGCCACGGCACGGGGCTCGGGCTCTCTTCGGTCTACGCGACGGTGCAAAACCACGGAGGTCACATCGAGGTTGCGAGCGAGCTCGGCATCGGCACGACCTTTTCCGTCTATCTTCCGCAATCGTCGGATCCGGTCGTCCATGCCTCCGAGGGCCCGGACTCCGACAGGCCGCTCACGGTGAGACCGGTGGGCGAGACGGTCCTCATCGTCGAGGACGAGCCGCTCGTCCGTCTCGCGATGCGCCATTACCTGGAACGCCACGGCTACCACGTGCTCGAAGCTGCGGACGATGGAGACGTCGGGCGAATCCTCGACGAGTACGGCGGGCCGATCGACGTCGTGTTGACCGACATGGTGCTGCCGGGCAAGAGCGGACCGGAGATCGCCGAGCAGGTGCGAGCCAATCGGCCGAATGCTCGCGTCATCTACACCTCGGCGCATCCGAACGAAGTGCTCGTCTCGGACGGACGTCTTTCGGCGAACACGCCCACGCTTCAAAAGCCGTTCTCCGAGCGCGCGCTCGTCACGCGCGTGCGCGAGTCACGTCCGAATCTGACGATACTCACGTCGTCGCCGCTTCCAAGCCGAGTCGCGGGTCGGCCGCGGCTCCTCTTGATCGAGGATCACGATGAAATCCGGCTGAGTCTCGAGGATCTCCTGACCTTTCTCGGGTACGAGGTGGTCGCCCGTCGTGACGGGGCGACGGCCGCTTCGGCGTATGAAAGTCCGAACTCGCGTTTCGATCTACTGGTCACCGACGTCTCGCTGCCGGACGCGAATGGAGTCGACCTCGCGAGGATCGTTCGAAGGAAATTTCCAGCGCTCGGCGTCCTGCTCCTTTCCGGTTACGCTTCGACCGAGATCATCGGGATGGAATCGATATTGGCCGAGCCGAGCACGGTGTTCCTGCAAAAGCCCGTCGACTTGGCGCGACTTTCCGGTGCGCTCCAGCGACTCACGCGCGCGCCGGCCGACTGGTTGCGCAACTGAGCGCGCGTCGAATCACCGGAGGGGGCCCCTGGTGCCGCAAAAGAAGAAACCCAAGAAGAAGGCCGCGCTCCCGATAGCGCGGAAGCGGACGACCCGCACTCGCGCGCGTCCCAGAAAAAAAAGCGCGACGGCTCGCGCATCCAATCGCAAGGCGGAAGCCGGTCCGGCAAAGACGTCTTCACGAGGTCTTGCGTTCCACACCGTCGGAATCGGCGCGTCCGCGGGCGGTCTCGAGGCGCTCCAAGCGTTCTTCGACGCGACGCCCGCCGACAGCGGGCTCGCCTTCGTCGTCGTGACGCACCAGCACGCAAGCCACGTCTCGCTTTTGCCTGAGCTCCTCTCGCGGCACACGAAGCTACCCGTCGCGCTGGTTCGTGACGGGATGCAGGTGCAACCGAACCGCGTCTACATCAGCCTGCCCGGCAAGAACCTCGCGATCCTCGGGGGGAACTTGCAGACGATGGAGCCGGCACGGGGCATCGACGCCCATCTTCCCATCGATTACTTTTTCCGTTCGCTCGCCAGTGACCAGGAGGGCCTTGCGGCGTGCGTCGTGTTGTCCGGAACTGGTACGGACGGCACGCTCGGGGTGCGCTCCATCAAGGGGCTGGGAGGCGTGGCGATCGCCCAGGACGAACACTCGGCCAGGTACTCCGGAATGCCGCTCAGCGCGGTAGCGACTGGGCTCGTCGACTACGTCCTCGCACCCGACCGAATGCCGGCGCAGCTAGTGCGCTACGCGCGAGCTGCGCGCGACGGAGAAACGTTTCAGAACGCCGACGCCGCGCTTCCCGACGCGTTGCGGAAGATCTTCGTGCTGATCCGAGCCCATACCGGCCACGACTTCAGCGGATACAAGATGAACACGATGCGTCGTCGCATCGACCGACGCATGCGGGTCCACCAGCTCGGGCAACCTCTCGACTACGTGGCCTTCTTGCAGTCGAATCCGTACGAGATCAGCCTCCTATTTCAAGAGTTGCTCATCGGTGTGACCAGCTTCTTCCGTGACCCGGGAGCGTTCGTCGCGCTGGAGGTTCAACTCGAGGCACTCCTCGCTGCGAAGCCCGACGGCACGCCGTTCCGAGTGTGGGTGCCCGGGTGCTCGACCGGGGAAGAGGCGTATTCCATCGCCATTTTGGCCGCCGAGATCGTCGCGAGACTCAAAAGAAGAATCGACGTCCAGATCTTCGCGACGGACATCGACGCCGAATCGATCGGGCACGCACGAGCCGGCATATACGCGGAAGGGATCGCCATCGATCTGACCACCACGCGCCTCGAGCGGTTTTTCGAGCGGGACACGAATGGCTACCGGATCAACAAGGTGATCCGCAGCATGGTGGTCTTCGCGGTTCAGAACCTCGTCAAGGACCCGCCGTTCACGAAGCTCGATCTGGTTTCTTGCCGAAATGTGCTCATCTACTTGAACGCGGAGCTCCAGAAGCGGCTACTCCCGGTGTTCCAGTACGCGCTGAACTCCGGGGGGCTCTTGATGCTCGGAACGTCGGAAACGACGGGCGGCCACGACGGACTCTTCGAGCCGATCGAGCGCAAGTGGAGGATCTTCAGGCGAAAGCCATCGGCCCCTGGCGTCGCGCCCGTCGCATTCCCGATTTCGATCTCGCATGGGCCGCTCCCTCCGGTGATCGTCCCGCCGTCGGAGCCGGTCGGGCATGGCGTGACCGAGCCCGCGGCGAAGGTCCTGCTCGAACACTTCGTCCCACCGACGGTGATCGTCAGCGAGCGGGGTGACATCGTCCACGTCCACGGAAGAACCGCTCCCTATCTCGAGCTGAACGCGGGGGTGCCGCGAGCGAACCTGTTCTCGATGGCGCGGGAAGGACTGCGCGCCGCGCTGAGATCCGCGGTTCGCGTTGCCGCCCGGGATGGCCACGAGGTCCAGCAACCCAACCTGCCGTTTCTCACCGGTGCGGGGCAGAAAACGACGGTCTCACTCACCGTAGAGCGGCTCGCGAATCCCGAGGCGATGCGCGGCCTCCTCCGCGTGAGCTTCGAACCGCCCGAGAAGCCCCCCCGGCCGGCCGCCGAGAAACCGCGGCGTCGCTCCTCGCGAAGGAGGAACGATTCCGACGCGGAGCGAGAGCTCGAGCAAACTCGCCATACGCTCCGGGGCACCGTCGAAGAACTGGAGACCTCCAACGAGGAGCTCAAATCGACGAATGAAGAGCTTCAATCGATGAACGAGGAACAGCAGAGCGCCAACGAGGAGCTCGAAGCCTCGAAAGAGGAGCTGCAATCGCTCAACGAGGAGCTGCAGACCGTCAACGCGGAGTTTCAGACGAAGATCGACGATCTGTCGCGCGCACGCGACGACATGCGAAACCTGTTGAACAGCACGGACATCGCGACGCTCTTTCTCGATCGCGATCTCAGGATCCAGCGCTTCACCGACCAAGCGCGCGAGGTCATCAGCGTGATTCCGAGCGACATCGGCCGGCCGGTGGGCGATCTCGTCACCCACATCCGCTACCCTGCGTTCGCCGACGACGCGCGTCGCGTCCTCGACACACTGGTCGTCCACGAGGTCGAGGTGCAGACCAACAACGGAAAGTGGCGCCTCTTGCGCATGCTTCCGTATCGCACTTCGCACAACGTCATCGACGGCGTGGTGGTGACGTTCGTCGACGTCGATCGCGTCAAGCGTGCCGAGCTCCTCGCCGCATCGCGTGCGTTCGCGCAAAGCATCGTCCAAACGGTGCGCGAGCCTCTCGTCGTTCTCGACGACGCGCTCGGGATCGTGTCGGCGAATCGGGCTTTCCTTCGGCTCTTTCAGCTGTCGGAGAAGGACGTCGAGGGCCGCACGCTGTTCGACGTGGGCGGGGCATTCTTCGAGCTTCCTCGGCTTCGGGAGCTCCTCGGCGACCTCATCGAGCACGGCAATTCGTTCCAAGACCTGGAGATCGAGCACGATTTCCCCGGCGTCGGGCGTCGCGTGCTGCTCTTGAACGCGCAACGACTCGAGAGCGAAAACGCGGCGACCGGACACCTCTTGCTGGCGTTGACCGACCGCGGCGGCGAAGCGACCGGCTTCGTTCACTGAGCTCGGCGGCCGCGCTCTTGGCGTCCCATGCGCCACTCGAAATCGCAGGGAAACATGGGCGGATTCGATCCGAGGCGACAACGGGCGAGCGGAGGCTCGCATGGCGCAACATCACATCGACGTTCAAGTTTCGAAGGGCGCGTTTCGCGACAACATTCGCTACGTGAAGGAGCTCGTCGCTCCCGCGAAGGTGTGCGTCGTCATGAAGGCCAACGCCTACGGGCACGGGCTCGAGGCGCTCGCGCCGGTAGCCGTCGAAGCGGGCGCGGACATGATTGGCATCTGCACGAACCCAGAGGCAGAAACCGTACGCGGCCTCGGTTTGAGGATTCCGCTCCTGCGTCTTCGAATGGCGCTTCCCGAGGAGCTCGACGAAGCGCTCGACGGTCTCGACGTCGAGGAACAAGTCGGCGGCATCGAGCAAGCGACGTACCTCGACGAAGGCGCGCGCCGTCGAAAAAAGAAGATCCCCGTGCACGTCAATCTCGACACCGGGATGGGGCGAAGCGGTTTTCTCCCGCGCGACGTCGCGACGCTGAAAGAGATCTGCGCGCTTCCCGGGCTCGAAGTGCGCGGTGTCATGACCCACTTCGCGAGCGCCGACGGCGCCAATCTGGACTTCACCGATCGGCAGATCGCTCGCTTCGAGGAGATGCTCGCGCAATTTCTCGAAGCGTTGCCGGGTTTCGTCCTCACCCACACGCACAACAGCGCGGCCACCGTCCGCCTCGGGCCGAAGCACACCGGCTCGGCGCGCGCCGGCGAGCTCGTCAGAGTGGGTGCGGCCTGCTACGGCGTTCGCACGTCGACCGATTTCGAAAATCCGCCGGCGCTCAAGCCGGTGATGTCGGTGCGCACGCGCGTGGCGCAAGTCCGCGACATTCCGGCGGGATTCACCATCGGATACAGTAGCCTCTTCGAGACGAAGCGTGCGAGCCGCATCGCCTCGTTGCCCGTCGGGTTCGGCGAGGGCTATCCGCGGTCGCTCTTCAACAAGGGCATCGTGCTCATCGGGGGCCGGCGCTGTCCCGTCGTGGGTCGCGTCTCGCTCAACATCACGACCGTCGACGTGACCGACGTGCCGACCCCGGTGAAATGGGGCGACGAAGCGGTACTCGTCGGCAATCAGGGCGACGCCGCGATGACGTTCGAGGAACTCGCCGACAAATTCAACAGCGTCCACACCGAGATCAACCTCTCGGCGGGATTCATGAATCGGATTCGCTATGTCGACTAGCTAGGACGAGTCTCGATTCGAGTGAATCGAAGCACTAGTGCCCGCTTCGTCGCCAACCGCACCCGACGGTGCACGACTGCGGACACTGATCGATCGGCACGTCGCACCGTTCGTCGTGGCGAATGCAGCGTAACCGTTGCACGGACCCCACGTGGTCAGACGGTGGCGAAGGCAGGCACAAGGAGGAATGCGCAGGCGATTTACCTCGGAGGAGCGGCAGCGGTTCG
>Ga0265320_10002601_pt1 | contig 12532 bp, 5 predicted proteins | sample 4827metaG_FD_202087 | JGI IMG/M metagenome (GOLD analysis project Ga0265320, IMG submission 202087) | Rhizosphere microbial communities from Carex aquatilis grown in University of Washington, Seatle, WA, United States - 4-8-27 metaG | ecosystem: Host-associated > Plants > Roots > Rhizosphere >...
CTGGAGCAGCAGTTCGGCCAGATCAGCGGGCTCACGTCCATGAATTCCGTGAGCTCGCTCGGCGTCAGCACGATCACGCTCCAGTTCAGCCTCGAGCGGAACATCGACAGCGCCGCGCAGGACGTGCAGGCCGCGATCAACGTCGCCTCGGGCGTCCTCCCAGCGAACCTTCCCAATCCGCCGGTCTACAACAAGGTCAACCCCGCCGACAGCGCCATCCTCACCCTCGCCATCTATTCCGAGACCATCCCGATAGACAAGGTCAACGACTACGCGGACACGCTGCTGGCCCAGAAGCTGAGCGAGGTGACGGGGGTCGGCCTCGTCACGATCGAAGGCAACCAGAAGCCCGCCGTCCGCGTGCAGATCGACCCGGCCGCGACGGCGGCCCAGGGACTCAGCCTCGAGACGATCCGCACCGCGATCGCTAACGCCAATGTCGACGCGCCCAAGGGGAGCTTCGACGGATCGCACCAGGCCTATGCGATCAACGACAACGACCAGCTGCTTACCGCCGCCGACTACCGGGACATCATCGTCGCCTACCGCAAGGGAGCGCCCATCCGGCTGAAGGACGTCGGGCGGGTGGTCGACAGCGTCGAGAACACCAAGCTCGCCGGCTGGTACGGCGACAAGCCGGCCGTGATCCTGGACATCCAGCGGCAACCCGGGGCGAACATCATCCAGACCGTCGATCGCATCAAGAAGCTCCTTCCGCAGCTGCTGACGGCCATCCCCCCTTCCGTCCACGTCACGATCCTGACGGATCGCACGACGACGATCCGCGCCTCGGTCGCAGACGTCCAGTTCACCCTGGTCCTCACGGTCATTCTCGTCGTCCTCGTCATCTTCCTGTTCCTGCGCAAGCTGTGGGCGACGGTCATCCCCAGCGTCGCCCTGCCGCTCGCCATCGTCGGCACGTTCGGCGTGATGGACCTCATCGGCTTCAGCCTCGACAACCTCTCCCTGATGGCGCTGACGATCGCGACCGGGTTCGTGGTGGACGACGCGATCGTGATGATCGAGAACATCGTCCGCTACATCGAGGCGGGCGAGAAGCCCTTCGAGGCGGCCCTCAAGGGATCGAGGCAGATCGGGTTCACGGTCATATCCCTTTCGGTCTCGCTGATCGCGGTCTTCATCCCGCTCCTATTCATGACCGGCGTCGTCGGAAGGCTGTTCCGCGAGTTCGCAATCACCCTGAGCATCGCGGTCATCGTGTCAGCCTTTGTCTCGCTCACGCTCACGCCTATGATGTGCTCGCGGCTGCTCACCCCCGAGAGCGACGAGCGGCACGGGCCGCTCTTCGCCTGGAGCGAGCGTGTCTTCGACGCCATGCTCGCGTGGTACACCCGGGGCGTCCGCTGGGTGCTCGGGCACCAGCCCCTGACCCTTGCCGTCGCCGTCGTCACGCTCGCCGCCACGCTCGTCCTCTACGTGGTCACGCCGAAGGGCCTCCTGCCGGCGCAGGACACCGGCCTGATCGTCGGCGTCACCGACGCCGCGCAGAACATCTCCTTCCGCTCCATGGCCGCGCACCAGCGCACGATAGCCGACATCGTCCTCCAGGATCCGGACGTCGCGAGCGTGACCTCCTTCGTCGGCACGGGCACGATCAACGCCACGCTGAACACCGGGCGGATCTCCATCAATTTGAAGCCCCGGGAGCAGCGAAAGGCGACCGCGGACGAGATCATCGCCCGGCTTCGGGACCGGGTGAGGAACGTCGAGGGCATCGCGCTCTACATGCAGGCGGTCCAGGACCTCCAGATCGACAGCCGTGTCAGCCGCACGCAGTACCAGTACATCCTCGAGGACTCGGACGGGGCCGAGCTCGCGCTCTGGACCCAGCGCCTGGTCGACAAGCTGGCGCAGGTTCCCGGGCTGAGCGCGGTCGCCAGCGACCAGCAGACGGACGGATACCAGGTGAATGTCACCGTGGACCGGGACAAGGCCTCGCGGCTCAACGTCCTGCCCGCGGACATCGACAACACGCTCTATGACGCGCTGGGCCAGCGGATCATATCGACCATATTCACGCAGCTGAACCAGTACCGCGTGATCATGGAGGTCACCCCCGAGTACCAGCAGGATCCCGCGGCCCTCAGCAAGATCTACGTGCCCGCGAACGCCGGGGTGTCGGCGACGGGGGTCTCCGCCTCGGTCCCCCTTGTCCCCCTGGGCGCCATCGCGACGATCACAACGGGGACGGCCCCGCTCGTCATCACGCATCAGGGGCAGTTTCCTGCCGCCGTGATCTCCTTCAACCTGCGCAAGGGATATTTCCTCAGCGATGCCGTCGCGGCGGTCCAGCGGGCCCAGGCCGAGATCGGACTGCCCGAGACGATCCAGACCTCGTTCTCCGGCAGCGCCGCAGAATTCCAGAGCTCGCTCGCAAGCGAGCCCTGGCTGATCCTCGCCGCCATCGTCGTCGTGTACATCGTCCTGGGCGTCCTCTACGAGAGCTACATCCACCCGATCACGATCCTGTCCTCGCTGCCTTCGGCCGGCGTGGGGGCGCTCCTTGCGCTGAACGTGTGCCGGATCGACTTTTCGATGGTCGCCCTGATCGGGATCGTGCTCCTGATCGGGATCGTCCAGAAAAACGCCATCATGATGATCGATTTTGCGCTCGATGCCGAGCGCAACGAGGGCCTGCCGCCCGAGGAGTCTATCTTCCAGGCCTGCAGGCTGCGCTTCCGCCCCATCATGATGACCACGATGGCCGCGCTTCTCGGCGCGCTGCCCCTCGCGATCGAGGGCGGCACGGGATCCGAGCTTCGGCGCCCGCTCGGGATAACCATGGTCGGAGGCCTCCTGGTGTCGCAGCTGCTCACGCTCTACACCACCCCTGTCATCTACCTCTACATGGACCGGCTTAGCCGCTGGCTGACGCGCTCGGGCGAGCCCGCGCGGGCCCGGGCGGCGGCGCCTGCGGCGGCGAAATGAACCTGTCGGCGATCTTCATCCGCCGGCCGATCGCCACGTCCCTTCTGGCGCTCGGCCTGCTCCTGGCCGGGCTGGTCGCCTTCCGGTCCCTTCCCGTCGCTCCGCTTCCGCAGATCGAGTTTCCGACGATCCAGGTTCAGGCGAATCTGCCCGGGGCGGACCCGGTCACCATGGCGACTTCCGTCGCCGCGCCGCTCGAGCGGCGCTTCGCCCAGATCGCCGGCGTCAGCGAACTCACCTCGAACAGCTCGCTCGGCAGCTCCGAGATCACGATCCAGTTCGATCTCAGCCGCGACATCGACAGCGCCGCCCACGACGTCCAGGCCGCGATCAATGCGAGCGCGGGCGACCTTCCCGCGGGTCTCGTCCATCCCCCGGGGTACCGGAAGGTCAATCCGGCCGATTCGCCGATCATGTTCATCGCCCTTTCCTCGAGCACGGTGCCCCCCGGCGATATCTACAATTACGCGAATGACGTCATCGCCCAGCAGCTGAGCCAGGTGGCTGGCGTCAGCCAGGTCCTCGTCAACGGCTCCCAGAAGTCGGCGGTTCGCATCCAGGTCGATCCTGCTTTCCTCGCGACGATGGGGCTCAGCCTCGAGAGCATCCGGAATTTCGTGGGGCTTTCGAACGCGAACCTTCCCAAGGGTAGCATCGACGGGCCGGACAACTCCTACACGCTCAAGGTCAACGACCAGCTTCCCGAGGCGAGCGACTACCGGGGGCTCGTCGTCTACCAGAAAAATGGGGCGGCGGTCCGGCTCGGGGACCTGGGTCAGATCGTGGATGCCACGGAGAACACCCGCCAGGCGGGCTGGTACGGCGACAAGCCGGCCGTGAGCCTCTGGGTCTTCAAGGAGGCCGGGGCCAACGTCATCCAGACCACCGACCAGATTCGAGCCCTCATTCCCCTGATGACGAAGTGGATGCCGCCGGCCATCAAGATGCACGTCGCGATCGACAAGACGGGCACGATCCGGTCCTCGGTGAACCACATCGAGGCGACCCTGCTCATATCGGTGGCGCTCGTGGTCATGGTGGTCTTCCTCTTTCTCCGGAGGTTCTGGGCCACGCTCATACCGAGCTTCACCGTGCCCCTGGCGCTGGCAGGGACCTTTGGCATGATGCACATCGTCGGCTACACGCTCGACAACCTGTCGCTCATGGCGATGGCCGTCGCCGTGGGCTTCGTGGTGGACGACGCGATCGTGGTCATCGAAAACATCGTCCGTCACATCGAGGCCGGCGAGACGCCGATGGAGGCGGCCCTCAAGGGGGCGCGCCAGATCAGTTTCACGGTCATATCGATCAGCATTTCCCTGGTCGCGGTGTTCATCCCGCTGATATTCATGACGGGCATCGTCGGAAGGCTGCTGCACGAGTTCGCGCTCACGCTCACCTGCGCGATCCTGATCTCGGGCGTCGTTTCGCTCACGTTCACGCCGATGATGTGCAGCCGATTCCTTCGCCATGAATCCTCGGCGGATCGGCCCAATCGGCTGTTTCGCGCGCTCGAATCCGGATTCCTTCGCCTCCAGAAGGGCTATGAGCGGGGCCTTGCCTGGGTGCTGCGCCGGGAGAGGCTCATGCTGAGCATCACCATCGGCACGATGGTCGCGACCGTCGTCCTCTATATCCTGGTGCCCAAGGGATTCTTCCCGATCGTGGACAACGGACAGATGATGTGCACCGTCGAGGGATCCCAGGACATCTCCTTTGCCTCCCTGCGGGACAAGCAGCTCCAGGTGATCGACGTCATGCTGAAGGACCCCGCGATCGAGGCCATCATTTCCGGCGTGAGCGGCGGGGGCAACCAGGGCCGCCTCTTCGTCCAGCTGCAGCCGCTCGAGGTGAGGAAGGTGGACATCCAGACCGTCATCGCGCGGCTTCGCAGGCAGCTCTCCCGCGTGGAGGGGGTCGGGGTCTTCATGCAGCCCTCCCAGGATCTTCGTGTCGGCGGGCGGGGATCCAAGTCTGCCTACCAATACACGCTGACGGGCCCCGACCTCGCCGAACTGCACACCTGGTCCAATGCCGTGCTCGCGGAGATTCGAAAGCTGCCGCATTTCCAGGACGTCACGACGGACCTGCAGACGACGGGGCTTGAGGCCCGCGTCGTCGTCGACCGGTCCGCCGCCGCCCGCCTCGGGGTCACGCTGGGCGCGATCGACAACACGCTCTACGACGCCTTCGGCCAACGCCAGATATCCACGATCTACACCGCCCTGACGCAGCACCATGTCGTCCTCGAGGCCTCGCCCAAGTACCAGACCGATCCGGCCTCGCTGGACAAGATATTCGTCAGGTCCTCGGCCGGGCGGATGGTTCCCCTGAGCGCCCTGGCCCGCTTTGAGCGTTCCAACACGTCGCTTTCCGTCAGCCACCAGGGGCAGTTTCCCGCCGATACGCTGTCCTTCAACCTCGATCCCGGCTATTCGCTCAGCGACGCCACGGCGGCGATATCCGCCGTCACCGCGGGCCTGCACCTCCCGCCGGAGATTCACGCGAGTTTCCAGGGAACGGCGAAGGTCTTTCAGGAATCCCTTTCCAGCGAGCCCATCCTGCTCGGGGCCGCCCTGCTCGCCGTGTACATCATCCTCGGCATGCTTTACGAGAGCCTGATCCATCCCCTGACGATCCTCTCGACGCTGCCGTCCGCCGGCGTCGGCGCGCTGCTGGCCCTGCTGATCACCCGCTACGAACTGTCCATTGTGGCCGTGATCGGCATCATCCTTCTGATCGGTCTCGTGAAGAAGAACGCCATCATCATGATCGACTTCGCGATAGCCGCCGAGCGCGGGGAGGGGCTGAGCCCCGAGAAAGCGATCTACCAGGCCTGCGTCGTCCGCTTCCGCCCAATCATGATGACGACGCTTGCCGCGATGTTCGGCGCGCTTCCGCTGGCCCTCGAGGGGGGCGTCGGCGCCGAACTGCACAAGCCCCTCGGCATATCCATCGTGGGAGGGCTGATCTTTTCGCAGATGCTCACCCTCTTCACAACGCCGGTCGTCTATGTGACGCTGGACAGGCTCCGCCACCGCGTCTCGCTCCGGGGGCGCAGGCGCGCGCCGGCCCCGATTCCGGCCGCCCTCCCGGAGCGCGCCTGAGGACGCCGGCCGGAAGCCGCCGCCGCGCACCGGGCTCCCGGGTTCCGGAGCCAGGTTTTCGCTTTCCGCCTTCCGCTTTCCGCATTCTCCTTCCCCCGTGCTCCAATCGCTGCACATCCGAAACCTCGCCCTGCTGGAGGAGGTCGCGCTCGACTTCGAGGCGGGCTTCACCGCGGTGACCGGGGAGACGGGCGCGGGTAAGAGCATCCTGCTTGGCGCGCTCAGCCTTCTTGCCGGGGAGCGCGCGGACAAGACGATCATCCGGCAGGGCGCCGCGGCCTGCGAAGTCGAGGGATCCCTCTATTTTGGGGATCCCGAGGAGATGAATGCCGTCCTCGCGTCGCTGGAGCTGCCCCCGTGCGAGGAAGGCGTTCTTCTGCTCAAGCGGACGGTTCCCCGGGACAAGGCGCCAAAGATCACGGTCAACGGAAGCCTCGCGACCCTCGCCGCCCTCCAGCGGTTGGGCGAGCACTGGGTGGACTTTCACGGGCCGAGCGAACCGCGCCGGCTCCTCAAGGAGGCCTGCCAGCTCGAGCTGCTCGATCTCTTCGCGAAGAACGCCTCCGCGCTCGAGGCTTATGGCGAAAGGCACGGCGCCTGGCGCGCGCTGCGGGCGGAGCGGGAGCGGATCGCGGCCGCAAGCCAGCTGTCGGCGGACCAGGTGGAATTCCTCCGGCAGCAGCTGGCGAGGATCGACGCGCTCGCGCCCACGGCCGAGGGAATCGAGGCGCTTGAGCGCGATTTCAACCGGCTGAGCCGCGCCCAGGAGCTTATCGGCATCGCCGATCTCCTGGCCGGCGGCCTGACGGGAGAGGACGGCATCCAGGGGCGCCTGGCTGCGTTGCTCCGCGAATCCCGGCGGCTCGAGAGCCTCGATCCCGCGAGCCGGTCACTGGCGGCGCGGCTCAATGCGGCCACCGCAGAGCTGAACGATCTCGGCGCGGAATTCGGGTCCCTGGGCCAGCAGCTTCAGTCCGACGCCGAGCAGGGGGAGGAGCTCGGCGCGCGCATGAACGACTGGCTCGACCTCAAGCGGCGCCATGGCGGCGACGTGCCGTCCGTGCTTGCGGCCGCTGACGAGATGCGGCGAAGCCTCGAGGGCCAAGCTGATCGCGCCGGAACGCTGGCCCGCTTCGACCGCGAGATCGCCGACGCCGAGAAGGCGGTTCGGTCCGAGGCGCAGGGCTTGCGGGGTCGCCGGGAAAAGGCGGCGAAGGAGCTCGCGAAGACGGCGTCCAAGGGGATCGCGCAGCTTGGATTCCAGAAGGCCGATTTTTCGATCCATGTCGTCCCCTTGGCCGAACCGGGCCCCCGGGGCGATTGCGGCTGCGAGTTTCTGTTTTCCCCCAACGTCGGGGAAGCGCCGCTGCCGCTCCACCGGATTGCCTCGAGCGGCGAACTCGCGCGGGTGATGCTCGCCCTCAAGACCGTCCTCGCCGACCTCGATTCCGTGCCGCTCCTCGTGTTCGACGAGGTGGACGCGAACGTGGGCGGGGAGATCGGGCGCGTCGTCGGGGAAAAGATGGCCGGGATCGCGCGCACCCACCAGGTGCTCTGCGTGACGCACCTGCCGCAGGTGGCGGCGCAGGCCACCTGCCATCTCGTCGTGACCAAGGACCAGTCGAAGGACCGCGCGGTCGTCACGATCGCGCCCATTCAGGCGAGCCGAAAGGCGAGGGTGGGGGAACTGGCCCGAATGCTCGGCGACCGCACCGCCAAAAGCGCCATGGCGCACGCCGAGGAATTGCTCGGCGGGTAAGAATCTCTCAGCGCCTGACCCCTTCGCTCCGCCACTTTTCCAGCGGGAGATTGGCGATCGCGATGATGATCAGCTGGCTGGCGACGAAGATCGAGAGCCACTGGAAGGCGGCGGCGGTGAAGCCGTAGCTGTGGAGGCCGATGCCGAGCATGTTCACGCCGAACCAGCTCCAGCTGGTGACGACGTTGCCGAAGATGGCGAGGCACATGAGGCCGCGTGTCCTGACCAGGCCGCCCCAGCGGGCATGGAGGATGAGGGCGTTCCAGAGGACGATGATCAGGGCCCCGTTTTCCTTCGGATCCCAGCCCCAGAAGCGGCCCCAGGACTGATCGGCCCAGATGCCACCGAGCATGGTTCCGACAAAGCTGAAGAGGGTGGCAAAGCAGATGATCCCGTAAACCATCCGCGCGAGGGCGTCGGCGGTCGCCTTGTCCAGAGAGCGGCTGAACATGCCGCGAAGGACGTAGATGAGCGCAAGGAAGCCGGCCAGGAAAGTCGAGGCGTAGCCGGTCGTGACGACCACGACGTGGGTGGCCAGCCAGAAGTTGGAATCGAGGACGGCGCGCATCATCTCCATCGTGTCGCCCCCAAGGGCGAGGTGGTGCGCGATCAGCAGCGTGCAGAAGCCGATCATGCCCGCGGCCACGCTGCCGATGGCGTTGCGAAAGATGAATTCCAGGACGAGGCAGAGGGTCACGGCGCCCCAGCCCACGAACAGGGCGGAGGAATAGAGGTTTGTCACGGGCGGCCGGCCCTCAAGGCACATGCGGGTCGCGATGCCGGCGGTCGCGGCCGCCCAGGCGAGCGCAACGAGCACAAAGGCCGCCCGGCCCAAGGCATCGGGCCACTTGAGCCAGGAAACGAGGGCCGCCAGGAAGGCGGCGGCATAGAGCAGCATGCTGGCGTAGAAGGGCGCGACGGCATTGAAGCGCGCCTCGGCTGCGGACTTCGAGAGCTGGGGGGTGAAGCGGTGGGAGAGCTCCCCGAGGTAGAGGCCGACCAGCGTGTTGAATTGGTCCGGCTGGCCGTTGCGCCAAGCCATGCCGAGGCCGGCGTAGGCGAGGACGGCTGGCTCGACGTAGCCGTTCTGGAAGGTTTCCTCCAGGGCCTGCCCGGCCGTCCGCCAGGCGTTGGCATCGGGGTTGTCCGCGGCGGGTGGAATCGCGAGGAGGCTGGTCGCGTTGGCCAAAGCCACGTAGCGCTTCGCGAGCGCAAGCATGGCCTGGGCCATATCCTCGTCGTGGGCCTGCCCGGCCTGCTTGGCCCGGAGCGCCGCGAATCCATCCGGCAGGGCCTTTTGAAAGCGCAGGAGCTCGCCCAGAAAGTCCTCCGAGCCGGGGATGACCAGGGCGTGCTGCAAACTCTGGTAGAGGACAAGATTGCCATGGAGCTGCAGGACCGCGCCCTGGAAGGGAGTGCGGGCCTTGTCGTCGATCGGCTGGGCGAGCTTGGCCTGGCTTTCGATCTCGGCGAAGTGGGGCGCGATTTCGGAATAGGGGAAGCGGCGGTAGTGGCTGGGGAGGAAGCCGATCACCGCCATGACCTGAAAGGCCGGATTGGCATACTTGATCGAGGTGTCGCCCTCGGATTTTCCGATCAGCGTGAGCAGGTCGGGATTGTCGATGACGAAGGTGCGATAACCATCGGCCTTCTCCGGCCGGAAGAACACGTCGAGCAGCCATTCTTCGGGAGTAAGATCGCTTTCGTCGAGGACGACGCGGCCATCGGGCTGGACGTTGTAGCCGACGATGCGCTGGCGGTCCTGCAGCTGCAGGAGGGAGCTCCGGGCCAGGGTGTCCATGGGCTTGATCCGGCCATTGGCGAGGACGGGCAGCCGTCCGAAGCCGACGGTGTCGAAGGAGCCGGGATTGCGCGGCGGCAGCAGCGTCGATCCCAGGTAGGCGAGACCGAGGATGAGGGCGAGGAGAGGCAGCCAGCGCTTCATGGGCGAACGGGCTGGGGGCCGGCGACGCGCCGCCGTGCGAATCCGAAGAGATGGAGGCCGAACTGGAACAGGAGCCCGCCCGCCATCAGGACGCAGGCAAGGTAGGGGAGCCGCCAGCTCGGATTCCTGACGACCTGAAGCACGCTCGTGCCGGAGGCCTTGTCCATCTGGTATTGGTAGTAGGTGAGTCCGCGGTAGCGCAGCGGATTGTTCATGTAGATGACCACCTCGCGGGCTTCCCTGCCGTCTTCGCTCTGCAGCCGGACCCTGCTGGCAAAGTTCTTCGGGATGTCCGAGCCGGGAAAGATGTCGTTGGTGACCTTGAGCAGGGTCAGCGCGTACGGCTCATAGTGGCGGGCGATGCGCAGGATGATCTTCCACGGATGCCCGGTGCGGTCGGTGAAATGCTGCGGGACGGGGATCTCCGCCGAGACGAGCCAGGTGCCGAGGGAGCCGTCGGGCCCGACCAGCTCCACGTAGGCGGCGGGCAGGTTGCGCTCGTCCTCCTTGCTGGTGAGCGGCTGCGCCTGCGGCACGAGTGTCCGCAGGAAGGGCGGCCCCTGTGTGGCAATCGAAGGCGGGGCGTTCGGCACCGCTCCGGGCTGCTGCAGTTCGGCATTTGGAAAATAGAGCCTGGGGACGACCCGGAACGGCAGTTTCGGATGCTGGACGGCTTCTCCCCGGGCCAGGATGGCCTCGGGTATGGCGACGACGGCGTCCACCTTGGGGTCGCCCTCGTCGATGATCGCCAGCTCATTGTCCCGGAAGCTCTCCGAGTAATTCCTCGTCTCGCCTTCCTTGAAGTTCATCTGAAAGTCCTGCTGCCAGATGCCGCTCAGCAGTTCGCCGACAAGAAGGATCATCAGCCCGAGGTGGGTCAGCCAGATCCCGGTCTTCCGCCAGGAATATCGGAAACGGTAGATGTGCGCGGCGATGAGATTGATGAACAGCAGGCCGCCGATGAAGTAGCCGCCGGGAAAAAGGGGGAAGGGGATTTCAGTTCCGGGTATCCGCTCAAGCACGAAGAAGCTGTGGAAAAACTTCTGCTGCACGCCCCAGACGCCGAGATCCGTCTGCGCGAGCGTCGCCCAGAAGATGAGGACGATGCCGAGCGCCAGCAGCGCGACGGTGAGCTTCAGCGAGACGAAGAAGTCGCGGAACTGGCGGAGGAGCTCGTTCACGGCTGGGCGGGGTGGACCGTCTTCAGGAACTCCAGGAACACGGGCTTCTCCCCTTCAACGAGCGCGTCCAGACCCTCCAGCTTGAAGAACCAGGTGCCGCCGTTGAAGGGAATGATGACGCCGATGATGCGCCGGGGCTTGTCACCCTGGCCGCTGGCGCAGTCGGCGATGGCCATCTGGAGCCCATTTTCCTCCTCGCGCAAGACGGCGCCGGCAAGATCGGCGAGTGGCGGAAGCTGCACCTGGCCCCGCCACCGATTGACGTTGGCCAGCTCGCCGCCCATCTCGCCTGGAAACGCCGTGATCGTGAGCTCAGCTTCCGCGCCCCCTTCGCCGGGCACGGCATAGGTGCCCTTGCGCACTGCCAGGCCGGCCTTGGCCTTCCATCCAGCGGGGACGGTCCAGGCGAGCCCCGGCCCCTCGGCGGTCGGCACGGCGGTGCCGGCCATCGTTCCCGCGCCTGTGTCGGCGGCAGGCGCCTCGGGTGCCGTTGCGTCCGCACGAGCCGCCGGGAGTTCCGGATCCTTTTCCTTCGGCACGCTGTACGCGGTCACCTCTGCCCGGCGGCAGCCCGCGATGAGCACGGGCAGCGCAAGCAGCGCGATCGAAAGACGGCGGACGGCCATGGAACCGGATTTCATCTCCCATCCGTCCTGAAACTTCAACTTAAAGGGACCGGCGTCCCGGTTTATTCTGGCTCCTTTACCGCCCCATTATAAATCTACGACGATGACGTTTGCCGCGCTGGGCGACTCCGCCGTGGTCATGGCCCTGGGGGATCCCATGAGCGGGGCGGCGCTGACCCGAGTCCGCCGCCTCGCCGAGGTTTTGGAAAGCGCGGCGTTGCCGGGCATCATCGACGTCGTGCCCGCCTATTCGACGGTGGCTGTCTTCTACGACCCCGGCCAGTTTCTTGGAGGTGCGGGGAACATCTACGACAACGTCTGCCAGGCCCTGGCGGCGTGCGCGTCAGCGGCCGGGATCGAAGGGGCCAGCTTGCCCGGCTCGTCATCGGATCGGCAGATTGAACTGCCTGTTTGCTATGGCGGCGGGCACGGCCCGGACCTCGGCGCAGTCGCCGGACACGGCAGGCTGACCGAGACGGAGGTCGTCGCCCGCCACAGCGAAGCGGAGTATCGCGTTCAGGCGATCGGATTTGCGCCCGGCTTCCCGTACCTGGCGGGCCTTCCGGAATCGCTCCGGACTCCCCGCCGGACCACGCCGCGTCCGTCTGTGCCGCCGGGATCTGTCGGGATCGGGGGCGCGCAGACGGGCGTCTATCCGCTCGAGACACCGGGCGGGTGGCAGCTGATCGGCCGGACGCCGACCCCGCTCTTTCGCCCCCGCGAGAGTCCGCCGGCGCTCCTTCGGGTGGGCGACCGCGTCAGGTTCCGGCCAATCGAATCCGGGGAGTTCGACCGGCTGGCCGAGGATCAGCGGGCGGACGCAGCTTCCCGGGAACGCCCTGACGACGAGGCGTCTTGTAATGAAATACGTGACAAGGCCCCGGGCATCGAGGTGGCCAGGCCGGGGCTCCTGACCACAGTGCAGGACCTTGGAAGGACCGGCTTCCGCTCCGCCGGGCTTCCCC
>Ga0265320_10002602_pt1 | contig 12532 bp, 11 predicted proteins | sample 4827metaG_FD_202087 | JGI IMG/M metagenome (GOLD analysis project Ga0265320, IMG submission 202087) | Rhizosphere microbial communities from Carex aquatilis grown in University of Washington, Seatle, WA, United States - 4-8-27 metaG | ecosystem: Host-associated > Plants > Roots > Rhizosphere >...
ACGAATACGGCGGACCGCTTCCCAGCCTTCCCTATCCCGAGGGCTGCGTCGTGTTCTGGATCGACCGCCCGGAGTTCAGGCCCCTGATCGACGACTACCCGTCCCTCAGGGCCGCGTACCTGCGCAAGGACGCGCCCCATAAGGAGTGGGTCGTCGCCATCCAGGGAGGGCGGGCCGTCATCAAGGCGCACGCCGTCATGCTCGTGAGCGCCGCTTTACCGCGTGCGTTGGGGCCGGGAAACCGGTAGGAACGGGCCCGCGGGTCGAGCCACATCAAGCACATGCTAAAGCACGGAAACTCCCAGGGTGTTCGTCCGGACCGCGTCGTGATCCTCGGCGCGAAGGGCTTCCTGGCCACCCATCTGCGCAACCGGCTGGAGGCGGGCTCGGTCGACTGCGTCAGCGTCGGCAGCGGCGAGATCGACCTCACGCGCCCGGAATCGGCAGGTCCCCTGTCGGAGGTTTTCAGACCCGGCGACACCGTGGTCATGACCTCGGTTCTGACGCCTGAAAAGGGCCGGGACTACAGGACCTACATGCTCAACGTCCAGATGGCGGACACGGTGTGCCGGGCCCTCGAGGCGCGCGGCTGTGCGCATTTTGTCTACTTGAGCTCCGATGCCGTGTACGACGCGCACAAGACCCCGCTCGACGAGGAATCCACGAGGGAGCCCGTGGACCTGTACGCCCTCACGCACACCAGCCGCGAGATGCTCCTTGGCTCCGTCCTCGCCGCAAGGAGCATCCCCCACTGCTTCCTGCGGCCCACGAACATCTACGGGCCCGGCGACACCCACGGAAACTACGGGCCGAACCGCTTTGTGCGCTCCGCCGTCAACGAGGGCCGCATCGTGCTCTACGGCCGCGGCGAGGAGAGGCGAAGCCACGTGTACGTGGACGACGCGATCTCCATGATCGAGAAGGTCCTCCTGCACCGGAGCGAGGGATGCCTCAACGTCGCGGCCCATCCCGCGGTCTCATTCAGGGACGTGGCGGCCGTCGTGGCCCGGGCCTGCCGGCACCCCGTGGCAATCGAGTACCTGCCGCGGACCGTCAAGGCCGTGCACCGGCCCTACAAACCCACCCAGGTGTTTCGCTTCCTCTACAACCTGGGCCGCAAGATCGGGCCGATTGTCCATCGGCCCTACAGCGTCGCGGCCGTCCGAAGCGCCTTCCCAGAGTTCCGGTACACGACGCTGGAGACAGGGATCCGCACGTACGTGGAGTCCGTGGTCGAGCAGCGAGCCCGGGCAGCGGCGCCCCAATGAAGACCGCGCTCATCCTGGGAATCACCTCCGACATCGGGCGCGAACTGGCCGTGCGCCTGGGCGCGGACGGATGGAGGGTGGCCGGGACGCGCCGCTCGGACGGCAGCCCTCTGGGGCCCGAGAGCAGGGACTGGGATATCGTCCCCTGCGACTTCGCCTCCCTGGCAAGCGTCGACAAGGCGGCGCGAAGCTTTCACGAGAGGGGCCTTCGCTGGGGCCTCGTGGTTGCCGCCGTCGGCACGGAGCGGCCCGTCGGCGACTTCTTTGGATGCAATCCGGATGAATGGGAGCGCGGGATCCGCGTGAACGCGCTGGCCCCGCTCAGGTTCCTGAGGGAAATCCACGAACTGCGCGACAGGGCGGCCCGTCCCGCCGTGGCGTTCTTCTCGGGCTCCGGGACCAACAACGCCGCCCCAGCCTATTCCGCGTACAGCGCGTCGAAGATCCTCCTGGTCAAGATGTGCGAGCTGCTCGACGCGGAGTCCGCGGACACCAGCTTTTTCATCATCGGCCCCGGCATGGTCCGCACGAAGATCCACCAGCAGACGCTCGACGAACCGGAGAAGAGCGGCGGGAACTACAAGAAGGTGGCCGACTTCCTCGCCTCCGGAGATCCGGGCACGAGCCACGACGACATCTACCGCTGCCTGCTCTGGTGCCTGGCGGCCGGAAAGGCGGTCGTCGGAGGCCGAAACATGGCCCTCGTGCAGGACGATTGGCGGGACGGCGGCTCCGCCCTTGCATCGGCCTTGAAAGGCGACCAAGACCTCTACCGATTGCGCCGGTTCGGAAACCAGCTGAAATTCAAGACACCCAATAAATGAAGCTTTCGGATGTTGTCGCCGAGTTCCTAGCGGAAAGCGGAGTTAAGCACGTGTTCGCGATCTCGGGTGGCGCGTCGCTTCACCTCATCCATTCCATCGCCGAGACAGAGGGCACCGGCTTCGTGTGCCCGCAGCATGAGCAGGCGGGCGCCATGGCGGCCGACGGCTACGCGAGGGTGACCGGTGGACTCGGGTGCGCCGTGGCGACGAGCGGCCCCGGCGCCACAAACCTGATCACGGGCATCTGCAGCTCGTATTACGACTCCGTGCCGGTCCTCTACCTGACGGGCCAGGTGGCGACATTCCGGTCCAAGGGAAGCACGGGGGTGCGCCAGATAGGCTTCCAGGAGACGGATACCGTCTCCATCTGCCGAACGATAACCAAGTACGCCGTGCTCGTCACGGACCCGTACCGCATCCGCTACGAGCTTCAGAAGGCCGTGGCGATCGCGCGCGCCGGCCGCCCCGGACCGGTGCTGGTGGACATCCCCGACGACCTTCAGCGCATGGACATCGATCCCTCGAAGCTGATCGAATATCGGGAGACCGAGGCCGAGGGCCGGCCGCAGGCTCCCGCCGCCGTGATCGACCAGTGCCTGGAGGTGCTAAGGCAGGCCAAGCGCCCGGTGATCATCCTCGGCTGGGGAATCCACCTGGCGCATGCGGAGGACGAGGCCCGCGCGCTCGTGCGCCTCCTCAACGCTCCGGCCGCGATGACCTGGGCCGCGCTTGACCTGCTGCCAGGGGACGACCCGCTGGCCGTCGGCGGCTTCGGAACCCACGGCGTGCGGTTCGCCAATTTCGCCGTGCAGAACGCCGATGCGGTCCTCTCCATCGGCTCCCGGCTGGACACGAAGGCCACCGGCACGCCCCCCTCCACCTTCGCGCGCGAGGCCAAGGTCATGATGGTCGACATCGATCCCGCCGAGATCGGCAAGTTCGCGAGCCTGGGCGTCAAGCTGCACCTCGGAATACAGGCCGAGGCCAAGGCCTTTGTCGGGGCGCTCCTGGAGAGGCTCGGCGGGGCGGCGCTCCCCGGGCAGTCCCCGTGGCTCGCGAAGGTGGCCGAGTGGAAGCGGCGGTACCCGGCGTGCCTCCCCGCCTATGCGCACGAGGTGAGGGTCAACCCGTACTGGATGGTCCAGAAGCTCTCCGAGGCGCTCGCCGAGGGGGAGGTCATCTTCTCCGACACCGGATGCGCCCTCGCATGGATGATGCAGGGCTTCGACTTCAAGGCAGGCCAGCGCTTCTTCCACGCCTTCAACAACACGCCCATGGGCTACGGACTTCCGGGGGCCGTGGGGGCCAGCTTCGCCAAGCCCGGCGCCCGGATCATCTGCATCTCGGGCGACGGCAGCCTCCAGATGAACATCCAGGAACTCGCCACGGTTGTCCGCCATAACCTCCCGATAAAGATCCTGCTCATCAACAACCACGGGCACAGCATGGTGCAGCAGACGCAGGAGATGTGGCTTGGGGGCCACTACTACGCGACCTCGGTCGAGGGCGGCCTGGCATTCCCCGACTTTGTGGCGGTCGCCAGGGCCTACGGCATCCCCGCCGACACCGTCGAGCTGAACGCGGACATACCCGGGGCCCTTCGCAAGATGCTGGACTCCGAGGGTCCCTATTTCCTGAACGTCGAGATCAACCCGGCGCACCGCGTTGTGCCGCAGGTCAAGTTTGGCCGGCCCAACGAGGACGCCGACCCGCTCCTTGAGCGCCCCGAGTTCCTCTCCAACATGCTCGTCAAGCCAATGAGCGTGTCGCTGAAGATGTAACCGCCCAATCCCCCCGCCTTGAGCAAACTCGACGACATATTCTCGGCCCTTTCCCATGATCGCGCTGGGCACGTCCCCGGCTCCGAGGCCTACCTGAAGCTGAAGGCGGAGGCCCGCGAGCAGATAGAGGGGCTGTTCCGATCAGCCGAGGCGAAGCCCCAGCCGTTCGGGCCGTTCGGGCCGATCACGCTGCCCTACGCACGAATGGGCGCCATAGACTCCCTCGACCTGTTCGGCCTCGACGAGCTCATCATATTTGCGTTCTACAACGCCAACCGCGCGCGCTACACCCGGGTCCTGGACATCGGGGCCAACATCGGGCTCCACTCCATAATCCTCGCCAAGTGCGGGTTTGAAGTTCGCGCCTATGAGCCGGATCCCCGGCATTTCGAGCTCCTGTGCGCCAATCTGAAGGCGAACCTTGCGACCGGCGTCCAGGCCATCCAGGCGGCCGTGTCCACCGCGGACGGCGAGCAGGAATTCGTGCGCGTCCTCGGGAACACCACCGGCAGTCACCTTGCTGGGGCGAAGAACTCGTATGGCGACCGCGAGTTCTTCAAGGTCAAGGTCCATTCGGTGGAGCCCCTCTTCGAATGGGCCACCCTGGCGAAGATCGACGCCGAGGGCCATGAGCGGCAGCTGCTCCTCGCATCCAAGCGCTCCGATTTCGCGCACCTCGACATCATGGTAGAGATCGGCAGCGCCGAAAACGCCGCGGCGATATTCAGCCACCTGTCGTCGATAGGCGTCGGGATGTACCCCCAGAAACTGGGCTGGCGGGCCGCCGGCAGCGCGGCGGACCTGCCCACCTCCCACCGAGACGGCAGCCTGTTCCTGAGCTCGCGGGGGAAGATGCCGTGGTGAGGGCGGTATAGCGGGAACCAAGCATGACATCCCTTTTGATCGCGCTTGGCCTGTTTCTGTCCGCGCTCGGCGCGCATGTTCTCATCTGGCGAGTCCGGATTCCGAAGCGCCAGACCAGGACCCTTGTCCTCGTGTTCACGCTGCTGCCGCCGCTTGCGTGGGGAGCTGTCTCCGTTCTGGGCGCAACCCATGCCTCGTGGTACCCGCCGCCGGCCGACATGCCGGGCATCGGCCTCTTTTACGCGGGGGCCGCGTGCTGCTACCTGATCACCTATGCCGGAATCGAGGAGGCCAGCCCCTCGCTCCTTATCATTCGGGCTCTTGAGGCGGCGGCGGAAAAAGGCTGCACCCGGGACGAGCTTGCCGCGCTCGTCACGGAAGAGCGCTTCGTCGAGCCGCGCATCAGGGCGCTGAAAGACCAGCACATAATCGCCGGCACCCCGACCGGCAACCGCCTCACCCCGCACGGCCTGCGCGTCGCGCGGGTCGCCAGCCTCCTGGCAAAATGCTTCCGGATAAATGAAGGTGGTTGACCAGTTGTCGAGCGGACATGCCTATCTGGCGTTGATTCCGGTCCTTGGCCTCGCGATCGACGTCGCGGCGCAGCTCGTGCTGAGCCGCCTGCCGTATCCCGCGGGCCACGTCCGCAAGCAGTTCATCAGCTTCGGTGTAGGACTCGCCGCGTCCGCGGGCGTGCTTCTGAAGTCGCTGCTGAACCTGCCCCTAGGTCCCCTCGATGCCTCCGGGTTGTTTCTCCTGCATACGCTGACCTACGCCTTTCTCGGCTTCTGCTTCTTCAACCTGATAAACCTTAACGTGTCCTCGATGAGGATACGCATGGTGATGGAAATCCACCGGCAGCATCCGCGGCCCGTGACCGACTCGGCCCTGAGGGCGCGCTACGCCATAGTGGAGGTGCTCGACGCGCGCCTGCTCCGCCTTGAAGGCGGGCGGCAGATTGATCGACGCGGAGACCGCCTCTATCTGAGGCGCGGAGCTGTCTTGCACATCGCCCACTTCTTCTCGGGACTTAGGTCCCTCCTCTTCGGCAGGCCGGCCTGAACCCGCGTGCATCCCGAGAAATCCACCCCTCCCCCGACTCTCGACCTCACGCTGGTCGTGCCTGCGCTTAACGAGGAGCGGAACATCGCGGGCACGCTCGCCGCGATCTCCCAGGTGCTTTCCTCGTCGCCGGGCAAGTCGGCGGAAATGTTGGTCGTGGACGACGGGAGCACGGATCGGACCGCGGCCGTTGTCGGGGAGATATCCGGGCGGGATCCCCGGGTGGTGCTCATCAGGAACCCGAGAAACCTCGGCTTGGGCGCGTCGCTCCAGCTCGCGATCGCGCGCGCAGCCGGCCGGCAGCTGCTCATCGTTCCGGGCGACAACGACCTGCCGGCCGCAACCCTCACGGAGCTCATCCGGAACTCGGACAAGGCGGACATGGTCATGTGCTACTTTGAGAACCGGGAGCAGCGCGGGAGGATGCGCAACATCCTGTCGACGCTCTTCGGCCTGGCCTACACGACCTGCTTTGACGTCTTTCCGCAATACATCAACGGCCCCTGCGTGTACCCGGTGGCCAACCTCAGGGGGCTGCGGCTTTTCTCGACGCGGTTCAGCATCGTGGCGGAGATAAACGTGAAGCTGCTGCGCCAGGGGGTCACCTTCATCGAGGTCGCAAGCTGGCGCCAGGTAGGCATGAAGGGCAGCTCCTCGTTCTCCCTTCGAAACCTCGGGGAGGCCGCCTCGGTCTTCTGTCGCCTGCTTTACGACGTCCATGTCGCGAATCCCCAGGATTACTCGCGCAGGCCCGTCCGGGTGACGCTCGACCGCTAGCGAGGACCCGTGGAGCTTTCCGAAAAGAACTGGAGGCCCTTGGCCGCTTCGGTACTCCGCTGGTTCACCGCGGGCCTGATCTTCATGGGCCTAAACACCGCGCTTCTCTACGTCTTGGTTCAGTACGCCGCCATCAGCGTGCCGCTCGCCACGTTCCTTTGCGCGGAGACCTGCACCGTCCTGCGCTACGTGATCAATGACGTGTGGGTGTTTCGAAGCGGCAGGCTGACCTGGCTCAAGCTTTGGCAGTACCATCTGGCAAACGGGACGGCGTTTCTGGTGTGGTGGGTCGCCGCGAACGTCCTCAATCGCCTCGGCGTCAATTACCTTCTTGCCTCAATTCTTGCGGTCGGGTTCTCGACAATCATCAGCCTCGCCTCGAACTACCTTTGGATTTGGAGGCGAACCCACTGGAACAAGGAGGTCCGTGCATCATCCGACCCGCGAACCCAGCGCAAGGTGGTTGCCGGGATCATTCTGCTCAGGGGCGACGGGGCTGCCCTTCTTCAGCTCCGCGACGAGAACCCCACGATACAGGATCCGGGGATCTGGGTCGTGCCCGGCGGCCACACTGAGCCCGGGGAATCCCCCCTCGACGGCGCCCGGAGGGAGTTCTTGGAGGAGACCCGCTACGCCTGCGCGGGTCCCAAGCTCCTTGCGACATACGCGTCCCACACACTGGGCTACCCTGAGGGATTTGACCTGGTATTCTTCTGGGAGCGCTACGACGGCATCCAGGAGATTGAATGCCGCGAGGGCCAGGCGCTAAGGTTCATAGGGCGATCGGAGGCGGAGAGCCTTCCGCGCCGGGATTACCTCACAAAGGTCTGGGACTTGGCGCTTTCCGAGTGCGCGGGCCGACAGGACTCGGCGGTATAATCCCCCCCGTCGCCGTTCATGGATTCCATGAAGACAAGTCATCGCGGGCCGACCCCTTCGATGAGGGATGAAGGACGACCCAAGACGGTGCGAGGTCGCGAGGACCTGGCCCATGGCGTTCACGGCGCCGAATAGGGAAGGTCGATGGAGGCCGAACGCTTGCCGTTGACGCGGTGAATCAGGCGTATCGCGGCCACATCCCTCAGGTGTGCGATCAGCGGAAAGCGGCCGAACGAGGCGCGGGTCCCCCCGAGCTCCGAAGCGCCGCCGTCCCGCGTGACACCGAGCACCTCGATCTCGCCAGCCTGAATCGGGCGCCAGCGCACCCACAAGGTGCCGTCCGCTACCTTCGCAAGCGCGGCGTGATCCGGCTCGGTGGATTCGGCGGCCGCAGGGTCACCGCCAGTGTCTCCGGAGATCCTGTAGATCGCCTGCGCTCCCTTGTCGGTGGGGTAATCGAACCAGACCAGGCGCTCCACGCCCGGCTCCTGCGGTATCCTGCGGGCTGACTGGAGCCACTTCCCGATCAAGGGATTCATCCAGAGGTTCAGACCCGAGTACTCGGTGAGCTGCAGGTAGCCGGCGCCCTCGCGCCTCAAGGCGGCGAGGATGTCGCCCGGCGGCCCCGCCAGGTCTATTCTGTTCTGGCTTACCGGGAGAATCTGCAGGAACGGCCTTCCGAGTTGGTAGGGATCGATGACTGTCGTGGCCACGACGGCTCCGGGGGGAAGGAATTCGGACACCCAGTCCGAGCCCGTGCCAATGCCGCCTGCGCCCCGCGGCTCGGCAAGCGAATCCAGCGCCGAGAGGGTGCTCGACGCCATCGAGGGCCGGGTCTCGGCGCGATTGCTGCCGGGATTGCCTGTGGGGCTCAGCATCTGGACCGGGGAGATGAACAGCCGGACGGTGGCGAGAACGACAGCGGCGGCGCCCGCATAATGCTGCAATGCCCAGCGGGGCAGCCGGCGGGCCGTCACGGCGTGATAGGCGCCGATGATCACAGCCACGCCGATCGCGACATAGGATGCCAGGTGATAGCGGTCGTGAAAGACGATCGCCGGGTCTCCCCTGGAAAGGAGGGTGAGTGCAAGCGCCCGTCCGAACGCAAACCCGAGAAGCAGGCGGACAGCCGGGTCCCGCCGCGCCGACCGGAGGAACAGGAATGGCGAGCCGCACAGCAGAAGAAGAGTCCAGCCCTCCATGCCCTGGCTGAAGATGCGGAGGTAGTTGAGCCTGTACCAGAGCCCGAAATTGGCCATGAGCACGGCCATGGTCTCCCGCATCTGGGGCAGGTAGCCGGTGCTCGGCGGCCACAGGAGCATGATCTGGGGAAGCGGCGACCCGTAGGACAGAAGGTTGATCAGTGGCCAAACGAGCGCCAGCGGAGCAAACCCGCCCGCGAAGGCGAACGCGGCGGACGGCGCCCTCCTGCCGGCCCGAAGGAGCAGCCATGCGGCCAGCAGGATGACCGTGCCCACGCCCTGCGGCTTGATCGCCACAGCGAATCCGCACAATAGGCCGATTGCCAGGTCCAGCGCCATGCCCGCGGGCCGCGGGGAAACGATGGCCAGGCGAATGGCCGCCACCTCAACTAGCATCAGGGGAACGTCGTTGTTGGTGAGCGACTCCCTAGCGACGCCGCACAGTACGAAGCCCGCGACCAGGATCCCGACCCAGGCCGTCGTGGGCCCGTACCGGCGCGCGAGCGGCGCGCCTATGGCCGCGAGCAGCAGCATGAAGGCGGCCGCAGACAGGAGCACGAAGCCATGCTCCCCGCCGACAAAGTACACGGGCAGGGCGTAGACCTGCCAGCCATAGGAAAAGCCGGCATCGTGGCTGTAGGGGTTCAGGATGAACCGGTGGTTCCAGAGTATGGACCGGGGTATCACCAGGTGGTAGATGTCCAGGTCGCCCCCGCGAATGTTGGCCGCGCACTGGGCCACCGCATAGAGGACCAACGACGCGCTGGCCGCGATCGCGGCCAGCGCCACCGGGTTCATGGGGCTCGGGATCACCGGGGCCCGGCGGGCCCCGGCCGGGCCGAGGCCCGCCGAGGCGTGCAGGCGCAGGAGCGCCAGGAGAAGCGTTGCCCCCACGACAACCGGATAATAGGCCAGACCAGCCCAGGCGATCAGGGTCCAGCCAAAGCCGAGTATCGCCGCGCCGAGCGCAAATGACAAGGGAGCCTCCCGCGTTTCCTCCACCCCAAGGCGCGCGAACGCGGCGCGCCCGACCGCGGCGGTGATCCAGACATATGCGGCCGCCGCCAGGGCCCCGCGGACGACGTCGGCAACGTTGGCGATCAGGAAGCCGCCCGTCATCGCATTTGGCCTGCGCGCGAGGCCCCGAGTGGTCTGCTCACGCAAGCACGACGCCAGAACTTCATCCGGGTGTCCAGTCGGCTGATACCCCTCGCCCGGGGGATGGCCGGGCGGGAGGGCATTGCGCCCGCCCATCCGCGCTCCGCGGGCCCGCGATATTCTTACTCGTCAACTGCCCACCTCAACATCCAGACTCAGCCTTCCATGGAGCTGAGCCACCGAACTCTTTCTCAGAGCGGTCATTACCGCGATTTGACCTTGGAGGACATGGAACCAGGCGTCGCGCTGACGCTCTATCGCCAGATGCTTCGCCTGCGGCGCACTGAGGAGGCGCTGATGGCTGAGTACCATCCGGCCGAGGAGATGCGCTGCCCGATCCACTTCTGCATAGGCCAGGAGTCGATTCCCGCCTCGCTCTCCGCCCTCATCGGTGCCGACGACTACGTCTTCAGCCACCACCGCTCCCACGGCTACTTCTTCGCCAAGGGCTCGCCCCTTCGGGAGCTCTTCGCCGAGATCTACGGGCGCCAGACGGGCGCAGATGGCGGCCTTGCCGGCTCGCAGGACATCTCGCACTCGGCCACGCATTTCTACAGCGGGGCGATCCTGGCGGGGGCCGTGAGCATCGCCGTGGGGGCGGCCTTCGGCTTCCAGTACAGGAAGACGCCGCAGATCGCGGTCTCGGGATTCGGCGAGGGCGCGACGGACGAAGGCGCGTTCTGGGAGGCGATGAACTACTCGGGAAAGGAGAAGCTGCCCGTCCTCTTCATCGTCGAGAACAACAGGTACGCCACCTTCTCGGACCAACTGAAACGCCAGGCCAGCGACAACATCGTCGAGAGGGTCCGCACCTTCGGCGTCAGGGCCTGCAAGATATTCGGCAACGACGCACCCCTGGCCTACCGCACGCTGAAGGCCGAGATCTCCCGGGTCCGCGCCGGAGACGGCCCCTCCCTCGTCGAGGCCTACACCTACCGGTGGAACAGCCACGTGGGGCCGGAGGATGACGGCGCCAACAACTATCGCGCGGCCGGGGAGATGGCCTTCTGGAAGGACAACTGCCCGATCGTCCTGCTTGGGGAGAAGCTCCGCGAGGCCCGCCTGCTCGACGACGCCGCGCACGCCGAGATGGAATCCGAGATAGCCGCGGAAATAGCCTCAAACTTCAGGTTCGCGAAGGAGGGCCCCTTCCCGACCGACACGAACTGGCACCGCATGAACTACAGGGACGCCAGCCCGGTCGCCGACCGCCTGCTCGGAACCGCCGAGGGCGGCTCGTTCGACCAGAATCAGGCGGAGGCGAAGCTCGGCCCCTACTGAGGGAACCCGGATGAACCGCCAACTTTCCTATGCAAAGGCCATCCTGGAGGCCACCGACCAGGCCCTGTCCCTTTCGCCGGACGTCGTCGTGCTCGGCCAGCTCGTCGACACCAAGTCCGGCATCTTCGGGACCACCACGGGCCTCGCCGACAAGCACGGGGCCGGCCGCGTTCGCGACTTCCCCGTTTCGGAGAACCTCATGACGGCGACGGCGATGGGCGCCGCCCTGACCGGCCTGCGGCCGGTGATCGCCCACCAGCGGCTCGATTTCATGCTCTACTCGCTGGATGCCATCGCGAACTGGCTCGCGCTGTGGCATTTCAAGTCCAACGGGAAGTCCGCCATGCCGGTCACCATCCGGACGATAGTCGGAAAGGGCTGGGGCCAGGGTCCGCAGCACTCGAAGAGCCTCCACGCCTGGTTTGCGCACCTTCCCGGCCTCAGGGTGGCGATGCCGGCGACGGCGTACGACGCCAAAGGCCTGCTCCTGGAAAGCATATTCAGCGAGAGCCCCGCGATCTTCGTCGAGGGCCGGGGCCTCTACTCGATGACCGACGACGTGCCCGAGGAGCCGTACCGGGTGCGCTTCGGGCAGGCCGTGGTGCGCCGCCCGGGCACGGACGTGACGGTGGTCGCGTTGGGAACCATGGTGCCCGTCGCCCTCCGCGCAGCCGCAATCCTTGAGAAGGACGGCGTCCAGGTGGAGGTGGTCGACCCGCGCACGGTGACCCCGCTCGACCGGAAAAGCATCTGCGACTCCGCTTTCAAGACCCGGAGGCTCGTCGTGGCCGATCCGGGCTGGGGCTCCTTTGGCGCGGCGGCCGAGATCATCGCGACCGTCGCCGAGAACCTGGGCGACAGGCTCAAGGCGAAGCCCATCCGCGTGACCCTGCCCGACAGCCACACGCCGATGAGCCTGGCGCTCGAGCCCGAGTATTATCCCGACGATTCGGACGTCGTGGCGGCCATACGGCGGTCGCTACGGCAATTGGAGCCAAGCACGAGCAATGGCCTACATTGATTTTCTGGAGCAGATCCACCGGGGCACCAAGCGCGACTATCTGGCGCGCGTGCTGGCCGGCAACAAGGCCACCTTCGCCGCGACGGCCAAGAAGTTCGACTTCGAATACTGGGACGGGAGCCGCGACACCGGCTACGGAGGCTACCGCTACGACGGCCGCTGGCTCGGCTTTGCGAAGCGCATCGCGGGGCACTACGGGCTCAAACCCGGGGACCGCGTGCTCGACGTCGGCTGCGGCAAGGGGTTCCTCGTCTTCGAGCTCATGCAGGCGGTGCCCGGACTGCGGGTTGCCGGCATCGACGTGTCGACGTACGCGATCGCAAACGCGAAGGAGGAGGTCCGGCCGTATCTCCAGGTCGGGAACGCCGTCTCCGTGCCCTATCCGGACCGGTCCTTCGACGTGGTGCTTTCGATC
>Ga0265320_10002605_pt1 | contig 12528 bp, 14 predicted proteins | sample 4827metaG_FD_202087 | JGI IMG/M metagenome (GOLD analysis project Ga0265320, IMG submission 202087) | Rhizosphere microbial communities from Carex aquatilis grown in University of Washington, Seatle, WA, United States - 4-8-27 metaG | ecosystem: Host-associated > Plants > Roots > Rhizosphere >...
ATCGCCGCCACCCGCATCACCGAACGCGGCGAAACACGCGCCGACGACAAAACCTCAGAAGCCGCCATGGAAGACCGCAAAAAAGCCGGATACTTCTAGAGATGACGCAGACTCCGCTGCCGGTGGCAAGGCCTTCGGCCCCGCCAGAGAGCAACGTCAGCTGGCATGAGGGAAACGTCGACCGCGCGGCTCGGTGGAAGCGGCTCGGTCAGCGCGGCGCGACGATCTGGCTCACGGGACTGTCGGGCTCCGGCAAGTCGACGATCGCCTCGGCGGTGGAGGAGCATCTGATCGCGGCGGGCCGCTGGGCATACCGGCTCGATGGCGACAACCTGAGACACGGCGTCTGCAGCGACCTCGGCTTCAGCCGCGACGACCGAGCCGAGAACGCGCGACGGGTCGCCGAGCTGGCGCTCCTGTTCGCGGACGCCGGCTCCGTCGCGCTGGTTTGCCTCGTCTCCCCCTACGGTGCGGATCGCCGTCACGCCCGCGAACTGCACGAGCAGGCCGGCCTCGACTTCATCGAGGTGTTCGTCAACACGAGCCTGGCCGAGTGTGCTCGGCGCGACGTCAAGGGTCTTTACGCGAAGGCCCGCGGCGGCGCGCTTGGCAACCTGACCGGCGTCGGCGCTCCCTACGAGTCTCCGAGCGCCCCCGAGGTCGAGCTGACCGAGGAGCTGGACGTCGCCGCCGCGGCGGCCCGCGTGCTCGCCGCGCTGCCGGCCATCGTCAGCTGACCGCGCCTGAGCCAAGCTTCTGTGACGGCGGCCGAGCGCACCCACGGCCCCGCTCGGGCTCGCTCGCCGGTGCGGCGCCTGCGGTGCGGCGCCTGCGGTGCGACGGCGTTTCAGGGCTGCTGCGCGCCGGCGGCGTCCGTCAGTGCTGCCTGGCGCGGCGCAGCCGCGAACGCTCCTCGTGCATGTCCACGACGCGCTCGATCAGCTTCAGGATCTGCGGCACGCCGGTCGCCTTCGCCTGCCCGTAGTGGAACGCCTCCCGCCAATCCGCGACGCGGGCGCCCTCGGAAACCATCACGTTGAAGAACGCGCGCGGCATCTCGATGGTCACGCGGGCGTCGCTCGCGACCTCCTTGGTGATCTTGCGTTCCGGCAGCTCCACGCGGAACTGCTGAACGTCGCCGCGCCCGCGCAACACGACGGCGAAGACGAGCTTCAACGGCGCCAGCGCCGGGACCTCCTCGGCAACCGTGGCCAGTGCCGCGGCGATCTGCTCCTTGACGTCGGTCGTGGCGCCCACTCCCCGAGTGTAGACCCTGCCGGGAGCCCCAGGGCACGGTCAGCCGGGCGTTTCACGGCGAGTGCCTCGCCGGCCGCGCGCACCCAGCCTAGATGGCCACGATGGCGTCAATCTCGACCGACGCGCCACGCGGCAGCGCGGCCACGCCGACGGTTGCCCGCGCCGGCGGATCGACCGGGAAGAATCGCTGGCACACCTCATTGACCTCCGCGAACGCACTCAGGTCGACCATGTAGATCGTGATCCTCAGCGCTCGCGCCAGGCTCGTGCCGCCGGCGTGAGCGACCGCCTCGAGGTTCTCGAGACAGCGCTGCGCCTGCGTGCCGGCGCCGCCGCCGACGAGCTCGCCGCTGGCCGGATCAAGCGGAATCTGTCCAGAGCAGAAGAGCAGTTCACCGCTGCGCACGGCGTGGCTGTAGGGGCCGATCGCGGCAGGCGCGCCGGAAGCCTCGACCGTCTCGCGGGCTGCGCTCATCGACTCACACGATAGCCGTCCGCTGCGCCCGCAGCACGCCCACGGCGCGTCCGGCTCGGCGCCCGCCAACGCGGTCGCCCGGCCGACTGGGAACTTGCAGGCCCGCCCGGGCGATCTTGTAAGGTCCGGGCGATGCGCCGCAAGGGCACCCGGCTCGCTGTGCTGAACGCGCTCGCGGCTGTGGCGCTGATCGCCCTGACGCCGGCGAGCGCCTCCGCCGCAACCAGCTCGATCCCCTTCACGGCCTGTTCGGACGCCCCGACGTTCGGCTGCGGGCACCTGACGGTGCCGCTGGATCCGACCAACGCGATCCCGGGCACGGTGACCCTCGCCATCCGCCGTCAGCTCTCCTCGACGGGGGCTGCGACGACAGCCGTCGTCGCATTGGCCGGCGGGCCGGGACAGTCCGCGCTCCCGTTTGCGCAGGACGACGCGCAGATCGTCGCACCGGCACTCGCGACGGACGATCTCGTCGTTTTCGACCAGCGCGGCACCGGCTACTCGGGCGCGCTCAAGTGCTCGTCGCTCAGCTCGCTGGCCTCGATCCCCAAGTGTGCGTTGCAGATCGGCGCGACTCGCGGCCTGTACACCACCGACGAGACGGTCGCCGACCTCGAAGCGATCCGCAAGGCGCTCGGCTACACCAAGCTCCTGCTCTACGGCACCTCCTACGGAACGAAGGTCGCGCTGCGCTACGCCGCCGAGTACCCGGCCAACGTCGCGGGCCTGATCCTCGACTCGACGGTCACGCCGAACGGGCCCGACGTGTTCGACCAGGCCAGCTTTGCGGCGGTGCCGCGGATCCTGACGCAGATCTGCGCAGCCGGTGCCTGTCCCGGGATCGGCGACCCGAACGCGGACCTCGTCAAGGTGCTCGCGCACCTCACCGGGAGGTCCGTCAAGGCCTCCTACGTCGACAGCGTCGGCAAGGTCTTCAGGGTGCCGATCACGGCCGACGAGATCGCCTCGATCCTGTTCAGCGGCGATGACGATCCGTCGCTCAGAGCCGACTTCCCGGCGGCGATCGCGGCGGCGGCAGACGGGCACTACGCGCTGCTCGCGATCCTCGTGGCGCACGCCGTCTTCGGATCGGTGCCCAACAACACGGTCGACAACCCGCTGTTCTTCGACACCGAATGCGAAGAGCTGCCGTTCCCGTGGGTGCGAACTGATACCACCGCTCAGCGGTCCGCCGAAGCTCTGGCGTATGCACAGGCGCTGCCGCCTGGAAGCTTCGGGCCGTTCAGCTACCGCACCGCCTACGATGGCAGCACCACGCCGGCCTGCGCCTACTGGCCGTTCGCGACCGCCGCGCCTGAGCCTGCGGTGACCACGCTGCCAAACGTGCCGACGCTGATCATCAGCGGCGCCGACGACCTGCGCACGCCGACCGCCAACGCGCTCGCGGTGGCTGCGCTGATCCCGGACGCGAAGGTCGTCGTCGTGCCCCAGACAGGCCACTCGGTGCTGACGACGGAGTTCGGCTCATGCGCCAAGAACGCGGTCGATGCGTTCCTGGCGGGCACCGCGATCACGACGACGTGTGCGCCGCGCGCGATGCCGGCATACCTGCGTCCCGCCGTGCCCGCCCCGAACTCGGTCGCCGGCCTCAGACCGCTGCGTGGCGTGTCCAGCGCCGCCGGTCGCACCGCGCGGGCGTTCGAGCTGACGCTGGCGTGGAGCTCCCGCCAGCTCTCGGAGAGCCTGTTCGAAACGCTGATCGGCAGTTTCAACCCGTCATACAGCCGAGGGCTCGGTGGCCTGCATGGCGGCTACGCGAAGCTGAGCACCAACTCGCGCACGCTCAAGAGCACGCTCCGCTTCCACCATTTCATCTACGTGCCGGGGCTCACCCTGACCGGCTCGCTCACCAACGGCGTGGGCAGGCTGACCGTCGGCGGCCGCGGCGCCGCGGCGGGCACGCTGGTCGCCAAGACGTTCAACGACTTCGTCGGCACTCTCGGCGGAGTGGCGGTCCACTTCACGATCTCGAGCGCGAAGCTCACGGCGTTGACAGCCTCGGCCGCGCGCTGAGGACGCAGCGGTGGCCAACGCGCTGGCAGGCGAATCGTCGCCGTACCTGCGCGCCCACGCCGGCAATCCGGTCGACTGGCTGCCTTGGGGCGAGCGCGCTCTGAGCCGGGCACGCGAGCTGGACCGTCCACTGCTGATCTCGATCGGCTACGCCGCGTGCCATTGGTGTCACGTGATGGAGCGCGAGTCCTTCGAGGATCCGGCGACCGCCGAGCTGCTGAACGCGCATTTCGTGGCCGTGAAGGTCGACCGCGAGGAGCGCCCCGACGTCGACGGCGTCTACATGGAGGCGGTGCAGGCCATGACCGGCCATGGTGGCTGGCCGTTGAATGTGTTCCTGACTCCGGAGCAGGAGCCGTTCTTCGGCGGCACCTACTGGCCGCCCGAGCCGCGCGCCGGCATGCCGAGCTTCATCCAGGTGCTCGAGGCGATCGCCGAGCTGTGGCGGGAGCGTCGTGAGGAGGCGATCGCGGCCGGGGCACGGCTGGCAGCGCAGCTGTCCTCGAACGCCCAGCGCGACCCCTCCGCGGCGCCGCTGGAGCATGCGGCGGTCACGCTCGCGCTCGACGGGCTGCGCCGCGGCTTCGACCGCCGCCACGGCGGGTTCGGCGGGGCGCCGAAGTTCCCCCCTCATTGCGTGCTCGAGCTGCTGGCGGCGCTCGGTGAGCGGGAGATGTCGACCGCGACGCTGCGCGCGATGGCCCTCGGCGGCATCTGTGATCAGGTTGGCGGCGGGTTCTCGCGCTACGCCGTCGACGCGACCTGGACGGTGCCGCATTTCGAGAAGATGCTCTACGACAACGCCCTGCTCGCGCGCGCCTACCTGCACGCCGCCCAGGGCGGCGGCGAGCCGCTGTTCGAGCGCACCTGCCGCGAGACGCTCGACTTCTGCCTTCGCGAGCTGCGCGCTCCGGACGGCGGCTTCTACTCCTCACTCGACGCCGACTCCGAGGGGGTCGAGGGACGCTTCTACGTCTGGACCGCAGCGGAGCTCGAGGCGGAGCTCGGCGAGCTTGCACCGGCGGCGATCGCCTACTTCGGCGCCACCGAGGCCGGCAACTTCGAGGGCGCGAACGTGCTCACGGCACGCGGCCCCGAACCACGCGAGCGCGAGCGGATCCGCCGGTTGCTGCTGCTGGCGCGGGGTCGGCGAACCCGTCCGGCGCTCGACGACAAGCGCGTGTGCGCGTGGAACGCCCTGATGATCGCGGCGCTCGCCGATGCCGGCGCCGTGCTCGGCGAATCACGGTACCTGGAAGGCGCGAACGCGGCGGCGGACTTCGTGTGGGAGCGGATGCGCGACGGCGACGGAAGGCTGCTTCGCACCTACAACGACGGCGCTGCGCGCGTGCCGGCCTATCTGGAGGACCATGCGTTCCTGCTCGAGGCGCTGCTCACGCTGTATGAGGCGGACTTTGACGAGCGCCGCTTTCGCTGGGCGCGAGCACTCGCCGACGACATTCTCGAGCGCTTCGCCGACCCGGTGCGCGGCGGTTTCTTCGTCAGCGCGCATGATGGCGAACGGCTGATCACGCGCCGCAAGGACCTGGAGGACAACCCGATCGCGTCGGGCTCGTCGAGCGCAGCGCTCGGGCTGCTTCGGCTGGCCGCGCTGACTGGCGAATCCGCCTACGAGCAGGCGGCGCTCGGCGCGATCCGCCTGGCGATCGAGGTCGCGCCGCGCTACCCGACCGCCTTCGGCCATCTGCTCTGCGCGCTCGACCTGTACACGGCCGGTGTTCGCGAGGTCGCGGTCGTCGGCCCCGAAGCGGCGGCGCTGCTGGCCGTCGTGCGCGAACGCCACCGGCCCCACATCGTGCTTGCGGCGGCGCCGTCGCAGGCGCCGAGCGCCGTCGCACTGCTGTCGGGACGAGCGGCGCTCGACGGTCGCGCCACCGCCTACGTCTGCGAACGCTTCGCCTGTCAGGCGCCGGTCAGCGATCCCGACGCGCTGCGCTCCCAGCTGAGTTGAGCGCCTCGAGCTCGCCGGGGTCGAGCACGATCTGCGCTGCCGCCACGTTCTCCTCGAGATGCGCGAGCTGCGAGGTGCCTGGAATGGGCAGCATCACCGGGGAGGCTGCCAGCAGCCAGGCGAGCGCGATCTGACTGCTCGTGGCGGCGTGGGCGGCCGCGATCTGCTCGAGCACGCCTGTGGCAGCGGCCGCCTCGCCGGCGGCCAGCGGGAACCACGGAATGAAAGCGATCCGCCGCTGCGTGCACGCATCCAGCACGAGCTGGCTGTCGCGGTCCAGTGCGCTGTAGCGGTTCTGCACCGACACGATCTCGGTCATCTCGAGCGCCTGCTCGAGCTGTGCGACCGTGACGTTCGAGAGCCCGATGTGACGGATCTTGCCCGCCGCCCGAGCCTCGATGAAGAAGCCCAGCGACTCAGCGAAGGGAACGGCAGGATCGGGGCGGTGGAACTGGTACAGATCGATCTGCTCAAGCCGCAGACGCCGCAGGCTGCCATCCAGCGCGGCTCGCAGGTACTCCGGGCGTCCGTCGGGACTCCAGCGCCCGGGACCGCTGCGCGTCAGCCCCGCCTTTGTCGCCACGACCACGCCGTCGTAGGGCGCGAGCGCCGCCGCGATCAGCTCCTCGCTCACGTTCGGGCCGTAGGAGTCGGCGGTGTCGATGAAGTTGACGCCGAGCTCGACAGCTCGACGCAGCAGGGCGATCGCCCCGTCCGGGGCGTCCGGGGAGCGCGCCGGCGGGCCCCACACGCCGGGTCCGGTTATCCGCATCGCTCCGAAACCGAGCCGGTCGACCTCGAGATCGCCAAGCGTGATCGTGCCGGCGTCGCTCACAGGATTGGCAGGTAGCGGTCGAGTTCCCAGCGCGTCACCTGAATGCGGTACTCCTCCCACTCGCGGCGCTTGATTTCGATGAAGCGGTTGAAGGTGTGCTCGCCGAGCGTGCGCAGCGCGATCTCCGAGTCGGCGGTCAGCTCGATCGCCGCCCCCAGCGTCTCCGGCAACTGCTCGATGCCGAGCCGCCGGCGCTCCTCGGGCGAGAGGTGGTAGAGGTTCTTGTCCATCGGCTCGGGCAGCTCGTAGCCCTTCTCGATCCCCTCCAGCCCGGCCTGCAGCAGGGCGGCGAAGGTCAGGTAGGGATTGCACGCCGGGTCAGGACAGCGCAGCTCCATTCGCGTGGCGTCCTCGGAGCCCGGGTGATAGAGCGGCACGCGCACCAGCGCCGAGCGGTTGCGGCGCGACCACGCGACGTACACGGGCGCCTCGTAGCCCGGCACGAGGCGTTTGTACGAGTTGACCCACTGGGCGAAGATCGAGCAGATCTCGCGGGCATGGCGCAGCTGGCCGGCGATGAAGGCCTTGCCCACCGGCGAGAGGAAGTGATGGTCGTCGGGATCGAAGAAGGCGTTGCGACCGCCCACGAACAGGGACTGGTGCGTGTGCATGCCGGACCCGTTCTCGCCGAACATCGGCTTGGGCATGAACGTGGCGTGCCAGCCGTACTTCAGGGCGACCTCCTTGACGGTGATCCTGTAGGTCATGCAATCGTCGGCCATCTTCAGCGCGTCGGCGTAGCGGATATCGATCTCGTGCTGCGACGGGCCGACCTCGTGGTGGCTGTACTCGACGTGGATTCCGAGCGCCTCGAGCGCGATCGAGGTTTCGCGGCGCACGTCGGACCCGGCGTCCAGCGTCGTCAGGTCGAAGTAGCCGCCGCTGTCGAGCGGCTCCGTCCCTGAGCTGTCGCGGAAGAGGAAGTACTCGAGCTCCGGCCCGACGTTGAAGGTGTCGAAGCCCATCTCGTTCGCGCGCTTGATGGCGCGGCGCAGGATGTGACGCGGATCGCCCTCGTACGGCGTTCGCTCCGGGGTCAGGACATCGCAGAACATGCGGCCGACGCCCTGCTCCTCGGGCCGCCAGGGCAGCACGGCGAACGTGGCCGGGTCCGGCATCGCGATCATGTCGGACTCCTCGATCGCGTTGAAGCCCGTGATCGAGGATCCATCGAAGCCCATGCCCGCCTCCAGGGCCCCGTCGAGCTCGGCCGCGTTGATCGAGAACGACTTCAGCTGGCCGATCACGTCGGTGAACCAAAGGCGGATGAACCGGATCTCGCGGTCGGCGACGATCGCCCGGACGTCCTGCGCTGTGATCGGGGATTCGGCCACCGGAGAACGAACTATGCCGAAGCGCGCAGCCAGTGGCGTGCCCAGCGCTTCAGCTCACGCAACGCCGGGGCGAGCTCCTGGCCCTTCAGCGTCAGCGCGTACTGGACGCGAACCGGTGGTCCGGGCACGACCGTGCGCTCGACGAGCCCAAACGACTCGAGTTCCTTCAACCTGTCGGACAGCATCCGGTCCGACAGGTCGGGCACGGCGGCGGCGATCGTCGAAAAGCGCAGCAGGCCGCCCTGCATCAGGATCTCGAGGATCGCACCGGTCCAGCGACGGCCGATCAGCTCGACCGCCTGGTGAAAGTACGGGCAGCAGGACGGTTTGGTCTGCGCCTGCGCGGCCAGGAATGCCGCTGGCGCCCGCGTCGTGCGTGCCGTACTCGTCAGGGGCGCCATCGCGTCGGCATCCTACGCCGCGCGCAGCGTCCTTGAATCCTCAACGGATCCGTCGATCGGAACCTCGCCGGCGACGTTGACCATCGCCGTGAAGACCTCGAGCGACGCGAACGCGATCGCCTCGATCAGCTGCTCGTCGTCCCAGCCGAGCTCGCGCGCCTCCTCATGCAGATGCATCGGCGTGCCGCCGTCGGCCTCGACCACCGCCTTGAGGTAGCGCATCAGCGCCGCCTGCTTGGGATCGCCGGAGTCGAACTCGCGCGCCTTGGCAACCTCATCGAGACCGAGGCCCGCGGAACGCGCGGTCCGGCTGTGCAGCGCGATCCCGGGCGCCGAGCCGTACTGCTCCGCGACGGCGAGCGAGATCCGCTCGAGCGTCGCGCGACCCAGCGTGCCTCGCTTCAACTCGGCGCGAAAGCGCGCGTAGCCGCGCAGCGCGGCCGGCGAACCTGCGAGCACGCCAAGGAAGTTCGGCAGCTGGCCACCCGTGGCAAGCGCGCCGCGCAACACCGGCAGCGAACCGTCCGGGGCGGTCAGGTCGTCGTGGATCTGGAACCTGCTCATCGTCGTCTTCATCGCATCACGACCTTCGTGCCTTCCATCGCTTTACCTTCTGCATATTGCTTTACCTTCTGCTTACAACTTACGATTGGTAAGGATACCGCACAGGTCGGATTTGACAAGTCCAGCTTCACCAATCGTTATCAAGTGCGTCGCCCGGCTCCCGGCGGATCATCGGTGAACCGAACGCCGGCCCCGAGCACGAGAGCCGGCCTGGCCAACGCCGGGCAGGCTGACAATTCGGTCCCGTCCAATCATCAACGTGTTACAGGCGCGACAGTTGCGCCCGGCTCCCGGGCTGCCCCGATCGGCCGCGGCGTCGGGCGTCGTGGCGACCGCGACGCACCCTGCGCCGGAAGCAGTCGGGGCCTCCGCGGTTCGACGCACAGGGCTTGGGCGCGGGCGCTCCATCGCACCGGGCGCTCCCGGTGTCGTGGGCGCCTGGTGTCCCTGTCGCGCCCGGCGTCCTGGGCGCCTGGTTCAGTGCCCGGCGACTGCTGCCACGAACTGCGCCACGTCGCGGGCTTCCTGGCCCGTGTAGATCGCGGCGGGCATGTCGCCGTTGCCACGGGCGCGCCCGAGCTCGATCGCGTTGAGCACGAAGCCCGGGTTTGCGTAGACCGCCGAGTCGAGGTCGAGATCGGGTCCGACGTGACCGACGGCTGCGGCGGCGGCGAGCGTGTGACATGTGGCGCAGGAGTGGGCGAACAGCTGGCGTCCAGCCGCCTGCGAACTGGTCAGCGTGATCCCGGATGGGCCCTGGCGTCCCTTGTCCTGGCCGTTGGCCACGGCCACCGCGATTGGAACGGCCAGGCCGAATGCGAGCACCACGCCGAAGCCTGCGAGGCGGGTGCGGTTTGCGATCGACCCCTCGGAGTGCAGTTGCGAGCGCGCGCCCTTCGGCCCGCCGCCGAGCGCGACGAGGAAGACGCCACCGCCGATGACGATCCAGAACGCCAGCGCGAAGTAGAGCACGGGCCGCAACATACCCGATGGGCCCGATCGCTCGCACGGCCGAAGCGCCGTGCGGACATAGAAAAGGCCCTGACGGGCAGGGCCTTTTCCTTAGCGAGCCGGTAAGCCGGATTCTGTCGTGAGCAGCCATCTATCTGAGCGGCCTACCTGGACCTTGGCGGGCAGCCTGCAAACGGTCCTGCTTGGCCTTGCATCGGGTGGGGTTTGCCTGGCCGTCGCGTCGCCGCGACGCCGGTGCGCTCTTACCGCACCGTTGCACCCTTGCCGGCACGCAACTCACGTGTGGCCGCGCGCTTAGGCGGTTTGTTTCTGTGGCACTTTCCCGCGGGTTTCCCCGGGTCGCTGTCGGCGACCACCCTGCCCTGTGATGTCCGGACTTTCCTCGAAGGCGAACCTCCGCGACTGCTTGGCTTGCCCGCCGACAGTAGCGCGTCGCGCGAAGCGGCGCCAGCCGCTCCACGGTGCTGCAGCACCAACGTCTACAGCGATCGCATCAGACCGACGACCTTCCCGAGCACACGAACCTCGCTGCTGCGGATCGGCTCCATCTCGTCGTTCTCCGGTTGCAGCCGCACGTGGTCGTGTTCGCGGAAGTACCGCTTGACGGTCGCGTCCTCCCCAACGAGTGCAACGACGATGTCGCCGTCATCGGCCGAGTCCTGCTGGCGCACGACGACCAGGTCGCCTTCGATGATGCCGGCGTTCTTCATCGACTCGCCGCGCACGCGCAACAGGTAGGCGCCCTCCTGCCCGCCTGCGGCATCCGGTACCGATACGTAGTCCTCGATGTTCTCCTCGGCAAGCATCGGCTGGCCGGCTGCGACCGCGCCGAGCAGCGGCAGCCCGTGCGGACGGACCGCCTTGCGCACCTCTCCCACCGCGCGGTCGAACAGCTCGATCGCACGCGGCTTGGACGGATCGCGTTTCAGCAGACCGATCCGCTCGAGGTTCGCGAGGTGCTGATGCACGGTCGAGGAGGACGCGAGCCCGACCGCCTGGCCGATGTCACGAACCGTCGGCGGATAGCCGTGGCGGGCGGAGTATCGCTTGATGAAGTCGAAGATCTCCTGCTGGCGCTTCGTCAGTTCCATACCGGCCTCCTTGGAGGAAAGGCGCGCACACCGAACACGTGTTCGTAGACTAGCGTCCCGCGAGGACGGAATCAAGCGCCTATACTCGCCTCCGCTGCGCCTGTGGCGGAATTGGTAGACGCGCAAGGTTGAGGGCCTTGTGAGCGCTTAGCTCGTGGAGGTTCGAGTCCTCTCGGGCGCACTGCGAAAAGCCCCGCGATGCGGGGCTTTTCTGCGTCCTGGGGTCGAATGGCGACTCGACGCGCGGTACTATGCCAACTCCTGTGGAGTTAGCGTGAGCGCGAGCAACAATGCCCGGGCCTGAACATCTCGGGACCGCGAAGGACGGCACGCCGATCACCGAAGATCTCGCCGACGAGCTCGCCCGAGAGGCCGAAGCCGGCCATGACCTCCGTCACTCGCGACGCGTGGCGCTCGCACCCGCAGAAGCGGAGCGGACCGATCGCCCGGCGTGAACATCCGCATCTCGCTTGACCTACGCACGCAAGCGTCCGAACGAGCAAGGGCAAAGGAAAGTCACTCAGTCAGATCGCACGTGACGCGCTCGAGGAGTACCTGGCGGAGTAACGCCAGTTGTCAAACCGCGTCATCGTGATTTGGCATCGGACCCTCGATCGCGCACGGTCCGGCTCTTGCGTGGCGTTCCGGCGACGATCCCCTCGCGCCGCTCCTCCTCGTACAGGCGCTCGACGACGAACTCCTTCAGCAGCGTCTGGTACCCCTTGCCGCGCCGCGCGGCGAGTGCCCTGACGCGGCTGAGCGTCGACTCGTCGAAGCGCACAGCGACGGGGGTGGTGCGCCGTCGCGGCAGCGGGAGCACGTCTTCGCCCAACGGCTCCATCGCCGCGAGCAGCTCATCGCTCAGTCGGTGGTCCGCCCAAAACCGCGCCTCGTCAGCCTCCGAGGAAAAGACGGGGATGTCCGACAGGCGCTCGACGATCTCGAGCTCCGGGCTCGACTTAGCGGGCATGATCACTTTCCTCGCGCGCGGTAGCGACGCTTCTCCGCGGCCGTGGCGTCTCTCGCCGTGATGACACGCACGCTCGCCCGGCGGCGAGTGAATACGACGAACAGCACGCGCCCGCCTTCCGTGCTCGCAAGCGCGGCCCAGCGACGCTCGCGGGCGGCGTTGTACGCGTTCGCACCGACGCGTCGGGGGTCGAGCAGCGCCTGCTCGATCTCGTCGGGATCGAAGCCAGCGGCTCGAACGTGCCCGCTGTTCTCGTCGTCCCAGTCGAACAAGCCGCATACAGCCTATCCACAGGCCAGGTCATGTGAATACCATAGTAGATACGCCGATGCGACGTGCGTGAGAACATCGTGAGAACAAACGCCCCTCCAGATACGTCCGATCCGTCCGGGAGCGCGCACGAAACGGACGATCTGGACGCCTGCGGACGCATCTGACACCCCCAGGTTGAGGTTGAGGGCCTTGTGAGCGCTTAGCTCGTGGAGGTTCGAGTCCTCTCGGGCGCACTGGAAAAGCGCCGCAAAGCGGGGCTTTTCTGCGTCTTGAGCATGTCCGCCCCGTCCGGGCTTGCGCCCCGTCTCGACCAGGACGAAGCCCGTCGCCTCGGACGGGTCAGGCACCTA
>Ga0265320_10002607_pt1 | contig 12519 bp, 12 predicted proteins | sample 4827metaG_FD_202087 | JGI IMG/M metagenome (GOLD analysis project Ga0265320, IMG submission 202087) | Rhizosphere microbial communities from Carex aquatilis grown in University of Washington, Seatle, WA, United States - 4-8-27 metaG | ecosystem: Host-associated > Plants > Roots > Rhizosphere >...
ACGACCAGGTCCGGCTCGTCGACATCGCCCTGGTCGGCCAGTACGCCGTGGCCCCGACCTGGGGCGACGGCCACCACACCGGGTTCTACACGTTCACGACCCTGCGCGACCTGTGCCCCTGCGCGCAGTGCACGGCCGATCGGGCCGCCACAGGAGCGCCCACACTCGGCGCAGCCAATCATGCCGGGCACGAAGTTGGAGGGACCAGATGATCATCGCAACCACCCCCTCGGTCGGCGGCTACAAGGTCGCCGAGACGAAGGGCCATGTCTTCGGCCTCGTCGTCCGCAGTCGCGGTCTGGCCGGCAACCTGGCCGCCGGGCTCCGCTCGCTGGTCGGCGGCGAGATCCACGAATACACCAGCCTGCTCGAAGATACCCGCCGCCAGGCGATCGACCGGATGGTCCAGAACGCCACGCTGATGGGCGCCAACGGCGTCCTGTCGATGCGCTTCGACAGCTCGGAGATCGGCCAGACGATGTCCGAGATCGTGGCCTATGGGACGGCCGTCGTCCTGGTGCCCGATGCCGGCGCACCGGCCGCGGCCGAGTAGCCCGTGCTGATGATGGCCGCGGCCCGGGTCATCCTGGCCTTCGTCGGGGTGATCACGGTCCTCGTCGGCCTGGCCCTGATCACGGTCGACGGCGACCGCTCGACCGGCCTGGTCACGATCCTGATCGGGGCGGCCATCCTGATCGCCGTCGTCTACGAGCGATCACGCTACCGATCGGCGGAGGCCGACGTCCGTAATGACAGGCCCGGACCGGGCGGCGGGGAGCCCGTCGGGGCCCTGCCGCCGGGCTTCCGGCCGACGACCGAGGTCTTCATCGACCCGGCCACCGGCCGCCGGATGCGGGTCTACCTGCAGCCGGCCACGGGTGATCGACGGTACATGGCCGAGGACTGAGCCGGCGATTGGACCTTTCGGGGGGTGTCGGAGCCGATCAGGGCCCGTGCTACGCTTGGGGCGCCGGCCCGCAGAGCCGGCTCCTTCCGTCACCAGCTCGCACCGGAGACCACCCGACCGATGACCGCCGTCCGGCCCGAACGGGTCGCTCGCGCCCAACGCGCGCGCCGGTCCGCCAGCGGCCCCGCCCTGCCCTACCTGAACCGCGAGCTGTCGTGGCTGGACTACAACGCGCGGGTCCTGCACGAGGCGACCGACGAGCGCAATCCACTGCTCGAACGGGCCCGGTTCCTGGCGATCTTCTCGTCGATGCTCGACGAGTTCTTCCAGGTCCGGGTCGCCGGGCTGCGCCAGCAGCTGGCCGCGTCGGCGGTCCGCAACTCGCCCGACGGCCGGACCCCGGCCGATCAGCTCGCCGCGATCCGGCCGCGGGTCCAGGCGCTGGTCGACGAGCAGGGCCAGATCTTCGCCCGGATCCGGACCGCCCTGGCCGAGGCCGACATCCGGATCGTCGACTACGCCGCGGTGCCCGAGCACCACGGCCGCCTTCGCGAGCGGTTCATCGAGGAGGTCTTCCCGGTCCTGACGCCCCTGGCGGTGGACCCCGGCCATCCGTTTCCGTACATCTCGACGCTGAGCCTGTCGATCGCCGTCGGCCTGCGCGATCCGGAGACCGGCGAGCGGCGCTTCGCCCGGGTCAAGGTCCCGCCGGTCCTGCCCCGGTTGATGGAGCTCGACCCGACCACCTTCGTCCTGCTCGACCAGGTGATTTCGAACAACCTCGACCTCCTGTTCACCGGCCTCGAGATCGTCGAGGCGCACCTCTTCCGGGTCACCCGCAATGCCGACCTGTCGATCGAGGAGGATGAGGCCGACGACCTGCTGACCGCGATCGAGGAGGAGCTCCGCCGGCGGCGTTTCGGCGAGGCGGTCCGGCTGGAGGTCGAGCGGAGCATGCCGGCGTCGACCAAGCGCCTGCTGCTCAACGGGATCGGCCTGTCCGAGGACGACGCCTACGACATCAGCGGGATGCTCGACCTGACCGGCCTGTCGCAGATTGCCGACCTCGACGTGCCCGAGCTGCAGCGACCACCCTGGACCCCGGTCACCCCGCTGCGCCTGATGCCGCCCGATGAGGACGAGCAGGTCGACGTGTTCGCCGCGATCCGGGCCGGCGATATCCTCGTCCACCATCCCTACGAGTCGTTCGCGGCCTCGACCGAGCGGTTCATCGCCCAGGCCGCCGCGGACCCCGATGTCCTGACGATCAAGCAGACCCTGTATCGAACCTCGGGCGACTCGCCGATCGTGCGCGACCTGATCCGGGCCGCCGAGCGGGGCAAGCAGGTCGTCGTCCTGGTCGAGATCAAGGCCCGCTTCGACGAGGAGCAGAACATCGAGTGGGCGCGCAAGCTGGAGCGCGCCGGCGCCCATGTCGTGTACGGCCTGGTCGGGCTCAAGACCCACTCGAAGGTCGCCCTGGTGGTCCGCCGCGAGGGCAAGCTCCTCCGCCGCTACGTCCACATCGGTACCGGCAACTACAACCCCAAGACGGCCCGCCTGTACGTCGACCTCGGCCTGCTCACCTGCCGCCCCGAGATCGGGGCGGACGTGACCGACCTGTTCAATGTCCTGACCGGCCTCTCGCGGCAGCGCACCTTCCGGCGGCTGATCGTGGCCCCCCACGGGATGCGCAGCCGGGTGATCGAGATGATCGATCGCGAGATCGCCCACGCCGAAGCCGGCCGGCCGGCGCGGATCGTGCTCAAGATCAACGCGATCGTCGATCCGGCCTGCATCGCCGCCCTGTACCGGGCCAGCACTGCCGGGGTCGAGGTCGAGATGATCGTGCGCGGGATCTGCTCGCTCCAGCCCGGCCTGCCCGGCATCTCCGAGCGGATCCACGTTCGGTCGGTGGTCGGCGACTTCCTCGAACACTCCCGGATCTGGGGCTTCGGCAACGACGGGGCGGACGAGTGGTACATCGGCTCCGCCGACCTGATGGAGCGCAACCTCGATCGGCGGATCGAGGCCGTGGTACCGGTCGAGGACGCCGAGGCCCGGGCCCGGATCAGCGAGATCATCGCCACGATGCTGGCCGACGACCGGCGCTCGTGGCAGCTGGGCGAGGATGCCGTCTGGCGGCGAACCGAGGACCTGAACGGATCCGAGGGCACGATCGACACGTTCGCGGCGATGAAGGAACGGACCCTGATCTACGGCGCGGTGGTCAGCCATCCCCGCCGGCCGGGGCTGGGCAGCGGCTCGCTGGACCCCCGGGCGTGACCGCTACCGGTCCGGTCGAGGTCGAGCTCAAGTACCAGGTCGCCGACCTGGCGATCGGCGAGCGGCTCCTGGCGTCGGAGCAGCTCGGCGGCTTCAGCCCGATCGGCGAGGTCCGGGTCGCGGAACAGAGCGATACCTACCTCGACACGCCGGACGGCATCCTTGAAGCGCGGCGGATCGGCGTCCGCCTGCGGGCCGAGGATGGCGAGACCACCCTGACCGTCAAGTCGGCCGGGTCGGTCGACGGCGCGTATCGCCGCCGGGAGGAGCTCGAAGGGCCGGCCGACCCGGACACCGAGCCGGCCGCCTGGCCCGCCTCCGCAGCCCGCGACCGGCTGCTCGAGCTCATCGGCGATCAGCCGCTCCATGAGATCGTGACGATCCGCCAGTACCGCCGGAAGCGCGACTTCGCAACGGCCGACGCGCAGGTCGAGCTGAGCCTCGATGAAGCCCGGATCGTCGTCGACGGGCACACCGTCGAGCGCTTCACCGAGCTCGAAGCCGAGCTGACCCGGGGACCCGAGACCGCCCTGGGGCCGCTCCTGGGCCTGCTCGACGGCCGCCCCGGGCTGTCACCGACGGTCGAATCGAAGCTGGCCCGGGCGATCGCCGCGGCCGCCGCGGTGCGGGCCTCGAAGCCGGCCCCCGTCGATCCGGCGGCCCACGCTGATCCTGCCGCGGCTCGCGTTGAGCCTGCGCCGCTGCCACTCAGCCCGGAACCTGAGCCCGCAGCCGTCGAACCGGAACCGGAGCCGGTGATGGCTTCGCTGCCCGTCGAGGCGCCACCGGCTGAACCTGAGCCCGATCCGGAGGCGATTGCCGAGGAGCCCGAGGTCGAGGACGTCTCGCTCGAAGCCGAGCCCGACGACGAAGCCGCCCCGGCCGACGAGATCGACGACGGCGACGAAGGCGACGAGCTGCTCCCGATCCTCGACCTGCCCCGCGCCTCGGACGACCCGCTCGAGCCGCCCGAAGCCCCGCTCGAGCCCGCGCGAGGCAAGCGCGCCGGACCCGACGCCGACGAGGCCGAGCCGCGCCTGCCGGCGCTCAAGAATCCCGGGGTGACGGCTGAGGACCTCCACGCGGAGGCCGGTCGCAAGGTCCTGCGTTTCCACCTGGCCCGGATGCTGGCTCGCGAGCCGGGCACCCGCGATGGCTCGGATCCCGAAGAGCTGCACGGGATGCGCGTGGCGACTCGCCGGATGCGCGCCGCGTGGCGGGTCTTCGGCGATGCCTACCAGCCCGATCGCACCCGCAGCTTCCGGCGCCGGCTGCGGGAGCTCGCCGCCCTCCTCGGCGGGGTGCGCGACCTGGACGTCCTGATCGAGGCGACCGAGGCCTACGGCGCGGCGATCGGCGGGCCCGACCTGCGCGGCCTCCAGCCCCTGCTCGCCGCCTGGCGATCGGATCGCGACCTGGCCCGGGTCCAGCTCATCGTCGAGCTCGACTCGAAGGGCCATCGCCGATTCGTGGACGACTACGTCGACTTCGTGTCCAGCCCCGGACGGGATGCCGTGCCGGTCGAGACGACGCTCCCCCACCGGGTCCGGGACACCGCCTCGTCGCGGATCTGGACGGCGTATGAGCACGTTCGCGCGTACGAGGCGGTCCTCCGCTGGGCCGACGTGCCGACCCTCCACCAGCTCCGGATCGCGGCCAAGCGCCTGCGCTACACCCTCGAGTTCGTGCGCGAGCCGCTGGGCGAGGACGCGGCGCCATTGATCGCCCGGGTCGTCGCCCTCCAGGACCACCTCGGGTTCATGAACGACGCGGAGGTCGCGGCGACGATGGCCCGGACGTTCCTGCTCGAGCATGGCAACGAGCTGACCGAGGCCGAGGCCCAGGCGATCGGGCGCTACCTCGTCTCGCGCGAGCGCGAAGTGGCCCGCCTCAAGCGCACCGTCGGCACGGCCTGGCGCGGCGTCGCGGGACTCAGCTTCCGGCGGGCCCTGGGCCGGACGGTCGCGATCCTCTAGCCCCGCGGGAAGGCGGAGCCGGCGTCAGGTGTCGCTGGGCTGATGGATCGGGTCGTCGGCCGGCCGGCCGCACACGGCACAGCGATCCTCGCGCCCGGTTGCGACGGTATCCGGCGTCAGCAGCCCCCGGATCGCGGCGCCGCCACCGCTGAACGGGCCGAGGGGCATGAACGTGTCGGCGGCCAGGAAGTCGTGGGGCTCGTTCGGATCGGCGCCACCGGGGTGACCCGTGTTCACATCATCGAAATCAGGCATGGCGCGATCGTAGCACTCGTTCATCCCGATTCCGCTGGTGAGGTCCCGTAGCGGATGGGACCATCGTGGGGTGGTCCGGTGCGGTCCGGAGGGCGATGCTCGGGCCATGAAGACGATCCGCCTGCCCATCCTGGTCGGCCTGGCCTTCGCGGTCCTGCTGCCCTTCGCGACGGTCACCGGCGCAGACGCGACGAACGCCAAGGCTCCGGCCCTCCGGCCGCTCACGGCCAAGCAGGTCGCCCATCGGCTCACCGGCGAGGTGTACGGCTTCCTGCCCTACTGGCTCGAAACGACGAAGACCGCCGGGGCGCTGCGCTATGACCTCCTGTCGACCGTGTCGCTGTTCGATATCGGCCTGAAGTCGAACGGCGGTATCGACCACAGCTGGCCCGGCTTCACGACGCTGATGAGCGCCAACACGACCGCGGTGATCAAGGCCGCCCACGCTGCCGGCGACCGGGTCGACCTGACCCTGGCCAGCTTCGGCTACCTCCAGAACCGGGCCTTCCTGCGTAACGCGACCGACCAGCGCCGGGCGATTCGCCAGATCGTGGCCCTGCTGGCCGCCCGCGGCCTCGACGGGGTAACGGTCGACTTCGAGAGTGTCTACCTGCGTGACCTGCCCGATTTCAGCCGTTTCGTCGACGCCCTCGGCCGGGCGATTCGCCACCACAACAAGATCGGCCGGGTGACTGTCGCCGTCGGCGCCTCGCAGACCGGTGCCGCGATGGCCGCGGCCGCCCTGGCCGGCCACGCCGACCGGGTCCTGATCATGGGCTACGACTACCGCAGCTCACGCTCGGCGACCACCGGCAGCACCGACCCGCTCGTTCGCCGGGACGGCGGGATGAGCCTGACCTGGACGTTGAACCTGTTCAAGGCGGGCAAGCTGCCGATGAACCGGATCCTCCTGGCCCTGCCCTACTACGGGATGAGCTGGCCGACCGCCTCAGCCACGCTTGGAACCGCACCGGCCCAGGCAGCCTACGGCAAGGCCCCGCCCTACGCAATCCGGGTCAGCAAGATCACGATCCCGAGCGGCTCACGCCACGGCTACGACAAGGTCGAGGCCACGGCCTGGGTGGCCACCTATGACCGCCACCTCCATGTCTGGCGCCAGACCTACTACGACACGGCCCAGTCGCTGAGCTCGAAGTACGCCCTGGCCAAGACCCGCGGCCTGGCCGGCGTGGGCCTGTGGGCCCTCGGTTACGACGCCGGGTCGGCCGCCAACTGGACGGCGCTGGCCAAGGCCTTCGTCCCGCCGCCGCCCAAGGTCGTCAAGCACAAGAAGCACCATCCGAAGCCCAAGCCGAAGCCCAGGCCCAAGCCAAAGCCGAAGAAGAAGAAGGTCCCCGACGCGATCGTGAAGCGGCCCGGGCCGAAGCCGATCTGACGTTCGCGCCCGGCCCGGCTCCTCTGACCTAGCCCGCGGGCTCCTGGGCGCCGTCGTCCCAGCCCCGGGCGAGGGCCGGCAGGCGGTCCCGCCAGGCGCTACCGGCGTGGGCCTGGGCAAGCACGGTGCCCTCCCGGACGCCGGCCTCGGAGACGGACAGCTCGTCGAGGCCGAGGTGGACCAGGATCGCCTCGAGGATCAGCGAACCCGCCGGCAGCAGCCGGGCTCGCGTCGGATTGATCGCATGGCGCTCGGCGGCCGACGCCGACGGCTCACTGCGCAGGACGTCGATCGCCGCCTCGAGACGGGAGCGATCGAGGCGACGGTCGAGGGCTGCCGCGGGCAGGACCTTGACCAGGTTGGAAGCCGTCCCACCGACCGCGATCAGCTCAGCGGCCTGGACGGCCGGCAGCCGGCTCACGAGGCGCCCAGCCTCGGCGCGCATCAGCTCGATGTCGGCCGCCGTCGGTGGATCGCTGGTGACGAACGCCGCCGTGAGCCGGGCACCGCCCAGGCGCAAGCCGATCGCCGCCGGTGGATGATCCGGCCCCAGCCTGACCAGCTGGCTGCTGCCCCCTCCGACGTCGACCACCGCCAGCTCGCGAGCGATCGGCTGGCCCAGGGTCACGCCGATCAGGGTCAGCTCGGCCTCCTCGCGCGGGTCCAGGACGAACAGGGGCACGCCGGCGGCCCGGGCCACCTCCTCGACCGCCGCGGCTGCGTCGCCGGCCCGTCGCAGCGGCTCCGTCCCGACGAACGCGATCCGGCCGGCTCCCAGCCGGCGAGCGGTCTCGGCGTAGCGGACGAGGACCGCGACCAGCTCGCCGCGCTTGGCCGGCCCGAGCGTTCCGGCCGCGTCGACCCGATCGCCGAGCCCCAGGAAGACCGATTCGTCGACGAGCGGCTCGAGCCGCCGGCCGGTCACGACCGCGACCAGGAGGTGGACCGAGTTGGCCCCGACGTCGACCGCTGCGACGACCTCGGCCCCGGCGGCGAGCACGGGCGGGATCAGCCGGTCCGCCGGCTCACCGACCGGTGCGTTCGCCGTCGGTACCGGCGGCTCAGCTGCTGGACTGGTCGGGATCGCCGCTGCCGGGTTGAAGGGACCTCCGCGAGCGGGGGCGGGTGGGCGAGGTCGTGCGTGAGGCGCGGGTCGCCGCTGCCCGTGGTCGACGGGGAGTCGCAGCCGGCTTGGCTGCCGCGGGCGTGGTCGCTGGCGAGTCCACGGACGTAGCCTTGGTCGCGGGCGGCTTCGCAGCGGCCGGCTTCACGGCCGGAGCGAGTTTCGCGGGTGCGGCGGGCTTGACGACCGTTGCCCGGGTCCTCGTTGGCCGCCGGCTGGCCGGTTTCGCGACGGGCTTGGGCGCCGGGACGGCCTTGGGCGCGGAGGTGGCCTTGGCCGCGGTTTGGGCCTGGGCCTCGGTCCGAACAGCCTGGGCCGCCTCGTGGGCCATGTCGCTGACGGTCTGGCGGGCCTGCGCCCGGGCATTCGCCGCGATCAGCTCCGACAGCTCGGTCAGCAGCGACGCGGTGTGGGCCGCGTCGCTGACCGCCGCGTCGAGCTGGGCCTGGCGACGGGCGACGTCCGGGCCGGTCGCGTCGGCCAGCTGCCGGCGACGCTTCGCCTCGTCCTTACGGGCGGCCGCGAGGCGCTTCTCGAGCCGGCCGAGAAGCTTCCAGGCCCGCTCAAACGCCTTGGTTGCGGCACGCCCCGCCGACTTGGGTTGGCTCGGTTCGGTCTTGGCCATCGGTCTCTCCTCGGAACCACTGCGGCCGGCCGCCTCGAGGGTCGAGGTCAGCCGGCGCGGGTCGTCTTGAACAGCAAGCGCGGTTCGCCGGTCGCAACCGATCGGCGGCGGACCTCCAGTCTGCCATCCCCGACGAGAATCTCGTTGAAGCTGGCATCGCGCCGGCCGTCGTTCACGAGCGCGCCCGCGCTGGCGACAACCATTTCATGGTGCCCGTCGGAAACGAGCCAGGCGTGGGCCCGGTGGATGTGGCCGTGGAGGACCAGGTCCACCTTCAGCTCGAGCAGCAGCGCCAGCAGGTCGCCGGCCCGGCTGGTGAGGTCGCCGTCACGCAGCTTGCGGCCCGGAACGGGCAGCAGCCCGTGGTGCAGGGCAAAGATCCGGAACGCGCCGGCCGGCGACCGGCGCAGGCGGCGGGCCGCACGTTCGAGCTCGTTCGGCCGGAGCCGGGGCGTCGAATTCACCGCGACCAGCTGGATCCGGGCGTCGCCGAACCGCGGATCGAGACGGCCGAACCGGCTGCTGAAGCGCAGCTCTGGGTCGGCATCGATCCCCGATGCCGTGCCGGCGGGTGGGTCGTCGAAACCGAAACCGAGCGCCGGCTCGAGGGCCAGGAAGAAGTCGAGGTCGGAATCGATCGGGACCGGACGCGCTTCGCCGGGCGGTCCGACCGACGGCACGAGGTCGCGATTGCCGGGCACGACAACCCGTGGGATCGGCCCGAATCGTTCGAGCTCGGCGGCGACGGCATCGAGCTCGGCCGGCCGCCCGTCGGCGCTCAGGTCGCCACTGACCACGACCAGGTCCGGATCGCAGTCGAGCGCCCGGTCGACCAGGCGGGCGAGCGCCGCCCGCAGCTCGGGGCTGCCGTCGCAATGGAAGTCCGACAGATGGACGATCCGGAGCTCCTTCATCGGGCCGCGACCAGGGCATCGACGAACGGCTCGATCAGGGTCGCCACGGCTTCGGGCTCGCCCCTGGCATCGATCCGCTGGAAGTCGTAGCGCTCGGTATGGACCTCGAACCAGTCCCGCAGGCGGTCCTGGAAGAGGCGAAAGCTCTGGATCGTGTCGCGCGACAGGCCCAGGTCCATCCCGGCCTCGTGGCGATCAGGGGCGTGGCGGCTCCGGCGGGCGACGGCCGTGGCCGAGTCGACGTCGAGGAGGAGGGTCAGGTCCGGTGGTGGGGCGAAGCTGAACACGCGCTCCAGCCAAGCTGCGTCCACGCCGCGTGTCTCGGCGCGGGCCATCGGCGTGTAGACGTAGCGGTCGGCGAGGACGACCAGGCCGGCCCGCAGCGAGGGCCGGATCACCTGCTCGATCCGCTCGGCGAGATCCGCCGCGTAGAGCAGGACGGTCTCGACCGGATCCATCCGGCGCTGCCGCTTGGCCGCCCGAATCGGATCCGCCGCAAGGAGCGAGGTAGCCAGGCTCGTCCGGGTCACGCCCCGGCCCTGGTAGCGCAGGTGCTGCTCGAGGCGCCGGGCATGGGTCGAGCGACCCGACCGGTCGGTCCCCTCGAGCACGATCAGCACGCCTGTCATCACGCCGGCCGCCGGGCGCCAGAAGGCTCGACGAGCGCCCGGACGGCATCCCGGGCAAGCCGGGCGTTGGCCGCCGGGTCGGCGTGCACGTCAAGCGCGAGGACCGGGCTCGACCAGGGTGTCCCGGCACCCCGCCGGCTCCGCTCGGCGAGGGCCTCGAACGTGGCCAGGAGGCGCTCGACGAATTGGCCGTAGGCGGCGCCGACGGCGGCGGACCGCACGGAGGGCGGGCGGGTCGCCAGGGCCCGCTCGATCGCCGACCCGGCATCACCCCGGTGGTACAGGATCAGGTCGGGCACCGGCAGCGACTGGTGGAGGTTGACCGCCCAGTCGAGCTCCAGGCCGCGGGCGACTTCGCGGGCGATGGCAGTCCAGCCATAGCGATCGGCGAGGACCACCTCGTCCCGCTCGAGGCGGCGGGCAACCGGCAGGCCGATCCGGTGCTGGGCGTCCGCGGCTGCCAGCAGGGCGGCGACCCGCGCGGTCAGGGCCGTCCTCGAGCGCGGGTCGGCCGCCGCCCGGGTCACGAGCTCGGACGGTTCCCAGGCGACGATCCGGACCTTCCGCCCGCGCCGTTCCAGCCAGCGGCCAATCCCCTCGACGGTCGCCGACTTGCCCGATCCGTCGAGCCCCTCGGCGACGATCAGCAGCCCGCGTCGCGGTCGGGATTCCAGCGCCTGGGCCGGATCTGGGGGCATGCCCCGATCATACCGAGCGGCCATCGCCGCGACTCCCGGCCAGTGTTAACAAAGCCGAAACCGACCGTTGACGGCTGGCACCGACGCTCTTGCTCATCAGGGACGTTTCGGGGTGCCCGTGTCCTGGCCCCCGCACAGGAGGATCCACGTTGACGATCGGGATTCGACGCTTCGGCGCCATCGCTGTCGCCGCCACGATGGCGATCGCCGCCTGCTCGAGCAGCGCGACGCCCGCACCGGCCAGCAGCTCCGCCTCGGGCAGCTCCGCCGCGGGCGGTTCGTTTGCTCCAACGTCGTGCGCAACCGGCACCATCACGGTGGCCGGCTCCACCGCTCTCCAGCCCCTCGTCACGGCCGCGGGCGCGATCTACACCGCGGCTTGCGCCGGCTCGACGATCACCGTGAACGGTGGCGGCTCGGGCACCGGCCTGACCCAGGTCGCCGGCGGCTCGATCGACATCGGCGACTCGGACGTCACGGCCGCATCGAAGCTTGCGACGCCTGACGCATCCGCGCTTGTCGACCACCTCGTGGCGAAGCAGGGCTGGATTGTCGTCGCCAACAAGGACGTGACCGGGATCACCAACCTGACGACCGCCCAGAACGTGGCGATCTGGACCGGCCAGGTCACCAACTGGAAGGACGTCGGCGGCCCCGACCTGCCAATCGTCCTGATCCTCCGCCCGACCAGCTCGGGCACCCGGGCCACCTTCAAGTCGATCGTCCTGGGTGGAGCGACCGAGGCGAGCGGCCAGGCGCTGACCGAGGACTCGAACGGCGCCGTCACGACCGCCGTCCAGGCCACCAACGGCAGCGTCAGCGTGATCGGCTTCGCGTACTACGCGGGCACCGCCAAGGCCAACCTCGTCGGCTTCCAGCTCGACGGCGTTGACGCCACCGTGGCCAACATGGCGTCCGGCACCTACAAGCTCAACGCGGTCGGCCACATGTACACGAAGGGCGACCCGACGGGCCTGGCCAAGTCGTTCCTCGACTACATGCTCAGCCCCGCCGTCCAGCAGGGCCTGATCCCGTCGCAGTTCTACGCCCCCGTTAGCCAATAGTTCCGCGGTCTTCCGCGCGACCACGAGGTTCGGCGCCGGGCCCCAACACCCGGCTCCGGGCCTCAACGCATTTCCAGATCGCATCGATTGGTGGAGTATTTCGCGATGAGCCGTCAATCAGGAGGTCGCCGCCATGGCCGTCGCCGGTAGCGCACCGACGCTCGCCGGCCTGCGCGTCAAGCCGGCTTTCCGCGACCGGCTGGACGTACCTCGCCGGGTCGTCTTCCTGGCGGCGTTGTCGATGGTTGCGATCGTGTTCATCCTGCTCGGCTTCATCGCCTGGCAGGGGATCCAGCTCTTCGTCCAGAACGGCCAGCCGATCGGCTCGGTTCTCAGCACGACCTGGTCGCCCGAGGACAATCCGATCAGCTACGGCATCCTGCCGTTTGTCGCCGGCACGATCGGGGTGACCGGGGTCGCCCTGCTCATCTCGACGCCCCTGTCGGTCGGCCTGGCGCTGTTCCTGTCCGAAGTCGCTCCGGTGTGGGCCAGGACCCTGGTCCAGCCCGCCCTCGAGATCTTCGTGGGCATCCCCAGCGTGGTGTGGGGCTGGCTGGGGATCACAATCCTCGTGCCCTTCCTCAGCCACCAGCTCGGCTTCCTTGGCTTCACTGTCGGCTTCAGCTGGTTCGCCGGCTCGCTCGTC
>Ga0265320_10002608_pt1 | contig 12512 bp, 9 predicted proteins | sample 4827metaG_FD_202087 | JGI IMG/M metagenome (GOLD analysis project Ga0265320, IMG submission 202087) | Rhizosphere microbial communities from Carex aquatilis grown in University of Washington, Seatle, WA, United States - 4-8-27 metaG | ecosystem: Host-associated > Plants > Roots > Rhizosphere >...
GAGATCAGCATGAGATCGTCGCTCTCCTCAACCGGGAAGCCGGCGACGATCAAGGAATTCTTCTTCATCGCCGAGATCCCCTGGGCGCCGCGACCCATCACGCGATATTCGTAGGAACTCGTTCGCTTTCCATAGCCTGTCTCGGAGACCGCGAGGACGAATTGCTCGCGCGCGCCCAGTTCGGCATAGCGTTCGGGCGTGAGCGCGATCTCTTCGCGAGTTTCCTCGCCGTCCTCCGCCGCGTCTTCGTTCGCGAGATCGGCCTCGTCCTCGCCGAGCGCGGCGCGGCGCGCGGCGCGCGATTGCTTCAGATAGGCGGCCGCCTCGGCCGGCGTAATGTCGGTATGCCGCAGCAGCGCCAGGCTCACGACCTCGTCACCGGCGGCCAGCTTGACGCCGCGAACGCCGGTCGAATCCCGGCCCTTGAACACGCGCACGTCCGTCAGGGCAAAGCGAATGCACTTGCCCAGCCTGGTGGTGAGGAACACGTCGTCCTGATCGCTGCAGGTCTGCACGCCGACGATGCCGTCGCCGCCGTCCAGCTTCATGGCGATCTTGCCGTTGCGGTTGATGTTCACGAAGTCGGACAGCTCGTTGCGGCGCACGTCGCCGGACTTCGTCGCGAAGACGACGTTCAGCTTCTCCCACTGCGCCTCGTCCTCCGGCAGGGACAGTATGGTGGTGATCCGTTCGCCTTCGGCGAGCGGGAGCAGGTTCACCATCGCCTTGCCTTTGCCCTGGATGCGCGCCTCGGGAAGCCTCCACACCTTGAGCCGGTAGGCCATGCCGGTGGATGAGAAGAACACCAGCCAGGCGTGGCTGTTGGCGACGAACAGGCTGGTGACGAAATCCTCCTCGCGCGTCGCCATGCCGGAGCGGCCTTTGCCGCCCCGGCCCTGAACGCGATATTCGTCGAGCGGCGTGCGCTTGATATAGCCGGCATGGGTGACGGTGACGGCGACGTCCTCGCGCTCGATCAGCGCCTCGTCCTCGACCTCGATATCGGCGTCGACCAGCTCTGTCTTGCGCGGCGTCGCGAATTCGTCGCGGATGGTCCGAAGCTCGCCCCGCACGATCTCGAGCACGCGCGGGCGAGAGCGCAGGATGTCCAGATAATCGGCGATCGCTTCCGCCAGCTTCTTCACCTCGTCGCCGATCTCGTCGCGGCCGAGCGCGGTGAGGCGCTGAAGGCGGATGTCGAGAATGGCCTTGGCCTGCTCTTCCGACAGCCGGATCGTACCATCCTCGCGGATGAGGTGGCGCGGATCGGCGATCAATTTGATGAGCGGCTCCACATCCCTCGCCGGCCAGTCGCGCGCCATCAATTGCTCGCGCGCGCTCGTGGCATCGGCGGCGCCGCGGATCAGCGCGATGATTTCGTCGATATTGGCGACGGCGATCGCGAGACCGACCAGCGTGTGGCCGCGGTCACGCGCCTTGCCGAGTTCGAAGCGCGTGCGACGCGTCACCACCTCCTCGCGGAAGGCGGTGAAGGCGCCGATCATCGCCTTTAGATTCATCAACTCCGGCCGGCCGCCGTTCAACGCCAGCATGTTGACGCCGAACGTCGTCTGCAGTTCCGAGAAGCGGTAGAGCTGGTTCAGCACGACATCCGAAGACGCGTCGCGCTTGAGTTCGATGACGACCCGCATGCCGTGGCGGTCGCTCTCGTCGCGGATATCGGAGACGCCTTCGACACGCTTGTCGCGGACCAGCTCGCCGATCTTCTCCTGCAGCCGCGCCTTGTTCACCTGATAGGGCAACTCGGTGACGATGATCGCCTCGCGATCCTTGCGGATTTCCTCGACCGCGCATCGCGCGCGCATCAGCAGCGAGCCGCGGCCGCGCGCGAGCGCCGCGCGGGCATTCTGCTTGCCGATCAGAAGCGCGCCGGTCGGAAAATCCGGCCCCGGCACGATCTCGGTCAGCGCATCGAGATTGATCGAGGGATCGTCGATATAGGCCAGGCAGGCGTCGATCACCTCGCCCAGATTGTGCGGCGGGATGTTCGTCGCCATGCCGACCGCGATGCCGCCGGCGCCGTTGACGAGCAGATTGGGAAACCGCGCGGGCAGGACGACGGGTTCCTTCTCCGAGGAGTCGTAATTGTCCTTCCATTCGACCGTGTCGCGGTCGATATCCTCGGTGAGCTGATGCGCGATCTTGGCGCGCCGCACCTCGGTGTAGCGCATCTGCGCCGGCGGATCGCCGTCCACCGAGCCGAAATTGCCCTGTCCATCGATCAGCGGCACGCGCAGGGAGAATTCCTGCGCCATGCGCACCAGGGCATCGTAGATCGAAGCGTCGCCGTGCGGATGGTACTTGCCCATCACGTCGCCGACGATCAGCGCCGACTTGCGATAGGGCTTGTTCCAGTCGCGCCCTTCCTCGTGCATGGAATAGAGGATGCGCCGATGCACCGGCTTCAAGCCGTCGCGCACGTCGGGCAGCGCGCGCTGCACGATCACGCTCATCGCGTAGTCGAGATAGGACCGCTTCAGCTCGTCTTCGATGGCGATGGGGCTGATGTTGCTGGAGCCGGGTGCTGGCGGCGTCTGATCGGTCGGGGCGCTCAGGTGTTGTGCCTTTTGAACGGAGCCAAAGAGGGGGTCTAACTAGCACTTAAAGGTCGATTCGACCACTGCCACGGTGCCGAAATAATACGAACATTATCAATTACTTAAGAGGCGTCAGGGGCCGGCCGCGTCGGCGGGCTCCGGTTCGCGCGAATGCTTGTACGCGGCCGCGAACCGCGCCGCGAATCCGGCGACGTCGTTCCGCGCGATCGCATCGCGCAGGCCCTGCATCAGGTCTTGATAGAAGGTCAGATTGTGCCAGGTCAGGAGCATCGACGCGATGATCTCGCCGGCCTTCACCACGTGATGCAGATAGGCGCGGCTGAACTGCCGGCAAGCCGGACAGCGACAATCCGGATCGAGCGGCCCTTGGTCTTCGGCATGACGCGCATTGCGCAGATTCAGCGGGCCGCCGCGCGTGAAGGCCTGGCCGTTGCGGCCCGAGCGCGTCGGCAGCACGCAGTCGAACATGTCGATGCCGCGCAGGACCGCGCCGACGATGTCGTCCGGCTTGCCGACACCCATGAGATAGCGCGGCCGATCGGCGGGCAGCAGCGGCACGGTCGCGTCCAACGTCGCGAACATCTCCGCTTGTGGTTCGCCGACCGCTAAGCCACCCACCGCGTAGCCGTCGAACCCGATCCCGATCAACGCGATAGCCGATCGCGCCCGCAGGTCCGCATAGGTCCCACCCTGCACGATGCCGAAACAGGCGCGGCCGGGCTGCTCACCGAACGCGGCCTTGGACCGCGCGGCCCAGCGCAGCGACAGTGCAAGCGACTTCTCGATATCGGCATGCGTGGCGGGCAAGGCGGGGCATTCGTCCAAGACCATCTGGATATCCGAGCCCAGCAGACGCTGGATCTCCATCGCCCGCTCCGGCGAGAGGAATTCCGCATGGCCGTCGATATGCGAGGCGAAATGGACGCCCTCTTCGGTGATCTTGCGCAGCTTGGACAGCGACATGACCTGGAACCCGCCGGAATCAGTGAGAATGGGGCGGTCCCAGCCCATAAATTTGTGCAGACCGCCAAGCCGCGCGATGCGCTCGGCACCCGGGCGAAGCATCAAGTGATAGGTGTTGCCGAGAAGTATGTCGGCGCCGGTCTCGCGCACGCTTGCCGGCAGCATCGCCTTCACCGTGCCCGCCGTGCCCACCGGCATGAAGGCCGGCGTTCGGATCTCGCCGCGCGCGGTTCGGAGCGTGCCGCGGCGCGCCGCGCCGTCGGCCGCGGTCATCTCGAATGCAAAAGCGCTCATGGCGCGCGGCATAGCAGAGCCGCGCGGTCAGAGGAATAGAACCGCCTCGGCGCGGGCCTCAGTTGTCGTCGGCGGACGCATCCATGGGCCGGTGCGGCGCCGGCGCGGAATAAGTGGCAGGTTCATCTCCGCCGTAGCGGGCCGCGCTCCGGACGACCGGAACGGCGCAGACCGGCACATCGTCGGCCAGCCGGAAATCGTGCGCATCGACATAGCTTGCCACGCTGTCCAGCGAGGCGACAGCCGAGAATTCGGACCCGGCACGCGCGCAAAAATCGTCACCGTCCCGGCTGCTTTGCAGGGCCGCGTCGTTGGCCAGCTCGGTCTTGTAGGTGTGATAGCCGGCTTCGCCGCCCTGCAAATGCACGAAGTAGGATTTCAAGCGCCCGTCCGACGCGATCAATTCGGGCTGATGCGAGAGCACGAAGCCGTTGTAGAGCGAAACGTCGTGACAGCTATAGGCCGCCACCATCAATTCCTGTTGCAGCGCCGCGACCTTGAGAGCCGCCGCGTCGCTGCCGCTCGCGCAGCCGGCGGCCCAGGCACCGCCTGCCGCACCGTGCATTCCGATGACGCAAGCCGCCAGTCCGCCAATTGTCCGCCGCATGGTTCGCCCCTTCATGGGTTGTCGTCAGTTGTCGCGCGACGCCGTGCGCGCCGAACGCTCGCAGTGACCGCTCGCCGGATCGGCTGTGTCGAGATGCGGCGCGACTTCTCCCGCCCCGCCCCTGCAACCGACCCACCGGAAATCGTGTTCGACGCCGCGCTCTCCCAGGCTGTCGTCGGCGAACAGCGCGCTGAAACCGTTCGCGGACACGCTGCCGGAAGGACTGGCGGCGCCATCGCCGTCGCAGGCCGTCATCCGATCCTCGCCGTGGAGCAGGCAATAGGCGAACTGCACCACATAGCCGCAATGGTTGCGGAAGCCCCAATAGCTGCCGTCGCTATCGACTTTCAGACAATTCGAGGTGATGGCTTCGTCGGCGGTTGGCGTTGTGCCCGTCGCGTCGCGCGCGTCGTGCGGGCCGGAGTCGATCAGGTGGACGTTGGAATCCTTGACCGCCACGACGTCCAGGTCGGCCGCGCCCGGGACAACGGCCGGCGAGGCGGTCAGCGAAGCCTGGACGGCGCCATGACCACCGTGCCTGCGCGACGGCGGGGACACGGACGGGCGGCGGTCGCTTGCAGGAGTCGCTGGCGGCGTCCGGCACGTCGTTGCGGACGCGCTGTCGCCGACGCCCAGCCGGCGCGCATAGGCGGCAACCGCGGCTTTGCGCTCTTCGGCGCTGAAGACGTGGCCTTTCGGATACCAGGCCGCGCAGAGTTGTGCCCCGGACGCCTTGCGCAGCACCATCGACAGTCCGTCGCCGGCGGGCGACAGGGTTTCGACGTCGCCATTGGCGTACTCAACGACGACGCCGTTGGGTGCCTGGTGAAAGACGCCGCTCGCTTGGCGCGGGTCGCCGAGATCCCAAACGGTGCCCAGCCCATTGCCGACGAAGTTGAACGAGAGTTTCTGGACGACGCTATCGGGGCCATCCGAGGTGCGAACCAATCCGTGCGTGTCGGAGGCGAACGCGATCGTCGCGCCGTCCACGGCAACGAGCGTCTTGCCGTCGAACGTATGCAAGATGTCACCCGCGGTCGATGCCGTGCCGCCCGCCGACTCCCGGACGGCGGGTGCGGTCATAGACGGACCCGGCGCCGGCGGCTCCTGCATCTTTCCGTCCACGAATGTCGCCGCCACCGTGGCGCCATTCTTGCGGGTGATCGTACCCTGTCCGTCCGGCTGGTCGTTGCGCCATGTCCCGTCATATTTGCGCCCGTCGGCCCAGGTCTGCATGCCATGGCCTTCGGCCTTGCCATCGACCCAATCGCCCTCATAACGATCGCCGTTGGTCCAAAGAACCGTGCCGCGGCCGTTCAAGCGACCGGCAATCCAGTTGCCGTCGAAGCGGTCACCCTTCGCATCGACGAGAACGCCGGCGCCGTCCGGCGCGCCGCCGACGGTGCCGCCCGCATAGTGCGCGCCGTCGCTCCATGCGATCGTCGCGTTGCCGTCGGCGATCGCGCCGTCGGCGAAGTCGGCCGAGATCGTCAGGGATCGCCCATCCTTCGCGAAGTAGGTCGCAGTGCCGCGCCCGCTCGCCAGGCCATGCGTACACGGGCCGTCCCAGCTCGCTCGGTCGGCGGCGAATCCATCGGCCGCGAAGACCGCGCAATCGGTCTCGCGATCGTAGAGCCGGCGATGGCCGGCGTCGGCGGCGTCCTGGGCGGCCGCGGGAACCGAGACGGCGCCCGCAAGAACCATAAGGATCGCTGAAGCAATGCCCCTGTGCATCGACTTTGCCGCCGCGTTCGCGACGGTCCCCTTCTTCTCGACTTGCCCGCAATAGCAAACCCCAGCTCTCGCAAAGCGCCAAGCGCGTGTGAGCGGGATCGCAAACGAAGAATTACCGCGCTCGATCCGATTGTCATCAGAAAAAAGCGTGTTCCATGCGGTTCCGCGATGGAACCGCGCGAGCGTCTTTTGTCGTACGGAAAATGCCGGCAAATCGGTACGAAATCGTCCGGCAGCCGCGCGCGCCGCGGAATATTCCCTGTACGGATCGTCTCTCGTTCGATCTTTCGAAGAAACCGCAAACCTTCTTTAGGGAAGCATGGCGATGGCGCTTTCGGATCGGCGCGATCGGGCGGATGAATTCCCCCGACACGCCTGACACGCGTTCGAAGGGAGCGAAGATCATGTCCAGCAGACTTATCGTCGTCGCAGCGCTTTTGCTGTGTGGGGTGGGTCCCGCGCAGGCCGTTGACGGCATCGGCAAACAATTCGCGAGCCGGGGTGACCCGATGTCCGGCGGCAGACAGCCGGCAACCGCCCTGAGCGTCGGCTATCGGACGGAACCGGACGCGACACGCGGTCGGATCGCCGTCTGCGCCGACCTCGCCGCCGCCCGCGCGCTGGATGCAAAAGTCACGGGCGCGGGCTATGCGGTCCAGGACCGCGTGCTCGATTTCACCTTCGTCCTGTGCATGACCGGGCCGCCGACGGCGGATTGAGGCGTTACACCGCGCGCCAGAGCAGGCACGCGTCGCCATAGGAATAGAACCGATAGCCCTCGGCGATGGCTTCGGCATAGGCCCGCTTCATCGTCTCGACGCCGCTGAAGGCGCAGACCAGCATGAACAGGGTCGATCGCGGCAGGTGGAAATTGGTGAGCAGGATATCGGCGGTGCGGAAGCGATGGCCCGGCGTGATGAAGATGTCGGTTTCGCCCTCGAACGGCGCGAGCCGGCCGTCGGCCCCGACAGCGCTTTCCAACGTGCGCAAGGTCGTCGTGCCCGCGGCGACGATCCGGCCCCCGGCCGCGCGCGCCGCATTGAGGCGGTCGGCGGTGGCGCGGTCCAGCCTCGCCCATTCGCCATGCATGCGATGGTCCGCGGTGTCGGACGCCGACACCGGCAGAAACGTTCCGGCTCCGACATGCAGCGTCATTGTCTCGCGCGCGATACCGGCCGCGTCGAGCTGCCCGAACAGCTGCGGCGTGAAATGCAGACCGGCGGTCGGCGCCGCGACCGATCCGGGCGCCGCGGCAAAGGTCGTTTGATAATCTTCCGCGTCGCGCGCGTCCGCCTTGCGCTTGCCAGCGATGTAGGGCGGCAAGGGCAACTCGCCGTTCGCCGCGATCAGCGCATCCAACGCCGCGCCCCGCGCCGCGAACCGCACAGCGGTCTCGCCGGCCTCGCCGCGCGATTCGATGACCGCCTCCATCTCGTCCGGGCCCAGGCTCAGCCGATCGCCCGCCTGGAGCTTCCGTGCCGGTTTGGCGAAGGCGAGGAAGCGATCGTCCGACACGCGCTTGTGCAGCAGGATCTCGATCTGAGGGCCGTTGCCCGTCATCCCGGCCCGCGGCAGCCGCCGTCCGCGCAGCCGCGCGCGAATGACTTTGGTGTCGTTGACCACGAGCGCGTCACCGCGGCGCAGATAACGTGCCAATTCGGATACCCGCGCATGTTCGATCCGCCCATCGGCCCCGACGATCAGCATCCGCGCGGCGCCGCGCGGTTCGGCCGGGCGCAAGGCGATCCGCTCGGGCGGCAACTCAAAATCGAAGATGGCGGTGTCCATGGCGCCCGTCCAACGCAATGCGCGCCGCACGCGGGTCGCGAACACCGGCCCGATCCCCTCGAGCGTCGCATGGTGAGCCCGGATGGGATCGAACCATCGACCCTCTGATTAAAAGTCAGATGCTCTGCCGCTGAGCTACGGGCTCTCTCAAGCGCGGCGGACCATATGGGCCGACAGCAGGCGGGTCAACCGCGGCTTAAGTGGCTGAGAGCCATTCGCTTTCGCTCGGGGTGCTCCGGCTCTACTATACTCTGGCTGCTTCGTACCCCGGCAATTTCGCCCGCCATGGATACCGACCCCAATTCGGCCAGGACGGCGATCCGCGCCTTTGTGTCGCTGGTTCGCAGCCTTGCCGTATTTTCGGGACGCCGAGGGGTTTTCGCCCTCGTCTATATCGCGCTGGGAGCGGTTTTCGAAGGTTTCGGGCTCCTGCTGATCATACCTTTGATGTCGCTGGTGATCGGGACAGGTGGCCCGAGGAACCCTCTGCAGCTCATGGCTGGGCGCCTTCTGGACACCGTCGGCGCGACGACCGCCTTCACGCGATTGGCGTTTCTCCTCTCGGGCTTCATCGCGGTGATCATCTTGCGCGCCGTCGTGATCGCGCGGCGCGACGTCAGCGTCACGAGCCTTCGCACGGAGTTCATCGAGGATTTCCGACGCCAGATCGCGCAGGCCCTCGCGCAAGCGGGTTGGGATCGCGTGGCGCGCCTGCGCCATGCGCGCTTTTTGAGCGTCATGGGCAGCGATATCCAACGGCTCATGGCTTCGTCCTATTTCCTGTTGGACATCGGCATCTCGATCGTCCTTCTCATCACGCAATGCGTCATCGCACTCGTGCTCTCGCCGTTGCTGGCGTTGTTTTCGATTGCCCTGCTTGCCGGCGGCGCGATGGCGATGATGCCGATCCTGCGCCGCATCCGCGACCTCGGCCGCTTCGAGACCGAGGTCAATCTGGTGCTCACGGATACGATGACGCAATTTCTCAATGGGCTCAAATTCGCCATCAGCCAAGATCTGCAAGGCAGCTTCCTGGGCGAGTTTCTGCGAACCTTGTCCCAGACGACCCACCGGCGCATCGAGGTGTCCCGACGCCTGACGACGGTTCGCGCCGTGACGACCACACTGACGGCCGTCTTGGGCGCGTCCATCCTGCTGGTGGGTTATGGATATCTTTCACTTTCGCCGGCGGTGTTGATTGCGTTTCTATTGGTCATCGCGCGCATGAACGGACCCTGGACGCAGATCCAGCACGGCGCCCAGCAATTGGCGCACAGCCTGCCCGCCTTTGAGGCGATCCAGGAGCTGCTTGCGGATCTGCGCGGCGAACCTTTGCCGGCAAAACCGACGCCTTTGCGGCGGATGGAAGGCGCGATCGTCTTCGACAATGTGGGATTTCGGCATGCGCCGTCGGCGGGTGGCGAGGCCCAGGGCGTGACGGCGCTTCGGCTGACCATCCTGCCGGGCATCGCGCTCGGCATCGGCGGACCGTCGGGCGCCGGCAAGACGACATTCGCGGATCTGCTCGTCGGCTTGCTGAAGCCGCAGGCCGGGCGCATCACGGTCGGCGGTATCGATCTCGACGAAACGACCCTGCCCTCCTGGCGCGCGCAGCTCGGCTATGTGTCGCAAGACCCTTTCCTGTTTCACGACACGGTGCGGCGAAATCTGGCGTGGGTGGCTCCGGACGCGACCGAGCAGCAGATGTGGGAGGCGCTGGCCCAGACCGGCGCCGATGTGATCGTGCGGCGACTGGATGGGGGACTGGATTCGGTCGTGGGCGAGCGCGGCAGTCTCCTCTCCGGCGGCGAACGTCAGCGCATTGCCCTCGCGCGCGCGCTCTTGCGCAAGCCCAGGCTGCTCGTCCTCGACGAAGCGACCAACGCGATCGACGTGGAAGGCGAGCGCATTCTTCTGCTGCGCCTTCTGGCGCTCGCGTCACGACCGACCATGGTGATCGTCGCCCATCGCACCGAAACCCTGGCCCTGTGCGACCAGGTCGTGCGCATGCGCGACGGCAGGATTGAGCCCGAGGGAAAGCATGTCACGCCCGTCGCGGTTTAGCGGCGGTTCGTCCTCGGAAAGATCGACGCCTCCACGCGATCGCCCGGCGCGATGCCAAGTGTCTTGGACAAGCCGCCGCTGATCTCGAGGACGGCGCGTATCGGTTCGGCGGAATAGATTTCCTTCGTCGAAAACGGCACCGCGTTGGCGGCGATCGTCGATATCGTGCCGTCGGCGCGCACGAACAGCATGTCCAGTGGCAGTGGCGTGTCCTTCATCCAGAAGGCGGTCATCACCGACCCGTGGAAATCGAACAGCATGCCCGCGTCGTTGGCCAGATGGAGCCGGTGCATCAACCCCAGTTCGCGGCTGGCATCGTCGGCCGCGACCTCCATCCGGAAGGTGTGCGCGCCGGCATGGGTGTGGATGATCACGGTCGCGACGGGCAACCCAGCCGCGGCGTGGCCGGGCGCGAACGCCAGGAATGACAGAGCCAGGAAAACGATCAGCAGGCGCATCGTCGCACACTCTTGGAATTTCGTCGGCACCGTTGCGGAAAGCTTACGTCGGCGCGCGCGAGAGAGAAACCACGAAGACGGACGTCCTTTTCTCAGTCGCTCACCGCGGACACCGTCTCGGTGAGCAGCGGACGCGGCGAGGATTCCCGAATTGTCGCGCGCACGCGCACCAGCGGGTCTTCGATGAAACGCAGGACCAGCACCGACACCGCCAGCGACATGGCTCCCGCCACAAGGAACAAGGCGGGTCCCGGGCGCAGTCCCGCCGCGCCGATCGCCAATCCACCCAGCGGCCAATGCAGCAGGAAGAGCGGATACGACAGCCGTCCGAGCAACACCCCCGTCGATCGAAGGCGCGGCAGGGCGGCATCGAGCGGGCTGTTCCACAAGCCGAGCAAAAGGACCGCCGTCACGGGGGCGCCGAGAAACTCGTTCATCGTCTGGCTGCGCAGAACCGGACCCCAGGCCAGAAACTCGAAGGCCGCCAGGCCCACCAGCGCGACCAGAAACGGATAGCGCGGGCGCAGCCGATGCCGCAGCAGATAAGCCGACGATCCGATGAAGAACGCATCGGCATTGCCGACCGGCGTGCCGTAGAACGGTACCGGCGCCCACCAGAAGGCACAATAGGCCGAGACCAGAAGCGTGACCGGCAACAGCACGAAGGTCAGCCGCGGCCGCGTCGCCGTCAGCAACCCGATCAGCAGGTAGAACCACAATTCGGTGTGAAGCGACCAGGCGGCCGGCAACAACCGGCTCACCGTCTGCTGCGTCAGACCGAATACGGCGAGGTTTGCCATCCAGTCGCCCGGCATATCGGGCACGCGCAGCGAGGGATGCAGGGTCGCGGCCGAAGGAAGGACCGTGACCACGACCAGTGCGACCGCGAGACACGCCCAATATGTGGGATAGATGCGCAGGAATCGGTTGGCGAGAAAGGCCGCCGGACGCCCGGCATAGCGCGTCGTCGCCACCATCGAGATCAGAAAGCCGCTGATACAGAAGAACGCCTCGACCGCCAGGCGGCCGGTTTGCGGCGGTTCGAGCGCCGAGAGATGCTCGCCCATCACCGTCAGCGCCAGCGAGAACCGGAACAGGCTGAGCGCGGTCGATGCGCCGGCCGGCGCGATCGTGTCGCGAACGGACGGATTGTCGGCCGGCGCGCGGTTCATCGAGGGCGAATGAGCGTTCAAGAATCCCGCCCCCTTCAATCGATGGACGTCGGCAGCCGTCCTTCCAGGACGGCGAGTTCGTTGCGCACGCGACTCATGGGATAGGCGTACATCAGCCGATGTCCGTCCTTGTCGAGATAGCCGAAGGTGATGCCGACGATCGCGCCGCTCGCGACTTCGACCACCGGCCCGCCGCTGAAGCCAGGCCCGGCATTGCCCTCGAAGATGAACGCGCCTTGCACCACGCAGGTCGAACAGCGCGCCTCGACCGGCTGGTTCAGCAGGCGTACGACGCCACGCGCCTCACGCAGCTCGCCGTCCGGCCCTTGGCCATAGGCGATGACCTGCTGCCCCGGCGCCGCGACGCCGAAGACCGGCGCGAGGTTGCGGCCGACGCGGAAAAACAGCAGGTCGTAGTCGCGTGAGCGGCCGATGACCGGAACCTTGCCCAGAAAGTCGCCATTGTGTGCGTTGGTCACGGCGATCCCGGGCGCGACGACGAATGCCGCGCCGTGGCTCTCCAGGAGAAAATAGCTGCGCCCGTCGAGCGGAATGTACGCGCGCGCGATGTCGGACGTGACGAAGCTCGCCGCCCGTTCGCCCGACGCCGTGGCGCAGGCTCCGAGCGACAGCGCAAGCAGAAATGCGATGCCGGGACGCATGAAACGCGATTCGATCAGAACGGAATCTCGTCGTCCATTTCCTCGCGTTGGAAGCTCGCGGGCGCCTCGCTCGCGCCGACGCGGCCGCCACCGCCACCCTCGCCGCGGGTGTCGAGCATCACCAGTTCGCCCCGGAAATTCTGCAGCACGACTTCGGTCGAGTACTTGTCCTGACCGTCCTTGTCCGTCCA
>Ga0265320_10002609_pt1 | contig 12511 bp, 8 predicted proteins | sample 4827metaG_FD_202087 | JGI IMG/M metagenome (GOLD analysis project Ga0265320, IMG submission 202087) | Rhizosphere microbial communities from Carex aquatilis grown in University of Washington, Seatle, WA, United States - 4-8-27 metaG | ecosystem: Host-associated > Plants > Roots > Rhizosphere >...
GAGCAGGGGAACCACGCGTCCGTTCGGCTCACTCCAGCCGGGCCTCCGCGACCAGCAGGCGGCTGAGTTCCTCGGGATCCGCGCCGGGATGGCCGGCCTTGGCGAACCAGGTCGCGACGTTCTTGGCGTCGCGTTCGAGGAAGCCGCGGCCGTTCGGGTTGGCGATGACGTCGATGACCTGCGGCAGGTCGATCATCACCAGCCGCCCGTGGTGGACCAGCAGGTTGTAGGCGGACAGGTCGCCGTGCGCGAGCCCCGCGCGTGCCAGCGTTGCCATGGCCTCGACCAGCTGGTCCCAGAGGCTGGCGAGCTCTTCCGGCCCGGGACGGGTCTCGGCGAGGCGGGGCGCGCCGGTGCCGTCCGCGTCGCCGATGAACTCGAGCAGGACCTCCGTGCCCAGGATCTGCACCGGGTACGGCACGGGCACGCGGGCGTTGTAGAGCCGGACGAGCGCGTTGAACTCCGCGTACGCCCACTGGCCGGCGATCGCCTGCTTGCCGTACTCGCTACGGCTCGCGACCGCCCGGTTGACCCGGCTCTCGCGGACCCGGCGGCCTTCCAGGTAGCCGGCGTCCCGGTGGAACTGCCGGTGCCCCGCGTCCCGGTAGCGCTTGGCGGCGAGCAGGCAGGACCGGTCCGTCCCGGGCACGCCGCGGCGGACCAGGAACACGTCGGCTTCTTTTCCCGTCTTGAGCACGCCGAGCTCGTAGTCGACCGCAGCTAGCTCGGTGACCAGCCACTTCGGGTGCGGCTTAGGGCCGCGTTCGGTCGGTGTGGACTGGTCCCAGGTCGACCAGCGGTCGCCTTCCGGCAGGCCGTCAACCTCGTCGTAGGCGTCTTCCGCCGCGAGCCTGGGCAGGTGCCGGTCGCGCTTGGCGTAGACCGACTCGTAATCGTTGAACTTGCCGCGCTTACCGCGGCGGGCGACTCCGTATTCGTAGGAGTCCGCGCTGTCGCGCATGGGTGGTGCTCCTCAGGTGGTCTGTGGTCAGGGCAGGGCTGAGAAAGCCCGCAACGGGCGTACGCATCACAGACGCCTCCCTTCACACGGCCGGCTTGCGGGGGCATATCAGCCTCGCCGAAGCCGGCACCAAACCTGGTGCGACCGCACTATGACACGCGACGGCGGCCGAAGGCAACGGAATATTGGCGCGCCTGACACGGCCCTAACGGCGCAGGTCAATCTGCGTCACGATCACGATGCAGGCCGGGGGCTGCGGGGCCAGCACGCTGCCGCGCGCGGGCACGCGGCTTCCAGTCCTTTATGGCGAAAAAGTACGAGATAATGGCGTATGCCTGATGTTCCGCTTTACGTAGCCATTGCTACGGCCGGTACGTCCGTTATCGCAAGTGCTGTACCGCTACTGATCGGGTGGGCGAAGGATACCGGGCGGGAGAAGCGAGCCGAAGCGAAAGTGTTGATGCGTGAGCAAAGGCAAGTCACGGAGAACCGGAGCGAGCTGTGTGTCAATCTGCTCGGCCTGGCCCGGCATTTCCGGGTGCTCATGGAGAACGTCTATGACTCGCGCGGGCCCGTACTTGACTCGGACGTCGAGCGGGTCCGCGGGGCGGTCGCCGACATCGCTAGTCAGGCCGACAAGGTGGAGTTCAACGTGCCGAAGACTGGCCCTGCCGCGGTGGCACTCGCCGACGAGGCGAGAAAGCTCGCCCTGACCGCTGAGGAAAGGAACAGGGAGCACGGGTCCCCGCTGGTTTCCGGTGACTTCACGAAGTTTGACGACTGTCTTGAGGCGTTCAAGGACGCCGCGCGGTCCGCATTTGAAGAGCTTCAGGAGCGCACTGGGTAGGAGCGTCTCTTCCGCAGGCCGGCCAGTGCCAGGGCAAGCTGCTTATGTGGCGGGGATAGCGGCGGGTCCGTGGCGTCGATCGCTTCCCTGGCCCGTTCCTTCGCGGAAGCGTTGTCGCCGGCCAAGTCGAAGGCGCGAGCCGCGTAGAGCAGGACAAGGCCGCTGCGCCTGGCGCTGGCAAGCGCGCCGTTGATCTCCGCGGCCGCGGCCCTGTGGTCGCCGGTTTCCGCAAGCGCCAGCCCCCGGGCCGCCTGGCTGGACGGGACATCGGGGACAGCCTGGTTGAGGTCGGATATCGCCTTATTGCCGTCTCCGAGATCCGCCAAAATCTCACCGCGCATCCGCCGGGCCTCGACAAGCGCGCCGTCCCTGTCGATCACCGAGTTGAGGATCATGACCGCTCCCCGGCCATCGCCGGTTTGCCAGAGCGCGTGGGCCAGCTGGATTTGCAGCCCGAGATCGTTTCGTTCCCTGTTGGCCGCCGCGCTCAGCGCGGGGATGGCCGCGCCCGGGTCGTCCCCGGCCAACAGGAGCTGGCCGGCTGCGGCGAGTTGGTAGGCGGCGGCATGGGAGTCGCCCGCGGCCTGCATCAGCTCGGCGGCCTTCCGGTAATGAGGCAGCGCCTCGGCTGGCTCGCCGTGCCTGTATGCCACGTTGCCTAGCAGCGATTCGGCCTCAGCTCGCGCACGGAAACCAGGCGCGTCCCTGAGTTCCTGCTCGGGAAGGGCACGGCACGCGCGCTCAGCGTGCGCTCGGGCAAGTTCGAGTTCCCCCCGTGCCAGGGCCAGCTCGGCTGCGCGCAGGAAACCCGTCGCGGTCACAGCTGCCGCGGCAGCCGTGCTCGCGGTTTGCAGCGGACCTATCAGCCGGTCGCTCAGCAGCCGGTAGTACCGCACGGACTCATTGGTCTCGCTGGTCAGGAGATGACGGTCGAGGAGGTCCCGCAGGACGGCAGCCGGCACCCTGCTCGTGGTTGCGGCATCTTCACGAAGTCCGCCGCGGGCGCCCGTGCCGGTGATGAAGCTGGCCGCCAGCCACGACTGAAGCTTCCGGTACGGAACGTCATGCAGCGCCGACATCTCGGTGATCAGTTGCCCGCAGTAGTCGGCGAGAGCCGTGCCTGAGTCGCTGAATGTCCTGATCGTCCGGTCGGAGATCTCAGTGACGCTCGGCGGGAGATCGTCCCACAGCCGAGAGCAGACCGCCTGCAGCAGGGACGGCTCGACGCGACGGCCAGACGACAACGCGGCGCTTTCCTGGACGCCGAGCAAGTCGTTGACAATGCCGTGCGCGGCCGCTTCGGCAAACGTCCGGCCTGCGGCTATGGCAGGCATCCTGATCGCCCCGATCGCGCTCCGCGGGCTCAACGCGGTGAGCGTGTGCCGTGCGCCGACGCCGATGGATCTCGTGAAAAGACTAAGGCCGGCGGTTCTTGTCACCAGCAGCAGGTGCAGCCTGGGGTGATCAGAAATCGCCTGGGCGAGTCCGGCTAGGAACTCCCGGCGCCACTTGGCCCAGGCACCGGCCCGCGGGCCGAGAGTGAGGTCATCCAGGCCGTCAACGGCCGCGTAGGTGGCACCATCGTGCCCTCGAGTGCTCTCGCGCACGAAGTCGCTGACGGTCATCCTGGCGAGCCGGGTGGGCACGTCGTCAGGCGCCCAGGACCGCAGCAGCGCCAGCGTGAACGGGTTGTGCTCCGCGAGAGCAGGGAACGGGAACGTCGTGCCGTGCGACAAGTTCCCTAGCGGGAAGATAAGCGGCCGCTGCTGCGACGAGCTTTCCCGCAGCCGCGGACGGACGCCGGCTTGCAGCAGGGACGTCTTCCCGCACCCGGGCGGGCCGCTGACGACAGTCAGCCGGTTCGTCACCCAGAGGTCGACGACCACGGCTATATCCGCATCCCGCCCGAAGAAGAATTCCATATCGGCCTGCGTAAAGGCACGTGAGCCGGGATACGGGTTGTCCGCGATCTTGCGCACCGAACCGGACCTCCCCCAAATGGCGAGCGGGCACCGTGTGCCTGACCTACAGACAGTACGTTACGCCCTGGCAAAGCGCCGGCATATGGCTGCCAGCACTTTGCCTGAGGACATTGAGGACGCCCGTGCCTGTTTCCGCAGGTAACCTGCTTTATGGGTCAGCTGATGAAGTTGTTGAAACTGGCGAAGCTGCGCTCGGGCTTGGACAGCAGAATCCGCTCCAGAGCCCTGCTGAGCGCGGAATCCGAGTCAGCGAACTCCAGGTCGGCAATGCTGATCTCGCGGACGTCAAGCAGCAGGCCGTCGGCAACGTCGTCCATGGTCCTCCTCGTCACGGGTCACCTTTGGATACCGGCTTCCGTGTCGCTCCGTGCGGCCGCCGTTCCGGCAGCTATATTGATAGAGATACATTGTTTCGCTTAAGCTGTCGAGTGCCTTCCGAGTGAAATTCACGTCGCATGGCTTGATGATCATGAAATCCCCGATCCGGCGTGGCCGACCGTCGTCGACTCGTTTCGAAATAATGGGCTCATGGATAGGATCCGTTTATGACGGTGCCTGAGGCAGACATGCCACGGGGAGGCGCCCCTGTGATCTGGGGTTACGTCCCGGCGCGCAATAAGAACTTCACTGGCCGGGACGACATCCTCGACCGGCTGCGAGAAGGCGCCTCGAGCCGAGTCACGGCGGTATTGCCGGAAAGCGGGCGGCAGAGTTCGGAAAGCGGTCATGGCGATCCGATTCCGCAGGGCGTGCACGGCCTTGGCGGCGTAGGCAAGACCGCTATCGCGATTGAGTACGTCTACCGGTTCAGCTCCCATTACGACCTCGTCTGGTGGATCGCGGCCGACCAGCTGCCGACGGTGCGCGGTTCGCTCGCGGAACTGGCCACTCGACTCGGACTTGAAGCATCCCCCACCGCGGGAGTCGACGGCCTCATCGCGGCCGTGCGCGACGCGCTGCGGCGCGGCGAGCCCTACCGTCGCTGGCTGATCGTCTTCGACAACGCCGACCAGCCGGAGGACATCAAGGACCTGATCCCGACCGGGCCGGGGGACGTACTGATCACGTCGCGCAACCATCGCTGGGAATCCGTCATCAGGACGGTTCCCATGGATGTGTTCCGTCCTCAGGAGAGCAAGGAGTTCCTGCTCAAGCGGGTTCGCAAGGGCCTGACCGAGGCAGACGCGGAACGGCTGGCAAGGGAACTCGGGCACTTGCCGCTCGCGCTTGAGCAGGCGGGAGCCATGCTGGCGGAGACCGGAATGCCTGCCGACGAGTACTTGCGGCTGCTCAAGGAACACGCTGCGGAGATCATGAACGAGGGGCCGCCGTCGGGCTACCCGCATACGATGACCGCAGCGTGGAAACTGTCCGTCGACGCCGTCAAGCGGAGCCGACCGCAGGCGCTTGAGGTGCTGCGCTGCTGCGCGTTCTTCGGCCCGGAGCCGATCCCGCGCGATGTATTCCGGCGCGGCGCCCAGGAGACAGGCTCGCGCGTGGCGGAGGTGCTGTCTAGCCCGATCGCCACGGCGAGCGTCATGCGCGAGCTGGCCCGCTATGCTCTGATCACCCTGGACGGGAACGCGGTCAAGGTGCACCGGCTGATCCAGGCGCTGGTTCGTGACGAGTTGTCCCCAGAGCAGAAGCGCGCGTACCGCCATGAGGCGCAGCTCATCATGGCCGCCGCCGCGCCAGAAAACCCGGACGACGCAACGACCTGGCGGAGGTTCCAGGACCTGCTGCCGCACGTCAACGCCGAGGCCACCGAACTGCACCTGTCACGCGAGTTCGCGGTCAGGGATCTCGCGCGCGGCATCATCAGGTACCTCTACCAGTCCGGTGACTACACGTCCGCGCTGACGCTGACGGAGCGGTTCATCGAGCAGTGGACGGCGGACTCCGGGCCTGACGACGAGAACGTACTGCGGGCCCAGCGTCATCTTGCCAACATCCAGCGGCTGATGGGCCGTTACGCAGACGCCTACCGGACGACGGAGGAGTCGCTCGCCAAGGCCCGCGTCACGCTGGGGGAAGACGATCCGACGACGCTGACGCTTCGTACGGGCTTGGGTGCCGACCTGCGGGCCAGGGGTAGCTTCGCGGCCGCGCTCGACCTGGACACGGAAAGCCTGGCCCTGCTTGAGCGCAAGTACGGCGCCAAGGACGGCCGGACGCTGCGGCTGCTGTCCAGCCTGGCCCTGGATCACGGCCTCATGAGTGACTACAGCACGGCACAGGAGCTGTACGAGCGTGCCTTCGGGGAGATGCGCCGCGCGGACTCGACGCCCGCGCTTGACGTGATCGGTGCCTGGTTCGGCATCAGCTGGACGCTCCGGCTGCGAGGTTACTTCAATGATGCTCTGGACGTCGCACAAGACGCACGGGATTACGGTCAGAGTTCGTCCGGGCTCGGTGCGGATCACCTATATACCCTGCGAGCCGTCAACGCGTACCTTATCGCGTGCCGCCGGGTGACCGAGAAGCGGCTGGACGCCATCGAAGAGAGCAGGGAAGTGCTGGACCTGGCGACTCGCCGCCACGGGGAGCGCAACCCGGACACACTGGCGATCGCGATCGGTCTGAGCAACCTGTTGCGCGCCACCAACGTGGTCTACCACGAGGAGGCCCTTGAACTGGCGACGGCAACGCTGAACCGGTTCGCCGCCGTCTACGGTAACGAGCACCCGTACTACTACGGATGCGTGACCAACCTGGCGCTGCTGAAACGGGCAACCGGGGGCGCCGCCGCGGCGTGTGAGCTTAACGAGCAGGCTCTCCGGGGCCTGACGGCCGCACTTGGACAGAGCCACCACTACACGCTGACCGCGGCGGTGAACCTCGCTAGCGATCTCGCGGCGCTTGACCGGCGGGCGGATGCACGCGCTATGGGGGAGGAAACGCTGAAGAGGCTGACCGAAGAGCTCGGCACCACCCACGCGCATACCCTCGGCTGCGCGGCGAACCTCTCCCTGGACATGATCGCGCTGGATGACGAGGAAGACGGGAACGAGCTCCGGAGCAAGACGCTGCGGCTGCTTGCGGACACCTACGGGAAAGACTCGCCGGACTACGTGGCGGCGCACAGCCGCGACCGACTCGACCCAGACTTCGACCCGCCCGCGATCTGATACCCACCGCTGGGTCTCATCCGGCGCCCAGCTGCCCATTGTTCGCCTGCCACCGGGCCAGGTGCCTGTCCGACTTGCGTCGCGCCACGGCGAGGGCATCGCCGGGCACCGGCTCGCGCCGCCACTCGTCGAGCACCTCGGCCATCGTCTCAACAAAGGTCTCGCCGACGCTCGTGAGGCGACCGCTGCGCAGCAAGGTCGCGGCCGCGGTGGCTGCTCCCTCGCGCCAGCGGGCGAAATCCGCGTGGGCCCGCTGGCGGACCTCCGGTTCCGGCGCGGATTGTCGCTGTTCGCGCCAGAAGCCGCTGATGCCGAGGAACGCGTAGGCGCCCTGCAGCAGGCCGCTGATCGGGCGCGGATCGGGACGCCACGGCGCGTAGTACAGCTGGCCGTCGTCCGGGCGCGCCAACTCGACGAGATCGAGCAGCGCGGACAGTTTGAGGTGCTGCGTTTCGTGGACGAGCGTCTCCGCGCACAGGTACTTGTCTGGCTGCCTGGACATGGCCACGGTGCCGAAGACCTGAGGTGAGCTGACGCTGATTGTGAAATTGCCTGACTCCGGCGGCCGGAAGGGGACGATCACCCGCACAATCGCGGCGATCTGCGCGGCGCTGGCGGGGGAAAGCACCGGCCACGCCGCACGCAGCGTGTCGCGCAATTCGGTCAGCTGCGACGGCGTGAGTCGTCCGGTCGGGCCGCCGTCCGGCGTTGGCATCCGGAACGGGTCGAGGTCGTCGACGAGAACGCTCAGGCGGCCTGCCGTGACCCGCCTGAGTTCCCGCCAGCCGGGTTCGCCCGGCCGCACCCGCACCCGGAGATCTCCAGAGCGGACCTCGGCTTCCTTCGCGGCCACGACCGCGGTGGCTCCGGCCGCTTCGGCGGTGCCGAGAGACGGAAGCAGGACGCCAGCGCCAAGAACAGGCACTTCGATCCCGGCGTCCAGCCCGGCCCTGACAGCGGCCGCCGCCGCGATGGCGGCAAGTCCGCTCGGCCGGACGCCCGGCAATGGCGCGCTGCCGGGTGCGGCGGCGTCAGCCGGTGCGGCGTCCACTGCTTGTGCGGTGCCGGACCGGATGACGTGCAGCGCCCATGCCCCCACTGACGGATATCCCATCACCTCAGCCGCGGCCGCAGGATCCCGTTGCTGAACGTGGGCGAGCAGCTGCCAGCCGGCCACGCCCAGTGCGTCGTCCGGATGATCGCCGCGCCGCGCCAGTTCCGCGACCTTGCTCAGCAGGATCAGGTGCTTGCTTTGCTGGGCCGCGACGAGCTGGCCGATGGCGTCCTTGTCACCGCCGCCCCGGGCGAGCGCCGCGAGCTGCTCGGCGCTGAACGAGTGGTGCCGTGGCCCTCCCGACGTATCTGGTGGCCGCGCCATCAAGCCACATCCCTCGCGCGGCTGACCGTCAGGTCTTCAAGAACGCGCCCCCTGATGTAGCGGATCAAGGCGAAGAGATCCGGGCAGTACACCGAGGGGTTGAGGAAACCCGTGTCTTCGTCGTAGCGGTGGGAGTACAGGCCGCCCCCGCAGACCGAGCGAACCGGACAGGCGCGGCACTGCGCGGCAAGCGCCCGCACCCCGATCTGGCGGGCGGCGATTGCCGGCAGCACGAGCGCGGCATCCAGCGGATCCCGGTCGACGTGCAGTGCGGTCGCCGCTGCGCCGGCGTAGGCGACCTTGAGCGTGTCCTCCTGCTCGATGGATCCGTCGGTCTCGATGACCACCATCTGGGCCGGCCCGATCCCCACGATCTCGGAACCACTAGCCCCGCCGAGCAAGAGATGCATGATCTCCTCGAACAAGCGGATCCTGGTCTGCGGTTTCGGGTACCAGTAATCGAAGATCTCCGTCAGCCAGTCCGCATACGGGGTGCTTGCCGAGGCCAGGGTCCGCCCGGGAGGCGGGTTCAACCAGGTCCCGTGCGGCAGCAGGAAGTCGATTTTCGGCGGTCCGAAGTCGGCGAGCGCCCGGTACGTCCTGACCGGATCGTTGTGCAGGTCGACGGTGCACAGCAGGCCGCCGTACAGGTGCGGGAACCGGCGGAGTCGCTCAAGCGCGGCGGCCACCGCCCGGTAGCTACCCCGGCCGCTCGCGTACCGCCGGTGCAGGTCGTGGGCATCGGCGTAGCCATCGACGCTGACGCCGACGCGGACATTGATCTCATCGAAGAGTTCCAGGTAGGCGTCGCTCAGCCCGACGCCGTTGGTCTGCACCGCCGCGTGCACCGTGACGCCTGGACCCACGCTGCGCCGGGTTGATGTCACGAGCCGGGCGATCAGGCCACGTCCGGCAAGCAGCGGCTCACCGCCGTGCAAGATCAACGTGATCTCTCGCAGGCCGTGCGTCTTGGCGTGTTCTGCGATCCGGCGGGCGGTCGTGTCCGCGGTCTGCTCAGACATTGCGCGTGGCTGGTCACGCCATGACTGATCTGCCAATTCGTATACGTAGCAGTAATCGCATGCCAGGTCGCAGCGGCTATGCACCTTGACGATGAACTCCCGAAAAGGGGACGGACGCCAGCCGTCTTCAAGGAGCGCGGGCACGTCAAGACTCGCTGGCCATGCCAGACGCAACGGGTTCCCCATGGAAAAGATTGTGACATAAAAGACTCCCTGCGGCGATACCGCGGTAGTTCCGCATATCTCCGGAAATTTCTTCAGTCACACGAGTTTCATCGCTATCACCACGAAGCATAAAAAGCAATGTACCGACCGTGGCACAAAGGCAATTTATGCCTTTTCAATTTGAACAACAAGGAGACAATTCGATCTCTATCGAATCACCTAGCACGTCGGCGCTCGTGCCCGCGCCCCCGTCCGACTGTGGCACACCACGCTCGGATGATTCTTCTTTGCTGTATTCTTTCCCAGTGTCGAGCAGGCGAACGCCGCAGCCTGGTATGCGGATCGCCCGCGGCGGCCCTCAAAGTCGGGTGGTTTGTCCTGTATGCTGCCGCGATACATGCCTATCTAAGCAGCTCCCGCGGTTCAAAGTGCTTCTGGGGGGGATATTCGGTCCGTGATTGAGACGCTGGTTGGGGAGCGTGCGGGGCATGACCGCGGTGCAGGTGCCGGCCATGAGGTAGCGGCCATTCCCAGACCTTGGGCCCGCATGGGAACCTGGGTGACCGCACGCTGGCGCGCCGCAGACGTTTTGTCGTCGGGCTCCCGGGCTTTCCGGATCCTGATATTCGGCTCCTCCATCTCCATGATGGGGACCAGAATTTCAATGCTGGCTTTCCCGATGCTTGTACTTGGCATCAAAAATTCACCGCTTATGGCCGGGGTTGTGTCTTTTGCAGCGATCGCGCCGGGCGTATTGCTCTATATGCCAGTCGGAGCCATCGTCGATCGCCGGGATCCACGCCGCGTCATGCTATTGAGTGAAATTTTCCGCGGGATTGTCGCCCTCCTCGTTGTCGCAGCCCTCTTGATATTTGGGCGAGATATAAACATTATCTTCCTCGTGCTCGCGATGCTTGCGGAGGAAGTACTCGAAATCTTCTCCACACTCGCCGACCGCCGCTGCCTGAACAGGCTGATAGAACGAGAAAAAATCAGATCGCGACAGGCATCTGTCGAGGCCAGAACCCACGCCGCTGTACTCGTCGGCCGCCCGATCGGGCCGCTCCTGTTTACGTTCGGCCCCTTTCTTCCGTTCCTGGCAGACGCGATCTCCTTCATCGCTTCGGTGTCCAGCCTCCTTTCGATCGGGTCGACCGCGGAGCCGCAGAAAGCAGGATGGCCAACGTTCAAGCAGTTGACAAGCGGAATTGGCGAGGGAGTAGGCGAAGTTGTGCGCGATCGGCGTATCTTGCTCACCTCTTCGCTTTTGGCCATGACGAGCGTGGTGTCGCAGGCCCTCATTCTGATATTTCTTGTAGAGGCCCACTCCCGCCAGCTATCGACGCTCGCGATCGGTATCGTGCTCGGCGCGTCGGGGGTCGGCGGAGCGGTTGGCTCTTTCTGTTCCAAAGCGGCGGGGTTTTTCCGTTCTAAATCGGCGAGTTCTTCTGTTACTAAAAATGTGCTGCAGGTCATTCGGAAACGCTGGCTCCTGATCCAGATGATCGCATGGGTCATTGTCTTTCTCGCCCTCGCACTGACCCACGGCGGCTCGACCACCTGGAGCGCTGTCGCCATGTTTGTCATGAGCGTCACCGGAGCGATCGGGAACATCGAGTACGGGACCTATCTAAACGCGAAAATCGCCGACGATATGATCGGAAAGATATCTAGCGTCAGCCACACGATGACCATCGCGGCATGCGCGCTCGGCCCGGTTCTCGGCGGATACCTGATTCAGGAGTACAGTGCCCAGAAGGCGATATTTATCCTATCCTCCATTGTGGGATTGATGACTTTCGCATCACTTCTTGTATTCGGGAAGCCGCGGAACAAGGCCCCTGTTAAATCGTTCCGCGCCGAGTTGGCGGCGGCGGCGGCGGAATCGGCCGGGCCCGCATCGGTCCCCAGTGCCCCCGCGAGCCGGAGTGATGCCGACATCCCGCTAGGCAGGAGTGTGGCGATCGCGAGCGGCGGCAATTCCCGTCGGCCGACAATTAGTCGACTATGGTCAACGATTGACAAACATGCGACTACCAGCGACAACGTGAGTGCGGATACTGGCCGCAAGCGATCTCGCGGGTCACACCGATTTCGCCGGGCAGACTCTAGAAGAGTCCGGAGGATTCCGGAAGAATCGGAATCCATCGCGTCGGCAGGCTTACACTCCTTTAGGGTGCGCTCTAGGGAGAGTTCATGGAACGTGGCCAGGACAGCGTCGCACGACGATTTGTCGATGACCTCAGTGAATTGCGTAAGCGTGCCGGCCAGCCGAGCTACTCCACCCTGGAACGGCTGAGCGGGCACCGGCTCAAGCGCGCGACCATGAGCGATGTTCTCAACGGCAACCGGGTAAAGGTGCCCGACTGGCGATTCATTCATGAGTTCCTGACCGCGTGCCAGGCTGCCGCCGTGGAAAACGGGCTCGAGGTCGATCAACTCGGGACGGTCGCCGATTGGAAGCGTCACTGGGACGGTGCGGTTAGCGGTGTTATCGACGTGCGTTTCCCCGGGCATGGCGGCCAGCAGCCCAGCGCGGCGGGGCAAATCCCGGAACCCAAGGAGAATGGGCGGGGCGATGCGGCTGCGGCGGCTGACTCGTCGTCGGCGGATTCCGGATCCGGCACGGCTCGGCCGGCACTCTGGGGACGGGTGCCGCCGCGACTGCCCGACTTCGTCGGGCGCGGGGGCTGGCTCACGGCACTCCGCCAGGCCCTAGCCAGGGATGACCGGATCGGCCTTGTCGCGGTCCAAGGTCTGCCGGGAGTCGGGAAGACCCAGCTCGCCGTCGAGTATGCCACCCGGTACGCGCATGAGTACGACCTGGTGTGGTGGGTGCCCGCCGGCGACGTCAACGATGCCCATCGTTCCATGACCGACCTGGCGGTCCGGGTGGTAGGTCCCGATGGGACAGGAGAATCGGCGGGCAGAGACTACACCGAACTGTTCGACGTCCTGCGGCGGCACCAGCGCTTCGGTCGCTGGCTGCTGATCTTCGACGGCGCGGGCGAACCCGAGGACGTCAAGG
>Ga0265320_10002611_pt1 | contig 12507 bp, 7 predicted proteins | sample 4827metaG_FD_202087 | JGI IMG/M metagenome (GOLD analysis project Ga0265320, IMG submission 202087) | Rhizosphere microbial communities from Carex aquatilis grown in University of Washington, Seatle, WA, United States - 4-8-27 metaG | ecosystem: Host-associated > Plants > Roots > Rhizosphere >...
GGTCTCGGACCTGCGTCGCCAACGAATCAATTATCGGTTCGGCGAGTCGCGGCTGCTGAAGGAGCTTGGCGCATTGCAGGTAGTGTCGGCTGTGACGACCACTAGCGAGGAGAAAGTGTCCATCCTGGAGCGCATCAGCGTATTTGAGAAGCTCTTCGAAAATAGGATTGTTTTCCACCGAAAGCTCCTCAGGTTCGACCGTGTCTAGTAGAGACGAGGCGTGAAGGAGCGTCAAGTGAACTGGGCGCGCGATGGCGGCGCTCGATGGCTCTGATGTATTACGCGGATTTGTTTCGAAAATCCCTCGCGACGATTACGCGCAGCAAGCCCGTGCAGCTTTCCGAAGTGCCCTTGCCGTAGAAATGCCTATTGCGCCCCGTCGGACCTTCGGTCCGGAGGCTTCGTCCGACGCTGGGCCGCCTTCGCCTCGTGGACCGTGGAAAGGCGTTCCGCCGAGTCGCACGCCCGCGGAAGCCGTGGACAACGAACCCTTCAGGAATTCGTGCGTCCGCGCGGCATCGGAATTTCTGCGCAAGTTGACGTCGGACCAAAAAGCCCGACAGGGAGAGCGCTGCGAGCCGGTTCTACCAAGAACATTACAAGTCGGCTTTTTCGTGACACAAAACTGCGACGACGCGACATGGTGCTGGTGAGTGTACAGCCGCAGCGCGCGATGAATCGAGGAGATCTGAGCCTTTCACTACCATGCAGCACGTTCCAAGTTCGGGGCGTAGAGATGCTATTGTACGCTAGGGAATCCCGAGGGTTGCTCTCGTCGAATCCTTCTGGGCCATCCCCTCAAGTCACCCCGAAGATGTCGCTGAGAAAGTCGTGTTCGCGGAATGCTTCGGCGTAGGCCAGCATGAGAATCGAGAGTCGCTCTTTCCGCATATTTGGATGGCCATGTGACGTTCTCGTTGCGGAGTAGCCTGTCGATCCGCTCGACCGTGTGCTTCGGGCCCTTGTCACGCGCCCACGTCGCCCGCGACCGATCATGTGAATGCGCAGGGGCCTCGCGTGCAGTACGCCGAGCGTCCCGGGATATCGAGCGCACGTTGCCGCGTGCCGGTCAACCTCAACAGGTCAGCAAGAAACTGCTGGATGCTCGCTGTGTTCAGGTCTTCGCCAAGTGCTTTCGCACCTTCGCCCTCTCTCGTTGCTGAGTCTACATCGTCGCTGTTTGCGTCATGCCAACGTGCTACAAGTTTCCGAGAATTGAGGGGACCCATCACGCGTGGTCATGAAAGAGCGGTTCGAGGGCGACGTCCACTCGCGCCGCCTTCTTAATGCCCAACATGTGGTCGCCCAAACGTGTTGCATGGGGGTTGCGCGACAACAGCGAGGCGAGGGATCGATAGTTGCCCGTGAGGATGAGCCACGCTCAGATCGTCCTGACGGGAGCCGTCGCCACACCGGCGCGCTTGGCGCGGACTCACTTGTGTCCTCCATACAAGGCGAAACGCCTGGCCGCCCGTTCGAGCGCGCGCGCCTCCGTAAGGAGCCGTCCAAGCGCTTCGAATTCGGCGACTTGACCGGGATCCGGACCGCACCGGCCGTTCGTGCGCAGGCACGCATGGAGCAGCACCTGTTGGACCAACTCGCCCTGCAGACCGAGGAGATCACGACTGACCCGGCTCGTCTCCGAACGGATGCTCGAAAGGATGTTGCTCCGCGTGTGCACTGCAGCCTCTCGCTGAGCGCCCTGGCGTGCGGTGTGGCTGGCAGCGGCTGCAACACCCGCAACCACTAGCGTGCCGAGTCCGATCGTGAAGGCCCCAAGCAGCACCCCGGCTGCTCCGGTCGCCACTGCTGTCGCGAGCTCGACACCCTCCGCGACCTTCGAGATATCGGCCCCGCCCCGCACGTCGAAGGTTATCTTTGACAGCTCCTTCCGAATGGTGCCGCGGACATGCTCCGGCAGTGCGTCTTGACCGCTGTCGCGCGCGCTTCTCTGAAGCTTCTCGAGGAACGACGCCATCCCTTCGTCCACTGCGGCAGCTGCGGCCGCCGCGAGCGCGCGGTCGTACCGGCAGGTCGCGGAGATCGTCAATGCATCCCATGAGTCCGTCACGCTTGCCTCGACCGCCGCTCCGGCCTCAATCACGCGTCTCGACACGAGCTCGACGAGAGCGCGCACTAGGCGGTGCACCTGATCTCGGAATCGGTCTACGGCCGCGGCGCGGCTTCTCTGGTCCTCGAGGACATCGTGCAACGCGTTCCGCCGTGTCTCGATTCGTTCTGCGATCCACTTCAGACGTTCGGCTGCTCGGTAGAGCCTAGTGCGCCGAACGCGCGGGTGATCCGGACACGTCAGTGCAAGCAGCTCTTCTATCAGCTCGGCTCCTGTGTACGGGGCGGGGTTCCCCGCCATGAGTGCGGACGCAACGACTGTGTGAACGGCGAGCGGAACTTCGTCCGTGAATCCCATCTGGGCTTCGCGCTCTCGCGCACGGGCGAGCATGGCCTTCAAGTTGCGGCGCCGGAAAGCCTCCCACGTCTCAGTCGTCGCACCTCGCAAGAACGCGTTGATCACTATGAGGACGGACGCCGGCCCATGACGGGCCACATGCTCGGCGAGACATACAGTCTCGCCTTCGCTCAAGAACTGCCGAGACGACGACACGAACACGAGCACGTCACCAGAGTCGATGCCCCGCCTCGCTCGCGCGCTCGTCTCGGGCGTATCGTCGAGACCGGGCAAATCGATCCAGCGCGTCCCGGTGGGGATCCTTGTCCCAGAGAGCGTGACCTCGAGCCTCTCTGGGAGGACCGCGTTGTGCCGGCGAACGTCCTTCGGTTGCAGCGCCGTGAGCTCTCGCAGCGCGTCGGGTGTGCACGAGATACGCTCGATTGAGAGGCCGTCGACGTCCCAGACGACCATGGCCTCGTCACAATCACCCGGCGAGACCTGGCAAATGACCCCCGTCTCGGGCAGGTCGTCTACCGCGAGGACCGTGCGGCCCATTGCGCCGTTCGCCAGTGTGGATTTGCCAGCCTTCTGATTGCCGCCGAACGTGACCGTCACCGCTTGCGAGCCGAGCGCCGTTTCGATGTCGCGAACGGCTTGCGGTAACGAATTTCGTTCGCGGTCGAGCTGCGCCTCGGCGGCGAGCCAATCCTCCTCTTGAGTTCCCGGACGGCGACCGCGTTCCATCCAGATGCGCTCCGCTCGTTCCGCGATTTGCGCGTGACTCGCCGTTTTCTTGCGCGGCGTGGCGGCCGCTAGGTCTTTGCGAAGTCTGCGGAGCCGCGAGAGCCAAATTTGGTATTCCTCCGCGGGAACCGGCGCCAGCGGGAGACGACCGGGGGTCATCACGGCGAGGCTATCGCTACGTCGTCCAGCACCTGGTTCAACTCCGCGCGGTCGCGGACGATCCTTTCGTCAGCCGCGTCGAGTTTAGCGAGCCACCGCGACCGTTCGGCAGCGGTGCTCTGTGCGAACTCGATGCTCTGCTGGATATTTCGCTCCTCGATAGCGATCTCCTGCGCCAGCTTCTCCATGACGTCCTTCTTCAGCTTCTGGAAGAGCCGAGTCACGTGACGATCGATCATCGGGGCGGCGTCGTCCGCCGCGTGGATCAGCCCCCGAACACGCTCCCCCGCGTCGTTCAAAAGGGGTTTCTCCTTGCCGTCGACCCCACGATCGACTGCCACGAGGGCAGTTCGCTTGATACGCTCCTCAAGGCCGAGGCTGCCCCCGAAAAGGCTCCCGACGATGGCCGCGACGAAAATCGCAGGCCAGAAGACGACCGTTCCAGCGAGCCCGAGGATCGAGAGACCGATGCCTGTCCCGATCTGCGCTGCAAAGCTACCAGCCATGGCTCGCCAGCCGCCGCCACCGCCGCCCAGGAGTGTTGCGAAGTCGCCGAACGCGAGGCCTGCCGCACCTGTGAGGACACGCTCGGTCATGCTCGTCAGGCTCCCGATTGGGCCCGTCCGCGGCGCCCAGCCCGTCAGGGCGAACTGCACCTCCTCAAGCGCACGCTCGATCTCCGAGACCTCGTGGCGGACTTCTTCGAAGAGGTCCTCCAGAACGGGCCGGAGCGCCTGCTGCGCGCCGTTGATGTCGCAAGGATCCCTCGACCATTCGTCCACGCGGGTCGAGACGACTCTGTTGCAGAACTCGAGCGCCTCGCGGGTGACCTTCTCTTGCTGGAACTGACCGAAAACGAGGTCCATCTTCGTCTGCATGCTCGGCAAGGTCGCAGCCGAAAGCGCCTCGGGCAGGCTCGACCGCAGGTGGTCGATCGTGGCGCGAAAGCTGGTCCGCAGTTCCCGCTGGCATTGCCGCTCGCAACGGTCAAAGAGATTCGGCAGACGGTCCCTTTGGGTATGCGCGGCGCCCAGCGTCGACCGGATCGCGCGGATTTGCTCTTCGCTGTTTCGGATTTCTGCCTGATGGGTCTGGCGGAGTCGCGCGTTCTGCTGCTTCATAACCTCCGCCCGTTGGATGGTCACACGGATCCACTTGTCCAGTTTCGTCTTCTGGCGCTCCTTCAAAAGGAACGCCCCGAGCCGCCGTTCGAATACGCCGAATCCGGACTCTTCCACGAGCCGCGCGTCGCCCGTGAGTTTCCCACGTTCAGCGGACAAGCCATCGACAAAGTAGATATCCTTCGATGCGAGGGCTTGGTCTCGGAATGGGTGTCCGCCGGGCTCCTCGACCAAGCGCCCCCACACGAGCGCCTCGAGCCTTCGGTCGACCTTCCGGCCGTTCCAACGGTTCACGATCGTGAACATGCGAGTGCCCGTGTCCGTGACCTGTCGCTGCACGAACTCTCGCTCGCCTTCCCCGGCGAAGGGTTCGTGTCGATACACCACCACTGCCGCGTCACAATCCGCAATCGCGTCCCGCGTGATCGCCGTGCGTTCCGCAACATCATCGAGCCCAGGCGAATCGATAACCGATACATTGCAGGTACAGATTTCAGCGGGGAACGCGAGCTCGAATTCTCGGATACGGTCGAAGAACCTCCTCGTCTCGGTCTCTGTTTCCTTGATGGTGCTCCGTTCCAGAAAATCGCTCAACGTCCACGGCTCGACGTCACCGTTCTTCAGCTTGGCGTGCACGTGCGGGCGCTCGGCGTAGCAAACGCGAACGAGCGTTGCAGTGCACGGCAAGTCATCCGTCGGCATCGGACCGTTGCCCGGCGGCAGCTCGGGCACGGGATGCGTGACCTTTCCGAGGAGGGCGTTCGTGATCGTCGACTTACCGTTCTTGAATCGACCGACCACGCCGATTCGGAACGTTTCGCTCGTGACGGAGGTCTCGAACTGGTGGAGCTGCGCGGCCACTTCCTGCATCCCGAGTTCAGTTGCGACTTGGGTAAGGTCCCGAATGAGCAAGACAGTCCGCGCGACTTGCTCCCGAGCGCCTTCCAACATTTCCTTGAGTGACACGGTAGCCCCACCTCTTTGCCCGCTCGCGGATCGCGGGCGGCACCGTTGCCCCCCGGGGCTGATCTCTACCAGCCTTGCGGGGCGAGGAACAGTGATTCGTGGCGCTGCCGCCACTGAGTTTCCTTGTCTCGCGTGGCTCATCGAATGTTCTCAAGACCGACCGCATCAGCGCGACGATGGCGCGCCTCAGAAGCGACGCATCGAGGGCCGTCGGAATGACGGGTGCCACTGTAGTGAGCTCGCGCGCCAGAGCAGAACCCGCCGCATCGTGCAGCTGGGCGACGTCGGAGTCCGAATGGATTACCGGGACGCCGGCAAGTGACCGCGGCCTGTGGGAAACAAGCCGCGGCTCCAGGTTCGCCTTGGGAAACAGTGGGAAAGGAGGACGACCGACAGCGCCGTGACCCGCCACCAAATTTAGCGTTCCTGACCGCGGACCGCTACGCCACCTGCGCGACTCGGAAGTCCCAGGAAATCAGCGTGCTCAAGCGCGCATATCGCCCCCGCGATTTCAACCTCCGACTCCTCGCCCCGCTGCGAAGCCTTCGCCTAGGAGAGCGCCGCTCAGGCTCGCTCCCGACGTCTCAACAACCAGTCGAGCTCCGCGAGCTGCCGGTCCCACGGTAGCCTTGTCAGCGGCCGGAGCTTTCGCTCCGAGATCACCCGCCGTGACGTTCCAGGTGGCAACGCCGCGATCGCCGTGCGGATGTCTGGATGCAGCCGAACAAGCCCAAGTAAGTGACCTACGTAGATGCGCGAAAGACCTTCCCGCCGGGCGAGTGCCGCACGGCTTCACACGTCTCCGCGGTCGATCTCGCGTTGCCACTGCTCGGCCTTCGCCAGTAAGCGACTCACGAGTGGGACGTCCAACGGCGCGGAACGCCTTCGCTTTCGTTCCTTTCCGAGGTCGATTACGAGTGCCGACCGCACGGTCATACTAGGAACCCAATTGGCGCGCTGTTGTGGGCGATGGATACATCGCCCCAACGCGACAGGCAGGAGACAGTCAAGTTCCGGCTCGGCCTCCGACCTCTCCGGGTGCCTGGCGTGCTGGTCGTCGAACGGCGCCTACGCTGGTCGAGCGCCGCGCCGTTTCTCCGCAACTCCGAGGCTACGCCACCGCGGCTGCGAACGTCGCGAAGAGGTCCCCGGGGAGCGGTCGCTGCAGACGCCAGGTCACTGCCATCGGCAGTTCCCCTTCGTGGCTCACATAGTCGGCGGGTCCGAGAAACCAGAACGCGCGGTCGTCGCTGCGAAGGCGCGCGAAGAGCTGCACAGTAGACCCTTGCTCGGCGTGCTTCCGGTAGCGCCTGCCTGTTTCGCTGTTGGCACGAGTGACCGACTGACTCTCCCAGTGGATCAGGTCGCTGCTGATCGCGTAGTCACGGTAACGGGTTGTCGGTGAGAACTGTCCGCTCGTCTTGTCGAGCGTGAAGGCGAGGAGGTCCGCTCGGCTCTCCTCTGCCCAATACACCCCGGTCTGCCAGGGAGACACCTTCGCGCCCGCGCCGATTCCGAACGCGGCCAAGATCTCGATCCGCGAGTAGCGCGCGTGAACGCGGAGCGGCACCTCCGGGTTCGTCTCGAGCGGGTGGTGCAGATGCGCGACGCGCGCCTGGAGTGCATCAAGAAGCTCGAGGACCTCTTGACGTACTCCAGAGTGCCGCCACAGCAGCTCGCATCCGGCGGTAAGACTGGTTGCTTTCGTCACTGCTTTATCCATGAGCGGCGCAGCCAACATCCGAAGTAGCCGTCGCTCGCGAGCGGCGAGGTTGTCCGGAATCGGCGGCGCGTCGTTGCGTAGGAAGCCAGCGTAGGCATCGAGACGGGCCGGATCATCGACGTGTAGAAGTCGACCGCACGCGCGGCGCAGTGTCTGTTCATTGGGTCCGGGCGCCGAGAACGGAATGCCTGCATCGGCACGAAGCTCCGACCAGGAGCGGCCTCCGTCATACACGTCCTCCACCTCGAGCCCGGTCTCCTCCAGGTATCGCGAAAGGGTAACCTCGCCGCCGGCGCGAGCGAACGCGCGGAGCTCGTCGACCTTCGCCGTCCAGCGCGACGGAAGGGATTCGCGAATGTTCCGCAGCACGATGTCCGCCGCGACCGGGTCGAGCTCCATGTGGCAGCCCGCGGGCAGGAACGGGAACCCCTTCTCAACTTGTTCGATCAGATCCTTGCGCGTGCCGCCGAGAAGGGCTCGAAATCGACGGTCGAACCGGAACTCGGCACGCTGGTGGCCAACGAAATCGAGGACCGTGCAGACCCTCTTGCCGAAGGTCTTCCTGAGACCGCGGCCGAGTTGCTGCAGAAAGAGCGTCGGACTGTCGGTGGGGCGCAGGAACAGGACCGTATCCACGGCGGGTACGTCGACCCCCTCGTTGAAGAGATCGACCGAGAAGAGGATGTGGAGCGCACCGCTTGCGAGGTCACGCAGGGATGCTCGCCGCTCGTCCTCGCGACTGTCTGCCCAGATGGCTCGAGCCGCGATGCCTGCCTCTCGGAATACGCGCGCCATGAACTGCGCGTGTTCGATGCTGACGCAGAATCCGAGAGCCCGCATGCGGCGAGGATCATCGACCCGCTCCACGAGCTGCTTCAGAACATTCTTCGCCCAAGCGTCGTTTGCGGTCAGAAGGTTCGTGAGCCCGTCGACGTCGTACCCACGACCGCGTCGCCACGGCACGTCGCGCAGGTCGAGCCCGTCGTGAATGCCGTAGTACGCAAACGGGGACAGCCGATGCTGGTCGATGGCGTCCCAAAGGCGAAGCTCGGCGGCGATTCGATTTCCGAACCAGTCGAGCAGCGGTAGCCCGTCGCTGCGTTCCGGTGTCGCAGTGAGCCCCAGGAGCTCGACAGGGCGGACGTGATCGAGGAGCGCGCGATACGACGGAGCCGCTGCGTGATGGAACTCGTCTACGATAACGACGTCGAAGTGCGCGGGATCGAGGTCGCGCGTCCCGGTGGCGTACAGACTCTGAATCGACGCAAAGACGTGTTCGAACCTTCTCGGTCGATGCGCCCCGACCCAGAGCTCGCCAAAAGCGTGATCCCGAAGGCAGTAGCGGAAGGTTGCGAGGCTTTGCGCGAGAATCTCCTCGCGGTGCGCGACGAACAGCAGGCGCGCGCGCGGCAGCGCCGCTTGCAAACGTGCGTAGTCGATTGCCGCGATTACGGTCTTACCAGTGCCCGTTGCCGAGACGAGCAGGTTTCGGTGATGGCCGAGCTCACGAGACAGAGCGATCAGCTCCAGGAGCCTTTCCTGAAAGGGCTCTGGACGGAGCTCGATCGGACTGAGCAGAATGTTCGGGCCCGCGGGTTCCTGCCGAACCCTTGTCGTGAACTCCTCCTGGTCGTAGGGGACGAAGTCTCCGCTGCTCCAGTAGCTCTCGAATACCGCCGCGACCTTGTTGACGACGCCGGGGTTACGCGCACTCGAGGCGCGAACGTTCCATTCGAGTCCGGCAACCTGAGCAGAATGCGTCAGGCCATGACGACGTCGATGCGGTCCGCCGAGTGGATCTCCGTGAGCAGTTGGCTGCCAACCCGAGGTTCGCCGGGTGCATTCGTAAGAAGTGTCGTGTCGAGCAAGGGAATAAGCGGCTCGGCGATCGTCTCCGGAGTGCCGTCCGGCAGCCTCGACAGGAGGGCGCGGAGGACCGCACCGGGCGCGATGGGCTTCTCCTTTTGCGCCGCTTCCGCAGCCACCGAGGCGATGTCGTCGATGAGTTGCCTGGCAAGCGCGATGCCTTTCTCGACTCGCTCCTCACGTCCGAACGAAGTCACCGCGCGCTCGACGACGCGGCCAAGATGGAAGGCGATGCGATCTGCGGCGTCCGCTTCGCGAAGGCCTTCGCGGCGAATCTCGCGCGACTTCTGGTCGTCCTGCAACCTAGCGTCGAGCGCCTCCGTGATCAGGACCTCGTAGAGACCGCGTGATGTGGGAGGCATTCCGATCCGCTATCGTACTCCGCCGCGGTACCGGTTGCGACGAGTGTCATCCGAGAAACAGAGCTTCCCGATGCCACGCCAGGGCGGTCGATGAGGGCCGCATGGCGGCGTCGCCGGAAGCGCGAGATGTTGTCCATGTAGCGAGTAGTACGAACGCCCGTTTTCGAAAACCTCCTCGTGCGAGCGCATCCAATCGATCAGCTCCTCACCCTCCGCGGGCCCGCGTCCAGGGTTCGTGAGCAGGTCCACCGCAACCTGACTGGGTGCCGCGTAGCCGTCGCGAGGCGCGCTGGTGCAGTTGGTGCAAGTACCTGTGCGGCGAGGCCCCCGCTGACCACGTACTGTTCGGTCGACTTCGCCAGCCGCGCGAGTGGCGCCGACGGACTGCGAGGATCCAGGTACACGGACGCCTGACCGCGTGACGAAAGCGGGGCCTCGGTTGCCCAGCGCCGGAGGAGCACCGGCCAATCGACGCTCCGTCCGTCCGTGACCGACGCGCTTGATGAGAGCCTCTGTCTCGAGGAACGCCAGCACCCGCGACACGTAGCCGGCGTCGATCTGCGTATATCGCCCATCGTGATCAGCCGTCTCGGGCATCGGGATCACTTGTCGGTCGCGTGATCGGAGCGGAGCGACGCGGGCTGTCGAGGCTCAGTTGTCGTTCTTGGTCTTGACCTTCCGTCGGGAGTGGCCCTTCAGGTCGAGCTTGTAGGCGTTGTTGACGAGGCGGTCCAAAATTGCGTCAGCCAAAGTGGGGTCGGCGATCCACTCGTGCCATTTCGGGATCGGAAGCTGGCTGGTCACGACGGTCGACGCACGTCCGTATCGGTCCTCGATCACCTCGAGCAAGTCGTGTCTCTGGGCCTCGCGCAACGTTCCGAGGCCCCAGTCGTCGAGTACGAGGATCTCGGCCTTCGCGAAACGGCCGAGCATGCGGGCGTAGCTTCCCTCTGCGCGTGCGAGGGCGATCTCGTCGAGCAACCGGGGCACGCGCCGGTAGATGACGCGGTGACCGCGACGGCAAGCTGCTTGACCGAGAGCGCAAGCGACGTAGCTCTTTCCGACGCCGGTGGGACCCGAGAGCAGCACGTTGAGGTGCTCAGCCACCCAGCCGCAACCCGCGAGCTGACGCACGAGCGCCTTGTCCAAGCCGCGCTCGGCGGACGCCTCGACGTCCTCGACGCACGCTCCGGGGATTCTGAGCTGCGCGTCCTTCAGCAGCCGGTTCAGTCGCCGGTTGTCACGGGCGAGATATTCGGCGTCGACAAGCAATCCGAATCGTTCGTCGAAAGTCAGCGATGACACTTTGGCCTCCTTGTTCTGTTCGACCCATGCGTCGGCCATCACGGCGAGGCGCAGGGCTCGGAGTTTTTCGATTGTTGGTTCGTTCAGCATGGCTTCTCCTTGTTCGGTCAGTGGTAGTAGTCAGGGCCGCGGACGTTCTCGTGATGGATGGTGGGCGCATCGGTCGGTTCTTCACCGGGCAGCGGCGTGCTCTCGCGCCCGAGCGACAAGATGTTCGCGACGATCTTGTACGAGCGCGCACCAAGACGCAGGGCTCGCTCGCACGCGAGCTCGGTGCGTTCGGGGCCATGCTTCTCTCCCACGCGCTGAAGCCCTCGCGCCGAGCGCCAGCCCTGCTCACGCACCGGGTTGGCATCGATGAGACGGCGCACCATCGCCTCCGTCATCGGGCCGATGGACGCGCCCCACGCGATCACGCCGTCCACGCCCGCGGAATGGCGGCGGTGCGCCTCCGGCATGTGCGCCGCGTTGGTCGTGTGCTTGTACGCGAGCGCGCTGCGGGCGTGCGAGGCGACACGGTTCCCCAGGGAAAATACCTCGATCGTCGTTGCCGTCGCACGCACCCACACGGCCTCTTGCGCGAGCTCGTACGGCGCGGAGTACCAGTGCTTTTCGTGCTCCACGTGGTAGTCGAGATTGACGGTGCGCTCCTCCCACTCGGCAATCTCGTAGGCCTCCGATGGAAGCGGTCGCAGCGCCGGCTGGTCGTAACGTTCGTAGAGCTCCCGTCGCGTGACGCCGCCAAGCTTCTTCATCGGGCGCGCGTTCATGTCCTCGAGCAACTCTGCGATGCGACGGTTCAGCTCCCCGAGCGAGAAGAAGGTCACATTCCGAAGACGCGCGAGAATCCATCGCTGCGCGATCTGCACCGCTACTTCGACCTTCGCCTTGTCGCGGGGCTTGTAGGGCCGCGCCGGCACGATCGCCGTGCCGTAGTGCCGCGCCATCTCGGCGTAGCTGCGCTGGACGCCGGGCTCGTATCGGCACGCCTTCGTCACCCCGGACTTCAACTGGTCGGGCACCGTCATCTCCGTCACTCCGCCGAAGTAGGCGTACGCACGCATGTGCGCGGCGATGAAGTCAGGGACCTGCTGCGTCGCCGTCACCTCCGCGTACGTGTAGTTGCTGGCGCCGAGCACAGCGACGAACAACTCCACTTCGACGACCTCGCCGGTGCGCGCGTCCACGTACACCGGCTTCTTCCCGGAGTAGTCGACGAAGCACTTCTCCCCCGCCTTGTGCACCTGGCGCATGACCACGCCCGCCTTCGACAACCATCGGCGGTACACATCGCAAAACGCCGTGTACCGAAGACCCGTCGGGTGCGCCTCCAGGTACTCCAGATGCAACAGTTCGAGCGTCACGCCGGTGCGTCGCAGCTCGCGGTGCAAGTAGACCGGGTCGGGTCGCGGCCGGTCATCACCTGGCTTCGCTGGTCGCCCGTACAATCGTTCTTCGAGCACCGCCTCGCTCTGGCTCTCGGCGATCTCCCAGGTCACGCCGGCAATACCCGCCCGCGCCGCCGTCTTCTGCACCGCGCCGACGCTGATCGCCAGACTCCGCGCCACCTCGCGCACCGTGCGGCCCTGCGCCCGCAATCTTAGAATCTCTCGAATCTGTCGCACTTCCAGTCGCTCCGTTGCCATCCAGGTGGTTCCTTTCGGAGCCCCCGGTCTCAGAGTCGACTGCCCGCGTCACCCGCCCTTTCGCGGCGTGTTCACCATGCCCGATTTCGGCGTTCACGACGCCGATCCGAGCGTTCACGTCCCCCGATCCGGCTGTTCACGATGCGCCGATTTCCGTGTTCACGATGCGCCGATCCGGGCGTTCACGATCGGGCGATTTCCGCAC
>Ga0265320_10002613_pt1 | contig 12499 bp, 7 predicted proteins | sample 4827metaG_FD_202087 | JGI IMG/M metagenome (GOLD analysis project Ga0265320, IMG submission 202087) | Rhizosphere microbial communities from Carex aquatilis grown in University of Washington, Seatle, WA, United States - 4-8-27 metaG | ecosystem: Host-associated > Plants > Roots > Rhizosphere >...
CGTCCCGCCCGGGCCGCGGAACCGGGAGTCGTACGCGAGGCGCTTTTCCAGCCAGTCCTGCCAGACGGCGGCCTCGCCCCTCAGCCCGAGCTGGCGGATCCTCTGGCGCTCCTGGGACGGCGGCGCGTCGATCCTCGCCCACAGCCCGCCCGACCTGCCCATCGCGATCAGGTCCCCGGAGGCGACGAGGCGGGACTCGTCGGCCGGGTCGAAGTGGAAGCCCGTGGGCTGGCCCCCCCCCTCGCGCCTGCAGAACACGACCGCGGCGCCGAGCCGCCGCAGGACGTTGCCCGCGAAATGCCCCGGGTCGGCCCGGAGGGCCGCGAGCGCCGGCCTCCGGAAGCTCTCGACGTAGACCACCTCGCCCATGCCGGAGTAGCGGCCGAATTCCCCGACATCGAAGTAGGGCAGCCTCCTGAGGACGGTCTCCATCCTCGGGAGGCCGTCGGCCGAGTCGACGTTGGCAAGGTGCAGCTCGAACCAGAAGTTGGACTTCAGGGGGACGAACCTGCCGAGGAAGGCCTCGTTGCGGGCGCTCCAGGCCCCCACGGAGACGGCGGCGGCCGCGGCGGCGATGAGCGGGACCGCCAGCCTCCGGACGTCCCCCTTCCAGCACCAGGCGAGCGACAGGATCACGATCCCGGCCGAGACGGCGAGGCCCGCGTTCTCAAGCGGGGCCAGAAGCGCGACGGCGACAAGGGCGGCCGGGCCCCGCCTCCCCTGCGGGCGCCGCACCTCGAGCGCGGCCCAGAGGAGCGCCGCCGAAAGGAGCAGGTCGAGCCAGGCCTCGCTCAGGACCTCGAGCGGCCCGCCCGGCAGGAGCGCGCAGGCGGCCAGGAACGCCGCCGACGCGGCGCCCCGCATCCACGCCCCGAAGGGCGCCAGCGCGGACAGCAGGAGCGCGTTGGCCGCGCCGAGGCCCAGGACCGTCAGGACCAGCATCGCCTTGGCCGACGCGGCGGTCTTGACGCCGAGGGCCAGGAACACCGCGGCCTCCACCCAGGCCGGCAGCGGCGAGACCCACGCCGTGGCGCCGGTGCCCCCGTCGAAGGGGTCGCTGAAGCCCCGCCCCTGGGCCAGCGCGGCGGCGACGTTGCCCGGCTCGGCCCAGTCGAACATCCCCGGGGCGAGCCCGGGCAGGTTGTGGCAGAGGGCGGCGACGGCGAGGACCGACAGGCCCGACCAAGCGAGGAGCCGGAATTGACCCATGGGGCGTCGTCAGCGCCTCGGCGGCTTGACCAGGTAGATCGGCCGCTGCTTCACCTCGTCGTAGACGCGGCCGAGGTATTCGCCGAGCACGCCGATCCCGATCAGCTGGATTCCCCCGAGGAACGTGACGAGGGAGACGAGCGTCGTGAATCCCGTCGTCGCCGTCTCGATCCCCAGCAGGCGCTTTACGATGAAGAAGAGGCCCAGGGCGAACCCGAGCCCGCTCACGAGCATTCCCGTGTACGTGAGGAACCTCAGGGGCAGGTAGGAGAAGCTGAAGAACCCGTCGACCGCGTACCTTACCAGGCGCCTGAAGGTCTGCTTCGGCCTGCCCGCGGCGCGCTCCTGCCGGTCGTACGCCACATCGGCCGTCTCGAACCCGATCCACGCCCGGAGTCCCGGGAAGAAGCGGTTGCGCTCGGGAAGCTGCGCGAACGCTTCGAGCGCGGGCCGGCCGAGGAGCCCGAACGTCCCGGTGTTGGCCTCGATCGGGAAGTCCGTGAGGCGCCCGAAGACCGCATGGAAGAGGTCGAAGCCCACCCTGCGGGCGCCGGTCTCCTGGCGGGACCGCCTCACGGCCCGCACGACCTCGGCGCCGTTTCGCCAGGCCAGGACCAGGTCCGGGATCACCTCCGGAGGGTCCTGCAGGTCGGCGTCCATGGTCACGGCTGCGTCGGCCTCCCTAGCGTGGGCCAGGCCGGCCGCGAGGGCGCCCTGGAAGCCGAAGTTGCGCGACAGCTCGACCAGCTCGAAGCGCGGGTCGCGCAGGCCCTGGGCGCGCATCATCTCGGAGGACCCGTCGCGGCTGCCGTCGTTCACGAACACGGCGCGCCAGGCGCAGTCCGGGTTGGCGCGGAAGAGCGCCTCGAGGCGGAGAAAAAGCTCAGGCAGGACGGGCTCCTCGTTGTAGACGGGGATAACGATGGCGACAGTCGGTCTGGAATCGGTCATCTATTCTCGCTCCTCGGGCGTCCGGCGGGCGCGCAGCAGGGCCATGCAGAGGATTGCGCCCAGGAGCGCCAGCACAAGCGCGGGAGGAGTGGGCATAATGTCGGCAAAATAAGCGAGTTGGGCGATGATTTTCTCGCTCAGGTTCCCCTGGGAGACCCCGGAGTAGGTCCTGGAGACCTCCAGGAGGCCGCGCGAGGGGGTGAGCCAGCGGTCGATGGCGAAGTCCTCGACCGCGAACTGCAGCGCGATCCCGAGGCAGAAGTCGATGGCCCAGCCGGCGGCGAGCGCCCAGCGCCACGCGCGGCCGAGCCGCTCCCACCGGGACGCGAGGAACGCGAGCCCGAGGAGGACGACGGACTGGAGGCAGATGTGGCCCGTCCCGTAATGGTCGCGGTCCCCGTACGCGGCGGTGCTCAGCAGGACGAATCCCGCCAGGGCAAGGGCCCAGAACACGCGGTCGCGGCGCGCGGCCGCCCCCGCCGCCCGGAGAACCTCCCGCACCACGGCGATCCAGGCGACAGATCCGAGCGCCAGCAGCGGGTTGAGCTGGTAGACGAGGAAGGCCTGGTCGCGGAGCGCGCCCCACCGGCTCGTCTGCCTGAAGAGCGTGCCGCCGAACCCCCGGGCCTGGGGGGGGACGATGCTGTCGCGCAGGTTGAGGGCCATCGTCGCCAGGGGGCTGCCGGGCGCCTTCTGCAGCATCGAGACGCTGGTGTTCGAGAGGAACGTGCCCCGCCAGCCGTACTCGGCCACCGACCAGGCGAACCAGGGGGCGATGACGAGGGCGCCGGCGGCGGCGCAGAGGAGTGCCGAGCGCGCGAACGCCCCGTCCCAGCCCCTGCGGAAGCCGACCGCGGCCCATGCTCCGGCGAGCACGACGACATAGGGCCCCGCGGAGTAGTGCGTCACGACGGCGCCCCCGAGGCTGAGCGCGCAGAGCACCCCGGCCCTGCCCGAACCCGCGTCCTGGTCCCGCATGCGCAGGAAGAAATAGAGCCCCGAGAGGATGAAGAGGACGGCCTGGAGCTTGGTCCAGGGATAGGTCGAATTCTGGATGAAGAGGGGGTTGAGCATCGCGACCAGGGCCGCGGTCCGCGCCGCGGGCCTGCCCCCGAACCGCCACGCGAGGAGGCCCATCGGGAGGAAGGCGAGGCTGCACAGCGCCGTCATGATGACCTGGTAGTGCGCGTAGTCTTCCCCCGTCATCCGCATGAACGCGGCCGTCAGCACGTTTGAAAGCGGGGGCCGTGCCGGCAGCTGGTAGATGTCGAAGAACAGCCGGTCCTTCGGCCACTCGCGCAGGAAGAAGTGCGCCCTCTGCCAGTGCTCGAGCCAGTCCCCGAGCCACGCGCCGCCGGAGTGGTTCCTCACAAACGAGAGCCACGCCACGCACCAGGCGGTCACCATCAGCTGGCCCGCCATGAGGTCGCGGGCGGCGGGATCGGCGGCCAGCCGGGTGACGCCGCGCCGGCCCGCGACGAGGCCCGCGAGCGCCAGGGCCGGGATCAGCCAGTATGCGGAGAGAGGGCTCCCGGTTATGAACACCGCCCAGGCGACGGCCCACGCCCCGACGAGCGAGAGCACCGCTCCCGCGACCAGGCCCTCGGCGGGGCGCAGCCCCATCCTGTCGGCGACGGGCCGGGACAGCCCGAGCGCGACGCCGAGGACCAGGAGGAGGCAGGCCAGAGTATCGGCGATCATGGCGGGATAGCGACGATGGCATTCCACAAGGGCCCCCATGGCAATAATCTCCTCGCGGCGCATATCCCCGGGCGGTAGTCCTTCGGCTGCGATGGCCCTAGCATGCAACCATCCGTAAGGCGGGAATCACGCGCGTCTGTCGCGCGGCTCCGGTGGGCGGCCCTTGCAATCGTCCTTGCGACGGCCGCGGTCTACCGCGGCACCCTGTCGGTGCCGCTGATCTACGACGATCGCCTCTGGATAACCTGGAACCCGTCGATCCAGCACCTGCGGTCGATCGCGGCGGTGGTCTCGCCGCCCGCCGGGTCCGTCGTCAGCGGCAGGCCGGTCCTGAGCCTCACCCTAGCGCTCAACTACGCCCTGAGCGGGAACAGGGCCTGGAGCTACCACCTCGCGAACCTCGCGATCCACATCGCAGCCGCGCTCACGCTCATGGGGATCGTCAGGCGCACGCTGGCCTACCGCCCCGGCCTCTTCCCGTCGGGGCGCGACCGGGTCCTGCCGGCGTTCGCGATCGCGCTCCTCTGGGCGGTCCATCCGGTCCAGACCGAGGCGGTGACGTACGTGATCCAGCGGGCCGAGTCGCTCATGGGGCTCTTCTACCTGCTGACCCTGTACTGCTTCATCCGGGGCGCCCAGGCACGCGCGCCCGGGACCTGGCACCTCCTGTCCGTCCTCTTCTGCCTGCTCGGCATGGCGACCAAGGAGGTGATGGTGACCGCGCCGCTGGCCGTGCTCGCGTACGACATGACCTTCGCCGCGGGAAGCTTCCGCGGCGCGCTTCGCCTGCGGTGGCGCCTTTACCTCGGGCTCGCGTGCACGTGGCTCCTGCTGGGGCTCCTCGCGACGGACCTGCACGGCCGGGGCGTGGGCTTCGGCCTCGGATACAACTGGTGGTCCTACGGGCTCACCGAGTGCTGGGTGGTCGTCCATTACCTCCTCCTGGCGCTCTGGCCCCATCCCCTGGTCTTTGACTACGGGGCCGACGTCGTGGGCACGGCGATCCAGGCGCTGCCGTGGGCGCTCCTCCTGGCGGCCCTGGTTCTGGGAACCCTGTTCGCCTTCAGCCGGCGCAGCGCCCTCGGGTTCGCGGGCGTGTGGTTCTTCCTCATCCTGGCGCCCGCCTCGAGCGTCGTGCCGGTCGCCTTCCAGCCGATGGCCGAGCACCGGATGTACCTCTCCCTCGCGGCCGTGGCGGCATTCGCGGTCGTGGGGGCCTGGGCCTGGCTGGGGGCGCACTGCGTGCCCATCCTGCTCGTCGCCGCCGGCGCCCTCGGGGCGGTCGCCTACGAGCGGAACCTGGACTACCGGAACGAGATCTCGATATGGGGCGACACCGTCCTGAGGCGCCCGTCCAATGCCCGGGCGCGCATCGCCCTCGGAAGCGCGCTCGCGCTCCAGGAAAGGTACCAGGAGGCCGCCGAGCAGTTCACCGCGGCGCTTCGCATCGATCCCGGGGATTTCCAGGCGCGCCGGAACTTGGGGCTCGCGCTCTACCACCTGGGCCGCGTGGACGAGGCCCTGGCCGAGTACCGTCGCATCGCACCCCCGACGCCGGACTCCGCGCCGCTCCACTTTGACATCGCCCTCGCGCTCGACCGGGCCGGGCGGCCGGGCGAGGCGGTCAAGGAATACGAGCGGGCGCTCAGGCTCGACCCGGGCGACGGCGAGGCGCGCACCAACCTCGGGATCGCGCTCTACCGGGAGGGCCGCGTCGGAGAGGCCGTGGTCCAGTACGGGCTCGCGCTGGGCTCCATGCCCGGCTCGGCCCGCGTCCACTTCAACCTGGGGATGGCGCTCGCCCGGATGGGCGGGCTCGAGAGGGCGATCGAGCAGTACCGAGAGGCCGTCCGCCTGGAGCCCGGCTACGCCGAGGCCCGCAACAACCTGGGCGTTCTCCTGGCCGAGACGGGCAGGGTGCCCGAGGCGATCGAGCAGTATGAGGAGGCCCTCCGGATGAGGCCGGACTACGCGATGGCGCGTGCCAGTCTCGAGAAACTCAAGGCCAGGCCGCCCGCGCAGCCCGCCGGCAGGTAGGTCAGCGCAGGTTGTACTTGAGGATCACCCAGAGGGCGCGGAATCCGTCGCGCCAGCCGATCTTCTTTCCCTCGGCGTAGGAGCGGCCGTAGTAGCTGATTCCCATCTCGTAGATGACGACGTCCAGCTTCGACACCTTCGCGGTGACCTCCGGCTCGAAGCCGAACCGGTTCTCCTCGATCTGGATCTTCTGCAGGACCTCCCGGCGGAACACCTTGTAGCAGGTCTCCATGTCCGTGAGGTTCAGGTTCGTGAACATGTTCGAGAGGAGCGTCAGGAACTTGTTCCCGACCATGTGCCAGAAGTAGTGGACGCGGTGGGGTTCGCCGCCCATGAAGCGCGACCCGAACACGACGTCGGCCTTCCCGTCCACGATCGGCCTCATGAGCTTCGGGTACTCGTTCGGGTCGTATTCGAGGTCGGCGTCCTGGACTATGACGGCATCGCCCGTCGCCACCGCGAATCCGGTCCGCAGGGCCGCGCCCTTTCCCATGTTCACCTCGTGGTAGACGATCCTGTCTACCAGGGGTTCTATCTGGGTGCGCAGCACGTCGCGCGTGCCGTCCCGGGAGCAGTCGTCCACGATGATGATCTCCTTGTCGGGATACGGCGAGTTGCGGACGCGCTCGACGAGGGTCCGGATGGTCTTGGCCTCGTTGTAGCAGGGGATGACGATCGAGAGCTTCATTCGAGAAAACGGTAAGGATGCAATGCGGGCGCGGCCAACGGAAGCTTTTATCTGGGGGGGATTCCCGCCCGGCCGGCCTCAAATCCGGATTGTGATGGGGTCCGTTTCAGTCCAGTTCTTCGCAGTGAGCGCCCCCGCGCCTTCCCGTTCGCAGGTCCTTTTTCCGGTCGTGGCCGTCGGCATCCTGGTCGTCGCGGGTTTTGCCGCGCTGCTGGTCTCAAGCCGCTCGTATGCCTGGTCGCGGCCGGCTGCGGAGGAGCCGTACAACCTGGTCGTCGGGGGTTTCAGGTCGGGCCATGTCTGGCTCGCAAAGGAGGCGCCCGCGCCCCTTGTCGGGGCGAGCAACCCGTACGATTTCGCGACCTACCGGCGCTACCTTGGGCCGCCGTGGGAGCTGATCGACCTGAGCTACTACCGGGGGCACCTGTACGCCTACTTCGGGGTCACTCCGGCCGTCGTTCTCTTCTGGCCGTGGCGCGCCGTCACGGGGGCGTGGCTTCACCAGGCCTATGCGGTCCTGTTCTTCTGCGTCCTCGGCTATTGCGTCTCGGTCGGGCTTGCCGTCGCCGCGTGGCGCAGGCACTTCCCGGGGATCGGGCCCCGGGCGGGGGCCGCGGTCGCGCTTCTCCTTGGCTCGGTCACGACGCTGCCGGTCTTCCTCGTCCGCCCGGGCCTCTACGAGGTGTCCATCGGCTGCGCCTACGCCCTCACGATGGTCTCCCTCGCGGCGCTCTGGAACGCGTGCCACCGCGGGCGGGGCGGGGCCCTCTGGCTCGCGTTTGCGAGCCTGGCCTACGGGCTCGCCGTGGGGGCGAGGCCCACGCTCCTCTTCGGCGCGTCGATCCTCTTCATCCCCGCTGCCGCGTCCCTCTGGTCCTCGGCGGCAGGGCGGGGGCCGGCCCCGTGGTTCCGCCAGCTCCTCGCGGCCCTGATCCCGATCTCGGCGGTCGGCGCCGGCCTCGCGGCCTACAACTTCTCCCGCTTCGGCGATCCCTTCCAGTTCGGCCACGACTACCAGCTCTCCGGCAACAACGTCTATGGCACGAGCTCCTTCGGCCTCCGGTTCTTCTGGGACAACTTCCAGCTCTATTTCCTCGAGCCGCTCCGCTGGCACGGGGGATTTCCCTTTGTCTGGGAGCCGGCGACCCCGCCCCTTGCGGCCGGGCACCTGCCGGTGGAGTTCTTCTTCGGCACGCTCGTGAACCTTCCCATCCTCCTCGCGGCCGCGCTGCTCCCGCTTGCGTGGATGGGGCGCCGGGCGGGGTCGGGCGACAGGCGCTCCCTCATCGGGTCCTCGGCTGCCGTCCTCCTGCTGTTCCTGGCGAGCGCCGTCCCGATATGCTTCTATGCCGGCGCGACCAGCCGGTACCTGCTCGATTTCATTCCGGCGCTGGCCCTGCTCGCGTCGCTCGGGGTGATGGGCCTTGAGCGGACGCTTGGCGGCGCCCGCGAGGCGGGGCCGGCGCCCGCGCCGCCCGCCGCGGGGTCGCCCCTGGCGCCGGTCCTTCGACTGGCGGCGTACTGCGTGCTGGCGTACTCGGTGGCGGTTGCCTGGCTGCTGGCCCTGGCGCTCGGCGGCTTCTACCGGGGGGCGGAGCGCGGGATCGCCGCCCTGAACTCGGGCCGGATTGAGGACGGCGCGGCGATCTGCGACCGCGTGTGCCGGATCAATCCTGATTTCAGGGGACAGGCCGAGCTTCTGATCGGAACGGCCCTTCTCGGCCAGGGCCGCGCCGGGGATGGGATCGCGTACCTGGGCGCGGCGACGCGGGACCAGCCCGGGCTGGCCGCGGCGCATTTCAACCTGGGAAGGGCCTACCTGGAGCAAGGGCGATTCAGGGAATCGGCCGCATCCTTCGGGAGGGCCGCCGCGCTCGACCCGCTCGACGGCGAGGCCGAGGCCGACCTGGGATTCGCGCTCTTCAAGGAGGGGAGGACGCCGGAGGCCATCGAGCACGAGCGGGCCGCGCTGCGCATCGACCCCGCGCTCGCGCGCGCGCGCACGAACCTGCAGGCCTTCGAGTCGCTCGAGAGATCCGCGGGAAGACCCTGAACGGGGCCTGCGCCCGCCGCGCCCCGGGCGCGCTAGCGGGCCGGCGCCTCGATCTTCAGGGATTCCACGTACGGCGAGCCGGGACCCGCCGCGTCCGGGCCCAGCACGGCCGGTTCGAATCCGGATGCGTCGAGCGAGTGCGCCGAGTGCGTGGAAAGGGCTCCTGTGCCCCAGTCGACCGAAAAGAGCGTCTGGAGATCGAGCCGCCGGGCCGCGTCGCCGGCGCGGTCCCAGAAGGGATGCTCGCGCGGCGGATACAGCCAGGGGGCCGAAAGCCGCAGGTGGAGGCGGCCCGCCGGCACGGCGATGGGAGGGGTCTCAAGGACGGAGTCCTCATTTCCGCTCAGGATCAGCCGCACATGGCCCTCGTCCAGGCGGTCGAGCACGAATTGGTTCACCTTCTCGGGATAGCCGCTCGCAACAAGGACCGTCTCGCCACGCGGCGCGCCCGGAGGGACGCGCACGTCGAGGTCGACCGGCGCAAAATGGATCCCCCTCAGCTCGATCCACCATTGGCTCGGGTAGTCAAGCGCACGGCCCAGGGCGGCGTAGACCGCGGGATTCGTCTGCCTCATGAATCCCCGGAACTCGGCCGATGCGAGCCACACGCACGCGACCGTCCAGCACGCCGCGCCCGCGGCGAGGAGGCGGGCTGAGCGGCCGGGGCGCCCCGCCGCGTCCGGGCCGAACACGGCCATCAGCCCGACCGAGGTCACGACGGTCCACCCGGCGAAGAGCTCGGCGATGTAGCGCGAGCATGCCCCGGTCCAGCAGAAGAGATAGGCCGCCGCAAGCGCCGTGGAGCAGGCGGCCGCGGCCAGGGTGATCCGCGCGGCGCGGACGGCGGGTCCCGGGCGCGCGCGCCTGGCCCACAGGAGCGCGGCGATGCCCGCCAGGTGGACGGGCATGGCGAAGAGCGCGCCATACATCGCCTCGTAGCCAAGGTATCCCGGCGGGAACCCTGCGGGCCATGTTCCATGGAGGAACGGGAAATACGGGCCCATCTGCGGCAGGGACGAGAGGTACGTCCACATGTTGAACGGAATGATGGAGGCGTTGAAGAATGCGACGTCCCGGTCGTTTCTGCCCAATAGCATGTAGCTCTGGCCAAACTCGAGCCAGCTGCCGAAGCGGGCCCGGTTGTAGAGAAGCAGCGCGACGCCGGAGGCTCCCACGAGGGCGGCCGCGGCGAGCGCGCCCGTCCACCTGCGGGTCCTGCCGCCGGCGCCGTCCTCGAACGGCAGCAGCATGAGGAGCACGACGACGCCGGCCTCGGGGACGTTTGGCACCCTGCAGGCGATGAGAAGGGCCAGCGCCATGCCCGTGGCGACGGCCCAGCGGATCCGCCCGGCCGATTCCCTGAATCTCCAGAGGAAGTAGAGCGCCCACCAGAGGCACGCGGTGGCGGACACGATCGGGAGCTCCCATACCCCCGGCCTGCGCAGTATGACGGGAAGCCAAGCGGCGTGGAAGGCGACGACGAGGATGGCGCCCAGCGCGGCTCCGGAGAGGCCCGGGAAGCACTTCCTGCGCACCTCCCAGAGGAGGAGGGCGAGCCCTGCAAGCCCCGCCGTCGCAAAGATCGCTACCGCCGTCGCCTGCGGGAGCATGCGGCCCGTGACGACCCGCCACGGTATCATGAGCGCGACCGCGGGCCCGGGGCCATAATAGAGATAGTATCTCCCCCGGTAGAGGCTCGCGTCCCAGAGCCTGAGCTTCGCGTTTGCCGCGCGGTCGTAGGGATCCTTCAGCTTGAGGAGCTCCGGGTCCGGGTCCACGGAGAGGTACGTGTGGCCGCGCAGGAAACCCTCCGCCATGTACTCGTAGTGGTGCCAGACGTTGGGGCGGTCGCCGCTCCACGGGGCCACGCCGCCCACGATCCAGAATGCCGACGCGGCGCAGATCCCAAACGCGAGCCCGGCCGACAGGATGCCGCGGCCCGGGATCACGGGCCCGCCCTTCCCTTGATCTCCTCCTCCGCCGCCGCCTCGATCGCGAGGGCGTCGGGATGCCAGGGCTGCAGCCGGAGGGCCTTCCTTGCCTCGCTCAGGGCGGTCGCGTCGTCGCCCACCGTGAACGCGGCCCGCGCGAGGAGGACGTGGTCCTGGACGAATGTCGAGCGGTCGTCGACGCCGCCAAGCCTCGAGAAGGCGACGAGGCCGGCGAGGGCGACGGCTGCCCCGAGGGCGACCCGACGGGCGGGCGGCCATCCCCGCCAGAATCCCGGCGAGCCGAGCGCGCCGCCGGCGAGGACCGCGCAGACGGCGGCGAGGGGCAGCCTGAACCTGGCGCTCACGAAGAAGAGGAGGATCGAGGCGGCGCACGCCGCGCAGACGACGGCGAGGGTGGCGGCGGCGCGTGGGGACCCGCGGGCGAGGCGGGCGGCGCCGGCGACGGCCGGCACAAGGAGGATCCCCCAGCAGAGCGGGTTCCACCGCAGCCAGGGCGACAGGGCCTTGTGGAAGGCGTAGGTCTTGTTGTTGTACTGCTCCCAGTTGTCCAGGAGGGCGTAGGCCTTGCGGGCCAGGAGGGCGGCCCACCTGAGCGGGTGGGAGGAGACCTCGTCCAGGAACCGCCTGCGCCAGTGCGCGTTCATCGCGGGTATGTCCGGGGTCCTGGCGCCCGTCTCTACCTCGAAGAGGAGGATCGACTCGGCCCTGGCGGGGTTGGCCCGGGCAAGGGCGGCCGGAAGGCTGACGTGCTGCGTGTAGTACCGGCCGTTCGCCCCCGGCCGGTTCGCGGCCCACAGGTTGTAGGCGCCCTGCCAGGGCAGGAAGCCCGCCACGCCGCTGACATGCTGCTGCCACGCGGCCTGTGCGCCGAAGAGGAGCGCCCCGGCGAGCGCCGCGGCGACGATGCGCCCGCGGATCCGGAGCGCAACGGGCTGGGCCGCCGCGGCTAGCGGGGCGACGAGCCACACGAGGAGATAGTTCGGGCGCGCGAGCGCCGCGGCCGCCCAGAACAGGCCTGCCCCGGCCCACGCCCCCGCGCGCCCTGGGGCGGCCAGCGCCGCCGCGAGCGAATTCAGGCCGGCCAGGAAGAGGGTGAGGGACAGGGTCGAGTCGACTGCCTGCGTCGCGAAGTGGACGAGGACCGGGTTGAGGGCGAAGAGCAGGCCCGCGATGAGCGCCGAGGCGCTTCCGAACCACCGCCGGGCTATGGACGCGGCCAGGGCCGCCCCCGTCCCGTGGAGCGCGGCCCCGAGCGCCAGGGCAACCGGGAAGAGCCCGCCGGCGGGCACCCCCAGCGCGCGAATGCCGGCGAGCAGGAGCGCGTATCCGGGCGCCCGGTAGAACGGCTCCGCGGGGAGCGTCCCCCCGAAGATCGCCGCGGCCAGGTCCATGTTCTCGCGCTCATCGAGCACGGGCACGCGGCCCAGCGGCGTCCCCAGGTACCAGTTCAGGTGCCCGAGCGCGTAGAGGAGCGCGACGAGGCCGGGGAGCGCGATGGCGGCCCCCTGACGAAACGACTCGCGTGCGGGGAACACTTCCTTGATGGGGGCGCTGCTTGACACCGCGGGCCATGACAGCCTACCGGGCCCCGCCATGCGAGCCGATACAGGGTCGGGCCCCCCTGCGAGTTCTTGACGGTGCTTCAAAGGGACGGGAGGCTTGGCCCATGCCGCCCGAGGTCCCCCGCGCCAGACGGAAGCTCCCGCTCGTAAAGCTGGGGATAGCGGCAGCCGCGGCGCTCGTGGCCGCCATACTCGTCCTCAGGGGCCTGGACTACCGGGCGCTGGAGGAGAGGGGGCTCGGGATCGTCCGCGGCACGGGCCCGTGGGCGTTCTTCGCCGGGACGGCGGTCCTGCCCGCGGTCGGGGCCCCCCTGAGCGTGTTCACGCTGACGGCCGGGGAGCTCTT
>Ga0265320_10002620_pt1 | contig 12492 bp, 6 predicted proteins | sample 4827metaG_FD_202087 | JGI IMG/M metagenome (GOLD analysis project Ga0265320, IMG submission 202087) | Rhizosphere microbial communities from Carex aquatilis grown in University of Washington, Seatle, WA, United States - 4-8-27 metaG | ecosystem: Host-associated > Plants > Roots > Rhizosphere >...
GACGGATGCTCCTTCTGCCGATGAACTCGACATCTACAAGGAAGTCAGTACCGACCGTTCTGGGCTGAACCGCAGTCCGGTCAAACTCCCGCTTGCCCCGGTTTTCGCCATGGCGGACCTGCCGCGCCTTTTTGCCGAGAGCGAGGCTCACTTCGCCGCGCTGCGTGCGCATGTGGCGGTCGAAACACCCGACGCCTACCTCAACGCCGCAATGGGCGCCCTCAACGTCGCCGCCGATGCCGTGTGGGACGAGCCGCAGCAGGCAATCATGCACGGGGCCATTGCATGGCGCACCCGTCTCCTGGGCTGGCGCGGGCCCTATGCCCTTGATGCCCTCGGCTGGCCGGAACGCGCTCGGGCTCATTTCACCTATTGGGCCGGCCGCCAGAACATCGATCCCATTCCGGCAAAACTTCCGCTGCCCGACGAGAAGACCAACCTCGCGCGCAACGAGGCTGCGTTGCACAGCAACGGCGACCTTTCGAGCAGCCACTACGACATGAACCTTGTCTACATCGACGCGCTGTTCCGCCACCTGCGCTGGACCGGCGACGTGGAATTCGCGGAAAAGATGTGGCCGGTCATCGAGCGACACCTTGCTTGGGAACGCCGGCTCTTCCGCCGTGAGTTCGGCCCGGAGAAGCTCCCGCTCTACGAGGCCTACGCGGCCATCTGGGCGAGTGACGACCTGCAATACAGCGGTGGCGGCACGGCGCACGCTTCGGCCTACAATTACTGGCACAACCGGATGGCCGCGCAGCTCGCCCCGCTGGTCGGCGCCGACCCGGCTCCCTACACTCGCGAGGCCGGCCTCATTGCCCGCGCTATGCGTGAGCTGCTTTGGACGGAAGGCCACTTTGCGGAATGCAAGGATTTGCTGGGTAACCAGCTTGTGCATCCCAGCGAGGCACTATGGACTTTCTACCACACGATGGATTCGGGAATGCCGACGCCACTGGAAGCGGCGCAGATGGTCCAGCACCTTGCCTGGCAGATTCCTCGCCTGCCGGTTCGGGGCCCGGGCGTGCCGGCTGACGCGGACTATCACGTCCTGGCCACCAGCGACTGGATGCCCTACACGTGGTCGATCAACAACGTGGTGATGGCCGAGAACGTGCACACCGCGCTCGGCTGCTGGCAGGCGGACCGGCCCGATGAAGCATTCCAGCTGTTGAAGAGCGCGCTGCTCGCCTCCATGTTCATGGGTATCTCTCCCGGCAACGTCGGCTCGATGAATTACCTCGATGTCTACCGGCGCGAATCCCAGCGCGACTTCGCGGACGGCAGCGGGGTGCTGAGCCGTGCGATCATTGAGGGCCTTTTCGGAGTGCGGCCCGATGCCCTCTCCGGAGTGTTGCTGATTGCGCCGGGGTTTCCGGCCGGCTGGGAGCATGCCGTGTTGCATCACCCGCAGGTGGACTTCACCTACGCCCGCTCAGGACTGACCGAGATCTTCAATGTTGAAGCACGTTTTGCCCGGTCCTTGGAGCTGCGTCTGCAAATTCCCGCCGCCGGCAACCCGCTGCGAGTGACGGTCAACGACGAGGTGGCTGAGGGGAAGCTGATCAACGGTCCGTTGCCGCGGCTCGAGATCAGCGTTTCCTCCGCCACCAAGTGTGAAGTACGTGTGGTCTGGAGTGGCCCGGCCCGGCAGGCAGCGAGTGACTATGTTGCACCGCTGGTCCCGTGGCCCCGACCGGTCGAGTGGGAAACCCCCGTGACGGTCAGGAATTCCGAGCCGGTCAACCTCGCGGCGTTCTTCAACGACCGGGTGACGGAAATTTTCCGGCCGGGAAAATATCTGTCGCCGCGTTCGCCGTTCGTCTCGCTGGCGATTCCAGCGCAGGGCCTCGGGTACTGGGCCGGGCACGTCAACGCCTCCGCGGAGATCGATGACACGGGCCTCCGCGCCGTGGCCGGCGCCAACGGCGGCCGACTTGTATTGCCCAATGGCACGCCATTCGCCACGCCCGGACCCGGTGACGCCAAGAACATCATATTCACTTCACAGTGGGACAATTACCCCCGTGAGGCCACCGTGCCGCTGAGCGGCAAGGCAAAGCGGATCTATTTGTTGATGGCAGGCTCGACCAATGCCATGCAGAGCCGGCTCGACAACGGCGAGGTGGTCGTCTCCTACACCGACGGCACCACCAACCGGCTCGCGCTGCGCAATCCTGAGACCTGGTGGCCCATCGAGCAGGACTACTTTATCGACGATTATCAGTTTCGTGTCGACGGACCGCTTCCGACCCGCGTGGACCTCAAGACCGGCGCGGTGCGCGTGCTCGATGCCGCGGCATTCAAGGGTCAGGGCAAAGTAATCCCCGGCGGCGCCGCCACGGAGCTTGAGCTTGCCCTCGACCCGGAAAAAGAACTGCGCTCGCTTACGGTACGCGCGCTGGCCAACGATGTTGTCATTGGCTTGATGGCGGCGACCCTCTCGCATTGACCCAGTTTAACCCTGACTGTCCAGCAACCTTCGGCTTCAATCCGGCGTCAGTATCTTGGATTTTCCCTCACCCCCATGCTTACGACTGCTTTGCCTCGTCTTATTTTTATCAGTGCTTGCGGGCCGCTGGCCGCCCTGGCCAGCCCTCTCAGGTTTGACTTCGGCCCTGGTCCGGTTGCGCCCGGCTATGAGCACGTGACGGCCAACATGGTCTTCACCCCCGAGCGTGGCTATGGTTTTGAGGCGGGGGCCACCCTGACGGAGTTCGAAAATAATACTCCCGGACCCGGCCGGTGCGCCGGTCTCGTAAGCGAGAAACCGTTTTTCTTCACGGCCGCTGTTCCCGCCGAGGGCAACTATCGGGTCAGGGTCACGCTCGGCAATCCGGCGGACGAGTCCGTTACGACGATCAAAGCTGAACTTCGCCGCCTGATGGTTGAAAACTTCCACCTGGCACCCGGTAAGTCCACATCCGTCAATTTCATCGTCAACATTCGTACGCCGCAGATCGTTGCCACCGGTGACATCCCGGCGGGTGTGGTCAAACTCAAGGCGCCGCGCGAAACCACGCAGGAGGCCTGGGCCTGGGACCGGCTGCTCACGCTCGAGTTCAACGGGGCGCATCCGGCCGTCTGCTTGTTGGAGATCGAACCGGTGCAGGTGCCCACCGTTTTTCTGCTGGGCGACTCCACCGTCACCGACCAGTCGCGCGAGCCATTCGCCAGTTGGGGCCAGATGCTGCCGCGCTTTTTCAAACCTGAGGTCGCCATCGCCAACCACAGCGAGTCGGGCGAAACCTATCGCGACTCCATCGGTCGCCGCCGGCTCGACAAGATTCTCAGCGTGATGAAGCCCGGCGACTGGCTTATCATGCAATTCGGCACCAACGACCAGAAACAGATTGCCGCCGGCACGGGCGGCCCGTTTACGACCTATCAGGAGGAAATCAAGCGGCATGTCGACGCCGTCCGGGCGCACGGCGGCACGCCGGTCATCGTCTCGCCGATGGAGCGCCGGGCGTTTGACGAACATGGCAAGGTCAAACCCTCGCTGGCCGAATATGCCGAGGGTTCGCGCCAGGCGGCCCAACGACTGGGCGTTGCCTTCATCGACCTGAACGCGATGAGCATCCGGTTCTACGAGGCGCTGGGTCCGGAAAAATCGGCGCAAGCCTTCGCCACTTCCGGCGGCAAGGTGGACAACACCCATCACAACAATTACGGAAGCTACGAACTCGCGCAGTGCATGGTGCAGGGTATCCGTGACAACCATCTCGGCATCGCCAAGTACATCGTGGACGAATTCAAGGGCTTCGACCCGGCACAGCCCGACGAGGTCGGCACATTCGCCCTGCCACCGAGTCCGCAGTTTACCAACCAGCGCCCGTTGGGCGATTGATCCGATTCCCATGAAATCCTTCCGCTTCACGCTTGTCGTTCTGCTGGTCGCGGCGGCGCGACTGTCCGCCGCTTCCGGCGAGGTTTATCTTTTCACCTATTTCACGGGCAACGGCGAGGACGGCCTCCACCTTGCCTGGTCCGAAGATGGCTACAAGTGGCAGCCGCTCAACGCCGGTCACAGCTACCTCGCGCCGAAGATCGGCCTCAAGGAAAAGCTTCTGCGCGATCCCTGCGTGGTGCGCGGCCCGGATGGCACCTACCACATGGTCTGGACCTCAGGCTGGTGGGAGAAGGGCATCGGTTACGCTTCGACCCGGGACTTCGTCACGTGGTCCGAGGAGCGCGAACTGCCCGTGATGGCGCACGAGCCGGCTGCTCGGAACTGCTGGGCGCCCGAAATCGATTTCGACGAGACGCGCGGCGAATTCGTCATCTTCTGGGCCACCACCATCCCGGGGCGTTTTCCCGCGACGGCGGGAGCTTCCGAGGATCAGCTGAATCACCGGATGTATTGCACCACGACGAAAGACTTCCAGACGTTCGCGCCCACCACGCTGTTCTACGATCCCGGATTCAGCTGCATCGACGCCACCTTGTTGCGGGCCGACGGCCAGCAGTGGCTCATCATCAAGGACGAGACCAAGTTTCCGCAACCGGCGAAAAACCTGCGCCTCGCCACCGCCACCACCGTCCGCGGCCCGTTTGGCCCGCTTTCGGCGCCATTTACTCCGGCTGGTCTCTGGTCCGAGGGCCCGACCGCCATCAAGATCGGCGACGAGTACCTGGTTTATTTCGAGGCCTACATGCAGCGCCACTACTGTGCGATGCGATCCCGCGATCTGAAAACCTGGGAAGACGTGACGTCTAAAATGCAGTTCCCCTTCGAAGGCACACCACAGCGCATGAAGCACGGCACGGCTATTGCGGTGCCGCGCGCCCTCGTGGACCGCCTGCGTGAGTCTGCGTCCGGAGCTGGCGTTGCTGGTCTGCGGCCTTGATGCCAAGGGTATGCTTGATAAGCTCTCACTTAAATCCACTGCGACCACGGGCAGTTAATCTTTTATACCCCATGAACCAAAAAATCCGGATGCTTTTACTCTGGTGCGGATTGCTCGCCCCGGCTTGGTTGTCAGCCGCGGAGGCGCCACGCACCCGCGATTCATTCAACGCCGGGTGGCGCTTCAGCAGGGGTGATCCGCTCAGTGTCGGCGAGTCGCTGAGTTATGAGCGCATCAAGGACTGGGTGCTGCCCACGGGCGACGATCTGCTCAACTACACCATGTCACACCGCGTGCGGCCGGACGGCTCGCCTGGCGGATTGGTGGCGTATGCCCGTTCGGATTTCAATGACACCGGCTGGCGTTCCCTTAACCTGCCGCACGACTGGGGCATTGAGGGACCGTTCCAGCAGGAGCTTTCCGGCGACACGGGCAAGCTGCCCTGGTTCGGGGTGGGGTGGTATCGGAAGAAGTTCACCCTGCCCGCCGCCGATGCCGGCCGGCAGATCTTTCTCGATGTCGACGGGGCGATGGCCTATGCGCTGGTCTGGTGCAATGGTCAGTTCGTCGGCGGCTGGCCCTACGGCTACTCCTCATGGCATCTCGATCTCACGTCCAGCCTCAAGCCCGGGGCGGAAAACGTCATCGCCATCCGGCTCGACAATCCGCGCGAATCGTCCCGCTGGTATCCGGGCGGCGGAATCTACCGCAATGTCTGGCTGGTGAAGACCACACCGGTCCATGTCGCGCAATGGGGCGTGTCCGTCACGACCCCCGTTGTCTCCCGTGAGTCGGCGACGGTCGATGCCGCGGTTGTGCTGGAAAACAATACCGCGGCGCGGGCCGAGGTCAGCGTGGCGGTGCGCCTTTTCGCCGCCGGCACAGAGGGCCATCCCGCCGGCGAACCTGTTGCGATCAGCACGCCGCAAAATGTTCGAATTGAGCCGGGCCGTCCGGTGCAAAGCGCACATACCTTGATTGTCACTGCTCCGCAGCTTTGGAGCCTCAAGGAGCGTCACCGTTACGTCGCCGAGACCACGGTCACCCAGGACGGCCAGATGCTCGATCGCGTCGAGACACCCTTTGGCATTCGCAGTATCGCCTTCACGGCAAATGACGGGTTTCTGCTCAACGGCGAGCGCGTGCCGCTCAACGGTGTGTGCGATCACCACGATCTGGGCGCACTGGGTGCGGCCCTCAATGTCCGCGCCCTCGAGCGTCAACTGGAAATTCTGCAGGCGATGGGCTGCAATGCGATCCGCACCAGCCACAACCCGCCGGCCCCTGAGTTGCTGGAGCTGTGCGACCGGATGGGCTTTGTGGTGATGGTTGAGGCGTTCGACTGCTGGCGCCTCGGCAAGAAGCACGACGACTACAGCCGCATCTTCAACGACTGGCACGAAAAGGACCTGCGCGCCATGGTCCGCCGCGACCGCAACCATCCTAGCGTCGTGCAATGGAGCATTGGAAACGAGATTCGCGAGCAAAACGAACCCGACGGCTGGCGGCTCGCCGCGCACCTGGCCGGCATTGTCCGGGAGGAAGACCGTACGCGACCCGTGGTCGCGGGCCTGAACAACATCCAGTCGGGCTACAACGGCTTTCAGACGGTCGTGGACATCGTCGGCTATAACTACAAGCCGGCGGAATATGCGAAATTGCGCGCTGCTCATCCGCATCTGCCCCTCATGGGTTCGGAAACCGCGTCGTGCATCAGCTCGCGCGGCGAGTATTTCTTCCCGGTGAAGGAGGACAAGGATGCCGGGCGCGCCGATTTCCAGGTGAGCAGCTACGATCTCTATGCCCCGCGCTGGGCAATGCCCCCCGAGGCGGAGTGGCGCGGGCTCGACGCCAATCCTTTCGTCTGTGGCGAATTCGTCTGGACGGGTTTCGATTACCTCGGCGAGCCCACACCCTATAACGCGGACACCACCAATCTGCTCAATTTCTCCGATCCCGCCGAGCAGGCACGGGCGGCGAAAGAACTGAAGGAACTCGGGAAAATCACCGTGCCTTCGCGCAGCTCCTACTTCGGCATCATCGACCTCGCGGGTTTTCCCAAGGATCGCTATTACCTCTATCAGTCGCGCTGGCGGCCTGGCCTGCCCATGGCGCACATCCTGCCGCACTGGAACTGGCCCGACCGGGTGGGGCAGGTGACGCCGGTGTTCGTTTATACGGCAGGCGAGGAGGCCGAACTTTTTCTCAACGGCAAGTCGCTCGGCCGGAAAAAGCGTGGACCGTCGGAATATCGCTTCCGCTGGGACGACGTTGTCTATCAACCCGGAGAGTTGAAGGTTGTCGCCTATAAGAACGGCGCGAAGTGGGCGGAGGATGTCATGCGCACCACCGGCCCGGCGACCAAACTAATGCTCGCGGCCGACCGCACCGCGCTTCACGCCGATGGGCAGGATCTGGCGTTCATCACGACGACGATCGCGGACAAGGGTGGTTTGCTGGTGCCGCGCTCGAAAAACCGCGTGAGTTTCGAGCTCACCGGTCCCGGCGAAATTATCGCCACGGACAACGGCGATGCGACGAGCTTCGAGTCATTTCAAGCCCGGGAACGCGCGGCATTCAACGGACTCGCCCTGGTCATCGTCCGCACCAGACCGGGCGAGGCAGGTCCGATCATACTGAGCGCCAAAAGTGACGGACTGACTTCGGCCGAAGTCACCCTCACGAGCACTCCCTGAATTTTTTCAAAATGACAACCACCCCGTTTCCCTTCCTCCGTCTGTTCCTTGTCAGTGGACTTCTTGCGTTTGTCGCCGGCTGCGCCACTCCGGCCAAAAATGCGGCGCCGGCCCAGCCTGTGAGGACTGCGGCAGAGCCGAAAGTGGCGGCACCGGCGGCGCCGGACACCACGCTGCCCCCGCCGCCTGAGCCGGCCAAACAGAAAACGGAACCCGCGCTCAACCCCGCACTGCCCACGCTGTGGGTCGCCAGTGATTCCACCGCCGCCGACGGCGGTCCCAACGCCACCGGCTGGGGCGTGCCGCTTCCCGCATATTTCGATCCGGCCAAGGTCAATGTCGCCAACCGGGCGCGTGGCGGGCGCAGCAGCCGCACTTTCATCACCGAGGGTTTGTGGGACCAGTTGATTGCCGGCGTCAAGGCGGGCGATTTCGTGCTGATTCAGTTCGGACACAACGACGCCGGCGCGATCAACGAAGAGCCGCCGGGGTCAACCCGTCCGCTCCGGGCCCGTGGGTCGATTCCCACCCTCGGCGAGGAGACCCGGGAAATTGACAATGCGCTCACGAAAAAACGCGAGGTCGTCCACACCTACGGCTGGTACATGCGCAAGATGATTGCCGACGCGAAAGCGAAAGGCGCCACCCCCGTCGTGCTTTCCCTGACTGTCCGCAACATCTGGCAGGACGGAAAAGTCGAGCGTAACAACGGCCCGTGGCGGAAATTTTCCGCCGAGATTTCCAAGACGACGGGGGTTGAATTCATCGACCTCACCCGCCTCATTGCCGACGAATACCAGAGGCTGGGGGAGGCGAGGGTGAAAACTTTCTTTCCCAAGGATCATACGCACACCGGTCCCGAGGGTGCCGAGCTCAACGCCTCGCTGGTCGTCGCGGGGCTCAAGGGCATCCGCAAGAGCCCGTTTGGTGCGTTGCTTTCCGCCAAGGGCATGGCGGTCGGCGCCGACCGGCTCGGCTGGCTCAACCTGCCGGAACCCGCCGATCCCAAACTGCCATCGCTCGTTCTCATCGGCGACTCGACCGTGCGCAATGGCCGGGGGGATGGCGCTGGCGGCCAGTGGGGCTGGGGCGAACCGCTCGCTAATTTTTTCGATCCGGCAAAAATCAATGTGGTCAACCGCGCCGTGGGCGGACTCAGCAGCCGGACTTTTCTCACCTTGGGCCACTGGGAGCGCGCCCTGACTCTGCTCAAGCCCGGCGACTGGCTCCTGATGCAATTCGGGCATAACGATGACGGCGCGCTTAACGACAACTCACGGGCACGCGGCACCATCAAGGGCACCGGTGAGGAGACCGAGGGAATCGACAACATCCTGACCAAGCAGCACGAAATTGTTCACAGTTACGGCTGGTACCTGCGCCAGTTCATCCGCGAGGCGAAAGCGAAGGGTGTCACGCCCGTCGTCTGCACCCTGGTTCCGCGCAAGAAGTGGCAGGACGGCAAAATCATCCGTTCCACCGGCAGCTATGCCGGTTGGGCCCGGCAGGTGGCGGAGCAGGAGGGGGTGCCCCTCATCGACCTCAATGAACTGATTGCGAGCCGATATGACGGACTCGGTCCGGAGAAAGTCGAACCGCTCTTTGCCGACGAGCACACGCACACGAGCCGGGTTGGGGCGGAACTGAATGCGGGCATTGTGACGGCCGCACTCCGGTCGCTGCCGGGCAATCCCCTCGCCGCCTGCCTGAAGCCGGCGGATTCGGCGCCTGGCCCGGTCAGCCGGCAGCCGTGACTGGTACGGCCACCTGAATTGTGACCGAGGCGGCCGACTTCGGCCGGCTGGCGGCTGGTCGCAGGGTCGGACCTTCGAGCAGCTTGGCCGGAATGGTCGTGAGCGAAGGCCGCGACGGGATGCCAAATTCATTGTGCAACAGCTGGCCGATCACGAGTTCGGTCGCGCGGGCGCCCAGCTCGCCGGTCTGGAGATCGAGGGCCGCGCAGTTGCCGGCGGTACGCAAGGAATTCAAGCAGACGAAGGCGTGCTTTTTCGGCATGCGCGCGCCGCAGGCTTTCATCCACGTGATGGCTTCGGGAAAATGGCCCAGCACGACATCGGGATCGTGTTTCTTGAACCACGCCTCGAAGTCCGGCCGCGTGATTTTCGCGAGGCGCAGCGCCGGCACCTCGGTGATCTCCGGCAGGTATTTTTGCAGGGCCAGAAACGCGCCCTCCCAGCGGAATTGCAGCCGTTCATCGATGGAGATCTGCATGAACAGGCCCGGCCGGCGGTAGCCGCGTGCGTGCAGCACGTTGAGCAGCCCGACCATCGAGCGGTAGTGGTCGGAACACACGCAATGCAGCGGCGGATGGTCGATGAAGTAATCGGCATAGACCGCGGTGTAACGATGCCAGCTCAGGCTGGATAAATCAGGGAAGCCGGAGGCCGGCAGGATGATCAGTCCCTGGATGCCCCGCGTGTGCAGGATGGTGTCGAGCCGGTTGAGCCGCACGCCTTGCAGGCCGATTTCAAAACGTTCGACCTTGAAGCCGAGGTGGTTGGCCCGTTCCACGATGCCCGCCAGCAGTGTTTCGTTGTAACGGGCCGCTTGCGGCGAGCGGTCCGGTTCCACCATTTCGAGCGCCGCCAGTACTCCGCGGAATTGCTGGCCGCGCGAGCGGCGCAGCAGCGACATGACCGCACCGGTGAGCGGGTTGCGTTCGTAGCCGGCCTCTTTCGCGGCCACGCGCACCCGCTGCACCGTTTCCGCTTTCACGCGCGGTGAACCACGCAGCGCGTCGGACACGGTGGTGCGTGAAAGTCCAAGCGTCCGGGCAAGTGTGCGCAGCGTGGGGGGGGGCATGGGGCGGAGACAGGATTCACCATCCCGCCGTTAGTTCAACGAAAATTCTGACTGGCCGAATTTCAAGGTTTCGGGTCGCCGGCAAGGCGGGTTAATGCGCTCGGACTGTCATGGCGGGAATGCCTCGTTCCCTGCGTCCCTGGCCGGCTAGCGTGGATATGCCCCGGACCGATTTTATTGAATTCCGCCCGGGGTTGGGCAACCATCAATGTCAGCTTAACCCCCCGATTATCCATGCTCCGCAAAGCTTTTGTCATGTCTGTCCACGCCGGCCACGAGAAGGAATATGAGCGCCGCCACCGCCCGATCTGGCCGGAGCTGGAAAAGGTGCTGAAAGCGCACGGCGTCCACAACTATTCCATCCACCTGCATCCCGCGACGCGGCAGCTTTTCGGCTATGTGGAGATCGAGGATGAAGCACGGTGGGCGGCCATCGCCCGGACGCCGGAATGCCAGCGCTGGTGGAAACACATGAGCGATGTCATGCCCGGCAACCCCGACCACAGCCCGGTCTCACAGGAGCTGAAGGAAGTTTTCCATCTCGAGTAAGACACGGCGGTTTAACCGGCCGAGTCGATGAGCCTCACCCGGGCGGGTGTGACCGCCTCTCCTTTCGAATGAATAATCTCACCCGTCGCGAATTTGTGCGGAAGACCGCCCTGGTTGCCGCTGCCGCCAAACTGGCGTCCAGTTTGCGCGCCTCCGAAACCGCGCCCTCCCTCCCGGTTTCCGTCAGGCCGCTCCCGGATGGACTGGTGGAATTGCACTGGCTGGACGGCAAAGCGCCCGCGGCGCTGCCCGGCGTCACCTGGGGTGTTGCATGGCCACGGGGCAAATACGCCCGTGGTACGGCGTTCGCACTGCGGGTTCCCGCCGGTGTCGCGGTGCCGGTGCAAAGCTGGCCGCTGGCCTACTGGCCCGACGGGAGCCTCAAATGGACGGGCCATGCCCTGCCGGCCGACGCTCCCGCGGCCGTGGGCTACGAACTCTCGCCCGGCACTCCCGTAGCGGCAGCCAGACCGCTGGTGACCTCCGAGACTGCGGAGGCTATCGAGATCGACACAGGTGTCATCAAGGTGCGGGTGGCGAAGTGCGGCCGCGAACTCATCCCGCTCGTCACCCGGAACGACAAGGAAATCCTCCGCCACGGCCGGCTCGTCATGCAACGGCAGGACCAGCCCGGACCTGGCTCGGCGCTCGAGTCCTTTGACGGTGAGATCAAGGCCGTGGTGCTCGAACAGAACGGGCCGGTGCGCGCCGTGGTCAAGATCGAGGGCCGGCACGCGAATGCCAGCGGCCGGACCTGGCTGCCTTTCGTGGTGCGGCTTTATCTCTACGCGGGAGGTGAATCGGTGCGCGCGCTGCACACGGTCATCTTTGATGGCGATGAACAGAAGGATTTTATCGGCGGTCTCGGTCTGCAATTCGGCGTGCCGATGGCAGATGCGCTTTACGACCGGCATGTGCGTTTCGCGGGCGAAGACGCGGGGTTGTTCGCAGAGGCGGTGCAGGGCCTCACCGGCCTGCGCCGCGACCCCGGCCGGACCGTCCGTGAGGCGCAGGTGGCCGGTCGCGCCTGCCCGCCGCAATCCGCGTGGGCCCGCGGGGTGGTAGCCGGTCTGAAATATGTACCGGTCTGGAGCGACTACACCCTCGCCCAGCTTTCCGCCGACGGCTTCGAGATCCGCAAGCGCACCAAGCCCGGCTATACGTGGATCAAATCGGGCAGCGGCCGGCGCGCCGGCGGCACCGGCTACGTCGGCGGACCGTCAGGCGGCGTGGCATTCGGCCTGCGCAATTTCTGGCAGAGTTATCCTGCGCAGCTCGACATCCGCGGCGCGCGTGACGCCGAGGCCGAGGTCACCCTCTGGCTCTGGCCGCCGGAGGCCACGCCAATGGATCTGCGCGGCTACCACGACGGCATGGGAGAGGACACTTACGCAAAGCAGACCGAGGGTCTGGATATCACTTACGAGGACTACGAGCCGGGATTCGACAAACCCGAGGGTGTCGCCCGCACCAGCGAATTGTTTCTTTGGGCGCTGCCGGCCACGCCGTCGCGGGAACGGCTGGTGGAACTGGCCGGGGCAGGGCGCACGCCGCCGGTCATGGTCTGCCGCCCG
>Ga0265320_10002621_pt1 | contig 12489 bp, 7 predicted proteins | sample 4827metaG_FD_202087 | JGI IMG/M metagenome (GOLD analysis project Ga0265320, IMG submission 202087) | Rhizosphere microbial communities from Carex aquatilis grown in University of Washington, Seatle, WA, United States - 4-8-27 metaG | ecosystem: Host-associated > Plants > Roots > Rhizosphere >...
CGAGATCAACCGCTACCGCCGCGCCAACGCCCAGCTCAAGCCACCGGCGCCCGGCGAGCGGCGCGTGGTGTTCTTCGGGGATTCGATCACGGACATGTGGCGCCTCGACAACTCCTTCCCGGGCCGGGGCTACTTGAACCGGGGCATCGGTGGCCAGACCACCGCGCAAATGGTCGTGCGATTTCGTGAAGATGTCGTCGCCCTCGCGCCCTTGGCAGTTGTCATTCTGGCCGGCACCAACGACATCGCCGGCAACAGTGGGCCGATGACGCTCGAGGAGACCGAAAGCAACTTCATGACCATGGCGGAGATGGCGCGGCTGCACGGCATCAAGGTGATCGTCTCCTCGGTGCTGCCGGTTCACCACTACACGGCGCGCTCCGACGCCACGTTTCCGTTGCGTCCGCCGGAGAAAATCGCCGAGCTCAACCGCTGGCTGCGCGGTTATTGCGCCGCGAATGGGCACACTTACCTGGATTACGTCCCCGCGACCGCCGACGAGAGAGGCTGGCTGAAACGCGAGCTGGCCGAGGATGGTCTGCATCCGGGGCCGGCCGGATACGCGCTGATGGCGGCGTTGGCTCAATCGGCCATCGACAAGACCCTGGGTGTGGCGGCGAGCACCGGCGCGGCGCGCAGCGCCGCCGTCCCCGCCGCGGCGGCCAAATGAGGTCGATGGCATGACGGACGCCACGCCGTGCCGCGCCCTGCATTGGCCCCCGACAGGGCTTGCGATTCGCAGCCGCCTCCGGCATCGTCTGCACGGCTGCCTTGGGCATCTGGGCGGTGTTCCCCTTTCGGGCGGATTTGGCCTGCATTTGCGGTCCGGATCGCGCTGGAACTGTCCTTCCGACTAACTTGGAGATCGCTTTATGCGGGGCTCGCGTCTCACCTGGTTCGTGTTGCTGGCGTCGCTCGGGTCCGCCTCGGTTGGTTGCGGCCAGGACAGCGGCGACGGGGTTCCCATCGTGCCGGTCGGTCCGGAGATCCACGGATTGCACACGGTCGGGAATCAGCTGCAGGACAACACCGGCGCGCCCGTGACCCTTCGGGGCGTCAATCGTTCCGGCACCGAGTACATGTGCGTCAAGGGTGGCACCGTCTTCGACGGCGCCTGGGGACTGTCGGCGGTTTCGGCGATTGCCAGCTGGAAGGCCAACGCCGTTCGCATCCCGCTCAACGAGACCTGCTGGCTGGGACAGCAGACTTCGGGCGGCGCGGGCTACAAGGATTCGATCAAGCTCTTCATCAGCATGCTCCACCAGTTTCACATCGTGCCGATCGTCGAGCTGCACTGGGCGGCGCCCGGCACGATGACTGCCGACGAGCAGCAGCCGATGCCCGACGCCGATCACTCGGTCGACTTCTGGACCGACGTTGCCACCACGTTCGCCAGCGACGACGGCGTGGTCTTCGAGCTCTACAACGAACCTTTTCCCGATTCCGACCGCGACAGCCCGGCCGGGTGGCAATGCTGGCGCGACGGCTGCGCGGCGACGTTGTGGATGGGCGGTAAGGCGACCGCCAACACGTACGAGGCGGTGGGCATGGCGGCGCTGGTGAGCGCGGTGCGAACGGTGGCGCCCAATCACCTCATCCTGCTCGGTGGCCTGCAGTATTCCAACTCGCTGTCGCAGTGGAGCGCGTATGCGCCCGCCGACACCAACATCGCGCCGGCGTGGCACGTCTACAGCTTCAATTCCTGCAAGACCGAGCAGTGCTGGGACGATGCGCCCGGCACGCTGGCGGCGACGTTGCCGCTCATCACCACCGAGCTCGGCGAAGACGATTGTGCCGGCACGTTCATCGAGCCTTTCATGCAGTGGCTCGACGGGAAGGGCGCGAGCTATCTCGCCTGGTCGTGGAACTCGGCGCCGTCGTGTATTCCCGGGCGCGGGACGGGGGGCCGGCCCTGGCCGCTCGTCATCGACTACGGCAGCGGCACCCCGACCGGTGGGTACGCGCAGACGTTCCACGATCACCTCGCGGCCGCGGTCGCCGGCAGCGCGCCCTCGCCCTGATTTCGCCCTCGCACGCCCCCGGAGGAACCCCCGCGATGAGCAAGCCCGAGGACCATTTGAAACTGGAAACGTCGCGTCTCGCTGCTCCGACCGAGAGCCTGCCCTCGCGGCGCACGTTCCTGGGCGCCGCCGCTGCCGCCGCGATCGCACCCGCCTGCGTCGCTCACCGCAACGGCGGCGCGGCGCACGCCGACATCCCGCCCGCGCGCGCCGCGGGCATGCCCGCGCCCGACGTCGAGACGTTGCTCGGGCAGATGACGCTCGACGAGAAGATCGGCCAGATGACCCAGATCGACAAGAACGCGCTGCGCACCGGGCGCGAGGTGCACGATCTGATGGTCGGCTCCGTGTTGAGCGGCGCCGACTCGCTGCCGCGGCCCAACACCGCCGACACCTGGGTCGACATGTACGACGGCTATCAGAGCCAGGCGCTGTCGACGCGCCTCGGGATCCCGATGATCTACGGCGTCGACGCCGTGCACGGGCACGGCGGGCTCAAGGGCTCGACGATCTTTCCGCACCACATCGGGCTCGGCTGCACGCGCAGCCCCGAGGTCGTGCAGGCCGCGGCGCGCGTCACCGCGCGCGAGGTCGCGGGCACCGGCATCGACTGGACGTTCGCGCCCTGCCTCGCCGTGCCGCGCGACGAGCGCTGGGGCCGCACCTATGAAGGCTACGGCGAGGTGCCCGATCTGGCCGAGAGCCTGGGCGCGGCCGCGGTGCGCGGTTTCCAGGGCGAGGGCGCGGGCGCGGGCGGCGGCGTCGACACCTCGCGCATCATGGCGTGCGCGAAGCACTTCCTCGCCGACGGCGCCACGTTCGGCGGGAAGGATCAGGGCGACGCGAAGATCTCCGAGGAAGAGCTGCGGCGGCTGCACCTGCCCGGCTACATCGCCACGGTGAAGGCCGGCGTGGCCACCGCCATGGCGTCTTACAGCAGCTGGAACGGCCAGCCGATGCATGGAAACCGTCATCTGCTGACCGACGTGCTCAAGGGTGAGCTCGGCTTCGGCGGGTTCGTGGTCAGCGACTGGGCGGCGATCGACAAGATGTCGCCCGACTACGCCGCCGACGTCGAGGCGTCGATCAACGCCGGCATCGACATGATCATGGTGCCGACGCCGGTCGATCGCGTCCGTGAGTTCCAGCAGAAGTTGAAGGCGCTGGTCGCCAGCGGGCGTGTCACCCAGGCGCGCATCGACGACGCCGTCCGCCGCATCCTGAAACAAAAAGTGCGCTTCGGCCTGTGGGAGCGGCCGTTCACCGACCGCGCGCTCACCGCCGAGATCGGCTCGCCGGCCCACCGCGCGGTCGCGCGCGACGCCGTCCGCAAGAGCCTGGTGGTGCTCAAGAACGAGGGTGGCGTCTTGCCATTGGCCAAGAGCGGGCGCGTGCACCTCGCCGGTTTCCGCGCCGACGATATGGGTGTGCAGTGTGGCGGCTGGTCGGTCGGCTGGCGCGGCCACCGCGGCGCGGTCACGCCGGGCACGACGATCCGCCAGGGGCTGACCGAGGCGGTCGGCGCCGGGCGTCTCGACTTCTCCAAGGACGGTGCCGGCGCCGAGCGCGCCGACGTGGTCGTGGTGGTCGTCGGCGAGGATCCCTACGCCGAGGGCGGCGGCGATCGCGCCGACCTGGCGCTCAACAAAGAAGACCGCGCGCTCGTCGAGACCGTGAAGCGCACCGGCAAGCCCATGGTCGTGGTGCTGCTCAGCGGGCGGCCGCTGATCCTGGGCGACCTCGTCGATTCGGCCAAGGCGATCGTCGCCGCGTGGCTGCCGGGCACCGAAGGCGCGGGCGTCGCCGACGTGCTCACCGGCGCGTTCAGGCCGACCGGCAAGCTCTCGTGCTCCTGGCCGCGTGCGATGGCGGATATTCCGATCAACGTCGGCGACGCGAAGTACGACCCGCTCTACCCGTACGACCACGGCTTGAGCTGGTGATGGCGGCGACAGCGGCGCGCCGGCTCGCTGGCGCCGGCGCGTTCCTGGTCGCGCTCGCCGCCTCGGCGGGCGCGCGCGGCGACACGGCGCCGCCGGCGCACGAGCGGCGCACGCTCGACGGAGCGTGGTCGTTTCACCGCGTGACGCCGCGCAAGGATCCGCCCGAGCCCTGGCTGCCGGCGACGGTGCCGGGCTGCGTGCACACCGATCTCTTCGCGAGCGGCAAGATCGGCGATCCGTTCTACCGGCTGAACGAAAAGGACCAGCAGTGGATCGACCGCGAGTCGTGGGAGTACCGCACGATCCTGCGCGCCGACGCCGCGCTCCTGTCGCACGCGCGCGTCGAGTTGCTGTTCGCCGGGCTCGACACCTTCGCCGAGGTGTTCGTCAACGGGCAGACGGTGCTGTTCGCCGACAACATGTTCCGCAGCTGGCGGGCCGACGTGAAGGCGCAGCTGCACGCGGGCGACAATGTGATCGTCGTGCGCTTCCGCTCGCCGATCGAACAGGTGCAGGGCGCGTACCGCGGCCTCGGCTACCACCTGCCGGCCGCGAACGACCAGGCGCAAGAGATGGTGAGCATGTGGGCGCGCAAGGCGCCCTATCACTACGGCTGGGACTGGGGGCCGCGCTTCGTCACGAGCGGCATCTGGCGGTCCGTGACGCTCGAGGCCTGGGACGACGCGCGCATCGACGACGTGCAGATCTTCCAGAACCGCCTCGACGCCGCCGCGGCGGAGCTGACCGCGAAGGTGCGCGTGGTCGCCGCGCACGCGGGCCGCGCGCGACTGACCGTCGGCATCGCCGGCGGCGCCACGCTGGCCCAGGCCGACGTCGACCTGCCGATCGGTGTCCACGAAGTGGCGCTGCCGGTGCGCATCGAGCGGCCCGAGCTCTGGTGGCCGAATGGCCTCGGGCCACAGCGGCTCTACACGCTGGAGGCGCGGCTCGCGGGCGTGACCGGCGCGGCGCTGGACGCGCGGCAGACGCGCGTCGGGCTGCGCACGCTCGAGGTGGTTCACCAGCGCGACGCCGACGGCAAGAGCTTCTTCGTCAAGGTAAACGGCGCGCCGGTGTTCATGAAGGGCGCGAACTGGATCCCCGCCGACAGCTTCAACGCGCGCGTCACGCCCGAGCGCTATCGTTTCCTGCTGGAGTCGGCCGCCGCCACGCACATGAACATGCTGCGCGTGTGGGGCGGCGGCATCTACGAGGACGACCAGTTCTACGCGCTCTGCGACGAGCTGGGCCTGCTGGTGTGGCAGGACTTCATGTTCGCCTGCAGCATGTATCCCGGCGACGACGCGTTCGTCGGCAACGTGGAGAAAGAGGCGATCGAGAACGTGCGCCGCCTGCGCAACCACGCCAGCCTGGCGCTGTGGGCCGGCAACAACGAGAACGAGGCCGCCTGGAAGGGCTGGGGCTGGCCGGCGAAGTTCAGCCTCTCGCGCAGGGCACAGGACCGCATCAGCGCCGACTACAAGCGCATGTTCCATCAGATCCTGCCCGGCATCGTCGCCGCCGAGGATCCCGGCCGCTTCTACACGCGCAGCTCGCCGAGCGCGAACGAAGACAACGTGCCCGCCAACCGCAAGGGCTGGGGCGACATGCACTACTGGGGCGTCTGGCACGCCGAGGCGCCCTACCCCAGCTACGCCGACAATATCTCGCGCTTCATGAGCGAGTACGGCTTCCAGTCGTTCCCCGAGCTCACCTCGGTGGCGCGCTACACCGCGGGCCAGACCGACTGGGACACCGGCAGCCCGGTCATGCTGTCGCACCAGCGCCATCCGCGCGGCAACGCGCTCATTCGCACGTACATGGATCGCGACTTCCGCCGGCCCAAGGACTTCGCGTCGTTCCTGTACGTCGGCCAGGTGCTGCAAGCGACGGTGATCAAGTTCGCCGCGGAGGCGCACCGCAGAGCCATGGGGCGCAACTGGGGCAGTCTCTACTGGCAGCTCGACGACTGCTGGCCGGTCGCGTCCTGGTCGAGCATCGACTACTACGGTCGCTGGAAGGCGCTGCAGTACTTCGCGCGCCAGTTCTTCGCGCCCGTGCTGGTCAGCCCCGTCGAGGACAAGGGGATCGTCAGCGTCTGGGCGGTCTCGGACCGCCGCATCGACACGCCGGCGCGCCTGACCGTGCGTCTGATCGACTTCCACGGGCACGAGCTCTGGCGCAAGGAGCAAGACGTCCAGCTCGGCGCCAACGCCAGCCGCGTGCTGCTGTCGATGCCGCGCGCACAGGCGCTGGGGGGCGCTGATCCGACCCGTGTGGTGCTGGTGACCGAGCTCGGCGCACAGGGCCAGTTGCTGTCGCGAAACCTGCTCTCGTTCGTGAAGACCAAGGACCTCGAGCTGCCAGCCCCGGAGCTGCGCCTCGAGGTCGCGGCCGGCGGCGCGGACGGCGCGCTCGCGGTGACCGTGACGGCGCCCGCCTTTGCGCGCGACGTCTACCTCACGGTCGGCGATCCGGGGGCGCCGGACGCCATCGACGGGCGCTTCGACGACAACTTCTTCGACCTTCTGCCCGGCGAAACCCGCATGGTCCGGTTCCGCCCGGCGAAGCCGACGACCGCGGCGGCGCTGCACGCGGCGCTGCGCGCCAGCACCATCGCCAGCAGCTACCAATAGAAGACCGACCGAGATCGCAAGCTGGCGTTTGGTCGACGTTCGCAGGAAAATGGCGCCAGGGCGGATTCTGGAGGCCGTCTGCGGAGGTCGGCATGGGAGCGAATACCGAGCGGAGTGATGGGCGACTGTTCGCGCTGTCGGAGACGATGCGCGCGTTCGCCGAGGCGACCGTCGATTTCCAGCGGTTGGTGCGCATCGTCGCCGAGCGCGTCGCCTTCCTGATCGGCGACGGCTGCGCATTGTTGCTGCTGTCGGAGGATCTGTCTGAAGATCCCTCGCAAGATCTGTCGGGAGGTCTGCCGGAAACTCAGCAGCGGCTCACGGTCAGCGCGATCCACTTTCGCGACCCGGCCGAATCCGCGGCCGCCAAGAGCCGTTTCGGCGGAGTGAAGCTGCGCCTGGATCAATCGGTCCTGGCCATGGAGGTCGTACGCTCGCGCCGTCCGGCCTTGCGCGCCCACATCGATCTCGAGGCGCTGGAGCGCGAGTGCTCGCCCGAGGGTTTCGGCCTGGTGAGCGGCCTCGGCATCCGCAGCCTGCTCTCGGTGCCGCTGGAGAGCGGCGACCACATGCTGGGCATCCTGTCGCTCATGCGCACCCGCGCCGGCGGCCCGGCCTATACGGACGACGACCTGGCCATTGCGCGCAACCTGGGCGAGCACGCTGCGCTGGCGCTCTCGAACGCGATGCTGCTGCAGAAGCTGCAGGCCGAGCTGCGCGAGCGCGTTCGCGCGCAGGAGCAGGCGAGCCGGTTCATCTCCCTGATCCAGAACAGCGACGAGTTCATCGCCATGGCCGGCCTCGACGGCGAGGTGCTGTTCATCAACGAGGGCGGTCACCGCATGCTGGGGCTCGAGCCCGACCACGACTTGAAGAAGCTCCGCCTGCGCGATTTTCACACCGACGACGGCCTCAAGCGCGCGGAGATCCTGCGCGCGCACGGGCGCTGGCGCGGACAGGGCCAGCTGCGACACCATCGCACCGGCGAGCTCATCGACACGCAGGTCAGCTCCTTCCTGATGCGCGGCGCGAACGGCGAGCCGATCGGCTTCGCGACCGTGCAGCACGACATGCGCGAGACCAAGCGGCTGGAGGCGCAGCTGAAGCAGGCGCAGAAGATGGAGGCGATCGGCACCCTGGCCGGCGGCATCGCGCACGACTTCAACAACATCCTCGGCGCGATCCTGGGCAACGTCGAGCTGGCGCGCATGGTGGTCGGCCCCGGCCACGCGGTGCTGGAGGAGCTGACCGAGATCGGACAGGCCGGACTGCGCGCGACCGGGCTCATCAAGCAGATCCTGGCCTTCAGCCGCCGGCGCGAGACCACCAAACGGATGGTGCGCCTCGCCGAGGTGATCCAGGAGGTGACCGGCCTTCTGCGGTCGACGATCTCGACCAACGTCGAGCTCTTGATCTCGACGAAGGACGCGGCGCCCAACATCCTCGCCGACGCGAACCAGATTCATCAGATCCTTCTCAATCTGTGCACCAACGCCTGGCATGCGCTCGAGGGCAGCGCCGGCCGGATCGAGGTGACGCTCCAGAGCGTGGTCGTCGACGGCGGGCCGTCCGCGAACGGAGGCGCCGCGCCCGGACGTTACGCGCGGCTCGTCGTCACGGACAACGGCAAGGGCATGGACGACGCGACGCTCGAGCGCATCTTCGATCCGTTCTTCACCACCAAAGAGCCGGGGATCGGCACCGGCCTCGGGCTCTCGGTCGTGCACGGGATCGTCAAGGAACACAACGGCACGATCTCGGTCACCAGCGCGCCGGGTGCGGGCGCGACGTTCGCCATCCTGTTCCCCGAATACGCCGGCGAAGCCGAGGCGTCCACGCCACGCGCGCGCGAAGCCTATCGCGGCAGCGGCGAGCACGTGCTGTTCCTGGACGACGAGGAGGCGCTGGTGCGGCTGGCGAAGCGGCTGCTCGAGCGGCTCGGCTACCGGGTGACCGGTTTTCACGACGCCCAGCAGGCGCTGGCGTCGGTGCGCGACGACCCCGCGGGCTTCGACCTGGCGATCACCGACTTCAACATGCCGGGCCTGTCGGGTGTCCAGGTCGCGGAGCTGCTTCACATGATCCGCCCCGATTTGCCGGTGATCCTGACGTCGGGAAACATCTCCGACGATCTGCGCGAGAGCGCCGCGCACGCCGGCGTCGATCACGTGCTGCACAAGCCGAGCACCGCCGAGGAATTGGCGGAGGTCGTGCATCGCTGCTTGAGCTAGGATGCCGCCGGCGATAGTGGTGACGCACTCACCGATGACGACCGGATCACGGAGGCGAGATGAACCTGAAAGAGACCAAGGCGCTCAAGAGCGACCTCGACGCGACCTACAACGCCTTCATCACCAAGCTGAAGACCGGCGCGCTTCACCAGGCCACCGACAAGCACGCCAACTACGCCGCGATCGGCGACAAGCTGAGATCGCTGGCGATCGCGGTCAATCCGGGCAACGTCAACGAAGCGGCGGTCGTCATCGGCAAGCACAAGACCCCGCCGGTGGTCATTCACGTCGAACAGCCGCCACCGCCGTTCGACGCCGTCAAGGCGCTGTCGGAGCTCACCGCGGAGCACGGACACCACGCGACGATCGACGGTATCGAGGTCTATCTGGACAAGGATCAGGCGGCGCATCAACCGACGAACCAACCCATCGGCGCGCGGCAGACGTCGGGCAAGAACAAGTTCAAGAGCACCCTCGCCTCGAAGCCGTGGCATGAGGCGAACACGATGAAGACGATGGCGACCTGGGCCAAGGACCTGAACGCCACGAAGCTCGCCAACGGCCGCAAGGAATTCTTCGGCCAGGCCAATGACGAGGGCGGCATCAGCTTCGAGGCCTTCTGCCAGCTCATCAGCGGCAAGCGGTATGTGTCGTTCCACTGCTACCCCTGCCGGGGCAGGACCGGCGACCCTTACCGCGGTTGAACGCTCCGCGCGACCTCCGGCGCCGATCGCGCCGGAGGCGAAGACATCAGGGGATGCTGAGCTGGAACGCGACGCAGTAGTTTGGTTGAACGACGCTGGTCACCGAGCCGGCGAACGGATCCGAATCCTTGAGGTGACCCCAGCGGAAGGTTCCAGTGCCTCCGGTGTCGGCGGAGGCGAACGGGCTCGTGGCCAGCATGGTGCCGTCGGTCGTCATCGCGTAGGCGACGCCGACGGCCTTCCCGGTGAGATCGTCCTGGCAGGTGATCTGCACCGTATCGCCGCCGATGATCTCGACCGAGTTGATCGTCGCCCGCACACCCGCCGCGGTGACTTCGAAGCCGCGCCCCAGCGTCCAGGCGGCGAGCGTCCCGGCCGCCGCGTGGGGCGCCGGAAGCGTGTCGTCCCACGCGAGCGGCGGCACGGGAACGTGGAAGTGCACGAGCAGCACGCTCGCGCCCATGCGCTCGCCGCTCGTCGGCTGCAGCGGTTGCCAGTCATGGCCGGCCACGACGCGCTCGAAGTACACCTGTCCCATCTTCTCGCCGAGCAGCTCGTATCCGTGCGAGGTGAGGTGGACGCCGTTGTTGCCCACGCCCGGCGAGTACGGGTACTGGTACTTCGGCCCGACGCACACGACGTCGCCCGGGTGATCCAACCCCACCTGGACCTGCTGGGCCGCGGAGACTGACACCTGCCCCGCGCTGCTGGGGACGGAGTTCTGCTGCGAGACCAGCATGGGGATGCTCGCGGTCTGCTTGGTGATCGCGCTGATGTCCTGGTTGTAGTCGGACCAGAGCTGGAAGATGTCGTCAGCGTATCCCATGTTGCCCGCGTCGGATTCGCCATGGATGAGGGTGATCGCGCCGACGCCGTAGGTCTTTCCGGCCGCGGCAGCGAGCTTGGAGATGGCCGTGACCTCGTACAGCGTCGACGCGTAGGCGCGTCCCATCGAGCAGGTGAAGCCCGCGGCCGAGGAACCCTGGCAGGGAACCGTCACCTGTGTCGCGGCCTTGTCGATCACGGTCATCGGCTGTCCGGATTCGCCGACCACGGAATGCACCGTGACGTAGTCGGGCGCCGAGGCGTTCATGGCCAGGACGGTCACCTCGTCGGCCATCGCCGAATGAGGCGTGACCCCGTCGATGTTGCGGGGATAGGCACTCGGATAACCGCCGGGCGCCGAGCGAATCGGCTCGGCGAGCGGCAACATGGCCAGCTCCGCGCTCGCCGGATCCGCGGTCGTCGGATCGAACGTGGACACGTCCAGTGTCCCCAGCTTGAGCTTGAGGTTGTTGTAGGGCTGCGTGGCGGGCGAATCGCTGCCGAACGCGCCCACCGATAGACTCTGGCCGGTGCCGATGATGCCGGCCCAGTCCCAGGCGATGTTGAGCGTGGGCCTCGCGTCGCCGCCGCTGTCCGGCGCGCCCGCGTCGGAGTTGCTGGCGGAGCCGCTCTTACCGCACGCCGCTCCCAGCGACACCACGCCCATCAACGTCAAGACGAACATCCAACCAAGCGAACGAATCAGGCTCATGGCGCCGCATGCTACAGGTTGCCCGCTTCGCGTGCAGCAGCATCCTCGGCCGCCGCATCCTGGGCCGAGAACGGCGGCACACTCGGGCCCGTGAGCGGTACCACTGGACCCGCCGACTCTTCGGGTGTCGCCGGCGGCGGCAGCGTCGGATCGACGTCGGGCGGCCCGGCGTCGTGCGCGGCAGCGGTCCGGCCGTGCGCCACCATGGCGCGGTAGCCGAGCGCCTCTTCCTTGGGCCGCCACGGTTTGATCGGTAGGCGGTAGATGATGTCGCCGCCCATGCGGCAGGCCTCGGCGCGCAAACGGTTGAAGCAGGTCTTGTCGGTGTCGTCGATGTGACAGATGACCTCGACCTTGCCGAGGTCGTCCCAGTCCTGCACTTGCGGCAGGTCGGTGTGATAGATGTTCAGCGCGCATCCCGGCTTGCGCGGTGGATATTTGGCCTCCAGGCGCGATCCAGTGGCGCAGGCCAGGAAGCAGACCAGGACGCAGACGACAATCAGCCAGCCGGCGATCGGGATCGCGAACAGTGTCAGGCGGCGAAGCATCGGCAAGAGCGGCGTCCGTTCGAGCGGTTACGGCTCCGCACGAATAGCAGACGCTCCCGCCGGCGCCAAGGCGAATCCGGAGGCCCACCACCGCGATGACGATGTCTTGCGTGAGCCTGGTCTCCTGTGTTTTTCTCGGTGCGTCTCTTTCATTGCCCCCTTTTGGGTCCCCGTTGGCCCCGCGACGCGATCGTCGCGCGCAAGGATGACCACCATGAATCAGCTCGGAAGGCCTAGCTTTGGTTTTCGCTCGCCCCTGCCCCGCCTTCGAAGCGCGCTGCTGGCTTCGCTGGCGTTGCTCGGCGCCTGTCGATCGGCGCCGCCGCCGCTGCCGCCGGGCGGTGTGATCGGCACCGCGCCCGAAAAAGCGCCCGCGCCGCTGGTGGGCCACAACCTGCTCTTCAACGACGACTTCAGCGAAGGGACGCGCTCGTTGCCCTGGACGGCGTCGTACTCGGGCACCGGCGCGGGCCGCTCGTTCATCGACAAGGGCGAGCTCTGCCTCGAGGTCACGAACAAGGGCAGCAACCGCTGGGATGCTCACCTGCGCCAGCAGCATCTCTTGCTGCAAAAGGGTCACAAGTATTCGGTGCAGTTCAAGATGCACTCGTCGCAGCCGATCCGGACCTATTTGAAGATCGGCCAGGCCGGGCCGCCCTATCACGAATTCTGGAAGATGTTGTTCAACGTCGACAAGAAGACAGAGGTGTACGCCGGCACGTTCACCATGGCGTCGGACGACGACCCCACGGTGGAGATGGCGTTTCACGTCGCCGGGCAGCTGGCGAAGACCGCGACGCCGCCGTACACGGTCTGCATCGACGACGCACGCATCGACGATCCGCAGTTCGCGCAGAAGCCCGAGGAAA
>Ga0265320_10002625_pt1 | contig 12472 bp, 11 predicted proteins | sample 4827metaG_FD_202087 | JGI IMG/M metagenome (GOLD analysis project Ga0265320, IMG submission 202087) | Rhizosphere microbial communities from Carex aquatilis grown in University of Washington, Seatle, WA, United States - 4-8-27 metaG | ecosystem: Host-associated > Plants > Roots > Rhizosphere >...
GACCGACGCGCTGGTGAGCATCACCCAGTTCTCCGACAAGTCCGGGGCGCAGGTCAAGGCGGCCCTCCAGGCCGCCCAGGCCGCCGGCGCCAAGGGCTTCATCCTGGACCTGCGCGAAGACCCCGGGGGCCTCGTCGACGAGGCCGTCACGACCGCCAGCCAGTTCCTCGCCAGCGGCACGGTCTACGTCCGCCAGACGGCCCAGGGGCAGCAGATCGACGTGCCCGTGAGCTCCGGCGGCGTCGCCACCCAGGCCCCGCTGGTCGTGCTCATCGACTACGGCACGGCCAGTTCGGCCGAGATCGTGGCCGGCGCGCTCCAGGACGCGGGCCGGGCCAAGGTCGTGGGGGTGCGCTCGTTCGGCACCGGCACCGTGCTCAACACCTTCATGTTGCCGGACGGTTCGGCCCTCCGGCTGGCCGTCGAGGAGTGGCTCACGCCCAAGGGGCGGCACATCTTCCCCGACGGCATCACGCCGGACGTGAAGGTGGACCTGCCGAGCGGCGGGTCGATCGTGACCCCCGATGCCCTGGCCGACATGACCGCGGCGCAGCTGGCCGCCTCGGGCGACGCCCAACTGCTGGCGGCGTTGACCCAGCTCCAGTCGGGCGCCACGCCGTGAGCGATCCGGCCCCGTACCTGAGCTACCCGCCGGAGCCCATGCCGGTCGCGCCGGTGACCCTGGAGGGCCGGCACGTGCGCCTCGAGCCCATGCGGCCGGAACACGTAGCGGCCCTCGCGGCCGCCTGCGCCGATCCGGTCATGTGGACCTACATGCCCCTCGACGGGTCCACGCCGGAGGGCATGGCGGCCATCGTGAAGGCGGCCGTTGAGGCGTCGGAGCGAGGCACCGAGCTGCCCTTCACGACGTTCGAGCGGGCCACCGGGCAGGTGGTCGGTGGCAGTCGCTACCTCAACATCGACCGGCTCAACCACCGCCTGGAGATCGGCTACACGTTCGTGGCGCCGCCGTGGCAGCGCAGCGCGGTGAACTCGGAAGCCAAGCTGCTGATGCTGGGCCACGCCTTCGAGCACCTGCGGGCCAACCGCGTCGAGCTGAAGACCGATGCCCTCAACGTGCAGTCCCGCACGGCCATCCTGGCCCTGGGGGCGGCCTTCGAGGGCATCTTCCGCAACCACATGATCACGCGCCGCGGCCGGCTTCGCGACTCGGCGTACTACTCGATCACGGTCCAGGAGTGGCCGGCCGTGCGGGCCGGGCTGGAAGCGCGCCTGGCGCGCCATGCCGCTCCCGCGGCGGAGGGGTCAGCGCCGGATCAGCGGACCGCCACGACCCGGTAGGTGCGGGGACCGGCCGGCGTCGTGACGGTCACGACCTCGCCGGCTCGCCGGCCGAGCAGTGCCGCCCCGATGGGGGAGCGGTAGCTCAGGCGGCCCTCCGAAAGGCGCGCCTCGGCCGGATCGACCAGCTTGTAGGCGACCGGCTCCGGCGGCGCATCGGCCTCATCGATGACCTCGACCGTGGAGCCCACCCGGGCCAGGCCGTCGTCGGGCGATGCCTCTGACACGACGGCGCGATCCAGGGTCGCCTGCAGCTGCTGGATGCGGCCCTCCAGGAACGACTGCTCCTCGCGAGCGGCCTGGTACTCCGCGTTCTCCCGCAGGTCGCCCAGCTCGCGGGCCGCCTTGACGCGGCCGATCACGTCGGGCCGCGTCGCATGCAGGTCGTGCAGCTCGGATCGCAGGCGCTCGTGGCCCTCGGCCGAAAGGAACACTTCGTTGGGCTGGTGGTGGCGTTGCGGGCCGGGCGCCCGCCGTGGCGAGCTCACGCCCTGGCGCGTCGGCGTGGTCGAGGCGCGGCGCGTGGCCGGCGACCCCGCCGACGAGCGGCGCACGCCGGTCGCTGGGGCCGGCACGACCGGGGCGGCCTTGGCGGCACCGGTGATGCCATGCGAACGGGCGCCGCTGCTGAGCGAGCGGAGGTTGGCGAAGGGCAGCGCCCCGGGCTGGCCGACCGCCTCGCCGAAGGCCGTCAGCAGGGCGTCCTCGTATTCCTCGGGCGCGTCGGTCACGGCCCACCACACCCGCGCCTGGTCGTAGCCGTGCAGCGTCTTGAGCCAGTGGCCGCCGTGATGCGGGCCGTCGTCGCCGAGGGGCGTGGCCGCGTACTCGGCAAGGCGGCGGCGCAACGACTTGCTGCGGCCGATGTAGACCACCGTCTGCTCGGGCTGCCAGTAGGTTCCGAGGCGGGCCGCCAGGTCGTGCGGGGTCGGCACGGCGCCATCGAGCCGCAGCGTCGGCACGCGGGCCAGCCACTCGCGCAGGAGGTTGTGGTCGACGGGGATCGTCGGCTCGCTCGTCGGCCACTCGATGACGTAGACACCCGGCCGCGGCGTGGGCAGCGGCTGGCCGAACAGGAGCGGCCCGTCGGGCAGCAGACCCTGGCCGCGCAGCAGCTCAAGGGCCGGCAAGCGGGGACTCACCGGCCCACCTTACCCGGCTCGAGGTCATCTGTCCGCCAGACGGCCGTCGTCGACGACCAGGAGGCCGAGACGTCCACCCGCGAGGCGGCGAAGAAACGCGTCACGCCCGAGGCGAGGAACAGGGCCGCGAACGGCAGGTAGCCCAGCGGCGCGACCGCCAGCAGTCCAGCGTTGACGAGCTGCCCGCCGGTCGTGCCGGCCGCCGTGCCGGCGACGTAGCGGCCTTGGGCCACGAACCACTCCTCGCGGCCGACCAGGCGCAGGAGCCGCTCGTTGGCGGAGATCGTGCCGGCCGCCGCGCCCGCCGAGACGACGATCGCCACGAGACACAGGACCAGGCCCGACAACGGGTCGGCGGGGAACGCCAGCAGGCCGAGCAGCATCGAGCCGCCGCGCAGGAGGTAGGAGACGCGCAGCAGGCGCGACGATGAGCCGTGTCCCAGCCATCCGCCGACGATGGTGGACGTGACCAGCGACGCGCCGGCCCCCAGCGCGGTGAGGATGATGGCGAAGCTGGGGGGCTGGTGGAGCACGCTGATGGCGTAGATGGAGAGGTACGGGCCGAAGCCGGCGCCGAAGGCCGCGATGGTGATGACCCGCACGAAACGGCCCAGGTCGGGGTTGGCCGCTCGTGGCGCCGGCGGCGCCGGGACCCGCACGCGGCCGGGCCGCGGCAGGCGAGCCAGGGCCCACAGCTCCAGCAGGCCGGCCGAGCCGCCGAGCAGGAACAGCAGGGCGTACACCAGCACGCCCGTGACGGGACTCAGGAGCTGCACCAGGAGCGCCGCCGGCAGCAGGAGCACGGCCCCCAGGCCGAGCGTGATGCCCATCACCCGTGGCGCCACGAAGCGGCGCTCCGGCTCGGCCAGGATGGCGCCGTACCATGCCAGCTGGTTCGCGCCGCCGATGGTGGTGGCGGCGCCGGCGACGGTCATGATCGCCGCGATGAGGCCGATGACGAGGCCCGTCGGGAGGAGGCCGACGGCGCTGCCCAGCGTCACGAGCGCCAGCCAGATGCCGCGCGTCTCGCCGGCCGCGGTGATGGCCAGCGTCACGCCGCGCAGGTTGCCATCGGTCCGCTCCAGCAGGCGGGGCACGGCCAGCTGGGCCGCCGAGCCGCCGATGGGCAGCACCCCGATGAGGGTCGCCAGGGCCGGCGGCGCACCGAGGACGAGCAGCAGGGGGATGGTCAGGGCGGCATCGGCCAGCGAGGTGACCCCGGCCGCCCCCAGCCCGATGGTCAGGTAGCGCCGATATCGTTCGCCGCCGAAGGCGCGCCATTCATCCAGGCCGGACCGGATGCCGGGACGAAGAGCGTGCACCCGTCAAGCCTACTCTGCGGCGTGGGCGGCCCGGGCAGGGGCTGCTGCCAGGCGCGGGATGGCGGCGAGGATGGTCAGGGTGTTGAGGAAGAGGATCGGTGAGGCGAGGACCAGCGACGCCGGCACCGTCCAGCTGCGGTCGGTCCGCGCGCCCCACACGACGAGGATCACCGAGGCGACGAGCCGCACGGGGAAGAACCAGTCGCCGCCGCCCGAGCCGGACACCAGAAGGGCCACCCACGCCTGCCACGGGTCGGGCCACCACAGGTAGGAGATGGCCGCCAGCGCCGCGGCCAGGGCGGCCGCCACCAACCAGGCGCGCCACTGCCCGCGCACCACGAACCACAGCAGGCCGACCCCCGTGCTGACCTTCGTGAGCAGGGCGAGGGCCCACGCCGCGGGGTGGCGGAAGCCGATCACCACCATCAGCGCCAGAAGGGCGTTGATGTTGCCCTCCAGGACCTCCGGCACGCAGAGCAGCAGGCCGACCAGGTACCACACCGGCGGCAGCGGGCGCAGCAACCAGGCGAACACGGCGAGCATGGCGGCGGCCCACAGGCCGATGAAGAGATCGGCCGGCAGGTGGCCCAGCGGCCACAGGATCTCGGCGATGAGCGGCGCGTAGAGGAAGGCGTCGACGTGCCCCGGCGGGATGCTGTAGAGCGGATGCGTCCACGCCGCCCAGTACGCGTGCGAGTCCAGGCCCACCGAGGTCGCCGCCACGAGGATGTCGTAGTAGCCCACGAAGACGATGGCCACGACGGCGAGGGCATGGCCGAGCAGGCGACGGGACGGGCCGCCGCTCCACCGCCGATGGACGAGCACTCGGTGCATCGGCGCAACTTTGGCAGGTCGGCCGGCCGCATCGCAGCCCGCGGCCGTACCGGTGCCGCACGGGACCTTCCGCGGGGGAGACCATGGGGCGCTTGAGGCCCTTCTCCCGGACGGTAGACTTTGCCGGCGCCATCACGGGCGACGGGAGGGTGGAGGATCATGGCCGACTCGGACGACGGGATCGATCCATACCGCGTCCTGCAGGTGGATCCCACGGCCGACCATGAGGTCATCCAGGCGGCCTACCGGGCGCTCGCGCGCCGCTTCCACCCCGACGTCGCGCCCGATCTCGAGATGGCCCGCCAGATGGCCGCCATCAACGCCGCGTTCGACCTCATCCGTGACGCCGACCGGCGGGCGGCGTACGACCGGGAACACGGCTACGGGACCCCGCCCCGACCGAACGGCGACCCGGCGGCGCCGCCCGCGCCCCCCGCCGCTCCACCGACCTCAGACGCGTCGTGGACCAGCAGCCGCCAGGGCGCCTCGTGGGAGGGCACCGCGGGACCGCCGCCCGGCCGGCCCAGTGGCAGCGTCTTGGACTTCGGCCGCTTCAAGGGCTGGTCCCTTGGCGAGATCGCGCGCGTCGACCCCGGCTATCTCATGTGGCTGGACGACCGGCGAGACGGGGCCCGCTACCGCGCCGAGATCGACGAGATCCTGCACAAGATGAGCCTGCGCCGCCCGCCGCCCGCGGAGCGCAAGCGGGGTGGCCCCTTCCGCCGAAGCTGATCTCAGCCCGGCTTGCCTGATTCGGCCTGGAGCGTGTCGTCGCGAGCGGGTCGACCGCCACCCCCAAGGGGCAGGCTGACATGGAAGCGGGCGCCCTCCGCCGGTGAGCTCTCGACCGCGATCGTGCCGCCATGGCGGCGCACGATCCACGCGGCGATGGCCAGCCCCAGGCCGACCCCGCCCGGCGGGGCATCGGCGGCCCGCCAGAAGCGCTCGAAGACATGGGCCCGATCCTCCGGCCGCACGCCAGGCCCCGCGTCGTCGACGGTCAGCTCGGCCTGCCGCCCGGACGTCGCCACCGCGACCTGCACCGCGGTGCCCGGCGGGCTGTGGCGGATGGCGTTGTCGGTGAGGATCGTCACTAGCTGGCGCAGGCGCACGGGGTCGCCGTCCAGCGTGGCGGGCGTGCCGTCGAGCACGAGGTGCACCTCGCGCTGGCGGGCCAGCGTGCCCAGGCCGTCGAGGGCAGTCGCGGCCACGTCGGCCAGGTCCACCGGGATGTGTTCGAGTTCGACCACGCCCGAGTCGGCCCGCGCGAGCAGCAGGAGGGACTCGACGAGGTCGGTCATGTGATCGACGGTGGCGCGCGCGTCGTCCACCGACTCGTGGAGCGTGGCGACGGTCTGCTCGGGGTGTCGCTGCAGGTGTTCCAGGTTGCCGCGCACCACGGCCAACGGCGTCCGCAGCTCGTGGCTGGCGTCAGCCGCGAACTCACGCTGGCGGCGCAACGACTCGCGGATCGGCACCAGCGCGCGCTGGGCGTACAGCGCGCCGCCGGCCAGCGAGAGGGCCACGGCCAGCAGCCCGCCGCCGACCAGCACGATCAGCAGGACCTGCATCGTGTTGACGTCGCCGCGGCGGTCGGCGATGACCTGCACGACGTAGGTCTGGCCCACGCTCGTGGTGACCGGCGTGGTGAGCATGCGGATCGGTACGCCCAGCGTCAGTTCCTCATAGTCGGCCGTGCCGGTGCGCGCGGCCGCCACGGCCGTGCTGACCGGCAGGCCGGGGAACGCCGCCTCGCCGACGGGCCCGATGACGTTGTCGTCAGGGGCGATGACGATGGCGTACGTGCCCGAACTCGAGCCGCCCGTGGCGAAGCCCAGGAATCGCGCGCTGAGATCACCGGGTCGCTGCCCGGCGCTCTGGATCAGCGGCGCGATGGCGTTGGTGCGGCCGCTGAGCTGATCGTGCCCGGCCGCGGAGAGGGCCTGGTCCACGGTGAGGTAGACGGCGATCCCCAGGATGACCACGATGGCCAGGGTGATGGCCCCGCTCCACGCGACCAGGCGGAGCCGGACGCGGCGGAGCAGGCGCGCATCACCGTCCTGGTCGTGGCCGGCGGTCACTCAGGCCTCCAGGAGGCGGTAGCCCACGCCGCGTTCGGTCTGGATGCGGGCGCCGGCCTGCGGGCCGAGACGCTCACGGAGCAGGTGGACGTAGGCGTCGACCGTGTTGGGCGTGACGGCTACGCCGGCCGGCCACGCCGCGTCGAGCAGGTTGTCGCGCGTCAGCACCTGGCCGGGATGGCGCAGGAAGCACTCCAGCAGGGCGAAGGCGCGCGGCGTCAGGGCCACCGGCCGCTCGGCGACGGTCACGAGGCGCTTGTGCTCGTCCAGGGCGATGGGCCCGCTGCGCAGGACCGGGGCGGGACGGGCCGCCCCTTCCGCCCGCCGGGTGAGGGCGCGCAGGCGGGCCGACAGCTCCTCGTAGGCGAAGGGCTTGACGAGGTAGTCGTCGGCCCCGGCGTCGAGGCCGCGCACCCGGTCGTTGATGGCATCACGCGCGGTGAGCATGATGATGGGCACGCTCGAGCCGTCCCGTCGCAACTCGCGTGCGACCTCGAAGCCGGAGCGGTCGGGCAGGCCGACGTCCAGGATGATGGCCTCCAGCAGGGAGCCGCCGGCGACCACGTCGAGGGCGCCCTCGGCGGTCGTGGCCAACTCGACCACGTGCCGATCCTCGCGGAGGAGGCGCAGCAGGAGGCGTCCCAGGCGTGGGTCGTCCTCGACGACGAGGAGGTGCATGGCGGGAGTGTGCGCTGTCTCCCGCGCTACGGGGTCTCGACGGTCACAGCGCTGGCCGTGATGGACGCCGCGCCGGACGCCGCGCTCGCGCCGCCCCCGAGGCCGCGGCCGCCGAAGCCGGTGACCTCGACCACGACCGAGCTGCCGGTCGTGACCGCGCTGGAGGAGGCCGTCGTCGCCGTGCGGTACGTGGTCGTACCTGGCAGGTCGATCGTGATCGTCTGGCCGCTGGCCAGCTTGAGGGTCATGGTCGAGCCGTCCACGGCGGTCACCGTGCCGCTGAGGCTGACGCCGCCGCCGTTGGCCCCCAGGGCCGCGCCGCCGCCGAAGCCGCCGGGGCCGAACGAGGCCCCGGCGCCGAAGCCAGCGCCGAAGCTGCCACGGGGGAAGTTGCCGTTGGTTGCAGCCGCCGGGGCGGTGACGCGGCCGGCCGCGAAGGCGACGCCGGCTGCGGCGACCAGGACGGCGAGCCCGAGCAGGTAGGTCCCGAGCCGGCTCGACGCCGCTTTGGGCTTGACCGTCGGTAGGATCAGAGGCGCGGCCGTGGGTGCGGGCGCCGGCGGCTGCCACGTCGGCGCGGCGGGCGGCGTCGGGTCGGTCGGTCGAGGGGTGAGGGGGTCGGTCACGGTGCGGTCTCCTTACTCGTAACGAAGCGCGACGATGGGGTCCAGGCGAGCCGCCTGGCGGGCCGGCCAGACGCCGAAGACGACGCCCACCACAAGGCTGAAGGCGACGGCCACGACGACGGTCAGGGGGTTGAAGGCGAAGCCCCAGCCGGCCACCTGGCCGATGACGGCGGAGGCGATGGCGCCCGCCACGATGCCGATGAGGCCGCCCAGCAGCGAGATGACCAGGGCTTCCACGAGGAACTGGGCCAGGATGTCCCGGCTGCGCGCGCCGATGGCCTTGCGGATGCCGATCTCGCGCGTCCGCTCGCGGACCGAGACCAGCATGATGTTCATGATCCCGATGCCGCCGACGATCAGCGAGATCGAGGCGATCCCGCCGAGCAGTACCGTGAGCAGCCCGCTCACGGAGCTGACCGTGCTCAGCAGCTGCGACTGATCGGTGATGCTGAAGTCGGGTGTGCCGCTGGCGCTGATGCCATGGCGCTCGTCCAGCGTCGTCGTGATCGACGCCTTGACCGCGTCGATCTGGTCGGCGGTGGCGACGCTCAGGCTGATCGACCGCACGCTCGTGCCGCTCACGAAGTGGTGCTGTGCGGTCGTCAACGGGATCAGCACCTGGTCGTCCTGGCTGGTGGGACCGGAGCTGCCCTTGGTCTGGAGGATCCCCACGAGCTGGAAGGGCAGGCCATCGATGGTGATGGTGGATCCGATCGAGCTCGCGCCAAGACCCAGGTCATCGGCCGTCGTGCCGCCCAGGACCGCCTCCCGGAGGTCGTAGTCGTTGCTGGCGTCGGTCAGGAACCGCCCCTGCCAGATGTCGAAGGCGTTGACCGACGCATAGGCGGAGGTGGTGCCCACGATCGACGTGGTCGTGTTCTTCGTCCCGGCCACGACGAGGGCCTGCGTGCTGACCTGTGGCGCGTAGGCGGCCACGCCGTCGAGGCTGCCGATGGCGGTGGCGTCGGCGACCGTGAGGGTCGTCGCCGAGCCGGCGGCGCCGCGGGTGAAGCCGGTGAAGCTGGAGCCGGGAGAGACCGTGAGGAGGTTGGTGCCCAGGCCCTGGAGTTGGCTGGTGATGCCGCTCGTGGCCCCCTGGCCGGCGCTGACCAGGGCCACCACGGAGGCGACGCCGATGATCACGCCGAGCATCGTCAAGAACGCCCGGAGGCGGCTCGCGCCGAGCCGCGAGAGGGCGAGGCGGGTGAGCTCGAGAAGGTTCAATGCAGCAACCTCCCATCGCGCACGTGCACCTGTCGCGAGGCCGCCGTAGCGACGTCCGCATCATGGGTGATGAGGATCACCGTCATGCCCCCTGCATGGAGGTCGTGCAGGAGCGCCATCACTTCCGCGCCGGAGGCGCTGTCGAGGTTGCCTGTCGGTTCATCGGCCAGGAGGAGGCGGGGCTGGGTGACCAGGGCCCGGGCGATGGCCACCCGCTGCTGCTGGCCGCCAGACAACTCGCTCGGCTCGTGATCGACGCGATCGCCCAGGCCGAGCCGCTCAAGGGCCGCGCGGGCGCGCGCCAGCCGCTCGTGCCGGGCGACGCCCTGGTAGAGGAGGGGGGTGGCCACGTTCTCCAGCGCGGAGGTGCGCGGCAGGAGGTTGTAGGACTGGAAGACGAAGCCGATGGCCCGGCTGCGGACCTCCGCCAGCTGGTCGTCGGAAAGTTCCTCGACCGGGTGGCCCTCCAGGCGGTAGGCGCCGGTGGTCGGGCGGTCGAGGCAGCCCAGGATGTTCATGAGCGTCGACTTGCCCGAACCGGACGGGCCCACGATGGCCAGGAACTCGCCATGGGCGACCATCAGGTTGACGTCCTGGAGGGCGGTCACGGCGATCCGGCCGGTGTCGTAGACCCGAGACACGCCCTGCAGGTCAAGGAGCGGCGTGATCACGGGATGATGACCGTGCCGCCGCCGCCGCGGGGGAAGCCGCCGCCGAAGCCGCCGGTGCCGCTGCCGGTGGTCGTCGTGGTCCCGGTGCGGGACGCCGACGTGCCCGTCTCCACCCGGTCGCCGACGTTGAGGCCGCTCGTGATCTCCGCGAGCGAGGTGGTGACGAGGCCGACCTGCACGGGCACAGCCGATACCGACCCGTCAGTGGCTACGACGTTGACGGTGTATGCGCCGGCCGCACCGTTGAGGGCGATGGCCGGGATGGCGATCACGCCGCTCGCCGACGCGGTGGTCACCGAGATGCTTGCTGACATACCCGAGCGCAGCGTCGCGTCGGTGTTGTCGAGGGTCACCTGGACGGCGTACGTGACGACCGACGACGAGCCGCTGGTAGCGGCGGACGGCGAGATGCTGGTGACCTTACCGGGCAGGGTCTTGCCGACGGCGGTGACGGTCACCGACGCCGCCTGGCCCACCTGGAGGGAGTTGATGTCGGCCTCGGGGACCGAGCCGGAGGCGACCATACCCCCGGTCTGGAGCGAGATGGCCGTGCCCGACGGGGCGTTGAAACCGGCCACGACGGTGACCGTGGCCACCGTGCCGTCGGCGGGCGCCACGAGCGTCGCGTTGTCGACGACCGTCCTGGCCGAGTCGACGCTCACCTGGGCCGTGGCGACGGCGGCCTGGTCGGAGGCGACCGTGGCGGCCGACGCGGGCGCGACCTTGGAGGCGTAGCCGTCCTTGGCCGAGGTCACCGACAGTTCGGCCGAACTGATGCTCTGCGACGCCTGGTGCGTCGCCTGCGTGGCCTGCTGCTGAGTGCTCGCCAGCTGCTGCTGCGCATTGGTGATGGCCGCCTGGTCGGCGGCGATGACGGAGGCCGGAGCACTCGCGGCCTGGTCGGCCGTCAGCTGCGCCTTGGCCTTCGTCACACTGGCCTGGGCCGCCGCGATCGAGAGCTTGTTCTTGGCCACCGTATCGTTGTAGTTCGTGCGGGCGTTGCTGAGCTGCTGCTCGGCCTGGGTGATGGACAGCTGGGCCGAGGCTTTGTCGGTGGCGGTGGCGCCGGCCTGGTCCGTGGCCAGCTTGGCCTCGGCGGCGGCGAGGTTGGCCTGTGCCGCGGCCAGCTGCGGGGTCGCATTGACATCGTCGGCCGTCGCCAGCACATCACCCTGCTTCACCACTTGGCCGACCACCACGTTGACGGTCTTGACCGGCCACACGGTGCTGCCCGATCCCGACCCGCTGGAACTGCTCGAGCTGCTGGAACTGGAGGAGCCGCTGGCGAGGGTCGGAAGCTGGCCAAAGGCCAGGTCGTACACCGTCGCCGGGGCGAGGCTGCCGGTCGCCACGACCTGATCGACCACGTTGGTGCGGGTTGCCTGCGCGGTCAGTAGCGTGCTACTCGACGAGGAGCCGAAGCTGGGTCCGATGACCACGAAGCCCACGGCGCCCACGCCGACCACCAGGAGAAGCACGGCGGCGATGATCTTCAGGCGCATGGAGGACCTCGTGATTAGGGTTGGAGGCGCGTCGCGCCGGCGGGGGATCCAGCGCGCGCGCCGAACTCACTATCGACGGGTCCGCTGAAGGAGTCCTGAAGGCGCGCGGAACGGGCGACCGACCGCCCGGGGCGTCAGCCCGGGCGATTCCGCGTGCGTGACGCGACTGGTGGCCGAGCACCCGACGTGGGACGGGCGGGGCGACGCGCGGAGCCGCCACCGGAGCGACCGCCGGCTGAGCCCGGGCCGCGCAGGGGTCGTGGCTCCTCGTCGCGCTCGGGCACGAAGCCCTCCTCGACGCGCCAGGGGATGGCCCGCTTGAGGAGGCGCTGCACCCCGCGCAGGAGGTCGGCCTCGTCCATGCACACGAGCGAGATGGCGTCGCCGGTCAGGCCGGCGCGCCCGGTCCGGCCGATGCGGTGGATGTAGTCCTGGGGGTCGAACGGCAGCTCGAAGTTGACGACGTGGGGCAGATCCTCGATGTCCAGGCCGCGGGCCGCCACGTCCGTCCCCACCAGGGCGATGACCTCGCCGCGCTTGAACGCGTCGAGGGCGCGGATGCGCTCGGCCTGCGTGCGGTCGCTATGGATGGCCTCGGCGGCGATGCCCTGCCGCTCCAGCCAGCTTGCCAGGCGTCGCGCGGCGATCTTGGTCCGCGTGAAGATGAGCGCCTGGCGGAGGTCGTAGCGACGGATGAGGTGGGCGAGCAGCTCCTCCTTGCGATCGCGGTCGACCGGGATGACCAGCTGGCGCACCGACTCGGCGGTCGTATTGCGCGCGGCGACCTCCACCGTGGCGGGGTCATGCAGCCACTGCGCGGCAAGGCGGCGGATGTCGTCCGAGAAGGTGGCCGAGAACAGGAGGTTCTGGCGCTTGGGCGGCAGGAGGGCGAGGATGCGGCGGATGTCGGGCAGGAAGCCCATGTCCAGCATGCGGTCGGCCTCGTCGAGGACGAGGACCTCCACCTGGCCCAGGTTCACGTTGCGCTGCTCGACGTGGTCCAGCAGGCGGCCCGGCGTGGCCACCAGGACCTCCACGCCGCCGCGCAACGCCTTCGTCTGCGGAGCGATGTCCACGCCGCCGTACACGG
>Ga0265320_10002626_pt1 | contig 12469 bp, 19 predicted proteins | sample 4827metaG_FD_202087 | JGI IMG/M metagenome (GOLD analysis project Ga0265320, IMG submission 202087) | Rhizosphere microbial communities from Carex aquatilis grown in University of Washington, Seatle, WA, United States - 4-8-27 metaG | ecosystem: Host-associated > Plants > Roots > Rhizosphere >...
TCATCTGGCGGCACCAATCCATCCTCGCCGCCATCACGCTCGATCTTTTTGCCGTGCTGCTCGGAGGCGCGGTCGCGCTGCTGCCCATCTACGCCGATCAGATTCTTCACGTCGGCCCGGCCGGACTCGGCTGGTTGCGCGCCGCCCCCGCGTTTGGCGCCATCACCATGGCGTTTCTCATCACTCATCTTCGTCCCGCCCGTCACCCCGGCGTCGTGATGCTCTGGACCGTCGCCGGATTCGGCGCGGCCATCGTGGTCTTCAGTCTCTCGACCAACCTCTGGCTCTCGCTGGTTGCCCTTTACCTGAGCGGCGTGTGCGACAACTTCAGCGTCGTTGTGCGCCACACTTTGGTGCAAATGAAAACGCCCGACAAACTCCGCGGCCGGGTCAGTGCGGTCAACCAGCTCTTCATCGGTTCCTCCAACGAGATTTCCGAGTTCCGCGCCGGCCTGGCCGCCGCGTTGTTCGGACCGGTGGTCGCCGCCACCGCCGGCGGCATCGGCACCATCGCGGTGGTGGTGATTGTCGCCCTCGCGCTGCCCGCCCTCCGCACGGTTCCCCCTCTGCACACGCTTGAGCCGGAAAAGGACTGAATGCAGGCAGCCCGAAGATTTTTTAACCGCTAATGGATTCTTCAAGAGATGAATCCTTGGAAGTGAGCTGCGACTGATCGTCTCCGCCAATTGGCTGCATGGAGCCTGTTAATCGCAGGCAGATTTGCAATTCAACCTGCATCTAGCAATACAGCCGATCAATTTAACCACGGATTCCCCAGATTTCCACGGATACAGAAATTTCGGTGCAAATCGAGTTACCTGCGGGGTGAAAGCCTGCAAGTTTGTATTGGACTCATCATCCGTGTGCATCGGTGAAATCCGTGGTTTCAACGGCGGTCTTTAAGATCAATTCATTTTTCACAGAGGGCAGACACAGAGGACGGAGGAATATACAAGCGGTAAGAGTGCTCTCCACCGCTCCTGTTCCGAATTCGAATTTGTCGGTAGTTTGGCTGCCGTGTCTTGCTCTGTGTCCCAATAATTTTCTCGGCTTGAGTATAAAATTTTTGGGCTAGAGCCGGAACCCAGCATCGGTCTGCGATCAGCAGACTCCCAGAACCAAAACCGAAGACGATCAGTCGGAGGGGTTACCCAAAGTTTCGCCCTTTGGCGAAACTCATTAGCGGTTAACTCAACCTGCATTGGTCGTCATCCTCTACGACCAGCCGAACGACGGATTCCGCCACTTTTCAGTCGATTTCGTCCTGAAAATTTCAGGACTTGCGCGCTGGCAAAAAATGACCCAAGTTCCGCGCTCTTCGGGCCAATGGTGCGGTAGCCAAGTGGTAAGGCCGAGCTCTGCAAAAGCTCTATCGGCGGTTCGATTCCGCCCCGCACCTCCAATTTTCAACCTGCGTAGCAGGTGAGGTTTGGAGAGGCAAAAACGGAAGCGGACACCAAAATGGTGTCCACGTTTTTCCACTCCGGAAGAACTGGACGTAACGGGAACTAACCCGCCCGCTACCCGCTAACCCTGCGGAACCGTTTCAGGCTATCATCGTGGTTGCACCACCCACCATGAAACCACGTTACCGCCTGATCGTTCGCAGCGCCCGAGGTGACACGTATTATTGCTTCGACACGTACACCAAGAGGCGCACCAGCCTCAAGACGGCTGATCGCCATGAGGCCGCGCGAATCCTCAATGCGAAGAACGAAGCCGCGATTCAGCCGATGCTGAACCTCCAGATCGCCCGGGCCTATTTGTTCGGCGCCGACGACCATATTGCGAAACGCACCTGGCGGGATGCCATCCTCGCCCTGACGGAAACAAAACTCGGTTCGAACAAGGAACGCTGGCAACGAGCCCAGAAAGAGAAGGCATTCGTGCCCTTGTGGGCACGCCCGCTCGTGGAGACCAAGGGCGAGGAACTGCTTGCCGTCATGCGCAAGGGCGGCGTGTCCACCAACCAGCACCTGCGCCGGCTGCACAACTTCTGCGTGGATATGAACTGGCTGCCCTGGCCCTTGGTTCCGAAACGCCAGTGGCCAGCCGTCCGCCACAAGGAGAAGCGTGCCATCACGTGGGAGGAGCATTGCCGGATTGTCGAAAGGGAGGGCAATGCTGAACGGAAGGCCTTTTACCAGCTGGCATGGCATCTGGGCGCATCCCAGGGCGATTTGGCGAACCTCCATGCCGAAGATGTGGATTGGACGAGCGGCACCATCACCTACGTCCGCATGAAGACGAAGTGGCGTGAAAATCAGACGCCACCCCAGATTCGATTTGGGCAATCGGTCGCCGACATCCTCAATACGTTGCCAAAGGTCGGGCCGCTGTTTCCGTATCTCCGCGGCCGCCTTCCCGGTTATCGAGCCAACGAATTCCGCGAGCGTTGCCGAGGCCTCGGCATCCGCGGTGTCAGTCTGCACTCCTATCGCTACGCATGGGCCGAACGGGCGAAAACGGTAGGCTATCCTGAACGCTTCGCCCAGCTCGCCCTCGGCCACAACAGCAAGGCCGTGCATCGCGCTTATGCGAGAAATGCCCGGGTCACGCTACCGCCGCTGGAGGACTACGAAAAGAATGCCACCAAGGCTCCAGCCATCCCCCTGCCATTGCCTGCTACCGGTTGAACGAATGAAGTTTTTTTGTCCGTGCAACGAAAACGGGAAACGGATAGATGCCAGTTGTGAAACAGCTCCTGTTTATCAGTTGTATCCTTTTGGCGGCGTGTTCTCGGAACGCAGAGCCCGAAAATAAAACGAACACGCAAGTGGATTTTGAAAACATACTGGCGAGCGCAAACAGTAAGGAGGCTTTTTTATCGCGCAATCAGATAGGGCTTACTCTATTATCCATCAAATATCGAATCTCCCTCTCAGCTGCGGAAGGCATCGCTTGGGAGTTTCACGAAAAACACGGAAACCGACCGATCGACGATAAATATTTTGACGCGGCTCGCAACGGGAAGCTCGATCAATATTTGAAAGACCAAATGAAAGTTATCGATATACCTGCAACTATTCACGAGTTGGGCGTAAAGTATTCCGTTGGCGAAGAGACTATCGCGGCACTCATTTGGGATCTTCGCACCGCAGAAACAACGAAGACGAACAGTAATTAGCGCATTGTACGCATTATGGAACGATCACTGGATTCGGTCTCGGCGGCACAGCAGAAATGCTGGGACCATATTGAAGTGGCCACCAAAATGGTTGAAAACCTTGAAGTGTTAAAAGCACTGCGGGTCAGCAGCGCTATTCCAATCCTTTCCAACACTGCACCGGCGCTGATGATCACTCCTGAACGTCCAGACGATATCGTTATGATTAGAGCACTATGTCGGGCCATCCGAACCGCAATGAAAGCGGAAACCGACTGGCAACATCTGTCGATCAACGAGGAGTGGTTGTTGCGATTAAAAACCCCCTCTCGTATTACCATTGATGTCGTGACTCGTTTGCCCTCCATCAAGGAGTCTCCAATATCACTATGAAGAATTGCTGAGACTCAAATGTAGCTGCGACCTATCGTTTTGATAGGCTTATGAAGGCTAGCAAGGAGTTTGAGCGTACTGAAGGGGCTGAGAACACATAGCTCCCATTGTCTCGACCCGCGATAGGCCTGTCTTACGGAAGTTCTTTTGTTTCCAGTGCTGGCTGACCGCATTGGTCATCTTCGCCAGCCATGTCCGGTCCTTAGTGAGTTCTATGATTTCCAGTGTCGCGAAATATTTGACGCTGTTGGGCTGTGGATTGCCCAACGGTTTCAGCAGCCGAGCAACGACCAGCACCGGCACGTCATGCGGCTGACAATTCAAAACCCAGGCCGTCTGCTCCACGGTCAGCCGGGCCGGGAGCTGTCCCAGCAGATTCAAAAAGCGTTGTTGGTCCTCTTTCATTTTAGGCGCACGGAAGATCGAAATCCGAAAGTTCCAGCCGGGAAATTTGTTCGTGTGGGTTCATCACTTTTCTTTTCAGTGGGCTATTTCTGAGCGCGATTCATCGGCTCAACAATAACGCGGCCCTGCCGTAATTGCGGTAGTTCGCCTACCGTAAAAGGTGTAGGCGCAAATGCTTATTTTTGTTCATCGGTCGTCCTCAGCTTCGATCAGTCGGGTTGGTTATTCGGTGCACTTGCGCAAGTGGTGTGGTGATAGACGCAATACCCTAACGAGTTCGTTAAGTTGTAAGTCACTCGATCACGGGTCGGCAAATTCGGGACGGTGGCAGCGTTGCGAAAGCGCAAGGAGTAAGGTGTCTCACCAAAAAGCAACGCCTCCGGGCGTTGCCAAACGGGACTGCAAACGCGTACGGCGTGGGCCGGACTGTTGGCATTTTCTGGGCGCGTTTCCGAATCCCACGAACTCGTTAGGGCCTTGCGTCTATGGAAAAAAGGGGCTGCGACGTGGCCCGCGTTTCGGGCTGATTTCTGGCTGCTCGGCGAACCTCACGAAGTCGGGAGGGTATTGCGTCTGTAAGAAAAAAGCGCGGACGACCCACGTCAACCAACCCGACTAATCGAAGCTGAAAATGATCGAAAAATCAGGACGATGCGGGACGAATTGACCTACACCAATCACGGTAGGCGGGCTACCGTGATTTGGGTAGACGCGGACCATTGTGCCATGGGTTCGCTGCGGATGTACTGAGCCCATGAACGCAGCCCAAGTCATCGGTTCGTGGTGGGTCAATTTCAGCCGCTCGCCGGTGGGTCAGTTCTGTCTGCTCGTTTGCTTCGCGCTCGCGGCAAAGCGGAGAACGCAAGGCGTAGAGCGCATAGGTGCTTCAGGAGCGCCCAATGCCGATAAGGCGGACAGTGCGTTGGCCTGCCCGGTCTGCAAATTGTATCCGAGGCAGGATCGTCCCAAGAACTTTGTGACGATCCCGCAGTGCCGCAGAGCGGGCTGATCGGTCCCGCATGAGTGACCAGCGGGATCGTAATTGAGGTCATTATCAACTCAAACTTTCAGAGGGGTTTTATGCTGGAACCTAATACTAATCTTTTTCCCAATGTGGCTCGGGTTCTCCATTACGGGCGAGGAGAATGGTGGTTTCTTTCGATTTAATCAAACTCGGACACATATCCGTGGCGTGTTGCATAAGCGAAATGGTCAATATTTTTGCCGAACACCGTGGGCAACTTTCGTAAGCGCCTGTGAAAACAAGCGTGCAGGAATCGCTGACATATGCGCCCCTCAAACCCCGAACGAACAGCCTCATCATTCTATCGTGATTTCGTGTGTCATCGGAACACATCGCGCGAAATACCACTTCTCTATGGTTAATCATTGATTGCGCCAAGTCGGCACAGCATTCATCCACGTCATTGCGGTGTATCTGCCCTGCCTTCCCTGACATGAAAGGCGAGCGCCATGTGCGGTAGCACTGTTTCAGGTTGTACAGACTTTGTGACGTACAAGAAAACCCACACTAAGTTCGATGGCTACGGTGTCACGGTGAGTGCGTCGACGGTTGAAAAGTTATGGTGCAACATTCCATCGCCCCACATGCCACTGACCAACACAAACTGTTGTCTAGCGGGGATCGCCGCTCCCAAATTCCAGCCTGACACGCGGTCAGGCTTCGGGCTTTACTATATGAACAGAAAAGTTGAAGTCAGCTGAGCCGTTCGCGCCAGTAACCCGGCTCCCGTTTGAAAGGCGACACGGCGATGACCCACACATAGTCTGGCCGGTCGATGTAGACGACCGCATAAGGAAACGGCAGACGGAAGTGCCGCCGGGCGGGCGGCAAAATCATCCGGTACACCGTGGGCGAGGCACAAATCTCGTCCAGCAGTTCATGGATGGTGATATAGAACCGCTGGCCCAACGCCGGGTTGATCGCCGCATAGTGCTGAGCCGCCGCCGTAAATTCCGCGTCGGCATGTCGGTGGAAACGATAGGGCTTCACAGACCGACGATCTTGCGCACGCGGGCCATGACTTCCTCGCCGGAGATACCGACCTCGCGACCGCTCTCAATGTCATCAATCCGGCGCTTGATCTCTTCGGCCCAAGCAGTGTCCATCGCCGGATCAGGCAGACGATAATTGGACATCAGCAGGCTCTCAAAAAGCTTCTCGACCTGGTCGGAGGGCCAGCGGCTGGTTTCGGCGAGGACTTGATCAACGGTCATTGGCATGGGCAAAATGGTGCGGATTTTTTTGCGTTTGGCAACTGCCGGGAAAGGCTGGCGCACTTTCCGCCGGAGGCGTTACAGTGTGCGTGAACGTCAATCAATTGGCTGTTGGTGACTTCGGAATAAATCGCCATGGTCCTATATTCGGTGTGGCCGTCTCAATGATGACACCTTGGGAGAAGATCGGGTCAAAATCCTCCGGTTGGGTCTGCTCAGGCACGGACACGCGGACGAAAACCGATTCGGGCGGTACGGAAATTCGTCGCCGCAAAAGGTGAGTTTTCCCGCTGAAGGTCAGCGGTACTTACCAGCCCGGATTCCAGCCGGCTGGCATCGAGCAACCGCAAGAGCGTCTTGCGCCAGTAAACGTTCTTCACCGTGGGAGTTTTCGGCAGCTTCCTCAGGGTACGTTCAATGAGCGGTAGCCGTTCTTTGGCCGGAAGCTTCCGCGCACGCTTCAACCATTCGGTCTGCGCAGCAGACTCGGCAGGCAACTTTCGCGGTTTGGCGGAACGGGGCATGGAATAAAACTAGAAACGGATTCGTCCACGACAAGCCCAGCTTTGGCGAAAAACAGGGGTTCGCAATGGACGCCCAAACGGGCGTTCCGCCGCCTTTCGAGCATTGCTTCCGACCACCGAACTCTGCTCCTTCATGCCGGCGTCAAGAACGCCCCAAAGGAACTCCGATGAAAGCCGCTGCCTTCCAAGAACTGCTCGAAAGCGTCCGTGACGTCGGTGCCTACCTGCGCCGCAATCGCAAAGGCGTTGCCCGGATCGGTGGCATTTGGCCGCAGTCGGGCGCGGCTATCCGTCAATCGGAAGTTGAACCAGCCGGTTCGGTCCGCCTTCAGAACCCGCACCCCCGGCCGCGCTAAGCAACGAAGACATTCCGCAACGCCCAAACTGCGGCATGATGAATATCGCGCATTTTCTGGTCGTTCGTGAGCAGGCCATCGAAATACGTAGCGTACGCCGCATAGGTCATGTCCATGAAATCGTTTCGGAGGCGAGCGTCCGGCACGCTGTCGTGGCCACCGTCACCAAACCATTTTAGGACAAGAAGGTAGGCACAGAGGGCATAGCGGAACTGATACGACCAAAGCGCGTCGGCAGCGGCCGGCATGGCTTGATTGCTCGAATCACGGAACACAATTGCCGTTGTATGCATGATGTCGCGGACTACTCGCTCGTGCAGCGCATCGGAAATCGGCTCACGTTTGCGAAGCGATCGCAGGTCTTCGGTCGTATAGTTCTTAAGCATGAGTTCGATCCCGGTCCGCACCTTCTGCGTGCCCTTGAGCGCATATTCGAAATAGACGTTCGCAGCTTTCGACTTCTGGCGAAGATCGAAACCGATCCAAGGATTACTGTGCCGTTCCACGAAGATCTGATGGCACCACTGGGAAAACCCTGCGGTTTGCTCAGGATCGATCAGACGGCCTAGAACACCTTTGGAGCGGGGCCGCAGCCGCATGATATGCTCGGTCGAGCGCAGCACGATCACTTGTTGGGGATAGTGCCTGAGAATTTCGAGGGAGCGCGGCAGATTTACTTCACCATCGCCTTTCATCGATTCCATGGAGGCGAAATCCGTCAGAACGACAAAGTTCTGGCGGGACCGCTGCAAGTGGCTTTCCAAGCGCGGCGATGGCGGCCGGAGCCCACTGGCGTCCACCACGATTTTCATCGCGCAAACGCCGCCGAAGCAGCGAATTTACTCGCGATCATCGCTGCTCATCACGCCTCGAATACCGCTTTTGCCTTTCTCTCTCCAGTAAGGCACACGCCCAGCGATAAACCGTCGCCGCTCTTCTGATATCAAGGGAGTGGCAGCAAGACATGTCTCAATGTCCTCGATCGGCACCAGCCAGTCGGCCATGGCCGGCCCAAGTTCGAACAGTGGGGGCACCGATACCGCCCGGAATTTTCCGGGATGCGTGGCTTTCACCGTGAGAACATCGAGCAGAAATTCCTCAGGCGCCAGCCGGTCGAAGGTCATCAGCTCCTCATCGGAACCGGGTAGCAAACCGGCGCGCTTCTCGGAGAGATGCGGTGTGTTTTCGAACTCCGAGCGTCGGCCGTATATTAGGATCATATGCAGCTGCATGTTCCGGCCCAAACGGAAACTCTCGGGGATGCCGTAGGAAGAGACGAAGACTTGCTGGTTTTCCGGCTTCGCGAACCATGCGCGCCACTCGTTCAATTGATCGCGCGCTTGGGTGAAATTTGCGGTCGGCGTGCCGTCATTCCGAAATAGCCGCTTGGAGGGGCGTTCGATTTCGATGAGTGTCGGAAACCAGGTGGCACTGTGCTTCGCGATCCACATGAAGTCCGGAATCTTAGTCCTGAGACCGGGCAGCACGGGCTGGGCAATCACCGCGTTGGGAAACGGAGCATGCCCGGAAGGATTTCCGGGCGTACGCCCGCCGGGAAGAAACGAGGGGTTTCGCTCCAGAAAGGCCTGCACTGCCGATTCGGCCGGGTCAGCAGCAAGCAGAGTTTTCCATTCATGGCGAACCTCCGCGAGATACTGCTCTTCGGAGGGTTTGGCGGGCGCGGGGACGATTGTATAGGATTTCTCTAGCATGGCGTTTATCCGGAATCGCTATCGATTATAGCCGCCTTCGTCGAACCAGAAGGTTCGAAAACGGACACCAAACCGGACACCAAACAGCTCGAAAAAGTAGTTCAGGAGTAGTGACAGATTAGGCTTGGTTCACTCTGAAAGGCTGTCATTTTGGCGATGCAATCAAGGTGATGGTCGCCGATTCCGCCCCGCACCTCCACTTTTCGGATGGAACGGAAACGCCGAAGTCAGCTCAGACGCTCGCGCCAGTCACCGGGCTCCCGTTTGAAAGGCGACACGGCAATGACCCACACGTAGTCCGGTCGGTCGATGTAGACGACCGCATAGGGAAAAGGCAGACGGAAGTGCCGCCGGGCGGGCGGCAAAATCATCCGGTACACCGTGGGCGAGGCGCAAATCTCGTCCAGCAGTTCATGGATTGTGATATAAAACCGCTGGCCCAGCGCCGGGTTGATCGCCGCATAGTGTCGCGCCGCCGCCGTAAACGCCTCGTCCGTCTGACGGTGGAAGCGATAGGGCTTCACAGACCGACAATCTTCCGCACGCGAGCCATGACTTCTTCGCCGGGGATACCGACCTCGCGACCGCTCTCGATGTCATCGATCCGGCGCTTGATCTCCTCGGCCCACGCTGTGTCCATCGCGGAAGCGGGCAGGCTATAATTGGACAACAACAGTCTCTCAAAAAGTTTCTCGACCTGTTCGGAGGGCCAACGGCTGGTTTCGGCAAGGACTTGATCAACGGTCATGGGCATGGTCAAAATCCCCAGATTGGGTCTGCTCAGGCACGGACACGCGGACGAAAGCTGATTCGGGCGGTACGGAAATTCATCGCCGCGAAAGGTGAGTTCTCCCGCTGAAGGTCAGCGGCAGTCACCAGCCCGGATTCCAGCCGGCTGGAATCGAGCAAACGCAGGAGCGTCTTCCGCCAGTAAACGTTCTTCACCGTGGGAGTTTTTGACAGCTCGCGCAGGGTACGTTCGATGAGCGGCAACCGCTCCATTGCCGGAAGCTTCCGCGCACGCTCCAGCCATTCGGTCTGCGCGGCAGACTCGGCGGGCAACTTTCGCGGCGTGGCGGAACGGGGCATGGCATAAAACTAGAAACTGATTCGTCCACGACAAGCCCAGCTTTGACCAAGATTGGTGGCAAGCAGCGGACACAAAAACTGACATCAAACGGGTACCTTCCAAGAACTGCTCGACAACGTCCGACGATGCCGGTGCATATCCGGCTTGCTGGGGTCAGCGGCAATCAATAGCTGAGTATGGAAGGATGAATTGGTTTAAAAAGAAGCCTTCCCCTGATAAGTACAATGCGGCCGTAATTAAAGTTGCGACCAACTTGTATCAGATGACGGCTCCAGGTGCGAAGGAAGTGGCTGTTGAACTGCAATTCAGTCTACCCGATTCACGTTATCGCTACATGCTGTTTTGTCTAAGTACGGCGTTTACGGCGGCGTTGATTTTCGACGAGAAAAAATCAATCCGACCGCCAGCATTGATGAAAGGTTGCCTGGATTTTGCCACTTGGCTGGCAACCGAACGACCTCAAGATTGCTTTATGGATTCCGTGACTCCTAAAGATCCATCAGGCGTCGCCAATCGATATTTCATGGAGTTCCTAAAATCTTGGTCTCGGTATGCCGGCCTTGAACACAATGGGCACCATGCCGAGATTGGCGATCTGATCGCAACGATGGTTCACTCCACAGAAACGAATTCCCCCGTAAATTCTGAGGAGCTAAAGCGACTTGGCCCACTGGCGCTTGAAATCACTTGTAGGCTTCCAGCGATGAACGGAGCGCTCCTGGAGATGGTGAATCAGTAACCTATTCAGCGAGATCAGAATATTTGTGGAATATTATTGATGATCATGATCAAAGCTTTGAACACACTATACGCTTCATCCAAGAGGCATAAATTATGCGTCCACTAAACGACCCGCCTCAGGATGAGACAAAATTGCCTTCGCCCAAAATACCTCAAGGCGGAAAAAAGGAACAGATCACTCTTAAAGAAATACCGCAGGCACCGATTGCCTCCGCCATCGACAGCATCAAACCATTCGCCACAGCTTTTATTTCCGGGCAGCAGCATATCGGAAGTGGAACTTTCGTGACGGTGAACGGCCGATACGGGATTCTCACTGCCGAACACGTCTGGGAAGCAGTGAAAAATCGAGCGAAAATGGAGTCCGCCATCAGCATCATCGCAGCAGATGGATTCCATCAGCTCAAGATACCAATAGACCATCTAGTGCCGCATCTGCGCTTGCCTTTCGCTGACGATGGCTCTCTCCCTGACATTCAATTTCTAGAACTTCCGGCTGTCCACGTGGCCACGATTTATGCACGCAAGAGCTTTGCAAACTTGACGAAAGAGCCAGCTACAAAGCTGGAATTCGCGGAAATGGATGTGGGCTTTCTTTACTTTACGGGCCTCCCAGAGGAGGTCGCGACCATTGAAGAATCGGATTCAACAGGAACTATTTCAATTCTCCTGAAGGGAGGCTACGTTGGGGGAATAAGTCGAAAATGGACGGTTGGAGACTTCGATTTCTTTGAAAACGAATCGGAATCACACTTGGCAGGAGTTCCGAGTGACTATGGAGGAGCCAGCGGTGGAGGCGTATGGCGCGTTGAACTAAAAAAGAAGCCAGGGGCTCCGATGTCCGAAATGCGCATTGGCCGATTTGAGCTAATCGGAGTGACCTTCTTCCAGACATCCCCCGAGAAGGGCCCCGTCATCCTTAAGCATAATGGCCCTAAGACTATTTACCAAACGCTGCCAAAGCTAGTTTCACCAGCATCCAAACTGGAGAAATGAAACGCTCATATGGTCAGACACCGTCGATATAACATGTGAAACAAATTCGTTCTCTGAAGATCTTCCCAGGGCGGTAATTCTCTGGAAGTCTAGCGCCTCGCTCGAGACTGATCAAATCACCACTATCAGAAAGGAAACTGTGGTTGTGGACCTTGACCACGTCGGCAAAACTATATCCCTCCGGCAGGTTGAAAAATTCCATGGAAAAACTGGAGCCAAATGCGAAAAAATTACCGTCTTTCATCTCAAAGACCCAACCCGTCCAAGCCATTGTTGTCTCGCCGTGGATTTCGCTTAGTAGCGCAAGCGGAGGTGCATAAGGCGACGGGGCGACGGATGCCACTTCGTATTCATTGATCCGATTGCCACCAGCTGCGAATACGGAAATTATCTGTCCATACGGGTCTGGTCCGCCAATTTTTCCCCTGCCGGACATTTCCTCCTTTATTCGACGCTTCGCCAATTCGATCTGTTTGGCTTTCGATTGCAGCACCGCGCATGGAATTTGTGTGCCGTCATTAAGGGTTAACGAACATCGGTAACGCGGACCATAGATGGAATCAGATATTGGTTCGATCCTTGAAACGATATCATGGAAGCGTTTGTCCATAGGTTTTGATGCTGATTGCGATTCTACCGTTCGTTGCGGGAATCTGAAGAATCGGCGGATATCCATGCTATCTTGTATTTCCCCTACGTTAGGATGCGCTGCCATGAATTGTCGAGGTTGTCCCTTTACCGCCGCGCACTGCGGACACCAAACCGGACACCAAACGGCTAAAGAAGGCTGTCAGTGGTCACTTCAAAACCGGCCAGTCGTGGTCACTTCAAAACCAGCCACCCTGAGGATGGATTGGTCATAGGATTGGTTGGGGTGTAATCAAGCTGGATCGGTTGCTGGTGGTCAC
>Ga0265320_10002627_pt1 | contig 12469 bp, 9 predicted proteins | sample 4827metaG_FD_202087 | JGI IMG/M metagenome (GOLD analysis project Ga0265320, IMG submission 202087) | Rhizosphere microbial communities from Carex aquatilis grown in University of Washington, Seatle, WA, United States - 4-8-27 metaG | ecosystem: Host-associated > Plants > Roots > Rhizosphere >...
GCGACCACCAGGGCCGGGCGGCGTTTTCCGGCCTGAAGATTCGTCTGCGGGAAGGGCAGAACGACAACGTCGCCAACTACAGGTTTGCCCATGCGCTGTCCTCTTCGGGGGTGTTCCAATCACGGGCAAGGGTGGATTCACTAAGGAGGAGGCCGTCAAAGTGCTCGGCCGCTGATTGCAACCGCAGGGCGTGGGCAAATTCATAGACTTTGCGCTGTTGGCTTTCCGGCAGCGAAATCACTTCCTGGGCGATTAGCTCACTTGTGCTCATGGCGGATATTTTGCCATTTGGACGGCAGCAGGCAATACTGTTTTGCAGGGCCAAGGGCGGCTTCTATCGTCCCTTCGGGACTCGCGGGCGGGGTGTGACGCATTCAACTCTCATCCGATTCCTTAACCCTAGCCAGCAAATCGCTCAAGTCGTAACAGAACATGACGGTGTGTTTCGTGGCGCTCGTTGCGCCCTCGGCGGGAGTCGTCGCAATTTCCGCGAGGCCCAGGGTGAACTGGTCGGCGACGGCCTCGGTGACAGCAATGGCCCCTTACCTTCGTGGTTCTGGTCGTTGCCATGGTGGGTGTTGGTCTCTGGTGGTTCATGCAGCCAAAGCCGGCTTCGCCAGGAGAAACCGCGGCTGTCGCCGCGCCCGCCTCGGCCAAAGTCAATGTCACCCAACCGGCGCCGGCAACCACGGGCAGCGCCGCGCTCATCACGCCCCCGGCGGCCAAACCCGTACAAACCCCGCAGACCGTCGCGGCTACTCCAGCCCCAAATAGCCCGCAGGCAGAATTGAACGTCATCATTGATGGCCTGGCCACGATGATGCGATCCGGCGACGTGTTGGGGATGCAGTTAAAATATGCTCCGCCGGACGAGCGACCCAGCGGCATTATTCCGCCCGGCAAAGAGGCGCAGGTGCAGGCAATGCAGCAAGCGTTACAGCAGCAGAGGGCGGACCCGCGGATGCAGCCGCTTTTTGAAGCCCAGGCCCAAGCGATGGAATCCTTGAAGGACCAGCAACCCGTACTGAATGCCGCCGGCGATCTGGCTACCTACCAGTTGACGACGCCCGTGTTGACCTTGCCGGACGGCACGAGTTATCCCGCACGAACGGAACCCGCAGTTTTCAAAAAAATTGAGGGCAAATGGTATGTCGAGATGCGCTAAACTTTCGGAATCAGCGCCTCCTCCCTCCGCCGCTCCGCCCGTTGCCCAAGTATCGTAAGGCTTCCCCGGGTATGCCGCCGCCAGGTATCCGTCGTCAAACATCTTTGCGCCTTTGCGCGAGAAAAATTCCCCTTTCGGGTTCCTTCGTGGATAATTTCCTAACCCTCCTGTCTCCTGACTCCTGTCTCCGGTCTCCCAACTTCCAGCTTCCAACTTCCAGTTTTAAGCATCCGTGTTATCCGTGTCATCCGTGGTTAAAAAAAATTCCCCTTTCGTGTCCTTTCGTGGACAAAAACATGGAAGCTAGAAGCTGGAAGTTAGAAGTTGGAATCCACCCTTTCGAAGGAAGCTGGGAGCTCGAAGCTAGAAGTCAGAATGCCTGGCTCCCCGCTCCCTGCTCCCTGCTCCCAGCGCCCGAATTCATCCCTCATCCTTCATCCTTCATCCTTCCCCACCCCCCTTCTCCCCAAAAGATTGACCCCCTCCCCTGCCACCACTACCGTGGCCACCCATGCACATGCCGAGCGCCAACTTGCGGAAAGACCGGGAGCGGAAACTGGTGGGGCTGCGCCCGCTGGCGGAGCGGTTCCCGAATGTGGACGCCGCGATGGCGGAAATTGCCCGGCTGGCGGCGGTGCTGACCCTCCCGAAGGGGACGATCCACGTCATCAGCGACATTCACGGCGAGGACCAGAAGCTGCGGCATGTGATTAACAACGCGTCGGGCACGCTGCGTCCCCTGGTCGAAAAAATGTTCGCGGGGCGGATGGAGCCGAAGGCGTTTCAGGAATTTCTCACGCTGATTTTCTATCCGGCGGAGGTGACGTCGAGCCTGGAAAAGCAGCCGCGCGGGGAGGCGGAGCTGCGGGAGTATGCACTGGCCACGCTGCGCAACCTGTTCGAGCTGGCGCGGGTGCTGGCGGGGCGCTACAGCCTCAAACGCGCGATGGAGGTTTTTCCCGCGGAGTACCGCGGGCTGATGTCCGAGATGCTCCACGAGCCCACGACGGAGCGGGGCGCGGAGTTTGCGGCGGCGATTGTGGATGAGCTGGCGCGGCGCGGGCGCATCTGGAACCTGATCCACGTCACGGTGCGGCTGGTGCGCAATCTGGCGATTTACGAACTAATCATCGGCGGCGACTGCTGGGACCGCGGCCCGCGCGGCGACCTGGTGGTGGATTACCTGCGGAAGCAGCCGAACGTGTCGTTCATCTGGGGCAATCACGACGCCGCGTGGCTCGGGGCGGCGCTCGGCCATGGGGCGCTCATCTGCCATGTCCTGCGGGTGACCCTGCGGTATCGCCGGCTCGGGCAGATTGACGAGGGCTACAGCATTCCGTGGACTCCGCTCGAGCATCTTGCGCGCACGGTATATGCGGACGATCCCGCGACCCATTTCATGCCCAAGGGGGAGGGCCTGCGGCCGGCGGTGGTGGTGGCGCGCATGCAAAAGGCGGCGGCCATCATGCAGTTCAAATTCGAAGGCCAGGCGATTGCGCGCCATCCCGAATGGGCGATGGACCACCGCCGACTGTTGCACCAGATTGATTACCAAAAAGGCACCATCACGCTGGACGGCGCAACCTACGAATTGCGCGACCGGAATTTTCCGACGATTGACCCCGCGAATCCGTACGAACTTTCCGCGGAGGAAAAAGCCTGCTTCGACCGCATCCGCCACTCTTTTCTCAACAGCCAGAAGCTGGGCGAGCACATGCGCTGGCTCGTCAGCCACGGCGCGATGTATTTGCGCCGCGACGACAATTTGATTTTTCACGGTTGCGTGCCGGTGGACGCGGGCGGCGAATTTCTGCCGATGATTATTGATGGCGAACCCTGCCAGGGACGCGCGATGTTCGATGCGATTGAAAAGATGCTCGTCCGCGTCATTGACCGGCCCGCCGAGCAGGACCTCGACCTGCTGTGGTACTTGTGGAGCGGGCCGCGGTCGCCGTTGTTTGGCAAAGACCGCATCACGACGTTTGAACGCGACTTCATCGAGGACAAGACACCGCACCACGAAACGAAGGACCCGTACTTCGCGCTCATCCACGAAGCGTGGTTTTGCGACAAGGTGCTCGCCGAGTTCGGCGTGGACCTGGCCCACGGCCTGATCGTCAACGGCCACGTTCCGGTAAAAATTGAAAAAGGGGAATCGCCCCTGAAGCGAAGTGGCAAGGCCATCACGATTGATGGCGCCTTTTCCGAAGCTTACGGCGACCACGGCTACACCCTTGTCTTGGAGGCGAACCGCACCTTCCTCGCCCTGCACCACCATTTTGAGTCGGTCGAAGCGGCTATCCGCGACGGCGTGGACATCGTGCCCCGCGTCACCAACATTCGGACCTGGGAGCCGCCACGCCGCATGGCCGACACTGAACGCGGCGTCGAATTCCGCTGCCAGATCGAGCAACTCGAACAGCTCATCGAGGCGTATCGGAATAATGATCTCTTCGAAGTTAGAAGCTAGAAGTTAGAAGCTGGAAGGTGGAAGACAGGAGACAGGAGTCAGGAGACAGGAGGCAGGAGGCGAAAGGATGAAGGCGGAGGGATGAAGGACAAAGGATGATCCAGAGTTAACCGTGAACTCACTTTCAATTGGGAAGCAGTGGTAGGGCGCGGGTCTCCGAACCCGCCCAGCCGTCCCAAAATCGGCAATGGACAATTGAAAACGCCAAGCTCGGAATTCCGGAAATTTTGCCAATTCTGTCAAAAAAGTCCCCGTGGGGAAAACGCCCTGCAACGCGCATCACTTGATGGAGTCAATTTTCTGTTTGGCGCTCTGGAGGTACGCGCGCAACTGGGCGAATTGGTCAAGACCCATCGAAACGGTGGCTTTGTCGGGGTGGCCCGCACTCACGGACACCGAAATGTCGCCCATCGCATTGTTCAACACGATGACGGAGAATCCGCCCTTCGTGGCATAGGTGGCCTCAAATCGCTTCAGCTTGGTGACGTCCGGCTTGATTTTTCCGAGATAATCCATTCCGGCGAGGAGGGCGGGAAGCTCATCGTAGTCAATGGCGGAAGACTCCTCCCGCCCAGCTCCTCCGGTTTCCGTCACTTTGATGACCATCCCGTAGCTTTTCTTGCCGCTTGCGGTGTTGGTATATTCACGGCATTCAACCGCGACGCCCCCGACCGAACCCAAATCGGAAATGCCCTTAATGATGACGACGCCGGTTTCGGCCGCAACCGCCTCCAGTTGGGTTTTGGGTGGTTCTTTGGAAGGCACCGGAGTCGTCTGCGCGAATGCAGGAGAAGCAAGGGACGCGAGCAACAACCCCAGCGTGACAAAATTGCATCTAAAAAGTTTCATGGCAGGTGGCGCAAAACGCGGGCGGATGGCCCCAATCGGTTTGCAGACGGGCAGGTCCGCCCCTGAGTTTAGCTTAGCACGCTCCGGCCATTTTTTAAGTGGGGTATTACCCGCCAATGCCACAGTCGGTAAGGTTTCCCGTTCCTTGATCATTTTCGATTCAGATGGGCACAAGGGAAAGCATCGCGCAAGCGCGAGCCCTACAAGCAGCGCCAACGGCTGCTTGTAGGGCCTGCGCTTGCGCAGTGCCGCTTTGAATCACACTAAATCGAAAATGCTCTAGTTTCTATTCCATAGTTGGGAGGCAGGAAGCAGGACGCTTAAGGATGAAGGATGAGGGATGAGTCAGCAGAGAGCCGGACCCGCCAAGCGGTCCCAAAATTGACCATGGACAATTGAGCATGTCCGGTTCGGAAATCTGGAAATTATTTCAAAACTCTCGATGGCGCCGGGCCTCCGCGCGAGGCCAAAATGAATTAGCTGGGCGGTAGCTTTTGTCTCCTGACGCCCGATTCCTCACGCTCCGCTTGCTTCATCCTTCATTTCTTATCCTTCATCCTTATTCCTCCTCCTCGCCACTTCCGCGCGTCACGGCTGGGATTGCGTGCGGCTGACGCCCTTGCTCGTGAGGTACCCCGCGTGGCTGATGCCCAGGATGGCCACCAAACCGTCGGAAAGCTGCGGCAGATGGTCCAGGTTGGAATTGCCGGATAGCACCATTTTGAAAATCATCACGACGACACAGATCGCCGCGATGGCGGTGAAATAGAACATTTGCACCTTGGCCAGATCGATCCGCGCGGTATTGACGAGTTCGTCGCCTTCAAACATGTCCGTCAGCCGGGCATCGGAAATCTGCTGATTGGCATAAAGCGTGCCCTGCTTGTTGGCGTTGATTTCCGGTTCCGGCTCGTTGACCATTTGCGCGGTCTTTTGCGTAACCGTGGCCGCAGGGGTCTGGTCCTTCTTGGTGCTTAAGATCAACGAAGAACCCACCAGCGATGTGGTGCTAATGCCCAGCAAGGAGACCAACTGCCAGTCCATCTGAATGTCCAACGGAGCGGTGACCGGGCCGGTGGCCGGGAGGCCCGCCAACATCCATTTTATTCGGACCAGCGCGAACGTGAGATAACCGCCCAGAACGACCACCGTCCAAACCACCATTTGGAAGCGGGAGAGGCTCATCAAATTTCGCTCATTGATGAGCACGCCCAAAGGGTGGTTGGTGGTGCCAATGCCCAGCACCACGAGCATCAGGCTCAGGCTCAGCATCACCAGCAGGAAATTGGCCCCGGCGGGCGCAAACCACCCGGCTGCGGCCATCGCCACCATGAGGAATAACAGGGCGAACGAGACCAGCAGGCTGGACGGCTTCGAGACCTTCGCGGGGGGACGGACTTGGGCAACAGCGGCCATGGGAATCCTGGTTGGGGGTTTGAATTTTCTCCGGCCATGAATTTTATTTTCCACCTCCCGAATGTAATCAGCGGCATCTTGCTGGGATACGATGGCTTGATGCCGTTTTCGGATGGCGACATGCTGGGGCGCCTCGGAAACCTTCAAGTCACAGGCGAGCGCCAGATCGAGCATGGACTGTTGGGTGGCGGTAAGCATGGATTTGGGGGATCAAATTTTCGCCGAATAGTTCAGGCCATCGGGGAAACCGCCAGCTTCGCCGGGGCGTCACTGCGGGGCTGGTCAAGATTCAAAGCGACGTCCAACAGGTTGGCGGCCTTATCCCGCGCCGTCAGGGATGGGAGGCCGAACCGCTTTTCCACCGTGGCCAAAATCGAGGTGTGGTCGAACATGGTTTTGGAATCTTTCGGATCGCTGCCGATGATGGTGCCTTTTTGCGTGTAAGCAGAGATGACAATGGCCGGCACGCGCACGCCATAGCGGTCGAACTTGAAGGGATGGTGCGGGTTGGCATAGGCGGCGTCGTCCCCCGTGGGAACCGCCGGCGGCGGCGCCTGGTGGTCAAAAAACCCGCCATGTTCATCAAAGGTGATGATCAGCATGGTGTCCGGCCAATAGCTGGAATTCCGCAAAGTCTCGTAGATTTCCTGGACGAGCGCATCGCCCTTGTTCACGTCGTCCTGGGGATGCATGGATTTGCCCTGCGCAAAGTCGGTGTCAAGGAACCCGCCATAGCAGGGTTCGATGAAGGTGTATTCCGGCAGGATTCCGTCCTTCACGTCCTGTCCAAAATTGGAAAATTCCCGAAACTGTTTGGTGAAGGGATCAACGTAGGCCAGGCGCAGGCTGTCAATGCCGGCCGTTTGCGGCAAACCTTCGTGATAAATGCGCCAGTCTTTGCCTGCGGCGGCCAAGGCATGGTAAATGGTGTCCTTCTTGAACGAATAACCCATGACAATCCCTTCGGTGCCGGGGCTGTCGGTGAGGCCACCCGAGGTGGCCGCGTGAACAAAAAACCGGTTGGGCCAGGTGGGGCCCGGCAGGGAGGAATACCAAAAATTAAACAGGGCAAACTCCTGGGCCAACGCCGTAAGGCAGGGCACCCGGCCGGGCGCAAAACACTCCAGCACGCGAAAACCCTGGCTGGGCACCTGTTTGTCGGCGGCGGCTTGATTGCCGCAATAGAGAAAGCCGCTCATCGGCGCCGGATCAACCGGCGGGTTCGAGCAATCGCCGTCGGACGGGCCAGGGCCATAAAGTTGCCTTTGCACATCGCAAAATTCATGCGGCGGATCAAATGGCATGATGGCCCCGGCCGTTTTGGTGACGGGCACGGCCGGCGGATGGGCGGCCCGCGGATCGGGGAAATTAGCAAAGTCTCCGTCCCCCAGCCCGGCCACAGCGGGGTTTCCAGCTTTCAAATAGCCCAACAGGTGATCAAAGGAGCGATTTTCCAGCATCAAAACCACAAACCTCTGGATTTTTTGCAAGTTATCGGACATGGAGAATTTCCGGATTTGGATTTAGTTTCGGGTCAAACCGGCGCAGACCCTGGAGCATGGGTTAGGGGCCATTATAGGTAAGTACGATACGCAGAAACTCCGTCCCGCTGGCTGGAACCGCATGGGAGGCGGTAACCTGGTTGCCGTTGGTGACGAGCGCCACACCCTGGGTACTCCAGGTTTGCAAATCCGCGCTGGCTTGGACGGTATAAGTGACGTCAGACCGGAGTTGGGTAAAAGTAAGCTCAATTTGCCCATTGACGATGGTGGACTGGGGCAATTGGCCACTTTCCGCAAAGAATGGATTAAGATTGAAGGCGTATTTCAGGAAATTGCTCAAGCCGTCGTTGGCCGGGGTCGCGGTGGCCCCGGAAACCGCCGGGTTGTTCAAGGTTGTGGCGTCAAAGGTGGTAAGCCGCCAGCCGTTCCAGGAATTAACGGGATAGACTTTTAACGTGGAAGGCGGGCTGGTGACAGCGGGATTCACGCCGCCGTTGCTGGCGACACATCGAAATTGGTCGTTGGCTTGCGAAAGCAGTGTGTTGCTCACTTCCAGCGTGGCGTTTTGGGTGCCAGAATAGGCCCCGCCATCGCTGAGATCGTTCCAAGTATTGCCCCCGTCCGTGGATTCCTGCCATTGGAAACTGGGCGCGGGACTGCTGCTGGCAAATACCGCGAAAGTTGCCGTCTGGCCCACTGCAGTCATTGGGCTTTGCGGCGCTTGGTTTAGAGTTATGGCGGCGGGATTGATGACGGTCAATTGGGATTCCGTGCTGGTCACGCTGCCACCGGCGGTGGTGACCAGATTGCGGAACTGGTCACCCGACATGGCGGGAATGACCCCCGAGATGTTGAGTTGACGGGTGGAGACACCGGAATAAGTGCCATCGTTACTAAGGTTGGACCAAGTCAAAGAGCCAACCGGCTGGCGCTGCCACTGGTAGCTTGGCACACTGGCGCTGCTGGCTTGCATGAAAAACTGGGCGTTTTGACCCGCATAAATGGTCAAACTCTGCGGCGGCTGCACGTTGATGACCAGCCAACTGGAACTTGCGGTGATGGGACTGAGCTGGACGGCATGCTGCTCGCCATTGTTATTGTCGCTCCGGCCGACGATTTGGCCAACATCGTTGATGCCATAGGCGCGCAGATTTGAGCCCGACCTACCGACGAATTTGTTGAGGTCGGACATTATGCCATTCTGGTAGAGAAAAGCTGCGCCGCTGAAATCATCGCCGACTATTTGACCGGAAGTGTTGACCGCATAGGCCTCGGTGTAAAACCCGCCCGGTGCCGAGCCCAGATCGAGCAGGCCACCACCCATGGTCCAGGAAAATGCCCGACCAAAGGGGCCGCTGTTGCCGCTGCCGACGACCTGCCCGGTTGCGCTGACGGCGTAGGCATAACTGTTCGACCCACCCGGCAGCGTGCCCAAATCCTGCATCCCATCGGCGGCCGTCCACAAAAAGGCATGATCCGAGCCGCCATCCATGTGGGAGTAGCCGACCACCTGGCCGGAATTGTTAATGCCGTAGGCGTAGCTGGCGGTCATCCCCGGCAGCGTGCCCAAGTCTTGGATGCCGCCGCCGGCGGACCACAAAAAGGCATGATCCGCACCGCCCCCAGTATCAGAATACCCGACGACTTGCCCAAAATCGTTCACGCCTTCAGCGTAGCTGTTGGCGCCGCCCGGCAACGCGCCGAGATCTTGCGCGCCGCCGCCGACAGTCCACAAAACCGCATGCGTAACGCCACCCGTGGTATCGGATTGCCCGACGATCTGGCCGACGTTATTCAGCGCATAAGCATAACTCGTTGTTCCGTCGGGGAGCGTCCCCAGGTCTTGCATCCCGCCGGCGGTGGTCCACCAAAAGGCGTGAGTATTAAAGTTCGCCGTCCAGGCGTCCCCGACGACTTGACCAGCCTGGTTGGTGCCAGAGGCCTCACTCCGCCGCCCGCCAGGCAGGGTACCCAAGTCGGTTACAGTATACGAGAGAACCGCCCCAGTGGGTTGCAAAGTGTCATTGACCAGCGCCTGCGTACTGCCAACGAGAATTCCAGCAAACGTCGGATCAGGAAACGAATTGACCACGACACTGCTGCCGGAGAATTTTGGCATAAGGGCCACCGGGTCGGCGGTGCCGTTGAAGACCGGGCGGAGGTCGAGGCTCACGTTCTTGTCGGACGGGCCCACCGGCTGGGGCGCCGCGAGCGCGGCTTGCGCGGTGGCGAGACCCTGGCGAAACTTCGTCTCCTGCGGGTAATCCACCGGATCAATGGCAAACAGGGGCTGGGCGTTCGAGCGTTGGGTGCGGATGTAGGTTGAAGCCTGATTATACAAGGTAATCGCTTGAGCGAAGGCGGCTTGGGCCGCCGCCAAATCCCCCGCATTAGCCGTGCCGGAGGGGCGGGCAAACAGTTGCGGGTATGAATGCCGGAGGTGTTGGGCGTCGAGCATTTGGTCTTTGGCCAGATCAATCAAGTCTTGCAGGACCGCATTGGTGTTGAGCGCCTTGCTCAGAGTGAGGTCGCTGATCAAGGCTTGCAGCAAAGCGCGCAGCACGAGCAAGTCCCCCTGATCCAAATTCACGGCCATGGTGGTGCCGCTTTCCTGGGTGGAAATGGAAATAAGTCCGGGATTATTGGCCAGGGCAATCGCGAGCCGCTGGTCGGCATCCTGGATTTGCGGGAGCACCGAAGTCAAAGTAAACGATTGCACTTGCGACAAATTGAAATTGGCCGCCAACCCGGCGGGAATGGGCGCAGCGGTGCCGTGCTTGACCCCGCCACCGATGGTAAAGCCCAACTGCTGCGCAAGATTGCCCGCAGCCGGGGATTCCCACAACGCCAGAATATCCGTGATGGCCGCAAGGGTTTGGGCTTCCGGGTCCGTGGGGGCAAGATTGGTGGCGGCGATGAAGCTGGCGTTGGCGGCAGCCATTTGGTCATTGATCAACTGAGCGCGCCCTTGGGCGACCAAGGCGGCGTCTTGGGCCATCGCCCGGTCAGCGGCAAGCAACAAAACCAGCATCGCGAGGACCCGTGTTTGTGCCGACCGTAAACGGGAGAGTCTGAAATTCATCGGGCAAAGGAGGCTGACTAATGAAAGGGAAGCCGTTGGGCCCGGGAATGGGCCGCAAGTAATCGTTAAGGCCAAGTTATTGGATTCATTTAGGGTTGGTTTGCAAGATTAGTTTTGCACTTTCGGCAGGGCGAAATCCCAAACGATGGGATGCCCACCGGGCGGACTCATTTCGACCCGCAATTGATTGCCCGGCGGCGCCAGGGTGATCCGCGCGGAGGCGGCCGATATCATCGCGCCGGAATCCGCGCGCACCACCACCTGGCGCAAAATAAAGCCTTCCGCATGGTCGGGCGCGGCTTCCGTCGCGGTGCACTCCCAGACGATATTGTTTCCGCGCCGCAGCGTTATGCGAATGGGCCCCACTTGCAAACGCCGCGGGTTAAGATTGGCGAAATCATCCTGCAACCAACTGCGGGCAGTCGTGGCTTCAAAATGCAGGAGGTCAATGTCCAGCGAAACCTGGCGCAACGCGAGCACCGGCACCAACCCCACCCGGAGAAAACCGACCTTAAGCCGTTCGCTCCGGGCATCTTCGACCCCCAGCCGAATCCAAGGAAAGCCTCCGCCCACCGGGAAAAAGACCGCTTTCACGCCTTGGGCCCACCAATAATCCGCCCTGGGCGGCGCCGTCGGCGGCACGGGTGTGGAACTGCGGGTGCCCGTCCAAATCAGCACCGCCACCGCGAGAATTCCCAGGCTTCGAATCAGTCGCGCCGGCCAAATGGGCTGAGCATGCATGGAGGAAGGGCTTAAAAAACCGCCAGAAGGCCCGGCCGAAACAACCGTAGGAGCCTGGCTGTTTCATGGCAAGTTTTAGTTGGACGATTCGTCAGGCCCAAGTAGCGGAGGCAAAACCCGCAACCTTTAACTCGAAACCATCCGCCGACTCACCCCAAGAAATAGCCATTGCCAATGGGGAAGATTTTTTGTCCCCTGAGTCCAACTCATGCGCTCCCTGGCGGCCATTTTGCTCCTTTGCCTGACGGCGGGTTGTGCCATCCAACCCGGCGAGAAGCTTTCCGCGTTGAACGGAATATGGATTCCCGCAAGGCAGGAACTGGGCGGAGCGACACTACCGGCGGCGGCGTTTAAGAATTCCAGCCTGACATTGGTGGATGGCGCTTACACCACCGTGGCGGAGAGCGTGGACAAGGGCGTTTTTACCGTGGGGGACGGGAAAATGGACATTTACGGGAAGGACGGGGTCAACGCCGGAAAACATTATATGGCGATTTACCAATTGAATGGCGACGAGTTGACCATCTGCTACAATCTGGATGGCGACGGCTACCCCGCGGCGTTTGCGACCAAGGGAAAGCCGAAATATTTTTTGTCGGTCTTTCAGAAGAAGCCGGGAGCGGGAAATTAGGAGCAGCGAGGCGGGAGACGGATGGCGAAATGTTTCGCGTTTCCAGTTTCCAATGCTTGGTGCCTGTCGCACCAAGGCCCAGCGACCCAGACCTGCCAAGGCGGAAGAACTTTGGGCCATTTGCGCCCTGGCGCAAGTTGCCTGCCTGGGAAACTAAAAACTAGAAACCCGTGAACTAATTCGTTACCGTTTCCACCATGCTCCGCCCCATGCTGCGCCCTTGGTTGCTTTCGTCAGGATTGATAATGCTGGCCACGGGCCACGCGTGGGGCGCGGGAACGGTGTTCAATGTGTTGGATTACGGCGCGCACAACGACGGTTCGGCGCCAGCGACTGACGCCATTCGGGCGGCGATTCAGGCCGCCAAGGCCGCCGGTGGCGGCACGGTGGTTGTTCCCGCCGGGAAATATATTTGTGGGCCGATTGAGTTGGTGAGCAATCTCGTTTTCAACCTCGAAACCGGCGCGGTGCTGGAGTTTCCGGCGGGGAAACTGCCGTATGCCAGGGGACGCGTGCAGGGGATTGAATGCCTCGCGCCGGTGCCGTTGATTGGCGGAACCAACTTGGAAAATGTCACGCTGACCGGGCGGGGCGAAATAACAACGACAATGCG
>Ga0265320_10002628_pt1 | contig 12467 bp, 9 predicted proteins | sample 4827metaG_FD_202087 | JGI IMG/M metagenome (GOLD analysis project Ga0265320, IMG submission 202087) | Rhizosphere microbial communities from Carex aquatilis grown in University of Washington, Seatle, WA, United States - 4-8-27 metaG | ecosystem: Host-associated > Plants > Roots > Rhizosphere >...
GATGCTCTTCAGGTCCAGCCGGAACTCGCCCTGGTCCCCGGGTTGGCCCGGGTTGGCCCGGCGGGGGGCGCGGTTGGTCGAGGTCTTGAAATGGGTGTTGCCCCACCCCCCGTTGCCGCCCTTGCAAAGGACGACCTGCTGGCCGTGCTCGGTGATCTCGGCGACAACCTCGCCGGTGTCCTTCCGGCTGACGAGGGTCCCCAGGGGGACCTTGAGGATCGCGGGCTTGCCCTCCCGGCCGGTGCAGTCCTTGCCCAGCCCGTGCTCGCCCCGCTCGCCGTTCCAGTGCTGCTTGAACCGGTAGTCGATCAGGTTGTTCGTATTCTCGTCGCCAAGGAGCACGACGTCGCCGCCGCGCCCGCCGTCGCCCCCGTTGGGGCCGCCGAACGGCTCATATTTCTCCCGGCGCCACGAGATGCAGCCGCGGCCGCCGTCGCCCGCCCGGGCCTTGATGGTGCATTCGTCGACGAACATAGCCGCCTATCATACAGAAGCCTCCCCCTTTGCCAAGGAGCGCGTCGCCGGCCCGCGGCCGGACCTCCCGACCTCCGCTAGTGCGGAACCATGGAATGGCTCGTGGATCCGCCGGGGGCGCCCGGCAGGCCGCCGGCGTCGTAGGGGGAACTGTAGCCCGGGACGCTCCCGCTGCTGAGGGGGGCCTGGAGGTGGACCCGCACGAGGCTGCCCTTCACGCTGCCCGGGGTAAAGCGCCAGTGCGCGACGGTCGCGGCCGCCGCGGCGCCAAAATCCGGTTCGGTGGCGGAGACCGTCTGCACCGACCGCGGGACTCCCTTCTCGTCGATGATGAAGTCCACGGTGGCGAAGCCCTGCCAGTCCTCGCCGAGATGGTTGTCGGAGGTGAACCGCTCGAGCCGCCTCTGGTCCGTCGACAGCGGGATCGGCTGGGTCAGGGCCGGGTCCGTCACCTCGACGACCGGGATGCCGTTGTCGCCGGGAGCCAGGGGATTGAGCGGGGTGTCCGCGGGACCCACGCCCGAGCAGCCCGCGAGCAGGAAAGCCGCGAGTCCCGCACCAACGGCTGCAAAGCCCGGGCGATGGCCCCGCATGGCGCTAGAGCGCGATCTTGATCCCCTTGCGCAGATAGGTCGGGACATCGAGGTCCTGGCCGTCGAAGAGGTTGCGGTCGGTCTTCTCGAAGTGGCCCCGGCTTTCCACCTCGCCGAAGCCAAATTCGTCCTGCGCCACCCTGGCGGCATGGACGGCCTTGGTCTCGGCCCGGGTGACGGAAGCGGGGGTGACGATCCGCGCGCCGGCCTCGGGTGCGGTGGTGGTCGTGGTGGTCCGCGTCTCCATCGGCGCGTCGCCCGTTTCCCTCGGCGCCTCGGGCCGGGCCAGGGGCGGCTTGGCGCGGTTGACGGCGGGCCGCCGCGAGACCGCGCCGCGGCCGCCCATGTCGCTTGTGCCGAGGACGCAGACCTCCAGGCGATTCTGCCGGCCCTCGTCGATCACGGCGCCCATGATCACGTGGGACTCGCGCCCGAACTGCTCGGTGACGGCGTTCATGAGCTCGTTGACCTTCGGCAGCGTCAGGTCGGTGCCCCCGATGATGTTCACCAGGAGCCGGTCGGCCTTGCGGGAAAATTCCGGGGTGTGCAAAAGAGGGCACAGCTTCAGGCTGGCGATCGCCTCCGCGACCGCGTTTTCCCCGGTCCCCTCGCCCAAGCCGAAGAGCGTCTTGCCGCCGCGCTGCTGCTGGAAGGCCTGCCGCAGGGTCGAGAAATCCAGATTGATCAGGCCCGTCTTGGACAGCATCGCCCAGATCGACTTTACCCCGCGGCCGATCCAGGCGTCGGCGCGCGCGAAGGAGTCGAGGACGGTCTCGTTCTCCCCTCCTTCCTGGAGCAGCATGTCGTTCGGCAGCGGGATCACCGCGTCGCAGACCAGCCGCAGGGCGCGGAGGCCCTCCTCGGCCTGCTTCAGCCGGCGGCCGCCCTCGAAGCTGAAGGGCATCGTGACGAAGGCGATGACCAGGGCCCCCTGCTCCGCGGCGATCTCCGCCACGACCGGGGAGGCGCCGCCGCCGGTGCCGCCGCCCATCCCGGCGAGGAGGAACACGAGGTCGCAGTCCTTCATCACCGCCGCGATCTTGGCGCGATCGGCCTCGGCCGCCTCGCGGCCCAGGTCGGGGTCGCCGCCCGCGCCGAGGCCGCGGGTCACCCCCAGGCCGATCAGGATCTTGTCCTGCACGGGCGAGCTGCCCAGCGCCTGCTGGTCGGTGTTGATGACGCCGAGCTGCAGCCGCTCCAGGTTCTCCATCTTGAGCCGGTCCACCGCGTTGGAGCCCGCCCCGCCCACGCCGATGAGCTTGATGGCGACATTGCGGTCGACGAGGTGCTGGTGCTCGAGGGGAAGTTCGTTGAGATCCATGGGGAGGGAAAGGTCAGGCTTGGACGAAGAGCCGCGAGACCCGGCCGAGGAGGCCGGTGCGCCGCTTCCGGGCGGTGCGCTCGGACTGGGAATTCAGGCCGTAGTAGAGGAGCCCGAGGGCGGTATGGTAGCCCGGGTCGCGGAGATTCTCGCTCACCCCGGCCGGCGCCTCGCCCAGGTGGGCAGGGACCCCGAAGACCTTCGCCGCGCACTCGGCGAGGGCCGGCAGCTTGGCGGTGCCCCCGGTCAGGACGACGCCCGCCGCGCAGGTCTCGGGCGAGAAGGCGTTGCCCAGCTTCTTGCGCACGACCTCCAGGATCTCCCAGGCTCGCGCGGCCGCGATCTGCTCGATCGCCTGCCGGGGAAACTGGCGGTCCCCGATCGCAAAGTTGCCGTCGAGCCAGACTTTCTCCGCCTTGTCGCGGGCCTGGACCACGGCGCGGCCGAACCGCAGCTTGAGCTTTTCCGCGTGGTTCTCGGTCAGCCGCAGCCCAATGCTGAGGTCGTTTGTGAGGTGGGTGCCGCCGACCGGCACGACCCCGGTCGTGTGGGGCACGCCGTCCCGGTAGAGGACGTAGTCGGTCGTGCCGCCGCCGATGTCGATGGCCAGGACGCCGTGCTGCCGCTCCTCGGCCGTCGTGACCATGTGCCCGGAGGCGAGGCTCGAGAGCACGATCTCCTGCACCTCGAGGTTGAAGCCGCTGATCACGTGGAGGTGGTCCGCCAGGCGCTGCTCCAGCCCGTGTACCGTCCAGTACCCGACCTCCAGCCTCTGCCCGACGAGGTTCTCCGGCGAGGTCGGCACCAGCCGGCCGTCCACCTTGAAGGGCCGGCGGATATGATGCACCACCGAGCGGCCGGCCGGCAGGTCCTTGGCCCTCGCCAGCTCCGAGACCTTGGCGATGTCCTCGCGGTCGATCATGTTGTCGGCGGCGCGCACGTTCACCTCGGCCTGGTTGTAGAACCCCTCCAGGTGGCCGCCCGTCTGGGAGAGGAAGACGCACTGGATCCGCTCGCCGGCGTCGCGCTCGGCCTGTTCCAGCGCGCTGTGGGTGCAGTCGCTGGCGGCCTTGTAGTCGACGACCGTCCCCTTGATCACGCCGCGGGACTGGCATTCGCCGCAGCCGATGATGGCCAGCTCGCGGCCGGTGTATTCGCCGACGAGGACGGTGATCTTGGAGGTGCCGATCTCGACGGCGCCGATGAAGGTATGCTTAGAATTCAAGGGTGAGGGGATGGAAGTTCCTGAGGACCGGGGGAGAGGGAGGGGCGGCCGGCGTCCCGGGCGGCGCCAGGGTCACCGGGATGCCGGCGGGCCGCGCGGGATCCTGGCCCGGGAGCGACAGGTCGACCTGGGTGACCGGGCCCGCGCCCTGGGCGCGGAGGCTGTCGAGCAGCAGGGTGAGGCGCGCGAGCTGGGGGAAGAAGCCGTCCTGGGTGCCGAAGATGACCCGGAGCCCGTCCTGCGACCGTACCTCGATGGCACCGTCGGACTGGAGCCGCGCCAGCGAGACCACCCGCCAGCTCCGGTAGAGCAGCGGGGCCTCCGACTGGGCCTCGCTCAGCAGGTTGGAGACCTGGCCCATGCCCGCGAGGGGGACGAAACCCCCGTCGCGGCGCACCAGCCTGGTCCCGTCCAGCCACGGCAGCGAGGCGAGCATCGCCGGATCGTAGCCCACGCCCTCATAGACGACGCCGTCCCGGGCGACGAGGAGGGTCCGGCCCGGCTCGGCTCCCGCGCCCGCGGCCCGGAGGCGGGCGACCGGCGTGTGCTCGGCCACCCGCACCGCGAGGGTGGCGGGATAGTCGCGGGTCAGCGTGGCCTCCCGCGCCTGGCCGCTGGCCAGGACGCGCGCGCGCAGTTGCGCGAGGTTGAGCTGCGCGAGGGTCGCGTTCGCGGGCAGCGCCAGCGTGCGCGCCAGCCAGGCCCGGTCGAGGACGCCGTCGGTCGAGAGCGAGAGGTGCTGCAGCGGGACGGCGGCGGTTCCGGCGGCGAGCGCCGCCGGATCGCCGCGCCAGACGGCCACGGCCTGCGCGGCGCCCCAGGCCGCCACCCCCAGGGCCCCCACGCCGCCCGCCGCCCGCAGCAGCCGGAGCGCCAGCCGCCAGCGGCCCTCGCGCGACATCGCGCGCGGCTTCACCTGCTGGGGAATGTTTCTCCAGTGGCGCGAGGAGGATAGAAGATCGGCGTCGTGGGTCATGGGCGCAGGCAGGCCGCAGCCGAACGAAAACGCTCCAACGCCGGCGTCACCAGCTCCCGGACCAAGGCGATGAAATCCAGTCCCGCGCAGCGCGCGCTCATCGGCAGCAGACTGGTTTCCTTCATGCCAGGCAACGGGTTGATTTCGAGCAAAATCGGCTCGTTCCCGCCCGAGAGGATGAAATCGACGCGCGCATAATCGCGGCAGCCGCAGGCCGCGAAGGTCGCCTCGGCCGCGGCCTGCACGGCCGCGGTCACCGCAGGCTCCAGCGGCGCCGGCGCCACGTATTCCGTCATCCCCTTGGTGTACTTGCTGGCGTAGTCGTAGACGCCGGATTTCGGCCGGATCTCCACCACCCCCAGGGCGCGGCCGCCCAGGATCCCGACCGAGAGTTCCCGGCCCGCGATCCGCCGCTCGGCCAGCCAGTCGCCCGCGGTGATCCGGGCGAGCGCCGCCTCCACCTCGGCGCGGCCGTGCGCCAGGGTCAGGCCGACGCTGCTGCCCTCCGCGTTCGGCTTGATCACGACGTCGGCCCCGAGGCCGGCGACGACCGCGGCGGCCGCCGGCTTGGCCGTGGCCGGGAACAGGAGGGCGTCGGCCCCGCGCACGCCGCGGCCGGCTGCGGCCCGCTTGGTCCGCGCCTTGTCGATCGTGAGCTCGCTGGCCGCCGCGTCGCAGCCGGCGTACTCGACCCCGGCGGCGTCGAGCAGGCGCTGCATGCCGCCGTCCTCGCCGAAGGTGCCGTGGAGCGTGGAGAAGACGACGTGCTGTCCGGGATCCAGGCCCGCGGGGAGCGCGTCGGCGTCGACCTGGAAGAGCCGCGTGGGAAAGGAGCGGGCGAGCGCCAAGGCGCAGGCGCGGCCGGAGCCGAGCGAGACCTCGCGCTCGGAGGAGGTGCCCCCGGCCAGGACCGCGATGACCGGCGGCGGCGTCACAGGACGTCCCTCCATTCCCGCCCGTAGAGCAGGACCTCGGGCTCGAGGTCCACGCCCTGGGCCTGGCGCACCTGGCGGCGGATCCGCCGGACGAGGGCCAGGACGTCGGCCCCGGAGGCGTGGCCGCGGTTGACGATGAAATTCGCGTGCACGGAGGAAACCTCGGCGTCCCCCACCCGCTCGCCCTTGAGGCCGCTCGCCTCGATCAGCCGCCCGGCCGACGTGCCGGGCGGGTTCTTGAAGATGCAGCCCGCGCTCGGCTCGCGCGGCTGCGACTCCTGGCGCTTCCGGCGATAGGTGTCGATCTGCCGCGCGATGCCCCCGGCCTCCGCCTGGGCCGGCGGCCGCAGGAGGGCCCCGAGCGCGATCGCGTGGTGCAGCTCGGCGCAGTGCCGGTACTCGACGTGCATCTCCGCCCGCCGCAGCAGGCGCACCTCGCCGTCGGGGGCCATGGCCTCAACCTCGTCGACCAGATCGAACATCCAGCCGCCCATGGCGCCCGCGTTCATGCGGAGGGCGCCGCCGACCGTGCCGGGAATCCCCTCGAGGAACTCGCAGCCCGCCACGCCGGCCTTCGCGGCCAGCCCGCAGAGATTCTTCAGGCGCAGACCCGCACCGACCCAGACCCGCCCGTCCGGCCGCGGCTCGAAGCGGGCCCAGGCCGGATGCGCCAGGGACAGCACCAGGCCGTCGACGCCCTCGTCGGGCACGATCAGGTTGGAGCCGCGGCCGAGCATCAGGACGGGCACGCCGCCCCCGGCGGCGGCGCGCAGGAGCGCCTGCAGGTCCCCGGCGGAAGCCGGCTCGGCAAAGACCCGGGCGGCGCCCCCGACCCCCAGCGTCGTGCGCCGGGCCAGCGGTTCCTCGCGCCGGACGCGGGTGCCCGCGGAAAGCTGCGGCGCCAGCGCGGCGGCAAAATCGTCCCAGCGCCGGGCCCGCGCGGCGGCCGCGCGGCGAGTCTCGAGCCAGGCGCGGGCCTTGCGGTCGATGTCGCCGGCGCCGACAAAGGCGACCACGTCGCCCGGGCCGGCGTCGCGGGAAAGGGCGCGGAAAAACTCGGCGTCGTCCCCGGGCAGGTAGCTGACCGCGAGCGCCGGCGCGCCCCGCTTCAATTCGGCGTAGATGTCGGCCGTGGTTCCGCCGGCTACGGGGCTTTCCCCCGCCGGATACACATCGAGGAGATGGACCGCGTCGGCCAGGGCCAGGGCCGCCGCGAATTCCGCCTTGAACTGGGCCGTGCGGCTGAACCGGTGCGGCTGGAAGACGGCGAGGAGGCGCGGGATGCGCGCCCCGGCCGCGGCGGCGAGGTGCCGGCGCAGGCTGGGCAGGAGCGCCCGGATCTCGGCCGGATGATGGGCATAGTCCTCGATCACCGTCAGCCCCTCGGCCGGCAGGATGGCCTGCCGCCGGCGGACGCCGGCGTAGGCCGCGAGGGCGCCCGGCGGCACCGCGGCGCCCATCAGGGCCGCGGCGGCCAGCGCCGCCGTCGCATTGGCCGCGTTGAAATCGCCCCGCGCCCGGACGACCGCCTGGCCCGCCGCAAAGCGGCCGCCCAGCCGGAGGGTCAGGCTCTCCCCCGCCTCGTCGGCCAGGGTCGCAGAAAAATCCCCCGTCCGCCCAAAGGTCAGGACCACGGGGCCGATTCCGGAGGCCCCCAGGCCCTGGGCCGCCCGCAGCGAGCGCGGGCAGGCGTCGCTCACCAGGACGGTGGAGCGCGTGCGGGCAAACAGCGCGGCATAGGCGGCCTCGAGGTCCTCGGGCCGGCGGTAGTGGTCGGGATGGTCCCAGTCGAGGTTCACCGCCACGGTGATCTCCGGTGAAAAGCCGTCGATCGTGCCGTCGCTCTCGTCGATCTCGGCGACGACCCACTCGTTCGAGCCGGCCCGCGCCGGCGACATCCCGTCGTTGCCGAGCCCGCCGACCACGTAACCCGCCGGAAAATTCGCCTGTCGAAGCGCGGTCGCCAGCATCGCCGCCGTCGTCGTCTTGCCGTGCGCGCCGCAGACGGCAACCAGCTTCCGGTCCCGGACGATCTCCGCCAGCGCCTCGCCGCGGCGGACCAGCGGAAGGCCGCGCGCGCGCGCGGCGGCATAGACCGGATGGATTGGCGCGATCGCCGAGGAATGGACCGCCAGGTCGCAGTCCGCCGGCAGCGGCCCGACCGCCACGCCCTCGCGGGCGAGCATCTCCGCGACCTCGGGCGCCAGGGCGTCGTCCTCGCCGGTGACGGCAAAGCCCGACTGGGCCAGGTAGACGGCGAGCGGCGCCATGCCCATCCCGCCCACGCCGAGGCAGTGGATCCGGCGCACGGGGCGGCCAAAGAGCGGGGGCGGGGCGGAGGGCCTCATCGCGGAAGGCCGCCTACGCGGCGAAGGCGGGCGCCAGCGGGCCGGCCGGGCCGCCCGCGGCGATGGCCTCCAGGTCGCGCAGCATGAGCTCGAGCGGGCTGGCCCGGTCCATCCGGCGGAGGTTGCTCCGGAACTTGCGCAGGAGCCAGTCGTTGAAGATCACGTCGCGCACCTCGGCGAGGAGCCCTCCCAGCATCGCCTGGTCCACGACCAGGCCGCCGCCCTGCCGCTCAAAGAACGCCGCGTTGGCCCGCTGGTGGTTGTCCGCGGCATGCGGATAGGGCACGAGGATCGCGGGCGTCTCGCACCGCACCAGCTCGGCCAGCGTCCCCGCCCCGGCGCGGCTGACCACGAGGTCGGCGGCGGAGAGGAGGTCGGCCACGCGGTCGCAGAAGGGCGTGAAGACCGTGCGCACCGCGGCGCCGGGCCGGATGCGAAGCTCGTGGGCCTCGGGCGCACCCTTGTCCAGGCCGGTGACGCAGTAGACCTGGATGCCCTCGGCGGCGAGGAGCGCAAAGTGCTCCCGGGCCCAGGCGTTGAGGATGGTCGCTCCCTGGCTCCCGCCGAGGATCGCGAGGACCTTCTGGCCGGGATCCAGGCCGAGCCGCTCGCGCGATTCCGCCCGCGGCCGCGGGACGATCTCCCGGCGGACCGGGAGCCCGACATGGCGCGTGGCGGAAGGGCCGACCCCCGCCAGGCGGAGGCCGATCGGCAGGTAGACGCGGGTGGCGAGGTGCCCGAGGGCGCGGGTGGCCAGCCCTGGGACCCGGTTGCATTCATGCAGCGCGACGGGAATCCCCTGCAGGCGGCCGGCCAGCGCGACCGGCGCCGAGGTGAATCCGCCGAACCCGACGATCACGTCCGGGCGCCGCCGGCGCATGAGCCGCAGGCAAAAGCCGACCGCCCGCGCCTGCGAGCCCAGGCACTGGGCCAGCCGCACGGGGCTCCAGGAGAAGGCCCGGCCCGGCATCCGCTCGAAGGCCAGGTGGGGGTATTTCTCGATCAGCCGGGCATCGACCTTCTTGCGGCTGATCAGGAGGGACACCGCATGCCCGCGGGCGAGCAGCCCCTCCGCCAGCGCGATCCCGGGCGAGAGATGCCCGCCGGTCCCGCCGCACGAGATCAGGAAACGCCTCACGCCAGGACCTCCCGCATGCTCCGGGACCCGCCGCGAAGCGCCGCGCGGCCCCAGGTGCGCTGGGTGTTGAGGATGACGCCGAGCAGCAGCCCCATCAGCAGCAGGTTGGAGAGCCCGGCGCTGATGAAGGGCAGCGACATGCCCTTCGTGGGCAGGACGCCGGTGACGACGCCGATGTTGATCATCGCCTGCAGGCAGATGAGGAGCAGGCAGCCGGTCACGAGCAGAAAATGGAACAGGTTGGGCGCGCGCCGGAGGTGGACCAGGCCGGCGATGAAGATCCCGGTGAAGACCGCGACGACGCCCAGGGTGAAGGGCAGGCCGAGCTCCTCGCCGACCACCGAGAAAATGAAGTCATTGTGCGCCTCCGGCGTGTAGCCGAGCTGCTGGCGCCCCTGCCCCAGGCCCGCGCCCTTCACGCCGCCCGAGGCAAAGCCGACCATCGACTGGTAGAGCTGGTAGGTGCCGTGCTGCTTGTTCCCCTCGACGTCGAGGAAGGCGGTGAAGCGGTGTAGCCGGTTGGGATTGTGCATCACGGCCACGGTCGCCAGGAGCACCACGGCGGCAATGGCCGGCACGATGTAGCGCCATTTCGCGCCCGCCAGGAAGATGAGCATCAGGCCGACGGCGATCGACAGGGCCGCGGTGCCGAAGTCCGGCTCCTTGTAGATCAGGCCGCCAAAGGCCCCCACGATTCCCAGGGGATAGAGGAAGCCCCGCTTGAACTCGGCGATCCGGGTCTGGTTAAGCGCCAGGTAGTGCGCGAGGCAGAAGACCATCCCCAGCTTGGCGAACTCCGAGACCTGCAGCCGGGCCGAACCGTGGCCGAGCCAGCGGCGGCTGCCGTTGACCGAGACGCCCAGGTGCGGCACGAGGACCAGCGTGAGGAGGACCAGCATGGCGCCCGCGACCCACCAGGCATACCGCCGGGCGTAGTCGAGGTTGACCCGGCTCGCGACGAAGCACAGCCCCGTCGCCGCCGCGACCCCGGTGACCTGCTTCGTCAGGTAGAAGTAGGGCGTCCCCGGCCTCAGCGAGGCGCTGGCGCTGAAGAGGACCGTCAGCCCGAGGATGGTGAGGCCGATCGCGCAGACGACAATGACGGCGGCCGGATTGGCGATGAGCCGGGCGCGCGAGCGGGAATCGGGGAACGGGGGACCGGTCATGGGCGAAGACGCGAGGCGGGCGGATCAGGGCTTCGGCGCAGCGGCCGGCGCGGACGGGGCGTCGTCGATCTTGATCACCGGGACGTCGCTCGCCGCTGGAACGGGAGCGGCCGCGGGGGCGGGCGCGGTTTCCGCCGGAGCGGCCGGGGCCGCCGCCGGGGCGCTGGCGGTCTTGGCCGCCTTCGGCGCCGAGGACTTGCCGGCGCGGAGGGTGCCGCCGGGGATGATCAGCTCCTGGCCCGCGTGGATTTTCTGCGGGTCGGTGATCGTGTTGGCGGCGGCGATGTCGCCCACCCGCACCCCGTACTTGCGCGCGATCGCGCCGAGGGTCTCGCCGGACTTGACCGTGTACTTGACGGACTCACCCGGGGCCTTGGCGGAACCGGCCGCGGGCGCCGCGGCGGGGGCTGCGGTGGAACTGGCGGCCGGAGCCGCCGGCGCAGCCGGGCCGGAGTCCGCCTTGGCCGGGATGATGAGCTTCTGCCCGATGTGCAGCGGCGAGCCGGACCGGAGGCTGTTCGCCTTCGCGAGTTCGGAGACCTTCAGGTGGTTCTTTTTCGCGATCGTCGAGAGGTTGTCCCGGGCGACGACCGTGTAGGTGCTGGCCGGAGTGACGCCGGTGACCGGCGGGGTCTCGAGCGCGGTGGCCGCGGGCGTGCCGGGGCGCGTCGGGCTGTAGAGGATGCCGGAGGACGCAGCAGCGGCGTCGCCGGCCGGGACCGGCGCGGGCGCCGCCGCCGGCGCGGGCATCGTGAGGTCGGCGGGGGCCGCGACCGGGGCGGGGGCGTCGGCTTTCGCCGGGGTGGACTGGGCCTTGGAGGCGCTGCAGCCCGGGCTGACAATCATCAGGAGCGCCAGGACGTGGACGCCCACGACGATGCCGCAGATTTTTAGGATTTTCATGGAGTAAGGAGGGTGGTGGGAGGGATCGGGTGGAAGGTCGGGAAGTCTGGCCCGGGTCGGCGGAATCGGCAACGTCTCATTGCGCCCGGGGGCCCGCGCGCCGCGCGCGCACCAGCTGCTCGAACTGCCGGCCGCGGTCCTCGTAGTTGCGGAACATGTCGAAACTGGCAAAGCCGGGGCTCAGCAGCACGGCGTCGCCCCGACGGGCGGTGGCGGCGGCGGCGTGCACCGCGTCCGCGAGGCTGCCGCAGACCGTGTGCGCCAGCCCGGTGTCGGCGCAGGCCGCCGCGAGCAGGAGCGCGGTCTCGCCGATCAGGAAGATCCGGCGCACCCGCGGGGTGATCCGCCGGATGAAGGCCCCGAGGTCGCCGCCCTTGGCTTTGCCGCCCGCGATCAGGAGCACCGGGGCGGGAAAGCGCCGGAGCGCCGCCTCGACCGCGTGGAAATTGGTCGCCTTCGAGTCGTTCCAGTAGGTGACGCCCTCGATCTCCGCCACCCGGGCCAGCCGGTGCTGGCCGAGGCGGAAGGTCCGCGCCGCCGCGAAGAGCGCGGCCTCGTCCAGCCCGCTCGCCCGCCACCAGGCGGCGGCGAGGAGAAAGTTCTCCCGCTGGGGATACTCGGCAAAGGGGGTGCCCTCGAGGCGGGGATCGGCCGGCTGGTCCTCCGTCGCCACCCAGACGAACCGCGCCTCCACCTCGCGCGCCAGCGGGCGCTGGCGGGCGTAGGCCCGGACGGAGGAGCCGGCAAAGACCACGTCGGAGCGCGCCACCAGCTCGGCCTTGGCCTCGAAATAGGCCGGCAGCCCCTCGTGCCGCTCGAGATGGTCCTCCGCGAAATTGGTCCAGAGCGCCGCCTCGGCGTGGAAGTACCGCAGCGTCTCGGCCTGGAACGAGCTCACCTCGCAGACCGCGGTGTCCGCCGCCGTGCCGCCGCCGGTCTCGGCGGCCAGCTGCGAGAAGGAGGCGCCGATGTTGCCCGTCGCCACCGCCGGGCGGCCGAGCGCGGCCAGGGCGTGCGCGATGAACTCCGTCAGGGTCGTCTTCCCGTTGGTGCCGGTCACGGCGACGATCCGCCCCCGCCAGCAGAGGGAGGCGAAATCGACCTCGCTCAGGCAGGCGCAGCCGGCCGAGCGGGCCAGCCGGAGCCAGGGATGCTCCGGCGGGAAGCCGGGCGAGAAGACCACCAGCGCGTGCTGTTCGGCCGCGGCCGCCGTGAACTCCCGCTCGCGCGCGTCATAGACCACGGCCGCGGCCTCCAGGGCCGCGAGCAGCGAGCGCACGCCGCGGCCGCTTACGCCGGCGCCGAAGACGGCGACGGGGCGGGCCAGGCGCGGCTGCAGGAATCCGGGAAGGGCGGGCGGGGCGGCGTGGGGCATGGGAAGCGGCGTC
>Ga0265320_10002629_pt1 | contig 12462 bp, 8 predicted proteins | sample 4827metaG_FD_202087 | JGI IMG/M metagenome (GOLD analysis project Ga0265320, IMG submission 202087) | Rhizosphere microbial communities from Carex aquatilis grown in University of Washington, Seatle, WA, United States - 4-8-27 metaG | ecosystem: Host-associated > Plants > Roots > Rhizosphere >...
GCTATCGCACGCGCCGTCCCCGCGGTCCAGAAGAGCAGGTCCTCCAGTGCGCCGGGACCCGGCAATGCGGCCAGCGCTTCCGACAGTCCGCGCAGCGCCGTGGCTTGAGTTGCGATCAGCTGCAGGTGCGCCGCGGGATCCGCGCGCCATCCTTGCTGGTTCCGGAGCGCGCTCGAGAGGCTGTCGAGCGCCGGTTGCAGGCGCGCCCAGGTCAGGTTCGTACCACGCCGGTATTCCGGCAACGCCACCGCGGCCTCGATCGCGAGTTCCAGCCCGTCGATGATGCCGTTCACGCGCGTCTGTGCCGGCAGCGGGTGCTCGATCAGTTCCCGGCAGGTCGCGGCGACAGTCAGCAGGTGAGCTGCAAGGTTCCCGCTGTCGACGGACGATACGTAACGCGGTTCCAGCGGCCGAAGGTCCCGCGTGTCGTACCAGTTATAGAAGTGTCCCCGGAAGCGCTTCAGGCGCTCCATCGTCGCGAACGTGGCCTCCACTCGCTCGACCACCTCCCGCGTGCCGATCCAGCCGAAGTCGCGCGCACTGACCGTCGCCAGCAGATACAGCCCGATATTGGTAGGGGAGGTCCTGTGCGCCAGTACCGCGCGCGGATCCTGCTGAAAATTGTCTGGTGGCAGCGCGTTATCCTCTGCGGTGACGAATTCCTCGAAATAGCGCCAGGTACGGCGCGCGATCAGGCGCAGGGTGTTGCGGTCCGGATCTCCCGGCGACAGGCGACCGGCGATGGCCGGAGGCAGGCTCAGCCATACCGCCAACGCCGGGGACGCCAGCCAGAGCGCGAGAAACGGCGCGGCGAGGCGCCACATTCCCGGGCGGACGTCGGCGACGAGCGCAGCCGCGATCAGCGCGCACGCCACGCCGCCACTCATGCGACGGTATGCCCCGCGGATGCCCTGGGTCGCCGCCTGCGAATCCTGGGCCGCGGTGACCCACTGCAGCAGGTCGCGATGACTCAGGAACAGGCGGTACAGCGTTCGACAGATCGCATCGGTGGTCCACCACGCCTGATGAGCAAGGAAGGTCACCACGAACCCGGTGCGGAGCAATGCCAGCGAGATGTCCTCGCGCACCGCATGCCAGTGGCTGCGCCACGTGATTCCAGAGTGTGCGGGCAGCAGCCCCGCGATCACCGGCAGGAAAGCCGGGAGCGCAATCATCAGCACGATGTACCCGGTCCAGAGCAGGCCGGCCGTCGCGGGCAGCAGCCATCCAACCAGCAATGCCACGATGGTCGCCAGTGCCGACAGCGTGCGTCGCAGGTTGTCCAGCATCTTCCACAGGCTGATCAGCGTGAGTGCGCGGCGACCCGGAGCGGCAGGCGCGGCGTCTCCGCGGCCCAGGATCCACGGCAGGAGCTGCCAGTCACCGCGCGCCCAGCGATGCTGGCGCGCCACGGCGACGTCATAGCGGGACGGAAAATCCTCTACCAACTCGATATCGGAGGCCAGGCCCGAACGTGCGAACGTGCCCTCGAACAGGTCGTGGCTCAGCAGCGTGCCGTCTGGCACCCGGTCGGCGAGCGAGGATTCGAAGGCATCGACGTCATAGATTCCTTTGCCCGCATAGGAGCCTTCATCGAACAGGTCCTGGTAGACGTCCGATACGGCGGTGGCATACGGATCGATGCCATTGGCGCTCGAGCAGATGTACTGGTAGAGCGAGCCCGCACTGCCGATCGGCTGCGCGGCGGCGATCCGCGGTTGCAGTACCGCGTAGCCTTCCACGACGTGGCGTCCCAGCGGGTCGAGCCTGGGTTGGTTGAGCGGATGCGCCATCTTCCCGACCAGGCGCCGTGCGGCATCCCGAGGCAGCCGCGTGTCGGAATCCAGCGTGATGACGTAGCGGACCGCAGCTGGAGCCATTGGGACTCCGGCGCCGGTGTCGAGAAAGTGCGTGTCCGTCGCGCCGCGCAGCCACCGGTTCAATTCGTGCAGCTTGCCCCGCTTGCGCTCCCATCCAATCCACTGCCGCTGCCCCTGGCTCCAGGTGCGCCGGCGATGCAGCAGCAGGAAGCGTGGGCCAGCTGCGCCCCCGGCATGCAGTCGATTCAGATTCGCGATCCCCTCAACCGCCAGCTCAAGCAGTGCCTGGTCCCCAGCTGAGGTTTCGGTCGCAGCGTCGCTCCAGTCCGACAGCAGCGCGAAATAGAGCTCGCCGTCGCGCGATGCAAGGTGATGGACTTCCAGTCGCTGAATCTGCTCCTTCACTCCGGCCGCAGTCGTGAGCAGCGTCGGCACCACGATCAGGGTCCTCAGGTTCGCCGGAACCCCCTCCCGCAGCGCCAGGCCCGGCAGTATTCTGGCGCCGAAGCCGCGCATGACGGCGCGGTTCACGAGCGCCAGGGCTGCGTCAACCGTGGGCAGCAGGCCCAGCAGCACCAGCAGCAGCAGCTGCGGCGCGCGTAGTCCATGTCCCTGCATCGCGAGCACTGGCAGGGCGAGCAGCAGACAGGTGATCACCGCGATCATGGCCAGGTAGTCGCTCGCGCCGCGAGCCAGCCTGATGCGCGCAATGCTGCGCCAGCGTGAGATCCGATACCCGATTTCCCGCTCGAAGCCAGGAACTCCGTCTGCAATGAGGTAGTAGCCGGTATCGCAATCCCGCCCACCCTGCACGTGCGGGCGCGCCGCTGCCGTCAGCGCCGCCTGCGCGATCTCCAACTCCCCGCGCCGGCAGCCGCGCGCCAGGCGCTCGATCGCCTGGCGATAAAGGTCGCGGGTCGGGAAGTCCATGTCCGCGTACGTGCCAGAGGTGCGCAGCAACTCGTCGACGAGGCTGACGCTCTCGAAAAAATCGCGCCAATCCAGCTCGGCGATCGCGCGCATGCTGGTGATGATGTTGCGGACCGTGACATTGGTCGCTCCCTGGCGGTGATGCTCCTCCTGCACGAATTCATCCGCGGTACCGGCTGGGGTGGACATCCGCTGCTCGAGCCACTGCAGCGCGGGAGTCACGCGCGGATCCTGGTCCCGCAACCGCAGCACGAGCTGCACGAGGAACGATCTGGAAGTGGCGCCTGCTTGCGCCTCGGGGCATTCGAGCGCATTCGGCTCGACGGCGTGGCCATTCAGACCCAGCAGCCGGTCGGCCACCGTGTCCGCCTGTTCGCGCTCGCGGCGCCGCCGGACCATCAATGCGGACGCACGCCGGATATTCTCGACCAGCACGATCCGCAACGTGATGGCGATGGCCCAGAGCTCGCCGATCGTCAATGGCTGGACCCGCTGGTAAGCGCGCAGGAAGCGTCGCAGGGTCTCGGCATCGAAGCGACTGTCGGTATGCGCCACGAACGCCCATGCGATCCCAAAAATGCGCGGATAGCCCGCCAGCGGACCGCTCCCGACCTTGGGAAGCTGGCGATAGAAGCCCGGCGGAAGGTCCTCGTGGATCTGGCGGATCTGCGCTTCGACCAGATGGTAATTGTCGAGCAACCACTCGGCGGCAGGGCTGATCGGCCGCCCCGCCCTGGCCGCGGCGCCCATCGAGCGATAGGCGCTGAGCAGCACGGACTCGTTGTCGCGCAGCCGGGCGCTGAGGGCCCGCGATGCCATGTTCCGTCCGCTGACCGGCTGTGCCAGTGCGAGACTGGCCGCGTGCTGCTCCATGCGCTCGATGCTGAAGAGCTCCGCGCACAGCAGCTCCTCGCTCTCCCAGGGCACGGCGCGCGGGTCATAGCCGCGGGCGCGGCTCAGCAGCGAACTCAACTGTGCAGTGGCCGCAGGCAAGAGCGGCTCACACCGCGATGGCCGCGGTGCATCGACCCAAGGGCTAAGGCGACCCGGTGCATACGCTCAGCCTGCGCCTGGAGGCGGCCACGCATCGGTACGCTGGCACACGCTGCAAAACCTGGCACGGCGATACCGCTCTGCTGCGTGCGCCACCGTCCAGACGCCATTCGGCTCCGGTGTTCAACTGGCCCGTAGCAACACGAGGAGAGCACTATGTATATCGGTGGCGGAATCCTGGGCACCATCCTGGTCATCGCACTGATCGTCTTTCTGGTTCGCCGCGTCTGAGCGCGTCGCGACCGTAATAGCCGGCGCTGCGGCGCCGGCCATTGGGGGGGCGGAAACGTCGGACCGAAGACGTCGGCGACGCGGCTACCGGGGCGCCGACGCGACTGCGGGCTGGTGGGCGCGCAGGCGCCGCCGTGCCGGTGACCGCGACGTCATTGCAGGCTGATCCGGCACGCCCGTACCCTCCTGGGCTCCGGACGGTCCCGCGCCGCCCTCGCTGTCCCAGTTCGCCAGCGCCAGCCATCGCTCGCGAGCGCGAGCCGGAAGATGCAATATTCGAAGTGCCATGACAGTCACTGTAAGCGCATCCGCGTGCGGTTCTCTGTGCGCAAGCGCTCGTAAGGTCGCTGATTCAGGCGCGTTGTTCTCGATGCGGAGCTTGGCGCACTATGGCGCCGTGCCATCGAGGAGCCGCAGCGCATGACTGAAAACCCCCTGGACGAGGAGCTGCTGCTTCGGATCGATCGCTACTGGCGCGCGGCCAACTATCTGTCGGTCGGCCAGCTCTACCTGCGCGACAACCCGCTGCTGCGCGAGCCGCTGCAGCTTGCCCACGTCAAGAAGATGCTGCTCGGGCACTGGGGCACCACGCCCGGACAGAACTTCATCTACGCGCATCTGAACCGGATCATCCGTCAGTACGACCTGGACATGATCTACCTGTCCGGGCCCGGGCATGGGGGACCCGCGGTCGTCGGCAATACGTATCTCGAGGGCACCTACAGCGAGATCTACCCCGAGATCACGCGCGATGAGGCTGGTCTGCGCCACCTGTTCCGGCAGTTCTCGTTCCCGGGCGGCATTCCGAGCCACGCGTCCCCGGAATGTCCGGGTTCCATCCACGAAGGCGGCGAGCTCGGCTATTCCCTGAGTCATGCTTTCGGCGCCGCCTTCGACAATCCGGGTCTGATCGTCGCCTGCGTGGTCGGAGACGGCGAGGCGGAGACCGGTCCGCTGGCTACGGCGTGGCATTCCAACAAGTTCCTGGACCCGGTCGGCGACGGCGCGGTGCTGCCGATCCTGCACCTGAACGGCTACAAGATCGCGAACCCGACCATCCTGGCGCGCATCCCGCGCGAGCAGCTCGAGCAGCTGCTGCGGGGCTATGGCTGGATACCTCACTTCGTCGAGGGTCATGAGCCGGCTCCGATGCACCAGCGCATGGCAGCTGCGCTGGATGCCGCGATCGCGCAGATCCGCCGGATTCAGGCCACGGCGCGGGCGCAAGGCGCGGCGACTGCCGGCCCAGCGGCGTGGCCCATGATCGTGCTGAATTCCCCCAAAGGCTGGACCGGACCTGCATTCGTGGATGGTCGCGCTGTCGAGGGCACGTTCCGTTCGCACCAGATCCCGCTCGCCGTGTCCGCGAGCGCGCCGCCCGGGCACCTGCGGCAACTGGAGGACTGGCTCCGCAGCTACCGCCCGGAGGAACTCTTCGACTCCCGGGGACGGCTGCTCGCCGATCTCGCCGCGCTGGCCCCCGAGCGCGCGCGGCGCATGGGCGCCAATCCGCATGCCAACGGCGGCATGCTGCTGCGCGACCTGCGGCTGCCGGACTTCCGCGACTACGGGGTCGACGTGCCGAGCCCGGGCGCCCCCGGCATCGGTGATACCCACGTGCTCGGACGCTTCCTGCGCGACGTGGTTGCGCTGAACGGTGAGCAGCGCAACTTCCGTCTGTTTGGGCCGGATGAAACCGTCTCGAACGGCCTCGAGGCGGTGTTCGAAGCGACTTCGCGGCAGTGGGAGGCCGCGATGCGGGACCACGACGAGTTCCTGGCCACGCAGGGCCGCGTCACCGAAATGCTCAGCGAGCACCAGTGCGAGGGCTGGCTGGAAGGCTACCTGCTGACCGGGCGGCATGGTCTTTTCAACTGCTACGAGGCCTTCATCCACATCGTCGACTCGATGTTCAATCAGCACGCGAAGTGGCTCAAGGTCTCCGCCGCGCTGCCGTGGCGACGCAAGATCGCCTCGCTGAACTACCTGCTGGCCTCGCACGTCTGGCGCCAGGACCACAATGGATTCACGCACCAGGATCCCGGTTTCATCGACCATGTGGTCAACAAGAAGGCCTCGGTGGTGCGCGTGTACCTGCCGCCCGATGCCAACTGCCTGTTGTCCGTGATGGATCACTGCCTTCGCAGCCGGCACTATGTGAACGTCGTGGTCGCAGGCAAGCACCCGGCGCCGCAATGGCTCACGATGCAGGCCGCGGTCGAGCACTGCACCGCCGGCATCGGCATCTGGGAGTGGGCCAGCAACGACCTGCAGCAGGCGCCCGACGTCGTGATGGCCTGCTGCGGCGACGTGCCGACGCTCGAGACGCTCGCGGCCGTCTCGATCATGCGTGCACGACTGCCGCAACTGCGGATCCGGGTGGTCAACGTCGTCGACCTGATGCGGCTGCAGCCGCATACCGAGCACCCTCACGGGCTTGGTGACCAGGAATTCGACCAGCTGTTCACGCTCGACAAGCCGGTGATCTTCGCGTTCCATGCCTACCCGTGGCTGATACACCGCTTGACCTACCGGCGGCGGAACCATGACAACTTTCACGTCCGTGGCTACAAAGAAGAAGGGACGATCACGACGCCGTTCGACATGACCGTGCTCAACGACCTGGACCGCTTCCATCTGGTGATGGACGCGATCGACCGCCTGCCTCAGGCCGGCGAGCCCGGCGTGTACCTGAAGCAGGAGTTGCAGCGCAAGCTCATCGAGCACCGCCTGTACATCAATGAGCACGGCGAAGACATGCCCGAGATCCGCAACTGGCAATGGGACCCGTCCTCGTGGCAGCCGAGATCTACCTGATCCGCCACGGCGAGACCGTGTGGTCGCTGCTGGGACGGCACACCGGACGCACCGACCTTCCCCTGACGCCCACGGGCGAGATTCAGGCACGGCGCGCCGGGGTGCAGCTCCGGGGACTGGAGTTCTCCCAGGTTCTCACCAGCCCGCTGCAGCGCGCGCGGCGCACCTGCGAGCTGGCGGGCCTCGGCGCGGTCGCGCGGGTGGTACCCGATTTGGGTGAATGGGACTACGGATCCTATGAAGGACTGACCCGCGCGCAGATCCAGCTCGAGCGGCCCCGCTGGGACGTGTTTCAGGACGGGTGCCCGGAAGGTGAATCCGTCGGACAGCTCCAGGCGCGCGTCGACCGGCTCCGCGACGTGCTCCGACGTGCCGGCGGCCGCATCGCGCTTTTTTCCCATGGCCATTTCCTGCGCGCGTTCGCCGTGCGCTGGCTCGATGCACCACTGCCGCTGGCGCGCCATCTGGCGCTGGACGCCGGTGCGCTCAGTGTGCTCGCCTTCGAGCACGACGATAACGTCACGCCGCTGGTACAGCTTTGGAATTCCCGGCTCGCCGATCCGTAGCAGCTGAACCCGATGCGACGCCTCGAAATCATTCACCGCACCACCTACAGTTTCGTGGGGCCCGTCAGGCTCGGACCACACCGCCTGCTGCTGCGCCCGCGCGAGGGACACGATCTGCGGATCCTCGAGGCGCGGTTGGAAACCTGGCCGCCGTCGCACATCCGCTGGCACCGCGACGCGTTCGACAACGCGGTGGCGATCGCGAGCTTCGATACACCGTCGATGCGGCTCGAGATCGCCAGTCAGCTGATGGTCGAGCACTACGACCAGGCGCCGCTCGATTTCCTGGTCGATGAGTCGGCGGTGTTCTATCCGTTCCGCTATGACGCGGAAACCGGCGCGGCGATGCAGCCTTACCTTCAGGCTGATGGCCTTGAGGACCGCTCCGTGCTCGAAGCCTGGCTCGCGCAGCTGTGGAAGCCCGACGAGCACATCGAGACCTTCGCGCTGCTGGCCCGACTATGCCGCGCGATCCAGCAGTCCTTCACCTACGAGGCCCGCGATCAGCCTGGAGTGCAGAGCTCCGCAGACACGCTGGCGCGCGGCATCGGCTCCTGCCGCGACTTTGCGACCCTGTTTCTCGAGGCGGTTCGGTTCTGGGGGCTCGCCGCGCGTTTCGTCAGCGGCTACCTGGATGCGCCCGCGAGCGATGGCAGCAGCGGGGCGAGTCATGCCTGGGCCGAGGTGTATCTGCCCGGCGCGGGATGGAAGGGCTTCGATCCGACCGTCGGGGAGATCACCGGCAGCCGTCACATCGCGGTGGCCGTGGCTCGCCGACCCGACGCCGTCTCCCCGGTCACCGGTTCGTATTTCGGACCGCCGGGAGCCGAGCTCGCGGTCGGGGTCTGGGTCAGGGAGCTCTAGCCAGCGCGGCGATCAGCCGTGCTGCATGAAGCCGCGACCTGCCTTTTTCGCCTTCTTGGCCGCCCGCTTTTCCTCGAGGGACTTGGCGGGCTTCTTCTTGGCTTCCTTCTTCTGCTCCATGCCTTTGCTCATTTGGGTTGCTCCGGTTCGTTGGGGACTGGGGCCTTGCCCTTGCGCAGCAGCTTCTCGTCCTTCTTCTTCTTCTTCGCCTGTTCGCGCTGCTTCTTCTGCTGTCGATAGTTCGGTATGGCCAAAGAGACTCTCCTGTTCCGGTAGTCGCAGCATTGGCGAAACGCGTGCGCTTGCTGGACAATCAGTGCCTTCACAGTGTACTCCGATGCAGGTGTGGCGCGCATGAGTTTGCCGGTCAGCGTGGATGACGTACGCGCGGCGGCCGATCGCATCGCGGATCATGTCGCCCTGACGCCGTGCCTGCATGCGCGCACGCTCTCGGAGCTGTTCGGTGTACGGCTCTACCTGAAATTCGAGAACCTGCAGTTCACCGCCTCATTCAAGGAGCGCGGCGCGCTCAACCGCCTGCTGCTGCTCGACGCTCGCGAGCGCGCGCGGGGGGTGTGCACGATGTCGGCCGGAAACCATGGCCAGGCCCTGGCATACCACGCCCACCGGCTCGGGATTCCGGCGACGATCGTGATGCCGTCCAATACCCCGTTCGTGAAGATCGAACAGACGCGCTCGCATGGCGCGGAGGTGGTGCTGCACGGGGAGACGCTGGCGGAGGCCGCCGAGCGCGCGCAGCAGATCATCGCGGCGCGTGAACTGTGTTTCGTGCCGCCGTACGACGATCCGGCGGTCATCGCCGGGCAGGGGACGGTGGCGCTGGAAATGCTGGCTGCCGCGCCCGATCTGGAAGTGCTGCTGGTGCCGGTCGGCGGCGGTGGGCTGATCGCCGGCATGGCCGTCGCCGCCAGCGCCCTGGCTCCGGGGATTCGCATCATCGGCGTGCAGAGCGAGAGCTATCCGTCGATGCCGGCGGCGCTGCGCGGCGATGAACCGGTCTGTCGGGGCGGCACGATCGCCGAGGGTATCGCGGTCAAGACGGCAGGCAGGCTCACCCGCGAAGTGGTCCGGGCGCTGGTCGAGGACATCCAGCTCGTGTCCGAGAGCGATCTGGAGCGGGCGATCGCGCTGCTGCTCAACGTCGAGAAGACCGTCACCGAAGGCGCCGGGGCCGCGGCACTGGCAGCGCTGCTCGCGAGCCCCGAGCGCTACCGCGGCCGCACGATCGGACTGGTGCTGACCGGCGGCAACATCGATCCGCGGCTGCTGGCGAGCGTGATCATGCGCGAGCTGGTGCGCGAGCAGCGCATCGTCACGCTGCGTATCCCGATCGCCGACCAGCCCGGTGCGCTCGCGCGCGTGACCCAGGTGGTCGCCGCGCTGGGCGGCAATATCCTCGACGTTTCGCACCGCCGGCTGTCCCCGACTCTGCCTGCCAAATCCGCCGCACTCGAGTTGAGCTTCGAGGGCCGCGACGCGCAGCACGCCGCGAGCATCGTTGCCGCGGTCCGCGCCGCCGGTCTCGAACCGGTCGTGCAGTCCGACTGAGCGCGAGCGACCACGATGCCGTCTGCAGAAGTCACGCTCGAGAGCATCCGCGCTGCGCACCAGCGCATCGCCGCGTATGTGCAGCGCACGCCGGTGATCGAGAGCGAGGCCCTGAATGCGGCCAGCGGTGCGCGGATCTGGTTCAAGTGCGAGAACCTGCAGCAGATCGGCGCATTCAAGATCCGCGGGGCGACCAGCGCGATCTTTGCGTTGCCGGCTTCGGCTCTGAACGCCGGCGTGGTGACCCACTCTTCGGGTAACCATGGCGCCGCTGTGGCACAGGCCGCTCGTTTACGAGGCGTGCGCGCCCGTGTCGTCATGCCGGAGAACGCTTCCGCGGCCAAGCTGGCAAACGTGCGCAGCCTTGGAGGCGAGATCCTGACGTGCGCCCCGACACTCGCGGCGCGCGAGGCGGCGGTGGCACGAATCATCGCCGAGACCGGTGCGGCCTTCATCCACCCCTACGACGATCCGCTTGTCATCGCCGGGCAGGGCACGGTGGCGCTGGAACTGCTCGAACAGGTTCCCGACCTGGACTGCGTGCTCTGCCCGGTGGGCGGCGGCGGCCTCGCGAGCGGTATAGGGGTGGCGGTCAAGGCGTTGCGGCCCGGGTTGCGTGTCGTTGCCGCCGAGCCTGCCGGGGCGGACGACGCGTGGCGGTCATTCCAGGCGGGTACCCTGCAGGCGCCGAGAACGCCGGCGACCATCGCGGACGGCCTGCGCGGAGCGCTCAGTGCTCGCACCTTTGCGCTGATGCGCGCACATGTTGATGCCATCGTGACCGTCAGTGAGGACGCGATCGTGCGCGCGACGCGTGAGCTGTGGCAGCAGCTGCGGCTCGTAATCGAACCGTCTTCCGCGGTCCCCTACGCGGCCCTCGCCGATCCGTCGCTCGCGCTGCGCGGCCGCCGCGTCGGCATTGTCCTGACCGGAGGCAATGTCGACCTGGACGCTCTGCCATGGTGAGCCTGGAGCCGGGCTGGCAGTTCGCCAGCGACAACACCGCGGGGATCTGCCCCGAGGCCTGGGCGGCGCTGGCCGCCGCGAACCACGGCAGCGAGCCGAGCTACGGCGCCGATTCGTGGACCGCGCGAGCCTGCGAGCTGCTGCGTGCGTGGTTCGAGCACGAGGAGGCGCAGGTCTACTTCGTGTTCAATGGCACCGCCGCGAACGCGCTCGCACTTGCCGCGCTGTGCCGCAGCTATCAGAGCATCGTCTGCCACGAGAGCTCGCATCTGCACACCGATGAATGCGGTGCACCGGAATTCTTCAGCCACGGCGCGAAGCTGCTGCTGGCGCCCGGCGCGCATGGCAAGCTCGACCCGGCAGGCATCATGGCGGCCATCGGCCAGCGCCGCGACCTGCACTTCCCGCCGCCGCGGGCGGTCTCATTGAGCCAGACCACCGAGTGGGGCACGGTCTACCGGCCACATGAGATCCGTGCCTTGAGCGCATTCGCGCGCGCACAAGGTCTCGCGGTCCACATGGACGGCGCGCGCTTCGCCAACGCGCTCGCGGCGCTGGCCGGGCAGGAGATCAGTGCGGCCGACTTGAGCTGGCGTGCCGGCGTCGACGTCCTGAGTCTCGGCGGCACCAAGAATGGGTTGAACACCACCGAGGCCGTGGTGTTCTTCGATGCCGGAATCGCGCGGGACTTCGAGTACCGCGTCAAGCAGGCCGGCCAGCTCGCGTCCAAGATGCGATTCCAGTCGTGCCAGTGGGTGGGTGTGCTCGAGGACGGCGCCTGGCTGCGCGCGGCTGCACATGCCAACGCGATGGCGCGTCGCCTGGCCGGTGCGCTCGCGCATGTGCCGGGGGTGCGCCTGTGCCGACCGCCCGAAGCCAATGCCGTGTTCATCGAACTCGCGCCCGCCCATGCGCAGGCGGTCGCGAACCTTGGTTGGCACTTTCACCTGATGGGCGCGGCGGGATACCGTCTGATGTGCTCCTGGGCCACGACCGAAGAGCAGATCGAGGGCCTCGCCGATGACCTGCGGCGCACATGTCCCGCGGCTTGAGCTATGTGCGGCTGACGCTGACCGCTGCGATCTGGGGATCCCTGTATCCGCTGGGCGCCTATGTCGTCCGCTCTATGCCGCCCTCGGCGGTGGGGGCGTGGCGCTATGGTATAGCCGGGCTGCTGCTGCTGCCGATCGTGCAGCGGCGCGAAGGATGGTCGCTGCAGGGGCTCCGGCGCAACGCGCTGCCGCTGCTCGGCATGGCCGCGACCGGCGTGTTCGCGTTCAACCTCGCGCTGTTCTACGGACTGAAATCGACCACGGCGCTCAACAGCGCGCTGATCATGGCGCTCGCACCCGCGCTCACTACCGTCCTCAGCGCTGCCCTCCGGCGCTCGCCGATCGCCCCCCGGCAGTGGCTCGGGCTTGGCTGCGGGGTCGCGGGCGTGGCATGCATCGCCAGCGGCGGCTCATGGCATGCGCTCGCCACGCTGCATTTCGCGCGCGGGGATCTGCTGATGATGCTAGCGGTGTGCGCCTGGGCGCTCTACACGCTGATCCCGGAGCACTGGGTCCGGAACTTGAGCCCGCTGCAGGCCACTGCGGCCAGCAGTCTCGCCGGCGCCGCGGGCCTCGCAGCGTTCGCGCTGCAGG
>Ga0265320_10002630_pt1 | contig 12461 bp, 7 predicted proteins | sample 4827metaG_FD_202087 | JGI IMG/M metagenome (GOLD analysis project Ga0265320, IMG submission 202087) | Rhizosphere microbial communities from Carex aquatilis grown in University of Washington, Seatle, WA, United States - 4-8-27 metaG | ecosystem: Host-associated > Plants > Roots > Rhizosphere >...
AGCGACATGATCGCCGGAAGGTATCTGGAGTCGGGTTGCTCGGAGGCGCGATGTTCCTGGAGAGAGGGAAAGAAGGCGCCGGCCCCGCGTCCGGACGGGCTGGCGGAGTTGCGCGTGGAAATGATGGGCCTCGCTGATCGGGTAGCCCAGGCAGAACCGCTGGTCCCGACCGGCGAGGCGCCGTCCGCCATCGCGGCGGTCCGCCGGATGGTGGCCTCCCGCGATCAACGCATCAAAGAGCTGGAAGTGATGTTCGCACAACTCTGCGACAACACCTCGGCGATGCACGAGGAGGCCCGGCAGCACATCGTTCACCTGCAGGCCAAAACCGAGGCGGCACTCGCCGAGTTGGAGAAGAATACCGAGATCCACGAGAGCACCCAACGGCACATCGCTCACCTGGAGGCCCAGACCGAGGCGGCACTCGCCGCGCTGGAGAAGAACACCGCGATCCGCGAGGAGGCCCAGCAGCACATCGCTCACCTGGAGGCCAAAGCCGAGGCGGCACTCGCCGCGCTGGAGAAGAATACCGCGGTCCGCGAGGAGGCCCAGCGGCACATCGCTCATCTGGAGGCCAAAGCCGAGGCGGCGCTCACCGAGTTCCGCAAGAAGGAGCAGGAGTTCACGCACTACCGGGAGCTACCGCTGATCAAGGTGGCGGACGCATTGTCCAGATTCCTCAGCAGGGTGCGCCACCCGGACCACACTCGAATCTGATCCTCTTCGATAACGTGCGGCGGACCGGGCAGGCAGCGGCGGCCTGCAAGAGTTTGTCACGTTGCTCGGGCGTCAGCTCACCGTCCAGTCCGACCTCATACCGGAATACAACTTCGTCCGGATGGGTCCGATCGAGGCTCACCTTGGTCGTTACACTACCGAGAGGAATTGCATGGTTATCTGCAAACATCCGCACAGCCATGTTCACGCAACTTGCCAGCGCCGCCTCCAGCAAATCGTGTGGGCGGAAGCCCGAATGCCCCCCGCCTTTATCAACCGTTGCGTCGCAGGTTCCGCGGTGTTCGCCGTCGGAAAAGCGGGTCTGGTATCGGGCCGGCTCGCTCGTGGCGCAGATCATTTCGCCTCCGCACCGCGCGTCCGGCGCTTCAACCTGGCGTCCAGACCGAGCACCAGCACGCACACGGCCGCGAAAAGGGTCACGTCCCAAATCGCGTTGAAGAAGAACAGGTGCCGCGTGACTTCGACCGAATCCGTCATGCCGCTCAGGCCGAACTCGAGCACCTCCATGATGCCCAGCGCGACTCCGCCGGCCGGATGCGCCCACGCCACGATCCCGACCGCGATGACAAACACCAGCGGGTATAACCAGGGGCAGCTGCCAAGAATCGACGCCTTCGCCGCGCTCCACGCCGCGAAGGCTTTACTTTCGGTGAACGGCGGGTAGCCCGCCGAGGGGTCGTAGTTGCCGACGTCGCCCAACCCGTCTCTTATCGGCCGCTGCAGCGCCGCTTCCTGCAGGGCGACGCCTGCCACATAGAACGCGCGGGCCGGATGAAGGATGTAGAAGCCTGCCAGGGTCGCGAACGATGTCCTGGACAGGAACTCCTGAGCCCAGTAATTCTTGCGCAGGATCGGAGCTTCGGGCCCGTACGCGTTCATGCCCATGTAGTCCAGGTAGCTGTCGTCCAGCCCCAGGCTGGCCAGTTCGGCCGAGGGGTTCTCCGCCGTTGGCAGCAGCCTGGCGAAGATGATACTGAACAGGCACGGGTTGGCGTAGCCCCGCGGAGTGCCCCTGATCAGCGCATACGCCGCCCCACCCGCAATGAACGACACCGCCAATGCGCTCGCCAGAAGCGCGTGCCGCGGCCACATCGCGCGCCGCTTCCAAAGGACGAATACGATCAGCGGAATGGCGAGAAGCGCGTGCTGGGACTTGGCCCACAGCATCAGCACGGAGAACAGCACGGCCGCCCATGCGTCGGCTGGCCCGTGCTCCCCCGGCCGCACCGCGCGCACCAGAAACACCAGCGCGAGCATCAGAAAAACGAACGCCGCTGCGTCCATGTAGAACGAGTTGTAGTAAGTCGAGTACATGGCGTCGCAGAAGAACAGGATCGCCAGAGCCAGCAGGACGGCCTGAAGGACCGGCCTCACGGCCCCGGTCAGCGGCGCAAAGAATGCGAATGCCAGCAGAAACAAAGCTGCGTGGACCGCTCCGAGGCAGCGGAGGTCGAACCCACCAACGCGGCTGACCAGCCGGTTCAACGGCAGGGCCAGGTCAACCAACGCCGTCTCGGCGGAGTGGAAACCGCTCTTCCAGTGGCTCTCAGGCGCGAACACATAATGCAGGTGGATATAGGGGGACCCTTTAGGCATTGACGGATCGTACGGAACGCGCAGGGAGAACTTCAGGCTGATCTTGCCGAAGTCGCCGTTGTCGGCAAGACCGATAGACGGCGGCACCAACACCTGGAAGACCACGATCCCTACCGCAATTGCCAGCCCGATCCAACCGACGATCCTGGTTGCCACGAAGCTCCTTCTCTGTCTTCTCACGACGATCTCGTCCATGTCACAGCTTACCGAGCCGCGACCGCCAGGGAGCGGTTGGGGCGTCACGGCATGGCCTGGTTGGGACACGCAACTGTCTCGGCCGCATCGAGACGCACCGAATCGCGTTCCTTCCTCTGCCGCAGGCGCCGGTTGAACGCCAGAACCAGGGTCGAGACCGCGGCGAGAAGGGACAGGTCCCAGATCGTGTTGAACAGGAAGAGATGACGCGTCACCTCGCTTGCATCCGTCATCGCCCCGAGCGCGAACTCGATCAATCCCATGAGGCCGAGCGCCACTCCCCCGGCCGGAAACTTCCATGCAACCACAGCGGCCGAGATCGCGAACAGGAGAGGATACGCCCACAGATCCCCGCTGAGCAGCTTCCGTCGGGCCGTGCTCCAAAGCGAAAATGCGTTGCTCTGGGCATGGGGTGGACGGCCCGCCGACTCGTCGTAGTTGCCGATCCCCGGCGGACGGCCCAGCGCCGCCTCGCCCAGCGCCAGCTTCGCCACGTGCCACGCGCGGCTCGGATGCGTCACGTAGAACTCCGACAGGCGGAGAAAAGAGGTCCGGGCCAGAAACGAGCGTGACCAGCGCGGATCCCGCATGGGCGACCGATCCATGTAGGCATCCATGTCCTTATAGCGCAGGTACGAGTCATCGAGGCCCAGGCTCGCCAGCTCGGCCGAAGGATTCTGCGCCGCCGGCAGCAGTCCCTCGAAGATCATGTTGAACAGGCACGGGCCAGTGTAGCCCGGGGGACTGCCCTCGGCCAGCCCGAACGCTCCGCCGCCCACCACCAGCAGGGCCGCCAGCGCGCCTCCGAGCAGCGGCCGCCGGGGCCACAGCGCCTCCCGCTCCCAGACCAGAAACAGGGCCAGGGGAACGGCCAGCAGCGCGTGCTGCGACTTGGCGGTCACAAGCAGCAGGCAGCAGACGAGGGCGAGAACGGTGTCTGCCGGCCGCCTCCGCACCACCGCCCGCAGCAGGGCCGCGATCGCGAGCATCAGGAACACGAACGCGCCCGCGTCCAGGTAGAAGGAGTTGTAGCAGGCCGAGAATGTCACATCGCAGAGAACGAACAGGGCCAAGGCGGGGAGCGCGATCCGGACCACCGCACGCTCCGGGCCTAGCAGACCGATCCAGAGCGCAAAGGCAAGGAGGAACAACCCCGCGTGAACCACTCCCAGCGTGCGAAGGTCGAACAAGCCGCGCCGGGAAACGACGCGATTCAGCCACAAAGCTGCCTGGATCGGCAACTCTTCCGAGGAATGAAACCCGGTGTCCTTGTGGCTGTCCGGCCGGAGATTGTATTGGAGATGGATGTAGCGGAACGCGGACACTTCCAAGTCATCCACCGGAGGGTACAGGCCAAACTCCCGGGTGATCTTGGCGAAGTCGCCATTATCGGCCAGACCGATGGCCGGCGGCACCAAGATCTGGAAGGCGAGAATCGCCGCTGCTACCGCGAGCGCACTCCAGCCGATTCTGCCATATGACATAGGCGAGCGGATCACAGGCCAATCGAGCGTTGGGCCACCAACCTCGAATTATAACTGGTGGTTGTCCCCGTGGCGCAGGCACTCTTGCCGGCACTCTTGCCTGCCGCCTCGACACTCCTGTCGAGGCTCGCTTCCGGGTTGAGATCTGTCTCGACGCCGCGGTCCGGCCCAGCGCCCCGCCCCTATGGCGCGAAGTACCCGTTGATGTCCAGAATCACGTGCGTTCGGTTGGTCACATACACGCTGATCGCCCCGCTCGTCCCGGCCGGCACGATCGCCGCGTTGGCCACCACCGCCCCGTCCCACGAATTCAAGGTCGACACGCCCGGCTGCGATGCGCCCGTCTACACCTGGAGGCCATCAAATTCTGCGGAGTTGACCTGGGTTAATTCCGACTTGGGAACAGCTGACGGCTCTTTCCGCTGACAGCTCTTTCCAGACCCCCTCCACCCTAAACCCGCTAGAATGGACTTTATGCAGGTTGCACAAGCTGGGCAGCACAAGCTGATCGTGCTCGAACTCGATCCGGAGATCCTCACCAACATCGCCAAGCAGGCCGGGTTCGACTCCAAGCTCGAGGACGGAAAGCGAACGGTCTCGCTCGAGTTGACGATCGTGGACCGCCAGTCGCCCCTGCTCCTGTTCGACGCCGCCGACCCCGGCAACCTGGGCTGGTTCTCTCGGTGCCAGTTCTATGTGGACGGCCAGACCGGCCAAGTGCTCCAGACCCCCATGATCCTGGCCAACAACCGGGACCGCGCCGGCCGCCCGCTGCCCGATTCCATCCTGGTGCAGTTCACCAAGGAGCTGCCGGTCACCTTCCGCCTCCCCGGCAAGAATCCGGTCACCGAGCAGACGGTCTACGCGGTGTTCCTGAGCTTCCTCAACGCCCTGATCCAGACCGGCGTCGGCGTTTGCGGCGGCCCCGTCATCAAGCCGCTGGCCGGGCGCACCGAGGCCCCTGGGCCGAAGAACTAAGCCGCCCCCGGGCCGCGGAACGGATCACTTCCCCGCCGGCTTGCCCAGCACGTCCACACGCCGTTGCGCCAGGGCGTAGGTGGACATCCTAACTTTGCTCTGGTCCTTGGGGCGCGCCAGCTTCGCGTACATCGTCTTCGCCGCATCGGGGAGCCCATAGGCCTCAGCGATGCGGCCGAAGACGTACCAGTCATCGTCGTCGGGCTCGTCTGAACCTGACAGGTCCATGCGCTGGAGGATCGTGACGCGGGCCTGGCCGGGCTTGCCGGTTTCCGCCTGGATCGCCGCCAGCGTGTGCAGGATCGGAGGCTCCTCGCCTTTGGAGAGCAACATCGCCTGCTGGATCGCGGCGGATGTCGCATCCGTTACGGCACCACTCTCCAGATCGCTCCAGGCGACCTGATTGTAGTCCCGCGCTTCGGCCTTGCCGCTGGACATAAGTGTCTCCAGGATCGCCGCCGCTCGTTCATTCGCGCCCACGGACAGCAGGCTGACCGCAGCGGCTCTGAGTGCCGCCGCGTCGGTCTTGAACTGCTCGATGTGCTCCGCGACAAGCCGCTCGGTCCGGGCACGGTCGCCCGCCTCGGCGCTCGACTCGAGTGCGTGCGTAAACGCGGACTGAGACTTCGGCGAACTGTCCAGAACGCTCGCGGCCAAATCGGCTGCTCGCCCGTAGTCTTTTGCCTTCATGTAGGCGTTGACGAGAGCGGCTGCGAACAGTTGTCGTTCGTCGGCCTTCTGTGCAGACTGATACGCCTCCTGAAGAATCGGCACTGTGGCAGCGTCCTGCCCGGTAGAAGCCAATAGCACGGCGGCCGCGCGCCGGACGGCCGTCTTGTCGCCGTTCTGGCCCTTGGTCCAGACGCGCGCGAACAGCGGAGGAGAAAGCGGATCGTCAACCCCTCCGGTCTGAAGTTCCTCCCGCGCGCGATCGAGCCACGCTCGCGCCGCTTCGACCTGGTCCGCCTCCGCCAGATCTAACACCATGCGAGCGACGCCATCCCAGTCCCCAAAGGCATCGATCAGACGGTACTGTCCGTCCTCCCGGACGGCATAGCTGACCGTTTGCCCCGCGCTCACCCCCGGCATAACTGCCCGGAGCGTGTATCCTGCTTCGTCGTTGCCGTCGACCGACACCTTCATCATCGAAAGCACGAGGTCCAGACCCACTTCCAGGGTCAAGCCCGATCGGGCGAGCGTCGCCTGGCTGGATTTCAGAGACTTCCCCGCCCGCTCCATTTCCTCCGCGTCAAGTGATTTGCGTGCGCGCCGGCTGTACATCGATGCGATCGCGCCCGGTTTCCGGAAATCCCCGTTGATCACTTCAATAAGGAGTCGCCTGAGCGCATCCTCCGGTTTGTCTCCCTTCAGGACCGTGTCCTCCACCCGGCGCGTACGGTGCAGGATCTCTGCCAGGTTCTGTGTTGCGGCTGGATTCGCCGACTGGCTGGAGCCGGCGGCAAAAAGGTCGGCGGCCGGCGCATAGAGGCGGGCAACCAACAGGCTCTGCGCCGCCGTGAACAACGCCGCCTGCTGCTGTTTCACCCCCGCTATCTCCCGGCCTGCGGCTTCGATGGCGGCGGCCGGTCCGTCCAGCGCCGCGGTCGCCGCCAATTCGAGGGAACGATTCGCGTCTGACGCCGGCTGCTTGTGCAGGTACTCCCGCACCTCTTTCATCTGCCCGGCGCGAAACATCGCCACCACCAGGTTCTGCGGCAGTCCCAGACCTGCGAGTTTCGCCTCGATCTTGCGATATTCCGCGATGGCCTCGCCCAATTGCGCGCCCGCGGCATATCTCTTGCCGGCCTCATCGTATTCCAGCAGGATCGCCAGATTCGCTCGCGTCGCGTCATCGGCGGGATCGATCTCCAGCGCCTTTCGGTAGGCTGCGACGGCGCCGTCGCGATCGTAGCCCTTCTTTAACTCCCGGCCAACCAGGTCATGCTTGAGGACCACAGCGAGGTTCGCATACGCCTTCGCCGATTTGGGCTCGAGTGTCACCCCGCGGCGAGCCTCCGCGCGCGCAGCCTCACCCGCGCCCGCCGCCAGCAGCGCCCGGGCCACCTGATGGCAGTGCAAGGCTTCCGTTGGATGCCGCTTCTCAAGCTCGCGGAACTCCACCAGGGCTTCCTTCACCTTTCCAGACGCCAGCAGGGTCTCTCCGGCCTGCTCGAAAGACACGAAGGGTATGTCCTTCTTCTCGAGCGCGAGGTAAGCGTCCCGTAGAGCCAGGCCCTCCGCCGCCGTGAACCGCCGCTTCGGCATGTCGAACTTCACCGTCCCCGTGACGACGCCGTCAGCCTCGGTCTGAAATCGCACGGAAAGCGACGCTGGTCCGAGTTTCTGGTCGGACTGCTCCGGCGACTGACGTGCGCGGAAGCCGGGAGGCGGAACGATCCGGTAGCGCCACTCCGCGACGAAGGCCTCCGGAATCACGAAGTCGTCGGTTCGTTTGGCCTCTGTTGCTTTGTCCTCTCCCTCGCCTTTGTCCTTCGGCTCCTTGCGGAAGAACTCGGGCAGCCGGTAGGCGACCTGCGACAGCCGGATCGCAACCGCGGCTTCGGCCTCAGCGGTCGTCCCGCGCTTCGCGTCTTTGAACTCCAGTCGGAGTTGGAAGGGCTTGGTCAAGTCGTCCGGGTCGGAGTGGCTGGCCGAAGCCACTCCGGGCGCAGCGTAGGTCCAGTCGGCATAATCCTTCAGGTCCTCCTGAATCTTCTTCTGCTCCAATTGGCCCCACTGCCCGCGGTAGTCGCGGTCCCCCGTACCCCATGTCTCCGACGTCTCAACCACTCTGGCGGGACCGAGTTCGGAAAGGAAGAACTCGCGGGTTTCAACCACGCGGTTCTCGGCCGATGTGGACTCGGGCGTCCGGACAAGCCCGGTCGTCTTCTCGCTGGCGATGAGCGCAAGACGGCCCTGGTTCGCCGGGGCCATCACGCCAAGCCGGAGGTCGGAGTCCGTCGGATCGAGCCACAAATCGGGCGTGCCGGGCACATACACGATGGCGTGGTTGAACACGTTCAACGCCGGCATGTCGGGTTCGATGTCGCTGCCCGTGGAAGAAAGCAGCAGCGCCACGTGGGCGTCGATCTTCGCCGCCCGCAACAGGGCCACCACGAGCGCGCTCTTGTCCTTGCAATCGCCGTACTTGCGCTCGAGCACCTGGACGGGTGATCGCGGCACGATGGAGGCTTCGCCAAACTCGACGCCCGTGTACCGGATTTCGCCGTTGACCTTGCTCAGAATCGCCGTGATCTTCCCGTCCCGATCCAGCTTCGCCCCGAACTTCGGCAGATAGTGGCTTGCGTCCCAGCCGCCTATCTGCTTCTCGACGATCGCGGCGTACCCGGCGGCGACCTCGTGCCACTCGCGTCCGGTGGTGAGCTCCAGATGGGGGTAGCGCGGCTGGTCCGGCGGCAGAAACGGAGGTTCATCCTTGTCGGCCTCCATCGGGCCCTGCTCAAACAGGTACTCGGTTCCGCCGTCGGCGGATGGGCGGGTGCTGGCCGACAGCCCCGGCATCATCTTGACGACCCATCTCAATGACACCCCGGGAGGCGCCGACGCCGTCACCCGCGTCTGTTGAACTGGCGCCGAGCCCCCGAAGCGGTAGGAGTTGGTGTTGCCGGCCGGCGATAGCGCCGCGGTCTCGCGCGTGACGATTTCTTCTTCGACGATCGAACCCTGCGCCATCGCCGGCAGTGCCGCCTTCACCGCGCGCTCGTCGCTCAGGACTTCCTGCCCTTCCCCCGCCGGCGCATCGGCGATGGTCTTCTGATCCAGCTCGCGGACACTACCGTCCGGCGTCACCACACGGGCACGGATCTCCGGTTGCTTTTCATGCCACGGAGCCCAGGTGCGCTCGATCGTCGCCCAGCCCTCGGCTGCGTCCTTCGTCAACGCCTTGAAGATCGTACGGTAGCGAAATGTGAGAGCGCCGTGCGCGTCAAAGGAGAACTGTCCGTCTTCGAGGAGGACCACCACCTCGGTACCTTCCTTGACGTGCAGGTCTTTGAACGCCTCCTGCAACTGCTGTGGAGTGGCCGTAAACGGAGGCTGATTCGCGACGTTCTGGCCGCTGGCCGCACGGAAAGCGAACAGCGCTACCGCGAGCGCCCGCGCCGGATGTATGCGAGACATGAGCGTCTATGCTATCACGCTCAAGCGGCCCCCACCGCCGTTTTCGCCTCCGCCACAACACCCTCGACTTCTTCCTTGTACTTCGCCAGCAGTTCCGCGTTCGCCGCCTCGAACCGCTCCACCAGCACCGGCTGCGTATTCGACGCCCGAACCAGCCCCCAGCCCTGCGGGAACAGCACCCGGACGCCGTCGATATCCACCACCTTGTGCGTTGACCGCCGGAAATGCTCCGCCACCCGCTTCACCACTTCGAACTTCAGCGCGTCCGCGCAATCGATCCGTATCTCCGGCGTCGAAACCATCTTCGGAAGGCCCGCCAGCTGGGCCGACAGCGGCTTCCCCGATTTCGAGACGATCTCGATCAGCCGGCAGGCCGCGTAGAGCGCGTCGTCGTACCCGTAATAGCGGTCCGCGAAGAACATGTGGCCGCTCATCTCGCCCGCCAGCTCCGCGTGGCTCTCCTTCATCTTGGCCTTGATGAGCGAGTGCCCCGTCTTGTACATAATCGCGTTGCCGCCCAGCCGCTTGATCTCGTCGTACATCAACTGCGAGCACTTCACCTCGCCGATGAACGTCGCCCCGGGCTTGCGCTCGAGAATCTCGCGCGCGTAGATGGTCATCAGCTGGTCGCCCCACAGCACGTCGCCGTGCTCATCGACAGCGCCCAGCCGGTCCGCGTCCCCGTCGAACGCCACGCCCAGGTCCGCGCCGGTCCGCTTCACGGTGGCGATCAGCTCGGCGATGAACTTCGGCATGGTCGGGTCCGGGTGGTGGTTGGGAAAGTGCCCGTCCATCTCGAAGAAAAGCTCCGTGGCGGCCACGTTGAGCTTCTCGAAGATGCGGTGAATCACCGGACCCGCGGTGCCGTTGCCCGCATCGGCGACGACTTTCACGCGGCGCTCGAGCTGGAACTGCGACGCCACCTCGTCCACGTAAGCCGGCACCACGTCCGCGGTCTTGAGCGAACCCGCGCCCGCGGCATAATCCCCGCGCTCGATAATCTCGCGGATGGCCTGTATCTCAGCGCCATACACGGTGCCGTCCCCCGAGACGATCTTGAAGCCGTTGTACTCCGGCGGATTGTGGCTGCCGGTGATCATCACCGCGCCGGTCGCTTTCAGGTGGAACACCGAGTAGTACAGAACCGGCGTCGGCACCACGCCGATATCGGTCACCTCGCAACCGCTGGCCACTAGGCCCCGCGCCATCGCGCTCGTCAGGCGAGGCGAGCTCAGCCGCGTGTCGCATCCCAGCGTCACATTCCTGCCCGAACGCCGCCCGAGATAGGTGCCGATGGCGCGGCCCAGATTCTCGATGTCCGCGTCCAGCAGCTCTACATCGGCGATGCCACGAATGTCGTATTCGCGAAAGATGGTAGGAATCAGCATTAACCGCAATTTACCACGCCCCTTGGAGGGCGGGCTTCAGCCCGCGCGGGACTTCAGTCCCGCCTTAGGCCCGCTGACGAACTTGCTCCCCCGCTCGATGAAGCGAAGCGGCCGGACGGCCGGATCCGTGAACCCCACCCGCGCTGTCGCCGCGATCTCAATCGCCGTCTCGTCCTTCATCCCGCGAACCGTGAGCGCACCGCGCGTGACATCCGCGCCGTAGAGCCGCCGCGTGACGTCCATCGCCAGTGTCAATTTGCCGGGCCCCGATGCCAGGTCCTCGATCCGCCGCGCCGCCGGCCGCCGGCGCCGCATGACCTCAATCCCCACCAGCGGCTCGATCGCCCGGATCAGAACACACCCCGGCGACCCGTCCGGCTCGGCCACCAGATTCAAGCACTCGTACATGCCGTAGATGAGGTACACATATGCATGCCCGGGCGGTCCGAAGATCACGCGCGTCCGCGCCGTCAGCCCGTGCGAAGCGTGCGCCGCCAGGTCCCCCATCCCCAGGTATGCCTCCGTCTCGACGATCCGCCCCGCCGCGCCTTCGTGCACCAGGATCTTCCCAACCAGGCCGCGCGCCACCGTCTCCGCGTCGCGAACGTAGAACGACCGCGGCAGAATGCGGCTCTCGCGCATCAAGGCGCTCCATGTCACTCGGTCCGGCCACTCCATCCCCTACACGATCCCCAGCCGGTGGAACACCGGCACTTTGGCGAAGTCCACGATGAATGCGAAGACCGCCGCCGCCACCAACGTTCCTCCCACCACGAGTACCGGTAGAGCAGTCATGGCGATCCCGCACGCCGCCAGCGTTGAGGCGATCAGCACATCCGCAACAGACGACCCGACGAGCCACCGGCTTGGAGGAGACGACCCCATGCGCTGGCGTTCCCGATTCGTATAGGTCGTCGCTTGATTGCCGAACACGATCGCCACGAACGCCAGTGTTCTGATCGCCTCTGTTCCAAAATCCATGCGGTATTTACCGATGGCCAGGACGCCGGTGCAAAACACCAGCTCGCAGACGCCCATGAAGACGCCCGCGATCGTCAGCTGGCCGATTCGCCACGCATTGGGAGTCGGAGACGGCCGAACGTTGTCCGTCGTCAAGGACATCCCGAGCAGATCGCCGGTGAGCATGATGATGACCATCAACATCGGAGTCAGGATCGCGTGCCCGGTCAAGACCAGACCCACAGCCAGGAATAGCACCTGCACAATTTTCTTGTTAACCGAGTTCAGCGCATAGGTCAGGATGCGCTGAAAGGTCACGCGTCCCTCCTTCACCGAAGCGACGATGCCGCCGAGGCCTGGTTTGGTGAGCACGATGCCCGCCGCCGACTTGGCTACATCGGTCGCCGTAGACACCGCGATGCCCATCTGCGCCTGGCGCAGCGCCGGCGCGTCGTTGGCTCCGTCGCCACACATCCCAACGGTGTGACCGCTCTTCTGGAACGCCTTGACGAGCTCGTACTTTCCCTCCGGGAGCACGCCGGCGAAGACGGCGAACTGCTCCGGACGCACACCGTCGGGGATGGGCCCGGGGGGCGAGACCGCTCCAGTAAGTCCCACCGCGTGGGCCACCGTCGCAGCCGTCGCGGCGGCATCGCCCGTCACCATTACGGTGCGAACTCCCAACGCCCGCAACTCCGTGAGGAGCTCCGCCGAATCTTCCCGAGGCGGATCGCTGAGCGCGATCAGTCCCGCCAGTTTCATCGCCTCCGCCGGGCCCACCGCGACCGCCAGCACGCGAAAGCCCTGGGCCTCGAGTTCGTTCGCCGCCGTGAGCGCATCCGGCATGGATGGCGCGAGGCCCGCAACCGCGGCAAAGGCTCCCTTCACGGCGCGCACCGTGGCGCCGCCCGCTTCCACGGCCGTGGCCTCGGACATCTTCGTGGCGGGATCGAAAGGCACGAATTGGCGCAGTTTCGGCAGA
>Ga0265320_10002632_pt1 | contig 12459 bp, 10 predicted proteins | sample 4827metaG_FD_202087 | JGI IMG/M metagenome (GOLD analysis project Ga0265320, IMG submission 202087) | Rhizosphere microbial communities from Carex aquatilis grown in University of Washington, Seatle, WA, United States - 4-8-27 metaG | ecosystem: Host-associated > Plants > Roots > Rhizosphere >...
AGTGCAACAATGCTGCGTGCCGCCACACGGTGCATCGGCGGCCGCGCACTGGCAGGCGCTCGAATCCGCGCAAAAGCCACCGGGGCCGCTCGCATAGGGGACACAACAGTTCGTCGAACAGTCGCTGCTCGTCGTGCACGGCGTGCGACAACCGGCATAGACGGAGCTCGCGGACGAGACGCACGCGAGGCCGGTGCAACAAGACGGCCCCGGTTGGCTGCACGAACCGCCGACGTCGGAGCACGGCACCGGCGGACATTGCGAGACATCGCCGCAGAGCTTTCGTCCGGCGTCCGCGTCGTCGACGCAACAGAGCGAACCACAGTCGAATCGCGTCGCACAGGTCTGCACGCATCGCTTCACGTCCGCTGGCGGCGCCCGTCGCGTACAACGAGCCGGCGTCTCGGCTCGAACACGACAAGAGGGCCGCAGCGCCGGCGATGAACGCGAGTCGTCGACGGATTGCCCTGGGAAAATGCATCGATGCCTCGTCGGGGAAAGGAGCGAGAACGCACCCCATGTGGGCGCACCTCTCCGAAAGTAACCGCGGCCCTCCCGACTTAGGCTGAGGTCGCCTCGCTACGATTTCTCGAACGGAACGCGGGGCGCACGGTTACTTTGCAAACGCGAGCCGCGCGCATCGCGTCGCCCATGTCTTTGGTCGACGGGCGCAAGCGACTTGGATATGGGGAAGTATTCCCGTCCTTCCGGCAGTCATCGCCGTCGCCATTTCGCCGGTCGCCCCCTCGCCCGCGCTCGCGGCGGCGCTGGTGGACGCCTGCAGCGACGCGGTGCGACCTCGCGCGTGCATCGTATCGGACGACCCTTCGACGAGCTCGGCGCGCGTCGTCTGGAACTCCCCGACGGATGCGACCATCGTCCTGGACATATTTCCGGACCGGCCGTCGCGACGGCTCGTCTTTCGAAGCGACGACGCGGAAGCGGACCGGTGGCAATCAGCAGGGTTGGTTGTTGCCGCTTTGTTTTTGGACCGAGCTCACGACGACGCGGAGCGAGATTTCCATGATGAAACCCCTCCTCCGCGACGGTTGCCGAGGGTCTGGGCGAACGTCGCGACCCGGCTCGGTAACGGGCTCGCGTCGGGTCCGATCCGCTACGGCGGCGCGGCGAGCGTCGGCTATGCGCTTCCGTCCCTGCCGGTCTTCGCCGAGCTCGAAGCGAGTTACACCGTCGCGTTCCGAAACGTCGAAGGCGTCCGGCCGAGCTGGTCGTCGTTCGTCGCAGGCGTTGGCCCGGTCGTCGATGTTCGTTCACTCGACCTCGTGCTGCGCCCGCGCGCACAGCTCCTTCTCGAACGTCTCGACGCCGACGTCTCGCGTGATCCGGCTCATTCCGACGCCGGCGAGCGCTGGCTCACCGGGGCAGGACTGTCGCTCGCCCTCGCGTGGCCGGTCCGAACGCCGGTGTCGTTGTTCGCCGAAACCGATGCGAACTTCCTTACCGGGGCGACCGGCGTTCGCGTGATGAACCAGGACGTCTCCTCGTTTCCCGCGGTGTTTTACGGAGTCGGGCTCGGCGTCAGCATCGTCCTCGGGCGATGAAGCGCGCTGGGGCGGAATGGCAAAGCCCCCCTCGGGTTACTTTGTAGAGGTGGTGGCTCGACCAGGATTGCTGCTTCGCGTCGTAGACGGCGGAGCCGAGTCGCGCGCGGCTCGAGACGCCTCGGATCAGCAGATCGCCGAGGCGTTCGCCCGCGGCGACCGGAAAGCCGCGGAGCTCATCTACGATCGTCTTCACGGCGTGGTCGACGCGACGCTCTATCGAGTCATTGGCCGGCGCGAATCCGATCACGACGACCTGATTCAAGCCGCGTTCGAGCAGATCATTCTCACGTTGTCGCGCCGAACCTTCGCGGGAGGTTGCTCGCTCAACGGCTGGGCCGCGTCGATCGCCTGTCACGTCGGTCTGAACGCCATTCGATCGCGGAAGCGCGCGCGCCGGGTGTTCGCCGTCGAGACCGACGTGGAAGCGGAAGCGAGCGGCGCGGGCGATCCACGAAGCGTGGAGGCGCAAGTGATGGCGCGACGTGAAATCGCGCGGGTCGCGGCAGAGCTCGCCGACATGGATCCCGCCCGAGCCGAGACGGTATTTTTGCACGGCGTCTGCGGCGTGAGCCTCGCCGAGACGGCGCGCCTGACTCGCGTATCGATGTCGGCGGCGCAGTCGCGCCTCGCTCGAGGACGACGAGAGCTCAGAGAACGGATGGAGGAGGAGCAATGAGCGCCGACCGATCCTCGAAAATCGACGCGACGGCGCGCGCGCTGCGCGGACTCGCCGCGATGCCGGTGCCGGTGGAAGAACCGATGCGACTCGAAGCGCGTCGTGAGCGCCTGGTCCGTGACCTCGGACAGTTTGCGGCCGACACGTTCGCGACGCGCGCGCAGAGGAGCGTCCGAGCGTTCCGAACGGCGGTCGCGGCGGCCATCGTGATCGCGGTGCTCCTCGGCATCGGCATCGGCAATTGGCGAGCGAAGCAATGGGCGAGCACGCACGCGGTTCCCACCTTGCTGGCCAAAGAAGGCGACGTTCGCGTCGCGCGGCAAGGTCGCGCGGACATCGCCGCGGGCGGGACGCCGCTCGAGCTCGCGATTCACGATCGCGTGGAAACCGCGGACGGGCGGGCGGAAGTGAGCCTCGTGAGCGGCGCAGTCGTCGAGCTCGGTCCGATGAGCGACCTCGGCCTCGGAACGGCGACGCGACGGGACGACCGCTTGGAGGAGCAGATCGTTCTGATTGCGGGTAAAATTGGCGTTCATGTCCCGAAGCTCGGACCGCGGAGCAGCCTCCAGGTCGCCACGCCGAATGCGCTGGTCACCGTCCACGGCACGGTGTTTTCGGTCGACGTTCGACCCGATTGGTCGGGGGAACGGGTGACCATGGTGTCGGTGACCGAAGGGCTCGTCTCGGTGAAGAGCGGCGATCGCGAGATCTTCCTCGGACCGGGCACCAATTGGTCGTCCGTGCCGCCGTTGAACATCGCGCCGTCGCCGAGCGACTCCTCGGGGAACGCGAATGCGAGCCCAAGCGCGAGCGACCCGTCGAGCGGATCGCTTTCGCCGTCCGCTCCCGGCGTCGGCGGCGCGAGCACACTCGCCGAAGAGAATCGGCTGTTCCGCGGGGCCATCGCTGCACGACGCGCCGGAGATCCGCGGCGAGCAGTGGAGCTCGTCGATCGTCTCCTCGCGAAGTATCCGACGTCGCCGCTCGCGTCCGAGGCGAAGGCGGAGCGGGCCCGCGCCGCGAGCGAGCTCAGCGGCTCATCGACGTCGGTCCCGAAGTGATGCGGCGTCGGGAGGGACGCGCGCGCCGCTTCACGACGCGCGCGCCGGTATGCTCCTTCGTATTGGTCACGACGGTCGTCGTCGGTTGCACCACGCGCGAAACCGGTGACATCGATTTGCTCGCGCCGGCGAGCGCGCCGTCACCGCCGCCGCCGAAGCCCCCTCCCGCCGCGCCGATGCCGACGGCGTGCTCGTCGCGCATGCCGTGCCCGAAGCCAACGCCGTTCTGCGACGACGCGTCCGGCACCTGTGTGGAGTGCATGGCAAGTACCGATTGCACGGATCCCATGCGAACGATCTGCTTGGTGACTTCCGGCAATTGTGTCGAATGTGAGACTTCTGCCGATTGCGCCGTGGGCTCTTCATGCGATCCGACCGGCGCCTGTCACGCAATGCCCGCGATGAAGTGATGCCCAGCCGTCGCTGAGACGATCACTTTCTCGGTGACGAACTAATTGGAGCAAACTTGCGCGTTCGCCCGCGAGCCCTTGCGCGCCCGCTTGGTTCGGCTACCGTAATGTGGGGTTTTGCAGTGGGAGGTCTTTCATGGGTTTTAGATTTTCGTGGGGTCTATTCGCAGTTGCCCTGACCGGAGCGAGCGCGGCGCAGGCCGCGGCGCCCAAAACACCGCGCATCGTCAGGACCGATACGCTCGCGCCGCTAGCTGGACGTCTTTACACGCCTGCCAAGGGTCAAAGCTCCTTGGCGTTCTACGGGACCGACCTGGGTCTCACCTTCGAGCACCAGGGAAAGGTTCGCATCCTCTTCGGCGACACGTTCACGACGGCCACCAACGATCCATTTCCGAACGACGACGCCCAGGGGACCATCCCCTTTGGTTTGTGTCCCGGTGGTGATCTCGTCGACGCCTGGGTGGCTGCACATCCGCCGCCTTCGGGCGGTCTTTCATGGCAGCGCGGCGGCCCGCCCGTCGTGTTCGCGACCGATCCGACGACGGCGAACACGCTGAGCTTCATTCACGTGTTCGAGAATGGGACGTCGCTCGAGATGGGCCCGCTGAAGACGCCGGTCGCGGCGTTCAGCGACGGACACGACAACGCGTTCGGCCTGTTCTATCGCGTCACCAGCGACGAATGTCAGGCGTCCACGTCTGGAGCGCCGACGTGCGACGCTGGGCTCGTCTGCGACCCCGGGATCGGTAATTGTGGTCCGCTACCCGTCCCCTGCGTGGTCGACGCGGCGCCGGGCGCGCGAGGCAGCTGCCCACTCGGGCTCACGTGCTTGCCCACCGCCAACGGCGCGTGTCGCGACACGACGAGCTCGATCGACGACGGAGGCGACGAAGGGCGCGTGCGCAGCGTGGCGCAGCGCATGGAGATCGGCGTCGCCGATCCGTCGCGGCCCGAGTACTACACGGGCGTCCCTTGGAACGTGAACAAGTTCGTCAATCCGGTAGCGCGCACCGTGCGACACCTCGACTTGACGAATCGCGATTGCCACGAGGCCGACTACCGCGCCGCCGACGGGAGCGATCCGACCCACCAAAAGGTGCTCATCTGGGGCCGCCCGGCGTTCGCCGGCGTGCAAGCCGAAGGGCGCGAAGCCGACGTGTATCTGCTCTACGCCGACATGCCATCGCTCGATGCGACGGGCGCGCCGATCTGGAATCCACACTACTTTACTGGCGTGAACAAGAAGGGCGTCCCCGCGTTCAGCTCGAATCAACGAGACGCGGTACCGTTGGATCTCTCGGGTGGAAATGGCGACCCGAGCGAACCAATCGACATCGTCAACCAAATCACCGTGAGCTGGGTCGCGCCGATCCAGAAATGGGTGATGCTCTACGGCGGCGATCTCGAACCGCTGATCATCCCGGTGTTCGATCCGGGCGCGCAACCTACTCCGGGCGGCGGCATTCAGATCCGTTTCGCCGACAACCCCTGGGGCCCGTGGACTCCGCCGCAGACGCTGCTCACTGCCGGCGATCCGACGAACCCGATGGGCCCGCCGACCACACAGTACGGCCCAGGCGGGATCCTGTTCGATCCGCTCTGCACGGGAACGGATTGCGTGACCGGCGATCTGCCCCCACTTCCCGGCGGATTCGACATCGGTCGCTTGTACGCGCCGAACATCGTCGATTGCTGGACCGAGGATCGCGGCCACAACCAGGCCGACATTTACTGGAACGTCGCCACCTGGGACCCGTACGAGGTGGTCCTCATGAAGACGCGACTCGCTCGCTGAAGAGCGCCGGGAGTTGAAATGCGCCGCGCCCCCTCCACTGCGTGTGTTCGCGGCGCATTTTTCCCCTACGCAAGCGGCATGCCGTGGTCGTCGAAGGGTCCACTTTTTACGAGGATGTGGACTCTTGCGGCGATCTTTCAACGGCGCGCGGTCCGCGCGTGCACGAGAGTGTGCACGCGCACGCACACGAACCGGCGCGGCGTGCAACGCGCTGCACACCCGTGATTCGCTCAGGGCTTACGGGTTGCGATCGCAGCGCCGGCGACAACGAGCTCCGCCCAGCGACGGAACACGACCGCCGCGACGCGTGCGGTCGCCGCTTCGTGCGCCGTCGTTGCCTCCGACAGGGCCGGTGCGGTCGTCTTCGCGGCGACCACCTCATGCGGGAAAGCGGTAGCCAGGCTTCGAACCTCTGCGGCGCCTGCTTCCAGATGAAACAACAAGCCCCAGGCGTGTCCACCGTACGAGAACGCCTGCTGGGCCGTTGCATGGCTCCGCGCGAGGTGCGTTGCGCCGCTCGGGAGCTCGAAGACGTCGCCGTGCCAGTGCAGCGCCATGATGGGACCATCGATTCCGCGAAAGAGCGCGTCGTGCTCCGCTTCGGCCGACAACGCGACCTCATGCCACCCGAGCTCGAGTGATCCCGACGGCGCCACGCGTGCACCGAGCGTGGCGGCGAGCAATTGGCTCCCGAGGCAGATCCCGAGGATGGGTGTTTTGGACGCGAGCGCCTCTTCGAGGAGCGCCATTTCGTCGCGGAGACGCGGATGACGATCGCCGTCGTAGGCGGACATCGGCCCCCCGAGAACGATGACGCCGTCCCCGACGCGGCCGGAGCCCGGCGGAAGTGGCGAGTCCGGACCAATCCACTCGATGTCGATGCCGGCTCCCCTCAGCATCGGTCCGATGCGACCCAATCCTTCGACGGCGACGTGCTGAATGACGACCACGGTGGGCATTGGAGCCTTCCTTGTTCCGCGGCTTTTACCCTCACCCAGCCATCGTGGGACGAAAATGTAGAGGCCACCGCGCCGCCGCACTCGGCCCGCGCGTGGTAGACCGAGGGCCTCGGAAACATGACTCCCTCGAACCCCTCGAACGGCGTCCCGGCGTGGTTCCTGTCCGGCGGGGGAGAAATGGGCAAGCTCGTGCGGGCCTTCGATTGGGCGCGCACGCCGCTCGGCGCGCCCGCGACGTGGCCGAGCAGTCTGAAGACGACCGTCGCGATCATGCTCCACTCCCGCCATCCGATGTTTCTCTGGTGGGGCCCGGAGCTGATCCAGATCTACAACGACGCCTACCTCCCGAGCTTCGGCGTCGGGAAACATCCGCTCGCGCTCGGCCAGCGCGGGCGAGAGTGCTGGCCGGAAATCTGGTCGATCATCGAGCCGCAGATCGACGACGTGATGAATCTCGGAAAGCCGAGCTGGCACGAGGATGCGCTGGTTCCGATCTTCCGCAATGGCGCCGTTCAAGAGGTCTACTGGACGTACGGCTACTCGCCGGTCTTCGACGACGACGGAAATATCGGCGGCACGCTCGTCATCTGTACCGAAACGACGGCGCGCGTGCTCGCGAGCAAGAGCGAGCAATCGGCGCGGCAGGTTGCCGAGGTCGCGAGCCGCGCGAAAGACGATTTTCTGGCGACCGCCTCGCACGAGCTCCGCACGCCGCTGAACGCGATCCTCGGTTGGGCGCGCATGCTCCGTTCCGGCAAACTCGAGCCGCACGACACGCTGCGCGCGACCGAGACCATCGAGCGCAACGCACAGTCCCAGGTGCGCCTGATCGAGGACATCCTCGACGGCTCGCGGATCATCACCGGCAATCTCCATCTCGAGATTCGGGCGCTGGATATGACCACCTTGGTGGCCGCAGCTATCGACGCTGTTCGCCCCGCCGCGGACGCCAAGAAGATCGCGCTGTCGGTTCGGGTGGATCCCTCGGCGGCGCACGTCGTCGGGGATCCGGAGCGGCTGCAACAGGTCGTCTGGAACCTCGCGAGCAACGCCATCAAATTCACGCCCAAGGGCGGCCGAGTCGACGTGTCGCTCGAACGCGTCGGAACCGACGTCGAGCTCGTCGTTCGCGACACCGGGCAGGGCATCAGCGCGGAGTTCTTGCCGCACGTATTCGAACGATTTCGGCAAGCCGAGGGCAGTACGACGCGCCGGCACGGCGGCCTCGGTCTCGGGCTCGCGCTCGTCCGCCACCTCGTCGAAGCGCACGGCGGCACGGTGAAGGCCGAGAGCGATGGCGACGACCGCGGCGCCACGTTCACCGTACGCTTGCCCGTGCAGGCCGTGTTCCCTCGCGAAGCGATCGTCGATCGCCCGACTCCATCCTTCGTCGATGGCGGCGCTTCACGTCCGAGCCTCGAAGGAATGACGGTCCTCGTCGTCGACGACGAGCCCGACGCGAGAGAGCTCGTCGCCCTCGTGCTGCGTTCGAGCGGCGCCGACGTCACGACCGTATCGAACGCGCCGAGCGCCCTGGCCGCCATCATCGAACGCCGGTACACGGTGGTCGTGAGCGACGTGGGAATGCCGGAAGTGGACGGCTACGGATTGATCCGACGGATTCGAAGCCTCGGCGCGGGCGAAAACGCGACGATCCCCGCGATCGCGCTCACCGCTTATGCCCGCGAAGAAGACCGACGTCTCGCGCTCGAGGCGGGCTTCGACGCCCACGTCGCCAAACCCGTCGAGCCGCGGGAGCTCGTGCGCCTCGTCGCGTCGCTGACCCTGGCGAGCGACGCGACGGCTGCGAAGTCCCGCTAGTGCCTCGATTCTATTAGTGCACCGGCGTATAGATCTCGTCGCGACCGCCCACCGACGGCGTGTGCGCCGCGTCGCTCCCGGCGGCGGCGTGGCAACCGACGCAAATGTCTTTCGCAGGCCCCCCGTCGCCGAGGCCGTCGGCGACGAGCCCCGACGAATCGTGCGGCGCGGCGCTGTCGAGCGGGACCGTCTCGTACCAGTACCAGTTTGCCCCGCCGGCGCTGTCCGCCTTCGTCTTCACGTACACCGCGTAGCCCACCGGGTCACTGTCCACCGCGGCGTCCGCGCTCGCGTGGAGCTCTTTCACAGCGGCGACGCCCTCCGGCCACGCGCCGGTCGCCGTCGCGTTCTGGTTCAAGAGAGCGTTCGAACAGATACGATTGAAGCCGTGGGGTGACGGCGAACGCGCCGCGTGAACCGCGGGCTCGCACGTCCAGTTCAAATAGTCGCCGCCTTTCAACCAAGCCGTGATTTCCGTCGCGCCCATCGCCGGAAGCTGCGCGGTTCCAGGACCCGTCGGGTGCGTCCCGCCGTTGCTGGTGTCCGTCGCCGTTTTGTCATTCGATGAACTGCAACCGGGCAAGAGCCCGAACGCGACGAGCCACGACAGCGGGATGACGAAATTCGAAGTTTTCATGCGCGTGTCTCCTGGATCCCGCACGGCCACCCGCAACGAGGCGAAAGTCGGCACCAGCGCGAATGAAACTTCGCGCACCTCGGGGTCCACTCCGCGCGTACGGAGGGGCGCGAGTGAATGTCACGCCGAGTTCGATTTTTTCTATGGCTCCCTATTCGGACGAGCTTCGGCGGAGGGGCGTTTTTGCCCGCAAGCCGGAGCCGTCGCGAATCGGACGGAGGAGGAGTGGAGACGCGTCGAAGTGCCGCTATCCGGGCCGAACACGAAGCGAAAAGCGCTGGTGCCGGGCGCGTTTCACGTCGTACATGTTCTCGTCCGCGGCCTGCATCAGCGCGGCGAGATCGCGCGGCTCGTCGGCGTGCAACACCGCAGCGCCCACGCTGACCGAAAGCCGATAGCGATTCGTCGACGCGTCGTTGAGCTCGCTCACGGCGCGCTCGAGCCGCATCGCGGCGGCGACGACGCCGAGGTCGTCACACTCGCTCGCGAAAACGGCAAACTCGTCCCCGCCGAGCCTCGCCACGACGTCGGACGCACGAAACACGGTCTCGAGTACCCTCGCCGCCTCTCGAATCGCCCGATCTCCCGTCTCGTGACCGAGCTGGTCGTTGATCAACTTCAACCCGTTCAAGTCGGCGAAGAAAACCGCGCAAGGCTTACGAGCGCGCTGCTCGGTCTTCAAGCGGTGCTCGGCGATTTCCATGAAGCCGCGGCGGTTGTAGAGCCCGGTGAGCTCGTCGCGGAGCGAGAGCATGCGGAGCTGTTCGGTTTTTTCGAGCAACTCCGCTTCGCGCTCCTGTTTCTCGGTGATGTCGCGAACGACGGCGATGCGCACCCACTCGTTGCGAAGCGTGGCAACGTGGCCGCGCACCTCCACCGGGAACGTGCTGCCGTCGCGGCGCAGCATCCGTGACTCGTAGGCGACATCGTTCGCGAGTGATACCTCGCGCACCCGCGCCTGCTCTTCGGCCGGAAAAAGATCGATCTCCGTCTTGCCGACGAGCTCACTCGGCTCGTACCCGAGCCAGTGCGCGAGATTCGCGTTGGTGTCCTGGATCTTGCCATCCTTGGTGATGGCGACGCCTTCGAAGCTCGCCTCCGACAAGATCTTGTAGCGCTGTTCGTTTTCGAGCAGTTCTTCCGTCGCGCGCCGGATCTCCGTCCAGTCGCGAAAGACGGCCACAGCGCCGACGGTCTCGTCGCCGCTCGACATGGGCCGCGTCGTCACGCTGTACGATCGCGGTTCGCTGGGCGGCACGACGATGACCATCTCCACGTCGTCCGAGGCGAATCCTTGGAGCGCACGCGTCATCGGCCCCTGCTCGGGCGGGAACAGCGTCTTGCCGTCAGGAAGATAAGTGAGGACCTGTGTCGACCACTCCTTCGACAGCGTCGCGCCCACCCGATACGGCACCATGCGCTCGGCCGCGGGATTCATGATCAAGACGTTGCGATCGGCGTCGAGGACGATCACCGCGTCGCCGATCTTCGTCAGCACCGACTCGAGGAGGCGAGTCTGATCGCGGTACTTCTGCTCCGCCGCTTCCCGCGCTTCGAGCTCCCGGGCGAGCTGTTCGCTGGTTCGCTGCGCCTCCATCGCGTCGGTTCGCGCGGTCCTCAATCCGGCCAAGGCGAGCGCGACGCCTCCGAAGAGTGCCGCGCCGAGCAGCAGCTGCAACCGCAACGTCACGGCCGCCATCGCTTGCTCGCGTTCGTCGAGACGCTGGTCGGAGCGGGCGATCATCTCGGCGATCTCGACACGTAAGGCGTCCATGACGGTCTTCCCTCGCTCGAGCAATGGCACCGCCTCCCGCGGGCTCAGATCGTGCTCTCGGCGGCGCGCGATGAGGTAACTCAAGACCGCGAGTTTCTGGTGCACGAGGTCGATGACCCGGCGCGCTCGAGCGTGCTCGTCAGGCTCCGCGTCACCGAAACGCCGGAGGACGTCGATGGCCTGCGCAATCTTCGGTAACGCGACGCGGTAGGGGTCCAAAAACGTATCGCCGTCCGTCAGCAAGAATCCGCGCTCGCCGGTCTCGGCATCCTTCAGCAAAGACAGCGTTTCGACCATCGCTTCGCGCGCAGCGAGCGATTGTCGAACGGCGGCCTGGCGCGCCAAGTAGCTCCGCCCATTCACGAAGAAAAAGAGCGCGGCGACCACCACCGCGCCGAGGGCGAGCCACCAAGGCAACGAACGGAGTCGCACGAATCTCATGGGAGCTCGTGAGGCATACCGTCCCGAGCATAGCCGATCGTCGTTCGACGGCCCCGAACGCCGGGGTCCCGAGGCCTGGCGGTCGGGGAAAATTGCCTCGATTTCCCCGCGAAATTTCGTCGTCGGGTCGTACGGCCGAGGGTGAAACGGCTGCCTCGACGGCGTCTCGCACTAGGTGAGCGACCGCGACTGAGTCTGCTCGCGTTGAAACCGTTTCGGCGTCGAGCCCGTCCACCGCTTGAAGGCGCGACTGAACGCGCCTGGATCCGAGAACCCGACGGCGTCGGCCGTCTCTTGGATCGATCGCCGCTCATCGGCGAGAAGTTGCTTGGCGAGAAGCGCGAGCGCTTCTTCGACGACCGCGTGATAGGACGCGCCCTCTTCGTGGAGGCGCCGCCGCAACGTGCGCGGGCTGAGGCCGAGGGCCCGCGCCGCAGCGCGCATATCCCTCCGATCCGGCGTGCGGAGTCCGAGGACGTGCTCACGCACTCGCTCCGTGTACGTCGAAGTTCGAGAGAGTCGAGCCACGCGCTTCGACGCCTGCACCTCGAGCGCCGCGTGAAACTCCGCATCGTGGTTCGGCTGAGCCGCGTCCATCAACGCGCGATCGATCACGATCCCGGTGAACGATTGCTCGAATCGCTCGGTTCCGTCGAACGTGCGAGCGTACTCCTCACGGTAGATCGGCGGGGCGTAGTCGAACGCGACGCAGTCCGGCAGTGCACCTCGCGCGAAATAGCGCATCATCCTGTAAAAGCCGGTCATCACGACTTCAGCGCGAAGGCGCCGGCATCTCGCCGAGGTCGCCCGCACGTCGTACGCCAGGGTCACCGTGCGATAGTTCTCCTCGACGTGCCACACCGGGCGGTCGATCAGCAGGCGATGAAACCGGAGAAGGCCCTCGATGCCAGTTCGCAGCGACGTCGCGTGCACCACCAGGTGCGCGGCCAGATTGTACGTAGGAGCGCTCGCGTCGTGCCCCATGTGCAAGCCGAGCGCGGGGTCACCCGTGAGATCGAGCGCCAGCTCCTGAAGCCCTTCGTATTCATCGAGCTCGAGGCGTCCCTCGACGTCGTCGAGCCTCCTCGGATCGAATCGAGCGAGCGCGAGAAATCGAGCGCGGCTCACTCCCGTTTTTTCGACGGCTTCCACGAGACCTCGAAGGAGCAAGACTGAAACGGCCATAATCGTTTCTCGATGGTGGCGACCCGGGAACTTCGTCGGTCTGTCCCGCGGACGACGAACTTCGCCCTGAGATTATTGGCACCTCGTCGCTTTCGTTATCAATCCCACCCGAGACGACGCGCGCTTTTTCGG